>Ga0209026_1000025_pt1 | contig 352548 bp, 319 predicted proteins | sample AraplaCL_Col_mCL_FD_184262 | JGI IMG/M metagenome (GOLD analysis project Ga0209026, IMG submission 184262) | Arabidopsis root microbial communities from the University of North Carolina, USA - plate scrape CL_Col_mCL (SPAdes) (version 2) | ecosystem: Host-associated > Plants > Roots >... | reverse complement strand
TCGCCGACGCTTCCGGGAACATCGGCAGCGAGAAGCGCAGGAAGCCGTATCCGCCCATTTTCAGGAGGATGCCGGCCAGGATGACCGAGCCGGCGGTCGGCGCCTCGACGTGGGCGTCGGGCAGCCAGGTGTGCACCGGCCACATCGGCATCTTCACCGCGAAGGAGGCGAAGAAGGCGAGCCACAGCCAGGTCTGCATGTTGGCCGGGAAGTGATGCGTCAAAAGCGTCGGGATATCGGTGGTGCCCGACTGGAAGAACATCGCCATGATGGCGAGCAGCATCAGCACCGAGCCGGCCAGCGTGTAGAGGAAGAACTTGAACGAGGCATAGACGCGCCGCTTGCCGCCCCAGACGCCGATGATGATGAACATCGGGATCAGGCCGGCCTCGAAGAAGACGTAGAACAGCACGATGTCGAGCGCGCAGAACACGCCGATCATCAGCGTCTCGAGGATCAGGAAGGCGATCATATACGCCTTGACCCGCTTCTCGATCGCTTCCCAGGAAGCCAGTATGCAGAGCGGCATCAGGAAAGTGGTCAGGATGACGAACAGCATCGAAATGCCGTCGACGCCCATGTGGTAGGAGATGCCGGAATCCAGCCAGGCGACTTTCTCGACGAACTGGAAGCCGGCCTGCGAATTGTCGAAGCCGGTCCAGATGAACAGCGACACCACGAAGGTGAAGGCCGTCGTGATGAAGGCGATCGCGCGGATGTTGCGGCGCCCGTTTTCATTGTCGTCGTTGATGAACAGGATGAGCAGAACACCAACCAGCGGCAGGAAGGTGACCAGCGAGAGGATTGGCCAGGCGGCGGTCATCAGAGCATCATCCAGGTGACGAGAGCGGCCACGCCGATCAGCATGGCGAAGGCGTAGTGATAGAGGTAGCCGGTCTGCAGCTTGACGACGCGGTTGGTGACGTCGACGACGCGCGCCGAGATGCCGTCGGGGCCGAGCCCGTCGATGATCGTGCCGTCACCGGTCTTCCACAGGAACCGGCCGAGGCGCTTGGCCGGCTGCACGAACAGGAAGTCGTAGAGCTCGTCGAAGTACCATTTGTTGAGCAGGAAGGCGTAGAGCAGGCGGTGATTGGCAGCGACGCTCCGGGGCAGTTCCGGCGAGCGGATGTAGAACTTCCAGGCAACCGCGAAGCCGATGACCATGGCGACGAACGGCGCCAGCTCCACCCAAAGCGGCAATTCGTGGATCTCGTGCAGGATGTGATTGTCCGGCAGCGTGAACAGCGATGCCTTCCAGAACTCGGCATAGCCTTCGCCGATGAACACGCCGTGGAAGATGACGCCCGCGAACAGGGCGCCGGCGGCCAGCACGTAGAGCGGCCCTAGCATCACCGGCGGCGATTCATGGACGTGATGCATCACCTCGTGGCTGGCGCGCGGCTCGCCATGGAAGGTCATGAAAATCAGCCGCCAGGAGTAGAAGCTGGTGAAGCAGGCCGCGATCACCAGGAGCACGAAGGCCAGGCCCGCGACCGCATTGTGGCCGGCAAACGAGGTCTCGATGATGGCGTCCTTGGAGAAGAAGCCGGCGGTGCCGATCACCGTTGCCGGGATGCCGACGCCGGTCAGCGCCAGCGTGCCGATGATCATCATCCAATAGGTATTGGGGATCAGCTTGCGCAGGCCGCCCATCTTGCGCATGTCCTGCTCGTCCGACACGGCATGGATGACCGAGCCCGAGCCGAGGAAGAGCAGCGCCTTGAAGAAGGCATGCGTGAACAGATGGAAGATCGCGGCGCCGTAGGCGCCGACGCCGAGCGCCACGAACATGTAGCCGAGCTGCGAGCAGGTCGAATAGGCGATGACGCGCTTGATGTCGTTCTGCACCAGACCAACGGTCGCCGCGAAGAAGGCGGTGAAGGCGCCGATGAAGGTGACGACGGTGAGCGCCGAATGCGACAGCTCGAACAGCGGCGATAGCCTCGCCAGCATGAACACGCCGGCGGTCACCATCGTCGCGGCGTGGATGAGCGCGGACACCGGCGTCGGGCCTTCCATGGCGTCCGGCAGCCAGGTGTGCAGCGGCACCTGCGCCGACTTGCCCATAGCGCCCATGAAGAGCAGCAGGCAGACCACCGTCAACGCCGACTGCTTGTCGAGCACATGACCAAGGAAGGTGAGCACCGCGGCGCCCGCGGGCGCGCCTTCTGCCGGCAGGTAAGTCGCCGCATTGGCAAAGATGGTGCCGAGATTGACCGAGCCGAACAGCACGAACACGCCGAAGATGCCGAGCGCGAAGCCAAAGTCGCCGACGCGGTTGACGACGAAGGCCTTGATGGCGGCGGCGTTGGCCGACGGCTTCTTGTACCAGAAGCCGATCAAGAGATAGGAGGCGAGACCGACGCCTTCCCAGCCGAAGAACATCTGGATGAGGTTGTCGGCCGTCACCAGCATCAGCATGGCGAAGGTGAACAGCGACAGGTAGGCGAAGAAGCGCGGCCGGTTCGGATCGTGGTGCATGTAGCCGATCGAGTAGATGTGAACCAGCGCCGAAACGGTGTTGACGACGACCAGCATCACGACCGTCAGCGTGTCGATCCTGAGCGCCCAGGACGCATCGATGCCGCCCGACTGGATCCAGCGCAGCACGGGCACCGTGAACACTTCGCCATGGCCGAAGCCGACGGTGAAGAAGGCGACCCAGGACAAGACAGCGGCAATCACCAGGAAGCCGGAAGTGATGTATTCGGAGGCCTTGGCGCCGAGCGAATTGCCGAACAGGCCGACAATCAGGAAGCCAAGCAGCGGAAGGAAGACGATAGCCTGATACATGGTCGTTCCCGTCAACCCTTCATCGCGCTGACGTCTTCGACCGCGATCGAGCCGCGGTTGCGGAAGAAGACGACAAGAATGGCAAGTCCGATCGCGGCCTCGGCGGCTGCGACCGTCAGCACGAACAGGGCAAAGACCTGTCCGACGAGATCATGCAGCACCGCCGAGAAGGCGACGAAATTGATGTTGACCGCAAGCAGGATCAGCTCGACCGACATCAGGATGACGATGATGTTGCGGCGGTTCAGGAAGATGCCGAACACGCCGAGCGTGAACAGGATCGCCGATACGGTCAGATAATGTGCGATGCCGACGACCATCTTCAGATACCCTCGCCCGACTTGACCTTGCGGATTTCCATGCCCGTCGCCGGCGTGCGGCCGACCTGGGCGGCGATCGACTGCCGCTTGACCCCTTCCTTGTGGCGCAGCGTGAGCACGATGGCGCCGATCATGGCGACCAGCAGCACGAGGCCGGAAATCTGGAAGTAGTAGAGGTAGTCCGTATAGAGAATGTCGCCGAGCGCTGCCGTGTTGGAACGCGTGGCAAGATCCGGCGTTGCCTTGGCGACCGTCGAGGCGAGCTGCGGCGCGAAGGTGTAGCCGCCAAGCACGACGATCAGCTCCGCCGCCAGGATCAGGCCGACCATCGCGCCGATCGGCGCATATTGCAGCGCGCCCTGCTTCATCTCGGCGAAGTCGACGTCGAGCATCATGACGACGAACAGGAACAGGACCATCACCGCGCCGACATAGACGACGAGCAGGATCATCGCCAGGAACTCGGCGCCGGTCAGCATGAACAGGCCGGCGGCGTTGAAGAAGGTCAGGATCAGGAACAGCACCGAATGCACGGGGTTGCGCGACGAAATGACCATGAAGGCCGACGCCACGGCGATAAAGGCGAAGAGGTAGAAAAAGGCCGCCTCTAATCCAGTCAGCATGGGTTCCCCCGGGTTCCTGTCCGGACAAAAGGCTTCGCGCCTTCCGTCCAATGTTCGCCGCCGCCTTCGGCTGGCAAAGTTGCGTGTTCCTTAGACGAGGCCCCTCGCCCCGTCCATGCGTCAAATATCAGCGATAGGGAGAGTCCAGCTCGATGTTGCGCGCCAGTTCCCGCTCCCAGCGATCGCCATTCGCGAGCAGCTTTTCCTTGTTGTAGTAGAGCTCCTCGCGCGTCTCGGTCGCGAACTCGAAATTCGGTCCTTCAACGATGGCGTCGACCGGGCATGCCTCCTGGCAGAAGCCGCAATAGATGCACTTCACCATGTCGATGTCGTAGCGCACCGTACGGCGCGTGCCGTCGTTGCGACGCGGGCCGGCCTCGATGGTGATCGCCTGCGCCGGGCAGATCGCCTCGCACAGCTTGCAGGCAATGCAGCGTTCCTCGCCGTTCGGGTAGCGGCGCAGCGCGTGCTCGCCACGGAAGCGCGGGCTGGTCGGCCCTTTCTCATGCGGATAGTTGATCGTTTCCTTCGGCGCGAAGAACTGGCGCATCGACAGGAAGAAGGCGCTGACGAAATCCTGCAGCAGCAGCGACTTTGCGGCTTGGCCGAGAGCGGACATCACGCAAACCCCGTGATCTTGAGGAAGGCCGCTGTGGCAACGACCATGAACAGTGAAATCGGCAGGAACACCTTCCAGCCGAGACGCATCAGCTGGTCGTAGCGGTAGCGCGGCACGAAGGCCTTCACCATCGAGATGCCGAAGAACACGAAGCAGACCTTCAGCACGAACCAGATGACGCCGGGCACCCAGGTGAAAGGCGCGAAGTCGAACGGGGGCAGCCAGCCGCCAAGGAACAGGATGGTGGCCAGCGCACACATCAGCACGATCGCGACATATTCGCCGAGGAAGAACAGCAGAAACGGCGTCGACGAATATTCGACCATGTGGCCGGCGACGAGTTCCGATTCGGCTTCCACCAGGTCGAAGGGCGGCCGGTTCGTCTCGGCAAGCGCCGAGATGAAGAAGATGATGAACATCGGGAACAGCGCCAGCCAGTTCCAGTCGAGGAACGTGTTGGGCAGACCAAGCCGCGTGCCGATTCCATCATGCTGCGACAGCACGATATCGGAGAGATTCAGCGAACCGGCGGTGAGCAGCACGGTGACGATGACGAAGCCGATCGACACTTCGTAGGATACCATTTGCGCGGCCGAACGCAGCGCGCCGAGGAACGGATATTTCGAATTCGACGCCCAGCCGCCCATGATCACGCCATAGACCTCGAGCGAGGAGATGGCGAAGACATAGAGGATGCCGACATTGACGTTGGCGATCGCCCATCCTTGGCTAACCGGAATGACCGCCCAGGCCGAGATCGCCAGCACCGCCGACACCAGCGGCGCCAGAAGGAAGACGCCCTTGTTGGCGCCAGCCGGGATCACCGGCTCCTTGAAGACGAATTTCAGAAGGTCGGCAAAGGCCTGCAATGTGCCGAACGGACCGACGACGTTCGGGCCCCGGCGCAGTTGCACCGCCGCCCAGATCTTGCGGTCGGCGTAGAGAATGTAGGCGACGAAGATCAGCAGTACCACGATCAGCACGACCGACTTCAAGAGGATCAGCAGCGCCGGCAGCACGTAGAAGGAGAAGAAGGTGTCCATGCTTATTCCGCCGCCTGCTTGAAGCCGCTCTTGGCCAGCGCCGAGCATTCAGCCATCACGGCCGAAGCCCGCGCGATCGGGTTGGTCAGGTAGAAATCCTTCACCGGCGAGGTGAAGGTACCCTTGTTCAGGCGGCCGCCGAGCTTCGCCGCCTTGGCGACGTCGTCGGCGCTCCCGGCCAGAACCTGGTCGATGCGGGCAAGATGCGGATAGTCGCCATAGAGTTTGGCGCGCAGTTGCGGCAGCGAATCGAAGGGCAGCTTCTTGCCGAGAACGTCCGACAGCGCCCGCAGGATCGCCCAGTCCTCGCGGGCCTCGCCGGGCGCGAAGCCGGCGCGGTTGGTCTGCTGCACGCGGCCTTCCGTGTTGACATAGGTGCCCGACTTCTCGGTGTAGGCCGCCGCCGGCAGGATGACATTGGCGCGGTGCGCGCCGGCATCGCCATGCGTGCCGATATAGACGACGAAAGCGCCGCCGGTCTTGGCCATATCGATCTCGTCGGCACCGAGCAGGAAGAGCAGATCCGTCTCGCCGAGCATGCCGGCGATATCCTTGCCGCCCTCGCCCGGTACGAAGCCGACATCAAGGCCGCCGACCCGGGCCGCCGCGTTGTGCAGCACCGCAAAGCCGTTCCAGTCGGCGGTGACCGCGTTGACGGCGGCCGCCAGCCTGGCCGCCTGGCCGAGCACCGCTGCGCCATCGGCACGCGCCAGCGCGCCCTGGCCGACGATGATCAGCGGATGCGTCGCCTTGCTCAGCACCTCGAAGAACTTACCGGAGCCGTCAGCGAGACCCTTCAGGGATTCAGGACCGGCGCCGATCAGCTCGTAATCGTAACGTGTATCGCCAACCTCGCCGATGACGCCGACCGGCAGATTGCCGAGGCGCCAGCGCTTGCGGATGCGGGCGTTGAGCACCGAGGCTTCGAAGCGCGGATTGGCGCCGATGATCAGCACCGCGTCGGCCTGCTCGATGCCTTCGATGGTCGGGTTGAAGATGTAGCTGGCGCGGCCGAGCGAGGGATCGAGCGCTGCGCCATCCTGGCGGCAGTCGATGTTCTTCGAGCCAAGTGCCGCCATCAGAAGCTTGAGCGCGTAGATTTCCTCGACCGCCGCGAGGTCGCCGGCAATGGCGCCGATCCGTTCGGGCGTCGTCTTGCCCACCTGTTCCTTGATCGCGGCGAAGGCTTCCGCCCAGCTTGCCGGGGCGAGCTTGCCGTTCTTGCGCACATAGGGGCGGTCGAGGCGCTGCGTGCGCAGGCCATCCCAGATGAACCGGGTCTTGTCCGAGATCCATTCCTCGTTCACCGCTTCGTTGACGCGCGGCAGGATGCGCATCACTTCGCGGCCTCTGGAGTCGACGCGGATCGCCGAGCCAACGGCGTCCATGACGTCGATCGATTCGGTCTTGGTCAGCTCCCACGGCCGCGCCTGGAAGGCGAACGGCTTGGAGGTCAGCGCGCCGACCGGGCAAAGGTCGATGACATTGCCCTGCAGCTCCGAGGTCATTGCCTGTTCGAGATAGGTGGTGATCTCGGCATCCTCGCCGCGGCCGATCAAGCCGAGCTCGGAAATGCCGGCGACTTCGGTGGTGAAGCGCACGCAGCGCGTGCAATGAATGCAGCGGTTCATCACCGTCTTGACCAGCGGGCCGATATACTTGTCTTCGACCGCGCGCTTGTTCTCGTGGTAGCGCGAGGAATCGACGCCAAAGGCCATCGCCTGGTCCTGCAGGTCGCACTCGCCGCCCTGGTCGCAAATCGGGCAATCGAGCGGATGGTTGATCAGCAGGAATTCCATCACGCCTTCGCGGGCCTTCTTGACCATCGGCGTGTTGGTGAAGATTTCCGGCGGCTCGCCATTCGGGCCGGGGCGCAGGTCGCGCACGCCCATGGCGCAGGACGCCTGCGGCTTGGGTGGGCCGCCCTTCACCTCGATCAGGCACATGCGGCAGTTGCCGGCAATGGAAAGCCGCTCGTGGAAGCAGAAGCGCGGCACTTCCGCGCCGGCATCCTCCGCCGCCTGCAGCAGCGTGTAATGGTCGGGTACCGTGATCTCTTTCCCGTCGACCTTGAGCTTTGCCATTCGCCTCAAACCCCTGCGGCTGTCCCGCAATCTATCTTTGCGGGCGCGGCTTCAGCCGCGCCCGGCATTTCAATTCACTTCTTGGCGGCGAGCGTCGCCGCTTGCCTCGCCCAGTCGTCGCGGCCGATGCGGCCGGCAAGCGACAGATAATCCTCGACCCAGGCGATCTCCTCCGACGTCCACGAGGCGATCTGGCCATAGGTCCAGATGCCGAGACCGTTGAGCACCTTTTCCAGCTTCGGACCGATGCCCGAAATCGCCTTCAAATCGGACGGCTTGGCCGGCTTGTCGATCGCCTTCGGCTGCCTGAAATCCTCAGGCATCAGCCCAGCTGCTACCGGTTCGGGAGCCGCATCAGTGTGCGTCGCGTCGAGCGCCTTCTCGGTGGCGTTCGCCGCGATGTCGGTCACGTCGCGGGCGAAAGTCTGCGCCTCGGCAATCAGCGTATCGGTCGCCTTGCGCGCCTTGGACGAATTGGCGGCTGCTTCATTCTGCGCCTCGAGGTCGTCGAGGAACGGCTGGAACATGCGCTGCGAGGCTTCGAGCGCGCCGGTGAAGGCGCCCATCCACATGCCGACGGCGTGGTTGGCCAGACCGAGGCCGAGCGCCGACATCGCCGCCGCGCCGGCGACGGGATGCGCAAAAAGGTTGACGGCGCCGGCCATCTCCCTCGGCATCATCCTGGTCAGATCCTGGTTCATTTTCTCGAGTTGTTCCAAATCGGGCATCAACGGGTAAGGTATCGAATACGGCGCCATAGAAATCTCCTGGTCGTTTCTTCGTATGTCCCGCCCCTGCTTTTTCGTCTCGGGCTCTCGCCCGCATTCCAAATTCTACTCCGCCGCAACCATCACCGGCTCAGCCCGGTGCGCGTTGCGCGAAAACTCGTCGATACGGCGCTCGACTTCGCCGCGGAAATGCCGCATCAGGCCCTGGATCGGCCAGGCCGCCGCGTCGCCCAGGGCGCAGATCGTGTGGCCTTCGACCTGCTTGGTGACGTCGAGCAGCATGTCGATCTCGCGCTTCTGCGCCTCGCCGCGCACCAGCCGCTCCATCACCCGCCACATCCATCCAGTGCCTTCGCGGCACGGCGTGCACTGGCCGCAGCTCTCATGCTTGTAGAAGTAGGACAGCCGGGCGATCGCCTTCACGATATCGGTCGACTTGTCCATGACGATCACAGCCGCCGTGCCGAGGCCGGATTTGAGGTCGCGCAGCGCGTCGAAATCCATCGGCGCGTCCATGATCTGCTCGGCCGGCACCAGGGGCACCGAAGCGCCGCCGGGAATGACCGCCAGCAGATTGCCCCAGCCGCCGCGGATGCCGCCGCAATGCTCCTCGATCAGTTCCCGGAACGGGATCGACATCGCCTCTTCGAAGGTACACGGATTGTTGACGTGGCCTGACACGCAGAACAGCTTGGTGCCGGCATTGTTCGGCCGGCCGAAAGACGAGAACCAGGCCGCGCCACGGCGCAGGATGGTCGGCGCCACAGCGATCGACTCGACATTGTTGACCGTGGTCGGGCAGCCATAAAGGCCGACATTGGCCGGGAAAGGCGGCTTCAGCCTGGGCTGGCCCTTCTTGCCCTCGAGGCTTTCGAGCAGCGCGGTCTCCTCGCCGCAGATATAGGCGCCGGCGCCATGATGCATGTAGACGTCGAAATCGTAGCCGGAGGTGTTTCCCTTGCCGATCAGCTTGGCCGCATAAGCCTCGTCGATGGCGCGCTGCAGCGCCTCGCGCTCGCGGATGAACTCACCGCGCACATAGATGTAAGCCGCGACCGCGCCCATGGCGAAGCCGGCGACCAGGCAGCCTTCGACCAGCGTGTGCGGATCGTTGCGCAGAATGTCGCGGTCCTTGCAGGTGCCCGGCTCGGATTCGTCGGCATTGACGACCAGATAGCTGGGCCGGCCGTCGCTCTGTTTGGGCATGAACGACCATTTCAGCCCGGTCGGGAAGCCTGCGCCGCCACGCCCGCGCAGGCCTGATGCCTTCATCTCGTTGACGATCCAGTCGCGACCCTTGGCAACGAGGCCGGGCGTGTCGTCCCAGATGCCGCGCGATTGCGCGCCGGCCAGCGACTTGTCGAAGAGGCCGTAGATGTTGGTGAAGATACGGTCTTTGTCCTGAAGCATTGTTCGTCCCTCAGACCGGCTTCTTGCCGAAGACGCGGATGTACTCGGCGACGCCGCCCTTGGCGAGCGCCTTGGCTTGCTTCACCCAGTCGTCGCGATCGATGCGGCCATGGAAGCTGAGATAACCATCGACCCATTCGCGCTCGGCCTTCTTCCAGGCGGCGACCTGGGCGAAAGTGTAGATGCCGAGCGTGTGCAGGGTGGCTTCGATCTTCGGGCCGACGCCGGAGATCAGCTTGAGATCGTCGACCGTCGCCGGGCGCTCGATACCCGCCGGGCGGTTCTTGTCCTCCAGCGACGGCTTCGCCGGCTTGGCGGCCGGCTGCCTGGTTTCCGGCGCCTTGAAAGCCGTGGCCGGCTCGGCCTTGGTCTTCGGCCCGTTGCGCTGCTTGGAGACTGCCTCCACTTCCGGATCGGCCTGGTTGGCGTTGGCGGCCGAATGGCGCGGCGCCTTGACGCTGGCGCCGTTCTCGGTGGCCGGAGCAACCTTGACCGGCGACGGCGTGTGCAGCGCCGGGCTGGTTTCAACCGCATGCGTCTTCGGCCTGCTGGACTTGGACGGCGCAACCGGACCGGGCGCCGGAGGCGCTGGCGGGGCCATCGGCGCGGCTGGAGCAGGTGCAGCCTGCGAGACGACGGCGGCGGGAACGGCGGCCGGCGCAGCAGCGGCGACGTCCCTGGCCGCCTTTGCGGCAGCCTTGGCTTCCTTGTCGCGCGTCGACTTCAGGATCGCCTTTTCGCTGGTCAGCGTCTTCAAGCCACCGGCAGGCTCGGAGCCATGGCGGCCGTTCTGCGGGCCGGGCTTCACGTCAGCGCCCTTGCCGGCATCGTAGAGATCGATGATCTCGGCCAGCCGTTCAGGCGTCAGATCCTCGAAAGTGTCCTTGAAGATCATCACCATCGGCGCGTTGACGCAGGCGCCGAGGCACTCGACCTCCTCCCATGACAAGGTGCCCTTGTCGTTGGTGTGGAACTGGTCGTGATTGATCTTGGAGCGGCAGACATCCATTAGCGCTTCCGAGCCGCGCAGCATGCAGGGCGTGGTGCCGCAGACCTGGATATGCGCGCGAGTGCCGACCGGATTGAGCTGGTACTGTGTGTAGAAGGTGGCGACCTCGAGCCCGCGGATGCGCGGCATGCCGAGCATGTCGCAGATCGATTCGATAGCCGCCTTGGTGACCCAGCCTTCCTGCTCCTGCGCGATCATCAGCAACGGGATGATGGCCGATTGCTCGCGCCCCTTCGGATACTTGGCGATCCACTGCTGCGCAGCCGCCGCATTCTCCTTGTTGAAGGCGAAGGAAGCTGGCTGGACGGTGGCATCTGCTAGGCGGCGTACTGACATTAGCGATCGACCTCACCAAACACGATGTCGAGGGAGCCGAGAACGGCGGTGACGTCGGCCAGCATGTGGCCGCGGCACAGGAAATCCATCGCCTGCAGATGCGCGAAGCCGGGCGCGCGCAGCTTGCAGCGATAAGGCTTGTTGGTGCCGTCCGAGACCAGATAGACGCCGAATTCGCCCTTCGGCGCCTCGACGGCCGCATAGACCTCGCCGGCCGGCACGCGATAGCCTTCGGTGTAGAGCTTGAAGTGATGGATGAGCGCTTCCATGGAACGCTTCATCGCCTGGCGCTTCGGCGGCACGACCTTGCCGTCAAGGTTCGACACCGGGCCGGTGCTTTCCTTGCCGAGCAGCAGATCCACGCACTGGCGCATGATCTTCGCCGACTGGCGCATCTCTTCCATGCGCACCAGATAACGGTCGTAGCAGTCGCCATTCTTGCCGATCGGGATGTCGAAATCCATCTCGGAGTAGCATTCATAAGGCTGCGACTTGCGCAGGTCCCAGGCAGCGCCCGAGCCGCGCACCATGACGCCGGAGAAACCCCAGGCCCAGGCATCGGCCAGCGAGACGATGCCGATATCGACATTGCGCTGCTTGAAGATGCGGTTGCCGGTCAAGAGCTTGTCGAGATCGTCGAGCGACTTCAGGAACGGATCGATCCACTTGCCAATGTCCTCGACCAGCTTCTGCGGCAGGTCCTGGTGCACGCCACCGGGCCGGAAATAGGCCGCATGCATGCGCGAGCCCGAGGCGCGCTCATAGAACACCATCAGCTTTTCGCGCTCGACGAAGCCCCACAGCGGCGGCGTCAGCGCGCCGACGTCCATCGCCTGCGTCGTCACATTGAGGATGTGCGACATGATGCGGCCGATTTCGGAGTAAAGCACGCGGATCAGCTGGCCGCGCTTCGGCACCTCGATGCCGAGCAGCCGCTCGGCAGCCAAGGCGAAGGCATGCTCCTGGTTCATCGGCGCGCAATAATCGAGCCGGTCGAGATAGGGCACGGCCTGCAGATAGGTCTTTGCCTCGATCAGCTTCTCGGTGCCGCGATGCAAGAGTCCGATATGCGGATCGACCCGATCCACAACCTCGCCGTCCAGCTCCAGCACCAGGCGCAAAACGCCATGCGCCGCAGGGTGCTGCGGACCGAAGTTGATGTTAAAATTGCGGACGGAGGTTTCAGCCATTCTGGCGCCTCAATTTGCCTTCGCCTTTTCATCGCCCGGCAGAACGTAATCCGTTCCCTCCCAGGGGCTCAAAAAGTCGAAGTTTCTGAACTCTTGCTTCAATTCCACCGGCTCGTAGATGACACGCTTGGCCTCGTCGTCGTAACGCACTTCGACGAAACCGGTCAGTGGGAAATCCTTGCGCAGCGGATGCCCGTCGAAGCCGTAGTCGGTGAGGATGCGGCGTAGATCCGGATGACCGGAAAACAGCACGCCATAGAGATCGTAGGTCTCGCGCTCATACCAGTCGGCGCCGGGATAGACCGCGGTCAGCGACGGCACCATCGTTTCCTCGTCGGCATGGACCTTGAGGCGGATGCGGATGTTCTGCTTCGGCGACAACAGGTGATAGACGACGTCGAAGCGCTTGGCGCGCGACGGATAGTCCGCGCCGCTGATATCGATGATCGAGACGAACTGGCAGCGCGTATCGTCGCGCAAGAAGGTCGCCACCTCGATCAGATTAGCCGGCTCGACCAGAACCGTCAGCTCGCCATAGGCAAGCACTGCCTCGCCGATGCGGCCGGCCAGCTTCTCGCCGAGATAGGTGGAGAGGTCGTTCAACGCCTGGGTCATCGGCTCACCGTTCGATCGTGCCGGTGCGGCGGATCTTCTTCTGCAGAAGGAGAATGCCGTAGAGCAGCGCTTCGGCACTCGGCGGGCAGCCGGGCACATAGATGTCGACCGGCACGATGCGATCGCAGCCGCGCACCACCGAATAGGAATAGTGGTAGTAGCCGCCGCCATTGGCGCAGGAGCCCATCGAGATGACGTAGCGCGGCTCCGGCATCTGGTCGTAGACCTTGCGCAGCGCCGGCGCCATCTTGTTGGTCAGCGTGCCGGCGACGATCATGATGTCGGACTGGCGCGGAGACGCGCGAGGCGCGACGCCGAAACGCTCGCTATCGTAGCGCGGCATCGAGGTGTGGATCATCTCAACCGCGCAGCAGGCGAGGCCGAAGGTCATGAACATCAGCGAGCCGCTGCGCGCCCAGGTGATCAGCGCTTCGGTCGAGGTGACAAGGAAACCCTTGTCGGCCAGTTCATTGTTGATTTCGAGGAAGAAGGGATCGTCCTCCCCCACCGGCCGGCCGGTGTTGGGGTCGATGATGCCCTTGGGCTTCGGCGCGACGAGGGTGCCTGAACTGTCGTTCAATCCCATTCCAGCGCTCCTTTTTTCCATTCATAGGCAAAGCCGATGGTCAGCACCGCCAGAAATACCATCATCGACCAGAAACCGAGCATGCCGATCTTCGAGAAGGAGACGGCCCAGGGAAACAGGAAGGCCACCTCCAGGTCGAAGATGATGAATAGGATCGACACCAGGTAGAAGCGGATGTCGAATTTCATGCGCGCGTCGTCGAACGAATTGAAGCCGCATTCATAGGCCGAAAGCTTTTCCGGATCGGGATTGCGGTAGGCCACCAGGAACGGCGCCACCAGCAGCGCCAGCCCGACGACCAGCGCCACGGCGATGAACAGGACAATCGGCAGGTACGAACTCAGGAGTGCGCTCATGCGGCGGCTTTCCTCGGCGGGCCAGTTCACTTTGATTACAGCAACGAACTCTAATGCGGAAGCGTGACAGTTTAACCGCTGAACCGTTTTAAGAGGCCCATGCTGCAACGCGGCGAGGGTTAGCGCAGCGGTTTCAGCGAAGCAAGTCAAACCTTGTTCAAATTACCGCCCTGGACGCCATATCGGAAGAAACTGGTCCGATCCGCTCTTGTTTGATTTCCTTCACTTTTTACTCCACTTTTGTCTACTGACACATCTCCCGCCATTTGCCTGCTAGCATGACCGGAATCACCGACTAAAAATCCGGCAAACGATCAGGGCAAGGGCGCCTCGATGAAGGATAAGATTTCGCTTCGTACGGCCAGGCGCATCGCTCTCGGTGCGCAGGGTTTCACCGACCCGCGGCCAGGCGGCGCACCCGACCGGCGCCACCTAGCCCGCGTGCTCTCTCGCACCGGCCTGCTGCAGATCGATTCCGTCAGCGCCGTGGTGCGTGCGCACTATATGCCGCTCTATTCGCGTCTTGGCCCCTACCCTTTATCTCTGCTCGACAACGCCGCCGTCACCCGCAAGCGCACCGTGTTCGAATACTGGGCGCATGAAGCATCCTTCCTCCCGGTCGAGACCTGGCCGCTGGTGCGCTGGCGCATGCAGCGCGCCGAACAGGGCGAGGAAATGTATCTCGGCCTCGCCAAATGGGGGCGTGAGCGCAGCGGGATGATCGAGGAAATCTACAAGCAAGTCGCCGAACGCGGGCCGATCGCAGCTTCCGACATAGAAGGCCACAAGGGCAATGGCGGCTGGTGGGGCTGGAGCGAAGCCAAGCACGCTTTCGAGTGGCTGTTTTGGGCCGGTCGCATCACCACCGCCTACCGACGCGGCTTCGAGCGCTATTACGACCTGCCGGAGCGCGTTTTGCCGCAGGCTGTCCTTGATTTGCCTGTCCCTTCCGTCGAGGACGCACATCGCGAATTGCTGCGCGTTTCCGCCCGCGCCCACGGCATCGCCACCTATGGCGACCTGCGAGACTATTTTCGCCTGGCGCCCGGCGACACCAAGGACCGCATCGAGGAACTGGTCGAAATGGGCGAGTTGCTGCCCGTAAGCGTCGAAGGCTGGGACAGGACCGCTTATCTGCACAAAGACGCTCGTTTTCCACGCCGGATCGAGGCACGCGCCTTGCTCGCCCCTTTCGATCCTGTCGTCTTCGAGCGCACGCGCACCGAAAAGCTCTTCAATTTCCGCTACCGCATCGAGATCTACACGCCGGCCGAAAAGCGCCAATACGGCTATTACGTGCTGCCTTTCCTGCTCGGCGACCAGATCGTCGCCCGCGTCGACCTGCGCGCCGACCGCCCGGCAAGCGTGCTGCGCGTCCACGCCGCCTACGCCGAGCCCAACGCCCCACCGGAGACAGCCGCCCAGCTCTTCGAGGAATTGAAGCAGATGCAGGGATGGCTCGGCCAGGAGCGTATCGAGGTGACGCCAGCGGGCGATCTCGGACAGCCTCTGGCCGACATCGCCATGTCGTAGCCGCGCGTTGACACATCTGCCCCCAAAAGCCTAAATCCCCTCCAGACGGTCCCCTGCCCGCAACGGCTGGGGCCAAGAGGGAATGCGGTGCGGGAGAAAATCCCTAATCCGCGGCTGTCCCGCAACTGTAAGCGAAGAGCCTAGGCCGAAAACCACTGGGATGTCCCGGGAAGGCGGCTAAGCAAGGCGACGACTCGCGAGCCAGGAGACCTGCCGTCTGCGACTTGAAGTATCCGATCGCCCGGCGGGTTTCCGGGCAAGGAGCACGGTTTTTGGACCACAACGGCGGTTTTTCGGCTGGCACAGCGGGCAATGCGTCCGACGACGGCGAAGCTTTGGCCGGCGTGACCGTCATCGTCTGCGCTTCCTGCCGCAATGAGGCCGGATCCGATGCCCATCCGCGCGCCGGCGAATTGCTGGCCGAGGACACCCGCAGCGCCGCAGCCGATGACAAAATCCGCGTCCGCACCGTCGAATGCCTTGGCAATTGCAAGCGCCGGCTGAGCGCCGCGATCCTGCGCGACGGCTGCTGGAGCTATGTTTTCGGCGACCTAGCCGCGACCAGCGGCGCTGACCTTGTCGCCGGCGCAAAGCTCTTCGCCACCTCGCAGGACGGCCTGATCCCCTGGCGCGGCCGCCCTGATTCCCTCAAGCGCGGCCTTGTTGCCCGCATCCCTCCCCTCGACATCCTGAAGGACTGACCATGAACGCTTCCGTTTCCCGTGTCCCCTGCACCGTCGTCACCGGCTTCCTCGGCGCCGGCAAGACGACCCTGGTCCGTCATCTCCTGGAGAATGCCGGCGGCAAGCGCATCGCCATCATCGTCAACGAGTTCGGCGACATCGGCATCGACGGCGAAATCCTCAAAGGCTGCGGCATCGACACCTGCCCGGAGGAAAACATCGTCGAGCTGGCCAATGGCTGCATCTGCTGCACCGTGGCCGACGATTTCGTGCCGGCGCTCGACCAGATCCTGGCGCTTACCCCCAAGGTCGACCACATCCTGATCGAGACCTCCGGCCTCGCTTTGCCCAAGCCGTTGGTCCAGGCTTTCCAGTGGCCGACGGTGAAGAGCCGGGTGACGGTCGACGGCGTCATTGCCGTGGTCGATGGCCCTGCGCTGGCCGAAGGCCGCGTCGCCAACGATATGGATGCCTTGCAGGCGCAGCGCGCCCAGGACGAAACCCTCGATCATGACGATCCGGTCGAGGAAGTGTTCGAGGACCAGATCGCTTGCGCCGACCTGATCATCCTGTCGAAGAACGACCTGATGGACGCCGCCGGCTCGGCCCGCGCCAACGCTATCATTGGCGAACACTCGGCCCGGTCGGTGAAGATCGTGCCGACGTCGCATGGCAAGGTCGATCCCTCGGTGCTGCTCGGCCTGGGCCTCGCCGTCGAGGACGATATCGAGAACCGCAAATCGCATCATGACGGCGCCTTCGACCACGAGCATGACGATTTCGACACCTTCATCGTCGACATCCCGTCGATCTCCAATCCGGACGAGCTGGCAAAGCGTGTCGCGACCGCCTCCGAACAGGAAAATGTCTTGCGCGTCAAAGGCTTCGTCGAGGTCGGCGGCAAGCCGATGCGGCTTCTGCTGCAGGCCGTTGGCCCGCGCGTCAATCACTACTATGACCGCGCCTGGACGGCCGAGGACGACCGCCGCTCGCGTCTCGTCGTCATCGGCCTCAAGGGTCTGAACCGCCCGGCGATCGAGGCTATACTCGCCGGCTAACGCCGATCGGCCCAGGGGCGAAATGCATATACTGACCACCAGCTCCGCCTCGCTCGACGATCTCGCCGAGCCGGTCGATCTGCGGCAGACGCCGGCGGATGTGGTGGCGCTGTCCTTCACCGACAGCGATCTCGCCGGCCTGGCGGTGGCATGGAAAGCCGACGCCGACAGCCTGCCCGCGATGCGGCTGGCGGCGCTGCGTGACCTGCGCCATCCGATGTCGGTGGACCTGTGGATCGACAGCGTCGCCCGCCACGCCAAAATCATCCTCGTCCGCATCCTCGGCGGCTACGACTGGTGGCGCTACGGCTGCGACCAGCTCACGGTGGTGGCGCGCGAACGCGGCATCAAGCTGGCGCTGCTGCCTGGTGAAAGCCATGACGAGGATCAAAGGCTGATCGAGGCTTCGACGCTGCCACGCGCCGAGCTCGACGCTTTGCTCGGCTATTTCCGCGAAGGCGGCCCGGAGAATATGCGCGCGCTGGTGCGCAGGCTGGCGCGGCTGGCCGGGTCCGATGCGGCGGTGACCGAACCGGTTGGTGTGCCGAAGTCGGGATATTATGAGCCGGGGCTGGGAGTTGTCGGAAAGCCGACGGAACTCAACGATGACAATGTCAGCGTCATCCCCATCCTATTCTACCGCTCTATGCTGCTGGCCGCCGACGTGGCGCCGATCGACGCTCTCGTAGAGGCGCTGCGAGCCCAAGGCCTTGCGCCGGTGCCGCTCTTCGTCTCCAGCCTGAAAGACCCGACCTCCCTCGCCTTCGTCGAAACAGCGCTCACCGCACTGAATCCGGCCGCCATCATCACCGCGACCGCCTTCGCCTCCGGCGCCGAACCTGGCGTCGAAACCCTGTTCGACCGCGCCGGCGTGCCCGTCTTCCAGGTCATCGTCGCCACGACGAGGCGCGAGGTGTGGGAGAACAACCAGCGCGGCCTGGCGCCGGCCGATCTTGCCATGCATGTCGTGCTGCCGGAGCTCGACGGCCGCATCCTGGCCGGTGCGATCTCCTTCAAGGGTGAGATCGAGACCGATCCGGCGCTGGCTTTCCGCGCCTTTGCCAATCGCCCGGAAGCCGATCGCGCGGCGCAGGTCGCCAGGCGTGTCGCGGCGTTCATTCGCCTGCAGGGGACGGAACGGGCCAAGCGCAAGCTGGCGATCCTGATCCCGGATTACCCGAGCGCGCCCGGACGAACCGGCTACGCGGTTGGGCTGGATGTGCCGTCCAGTGTGCTTGCGATGCTGCATGACCTGAAGGAACAGGGCTATGCGGTTGAGGGGATTCCGCAAACGCCGCGGGAATTGCTGGATGCGTTGGAGCGGGTTAGCGGCGGGCTGGGGTTGGAGGAATATCTCGCCTTCTCTAGAGATCTGCCGGCTGAGGCAACGACTGCCGTCGACGCTGCCTGGGGGAAAGCGGAAGAAGAGACAGGTTTGCGCGAGGCGCCGACCTCACCGCACTTCCCCTTCCGTGCCGCGACCTTCGGCAACGTCACCGTAGCGCTCGCCCCCGATCGCGGCCGCTCGGTCGACCGCCGCGCCGACTACCACGACCCAACCCTCCCCCCGCGTCACGCCCTGCTCGCCTTCGGGCTCTGGCTGCAGAAATCGCGCGGCGTGCATGCCATCATCCATGTCGGCGCTCACGGCACGCTGGAATGGCTGCCGGGCAAGACAGTCGCTCTCTCGGAAAACTGTTTCCCCGAAATCGTCACCGGCGCGCTGCCGGTCATCTATCCCTTCATCGTCTCCAACCCGGGCGAAGCCGCGCAAGCCAAGCGGCGCATTGCGGCCGTAACGCTCGGCCATCTGCCGGCGCCGCTGACCGGCGCCGGGCTTGACGAGACCCAGCAGAAGCTCGAGCGGCTGGTCGACGAATACGCCCAGGCCGACGGGCTCGACCGCCGTCGCCGCGACCGCCTGGCCAAGCTGATCGTCGAGACGGCGCGGCAGTCCGGCCTCGCCTCCGAAGCCGGCGTTGCCCGGACCGACGCGCCCGACGAGGCGCTGCGCCGCATCGACGCCTGGCTTTGCGATCTCAAGGATTTCGCCGTCAAGGACGGGCTGCATGTCTATGGCCGCTCGCCGGAGGGCGAGCCCGATGCGCTACGCCGACAAAGTGCTCAGAACGAGAAAGCAGCACTGCTGGCCGCCCTCGACGGTCGCCATATCAAGGCAGGTCCGGCCGGCGCGCCGGCGCGGGGGCGCTCCGACGTGCTGCCCACCGGCCGCAATCTCTTTACCTCCGACCCGCGCACCATGCCGACGCCAACCGCTTATGATCTTGGCCAGGCGGCAGCCGAAGAAGTGGTGCGCAGCTACATGCAGGGCCATGGCGACTGGGCGCGCTCGCTGGTGATCGATCTTTGGGGCTCCGCTTCACTGCGCACCGGCGGCGAGGAAATCGCCCAAGGTCTGGCGCTGATGGGCTGCCGGCCACAATGGGATACCGCGACAGGCCGCGTCACCGGCATCGAAGTGCTGCCGCCGGCAGTGCTCGGCCGCCCGCGCGTCGACGTCACCTGGCGCATCTCCGGCCTGTTCCGCGACATGTTCCCGACCCAGATCGCGCTGATCGACGCAGCCGCCAACGCGGTGGCCGGCCGTGACGAGGACGATTCGGAAAACCCGCTTGCAGCGGCAACCCGCACCGAAGGCAAGATCAGCCCGCGTATTTTCGGCACTTCGCCCGGCACTTATGGCGCCGGCGTCGAGGAATTGCTGTCGCGCGGCGAATGGGGCGTGCGCGAGGAAATCGGTCGTGCCTATCTCGACGCCACTTCGCATGCTTATGGCGGCGCTGACGGCGAAGGCATCGCTTCCCCCGGCGCCTTCGAGAACCGGATCGCCGAAGCCGATCTCCTCGTCCACACCGGCGACGATCCGGGCCGCGATATTCTCGAAGGCGCGGCCGACGTCGCCTTCATCGGCGGATTCTCGGCCGCGCTTGCGGCACTTGGGCGAAATGCCGACGTCATCGTGCTCGATACGACCGATCCGGCAAAGCCGAAGCCGCGCTCGGTCGGTGAGGCCGTGTCCAGGGTGGTGCGGGCTCGCGCGGTCAACCCGCGCTTCATTGCCGGCCAGATGCGGCACGGACCGCGCGGCGCCTCGGAATTCGCCGAAACCGTCGACCGGTTGGTCGGCTTCGCTGAAACCACGCACGCCATTCCGGGCGCGCTGATCGAAGCCGTGCACGATGCTTATCTCGGCGATGCGGACGTTCGTGCCTTCATCCTGCGTGAGAACCCAGCGGCCGCGAAGGCTATCGCGGAGCGCTTCCTCTCGGCACGGCGGCGCGGGCTGTGGCATCCGCTGCGAAATTCCATCGATGACGATCTCGCCGCTTTGATCGCCGAGGCCCAGGCAACCGGGGTCGCGGCATGAATGCGTTTTCGCGTCGCGGCGCCTGCCCGGCCCTGAGCGCGCCGATGCAAACCGGCGACGGCCTGCTTGTAAGGCTCAATCCCGTTGCTGGAGGACTTGCGCCGAAGGCCTTGATCGGACTCGGCCAATCCGCCTTGCGCCACGGCAACGGCATCATGGAAGTAACCGCACGCGGCAGCCTGCAGATTCGCGGCCTGACGGCGGAAAGCGCACGGCTGCTGGCGGCGGAGGTGGATGCGCTTGGGATCGAGGTGCGGAGCGGCGTGCCGGTCGAGACAGGGCCGCTGGCGGGCATCGATCCGGACGAGATTGCCGACCCGCGCCCGCTGGCCGAGCGGATCAGGGCGGCGATTGAAGAGGCAGGGCTGGCGGCACGGCTCGGGCCGAAGGTGTCGGTTGTGGTCGACGGCGGTGGCCAGTTGGCGATGGATGCGGTGACGGCCGATGTTAGGTTGAAGGCGGTACGAGCTGGCACCGGCGTTGCTTGGAGGGTTTCGGTCAGCGGCGACGCGCACAGTGCGCGGTCGCTTGCGACAGTTGACGCAGATGCTGCGCGCGACATCGCTGTGGCGGCTCTTCGCATGGTCGCGGAGAAGGGCAGAGAGGCGCACACCCGGGACCTGTCGGAGCGTCAACTGAATTCTCTCGCAGGTTGGCACTCTGTCGCCCCCCTCTCTGTCCTGCCGGAGATCTCCCTCTCCGGCAGGACAGAGAGGGGGGCCTCGCACAAACCTATCGGCCTTTTCCCCGTAGCCGGCGACAGTTTCACCCTCGGCATCGGCCTGCCCTATGGCAGCATGCCGGCGCAAAACCTCATCGATCTCGCCCGCCAAGCCTCAAACCTCGGCACTGCCGAAATCCGCCTCGCGCCTGGCCGTGCCCTCCTCTTCCTCGGCCAGCCGGCCACCGCGAACCAGCCCTTGCAAACCGCCGCCGCCGCCCTCGGCTTCGTCACCTCCCCCGCCGACCCGCGCACCCGCATCGCGGCCTGTCCCGGCGCACCGGCCTGCGCTTCCGGCCGCATCGCCACCCGCGCCATCGCCGAAACCATCGCAAAACAAAGCGCAGACCTCTTCGATACCTCGCTCACTTTGCACATTTCCGGTTGCGCCAAGGGCTGCGCGCACCCCGGCGCGGCAGCCATAACCCTGGTCGGCGACGAAAACGGAGCCGGACTTGTCGTGGACGGGACGGCAAAGGCCCTTCCTGCCGGATACAGGCCGGGCTATGACGCCGCGCGTGGGGTCGCCGCTGTCGCGGCGGCCGTCCGCGCACGACATGCCGACGAGACTGTCGCCGCCTGCCTGGCAAGGCTGGGCGCCGCAGTGGTCGCCGAACTCTATCGACGGGACTGATAATGGCCGCCTACGACTACATCCATGACGGCAATGCGATCTACGAGCGCTCTTTTGCCATCATCCGTGCCGAGGCGGACCTGTCGCGTTTTTCCGAGGCGGAAGCCGACGTCGCCATCCGCATGATCCATGCCTGCGGCCAGGTCGAAGCCGCCAGCCATTTCGTCTTTTCGAGCGACTTCGTGGCCGCCGCTCGCACAGCGCTTGCCGCCGGCGCGCCGATCTTCTGCGACGCGGAGATGGTCTCGCATGGTGTCACCCGCGCCCGTCTGCCGGCCGGCAATGAGGTGATCTGCACGCTGCGCGACGCGCGCACGCATGACATCGCAAAGGCGATCGGCAACACCCGTTCGGCTGCGGCAATCGACCTGTGGGGCGAGCGCATGGCCGGATCGGTCGTCGCCATCGGCAATGCGCCGACGGCGCTTTTCTATCTGCTCGAAAAACTGCGCGACGGCGCGCCGAAACCGGCGGCGATCATTGGCATGCCGGTCGGCTTCGTCGGTGCCGCCGAATCCAAGGATGCGCTGGCCGAGAATTCCTACGGCGTGCCCTATGCCATCGTGCGCGGCAGGCTTGGCGGCAGCGCCATGACCGCGGCCGCGCTCAATTCACTGGCGAGACCGGGCCTGTGAACGCGCTTCCAAAGGGACGTCTTGTCGGCGTCGGCACCGGTCCCGGCGACCCGGAGCTTCTGACGCTCAAGGCCGCGCGGGTGCTGGCTGAGGCCGACGTCGTCGCCTATTTCGCCAAGCGCGGCAACAACAGCAATGCGCGCGCCATCGTCGAGGCGCGTTTCCGGCCGGACATGGTCGAACTGCCGCTGCTCTATCCGGTGACGACGGAGATCGACAAGGATCACGACGACTACCGCGCGCAGATCACCGATTTCTATGAGCAGTCCGCCGAACAGGTCGCGGAGCACCTCGACGCCGGCAGGATGGTGGCGGTCCTTTCGGAAGGCGACCCGCTCTTCTATGGTTCCTACATGCATTTGCATGTGCGCCTCGCGCATCGCTTCCCGACCGAAGTCATCCCCGGCATCACCGCCATGTCGGGCTGCTGGTCGCAGACCGGGGTGCCGATCGTCCAGGGCGACGATGTGCTGACCGTGCTGCCCGGCACGATGAGCGAGTTCGAATTGACGCGCCGGCTGGCCGACACCGATGCCGCTGTCATCATGAAGGTCGGCCGCAACCTGCCCAAGATCAGACGCGCGCTGGAGGCCTCAGGCAAGCTGGCCAGGGCCGTCTATGTCGAGCGCGGCACCATGGCGGGCAGCGTGTCGATGCGGCTCGCCGACAAGCCGGACGACAAGGCGCCTTACTTCGCCATCCTGCTTGTCGCCGGCTGGTCGGCACGCCCCGGAGCCAAATCATGAGCGGCCGCCTTACCGTCATCGGTCTCGGCCCCGGCAATGCCGACCAGGTCACGCCGCAGGCCAGCAACGCCGTGGCGGAGGCCAGCTTCTTCTACGGCTACAAGCCCTATCTCGACCGGCTTGACCTGAGAGCGGACCAGACCCGGATCGCCTCCGACAATCGCGAGGAACTGGCCCGTTCCAACGAAGCGCTGGCCAAGGCCGCCGAAGGTCACAACGTCGCCGTCGTGTCCGGTGGCGACCCCGGCGTCTTCGCCATGGCCGCCGCCGTCTGCGAGGCGATCGAGGCCGGTCCGGCCGAATGGCGCGCGGTCGACCTTGCCGTCGTGCCGGGTGTCACCGCCATGCTTGCCGTCGCCGCCCGCATCGGCGCGCCGCTCGGTCATGATTTCTGCGCCATATCGCTCTCGGACAATCTGAAGCCGTGGGACTTGATCGAGCTGCGTTTGCTGGCGGCTGCTGGCGCCGGCTTCGTCATCGCGCTCTACAATCCGATCAGCAAGGCCCGCCCCTGGCAGCTTGGCCGCGCCTTCGAGTGCCTGAAAGCCATCCTGCCGGGCACCACACCGGTGATCTTCGGCCGCGCCGCCGGCCGGCCGGACGAGCGTATCGAGGTTTTTCTCTTGGCCGACGCCGATGCGGAAAAGGCCGACATGGCGACCTGCGTCATCATCGGCTCGCCCGAAACCCGCATCATCAAGCGCGGTGACAAGCCGGCGCTGGTCTACACGCCGCGTTCGGCGACGGGCGCGAAAAGATGATCGATCTGGGCGGCCAACGCATCGACAGTTTCGGCCGACGGCACGTCCGGCAGGATGGGCCTGCGCACCATGACCACCTCGATGGCGAGCGCCCGCGCCGCCGCTATCTTGCCGTAGGTTGCCTCGCCGCCGCTGTTCTTCGAAACGACGGCATCGATGCCGTTGCTTTCCAGAAGAGCGCGCTCCTCCGCCTCGGGAAATGGTCCGCGCGCCAGAAGATAGTGCGCATCGGGCACTGCCAGCTTCGGCTCGACCGGATCGACGCTGCGGATGAGGTAGCGGTGCTGCGGCACGGCCTCGAATGCGCCGGCCTCCTGCCGGCCAATCGCCAGGAACACGCGACGTGGCGCTGTGCCGAGCGCCCTCACCGCTTCAGGGACATTGTCGACCAGCGTCCAGCGGTCGCCCGCCACAGCCTCCCAGCCGGGACGTCTCAGGGCAAGGATCGGCACGCTGGCCCGCTTGGCGGCCCGCGCGGCATTCGCCGAAATCCGGGCCGCATACGGATGTGTGGCGTCGATCAGCAGATCGATCTTGTTGTCACTGAGATACGCGGCCAATCCGGCGGCGCCGCCAAAGCCGCCGACGCGCACCGGCACGCCTTGCGTGGCCGGACTTTCCGTGCGGCCGGCAAGCGACAGCGTGACCGAGAAATCCGCGCGACGCGCCAACCTTCCGGCCAGTTGCCGGGCTTCCGTGGTGCCGCCGAGGATCAGGATATGGTGGGTCATCATGCCTGCTAAGGGTCCGCGCGGCGCCAAGCTCACCTCAAAATGGCTGACGGTGGTCGGCATCGGCGAGGACGGTGTAGCGGGTCTCGGCGACGAGGCCAAGCAGCGCATCGCCGAGGCGCAAGTCGTCTTCGGCGGCAAACGGCATCTCTCACTCGTCGTGTCCCTTGCCAAGGGCGAGGCCCGCCCATGGCCGACGCCTTTCGATGCCGAGATGCATGACGTGCTTTCGCTTGCGGGCAACGACGTCTGCGTGCTGGCCTCGGGCGATCCATTCTTCCACGGTGTCGGCGTCACATTGGCGCGCAAGGTGAGCCCGGAGCATATGCTGGTCTTGCCGGCGCCGTCGTCGCTCTCGCTCGCGGCATCGCGTCTTGGCTGGGCGCTGCAGGACGTCGAGACCATCTCGCTGCATGGCCACTCGATCGATCTGATCCGTCCCTTGCTCCATCCAGGCGCCCGCATCCTTGCGCTGACCTCCGACGGCGACGCGCCGGCTTCCATCGCCGGGCTGCTCGCGGAACTCGGCTTCGGCCCGTCGCGATTGACCGTCCTCGAAGCGCTCGGCGGTACGGATGAAACACGCCGCACCGCGCGCGCCGATGCTTTCGATCTGAAAAACATCAATCCGCTCAACGTGCTGGCGCTCGAGCTTGAATCGACGCCCGATGCTCGCATCCTGCCGTTGACCGTCGGTCTTGCCGACCATCTGTTCGAGCATGACGGCCAGATCACCAAGCGTGAAATCCGCGCCATCACCCTTTCGGCGCTGGCGCCACGACGCGGCGAATTGTTGTGGGACATCGGCGCCGGCTCCGGCTCGGTCGGCATCGAGTGGATGCTGGCGGACACCTCGATGCGCGCCATCGCCATCGAGGCCAACAGCGAGCGTGCCGTTCGCATCGCCCGCAATGCCGCGCATTGCGGCGTGCCCGGCCTTGTCGTGGTCGAAGGCGCGGCGCCCAAGGCCTTCGCCAAGCTGCAGACGCCCGACGCCATCTTCATCGGCGGCGGCGGCAGCGATACCGGTGTCCTGGACAAGGCGATCAAGGCGCTACGCCCCGGTGGCCGGCTCGTCGCCAATGCGGTGACTTTGGAGATGGAGACGCTGCTGCTCGACCAGAATAATAAGCGCGGCGGTGATCTGATCCGCATTGCGCTTTCCCGCGCAGCGCCCGTCGGTTCGATGCAAGCCTGGCGTCCCGCCATGCCGGTGCTGCAATGGAGCTGGGTGAAGCCATGATGGTCGCGGGCATCGGCAGCCGCAAAGGTGTAACAGCAGGCGACGTGCACGCGGCAATCGAGACCGCGCTTGAAGTGCATGGGTTGGCATTGACGGCGCTTTCAGCGCTGGCGACCGGCGAGATCAAACGCGACGAGCAAGCGATCTTCATTGCTGGCCGTGACCTCGCGCTTCCGGTGATCGTCGTCACCGACGACGCATTGCGTGTGGCGTCTGTGGCCACGATCAGCCGATCGGACGTGTCGCAGGCGCAAGCCGGCACGCCTTCGGTTTCGGAAGCCTCGGCGCTCGCCGCCGCAGGCAAGGATGCAAAGCTCTTAGGGCCGCGCACCGTGGTTGGCCCAGTCACCTGCGCCATCGCGCTTGGCGGAGGCACCGAATGACCGTCCATTTCATAGGCGCCGGACCAGGTGCCGCCGACCTCATCACCTTGCGCGGCAGCCGGTTGCTCGCCTCCTGCCCGGTGTGCCTCTATGCCGGCTCGATCGTCGCGCCGGAGCTGCTCGAACATTGCGCGCCGGGGACAAAGCTGATCGACACGGCGCCGATGTCACTGGACGAGATCGAGGCCGAATATGTCGCCGCGCACAAGGCAGGCCACGATGTCTCGCGCCTGCATTCCGGGGATCTTTCCGTCTGGAGCGCCGTTGCCGAGCAGATCAGGCGGCTGGAAAAGCATGGCATCCGCTACACGCTGACGCCCGGCGTGCCTTCCTTCGCCGCCGCGGCCGCGGCACTGCGGCGTGAGCTCACCATTCCGGAACTGGCGCAGAGCCTGGTGCTGACCCGTGTCTCCGGCCGTGCCTCGAAAATGCCGCCGGGCGAAACGCTGGCCGGCTTTGGCCGCACCGGCGCCACGCTTGCCATCCATCTTGCCATCCATGCCATCGACCGCGTCGTCGCCGAGCTGACGCCGCTCTACGGCGCAGAATGCCCGGTCGCGGTGGTTTTTCGCGCCTCCTGGCCCGATGAGCGCATCCTGACCGGAACGCTCGGCACCATCGAAGCGCAACTGGCGGAAAACCCAATGGAGCGCACGGCGATCATCTTTGTCGGCAGCGCGCTCGCAACGCAGGATTTCGGCGAAAGCTCATTGTATGACGCCCACTACCAGCGGCGTTTTCGCGGACGGGACGGATTGTGAACGGCAGCGCCAATACAAACGGACGGGCTACGGTCGAGCAGGCGCTGGCGCGACTGAACTTCAAGCCGCGTGAATTGCAACCCGGCCACGTCTGGCTGGCCGGCGCCGGCCCAGGCGATTCCGGCAGCCTGACGCTGGAGGTGCTGGCGGCGCTCGGCCAATGCGACGCGCTGGTCTATGACGCGCTGGTGTCGTCCGATGTCGTCGCAGTCGCGCAAGGCGCCGAGCTGTTCTACGCCGGAAAGCGCGGTGGCAAGCCGTCGATGAAGCAGGACGACATCACCGCCCTTTTGGTGAAGCTGGCGCGTGAGGGCCGCCGTGTCGTGCGCCTCAAGGGCGGCGACCCCTATATTTTCGGCCGCGGCGGCGAAGAGGCGCTGGCCTTGGCGCGGGAAGGGATTCCGTTTCGGGTGCTCTCCGGCCTGACCTCCGGTCTCAGCGCGTTGGCCGCCACCGGCATTCCCGCCACCATGCGCGGCATCAACAAGGCCGTCATCCTCGCCACCGGTCATGCCGCCGGCACCGATGACGACATCGACTGGGCCGCGATCGCCCGCACCGGACAGCCCGTCGTCGTCTATATGGGCATGGCCAATCTGCCGCTGATCGCCGCGGCACTGCTCGAAGGCGGGCTGGCGCCATCGACGCCGGCGGCCGTGATCGTGGCGGCAACGACGCCGCAGGAACGCATCCTTGTCGCCACACTGGCGACCATTGCCGAGGAAGCGGCCGCAGCCGGCCTGGCATCGCCGGCCTTGATCGTCGTCGGCGGCATCGTCGCCATGCGCGCGGCACTGGCGGGCGAAACATGACGGCCCGCGCGATCATCATCGGCGCGCCGCGCTCCGGCTCGGGCAAGACCAGCGTCACCATCGGCCTGTTGCGGGCGCTTGCCCGCCGCGGCCTGAAAGTGCGCGGTGCCAAATCCGGGCCGGATTATATCGATCCCGGCTTCCACACCGCCGCGACCGGCCTGTCCGGCGTTAACCTCGACAGTTGGGCCATGCCGCCTTCCCTGCTCAACGCGCTGGCCGCGCAGGCAGCCGATGACGCCGACTACGTCATCCTCGAAAGCGCGATGGGCCTGTTCGACGGCATCCCGGCGCCAGAAGGCCGCTCAGGCTCCGCCGCCGACCTCGCCCGGCTCTACGGCCTGCCGGTGCTTCTAGTGCTCGATGTTTCTGGACAATCGACAACCGCCGCCGCCGTAGCCAAGGGCTTCGCCACTTACGATCCGGATGTGCGCATGGCCGGCGTGGTGCTCAACCGGCTCGGCAGCGAACGCCACCGCCGCCTGTCGGGCGACGCCATTGAGGCGATCGGCCTGCCGGTGGTCGGCGCCATCCTGCGCGATCCGACGCTCAACCTGCCGGAACGGCATCTCGGTCTCATCCAGGCCAGCGAATACGAAAACCTGATGGCGCATCTCGACCGGCTGGCCGACATGGTCGAGACATCGCTCGACATCGACGCCGTCCTGGCGCTGGCGGCACCTCTCCAGCCTTTGCCCGGTGACTTCGCCGACGCCTTGCCGCCGCCCGCGCAGCGCATCGCGCTGGCGGAGGATGCGGCCTTCACCTTCCTCTATCCGCATGTCGCCACGCATTGGCGCAAGGCCGGGGCCGAGATCGTGCCTTTCTCGCCTTTGGCCAACGAGGCGCCGGCCGAGGATTGCGATGTCTGCTGGCTGCCGGGCGGCTATCCCGAACTGCATGCCGGCAAACTGGCCGTCGCCGACAATTTCCGCGCGGGCATGGCGCGCTTCGCGGCCACCAAGCCGGTCCATGGCGAGTGCGGAGGCTTCATGGTTCTCGGCGAAACGCTGGCGGACGCGGACGGTCAGAGCCACAAGATGCTTGGCCTGCTCGGACATTCGACCAGCTTTGCCAAACGCAAGATGAATCTCGGCTATCGCCAGGCGCGCCTTCGCGCCGACTGCCCGTTGGGCTCCGAGGGCACGCGTATCCGCGGCCACGAATTCCACTACGCGCAAATGACCGCCACCGGAAATGACGAGCCGCTGGCAGACCTTGCCGATGGCCAGGGCAACCCGCTCGGCGCTTCGGGCTACAGGCGCGGCCATGTCAGCGGCACCTTCTTCCATGCCATTGCGAGGGGTGCATGAGCCGCTTGTCCGAGCCCCGCCAATTCCTCGACGATATTGGCCTGAGCCTCGTCTTCTTCACGCGACTGAGACTGCCTTCGAGCGATTTCGGCGGCCGCAGCCTTGCCGACGCGATCTGGGCCGCGCCCTTTGCCGGCCTTGCCGTGGCGGTCATTGGCGCGCTTGCCTACGCCATCACCTCGAAGCTCGGCCTTGCGGCCGGCCCGGCTTCGGCGTTGACGCTTGCCGCGACCATGCTTGCTACCGGTTGCCTGCATGAGGACGGCCTTTCCGACATCGCCGACGGCTTTTGGGGCGGTCGCACGCGTGACAGGAAGATAGAGATCATGCGCGACAGCCGCATCGGCGCTTATGGCGCGGCGGCCCTTGGCGTTTCGCTGCTCATTCGCTGGAGCGCGTTGTCGCAACTGGCCGGCCCCGGCCATGTCTTCCTGGCGCTGCTGGCCGCGCATGCCGCCTCGCGCGGCCTGTTCGGCGCCTTCATGCATCTTCTGCCGCCGGCCCGCGCCGATGGCCTGTCGGCGGGTGCAGGCTCTGTCAGCGTCGAAACCGCCGTGATCGGCGCGGCGCTCGGCGCCGTGGCGCTGCTGGCGCTCGGGCTTGGCGGCGCCATTGTCGCGCTCATCCTGCTTGCCCTGTTGTTCGCCGCCTTCCGCGCGCTGTGCCTCAGCCAGATCGACGGCCAGACCGGTGACACGATCGGCGCGCTGCAGCAGCTCGGCGAGATTTCGGTCCTGCTCGTCGCTTCCGTCTGCCTGTCCTGATTCTTTCCCGGAGACCTTGCCCCCATGTCTGACCAGACAACGCCCTTCAAATCGCTCGAAGACCTTCGCGCCGCTTGCCTTGATCTCTCTGCGGGCAGCGATACCGCCGCCGCTGCCGTCGCCCGTCGCCAGGACACGCTGACCAAGCCGCCGGGCAGCCTCGGCCGGCTCGAGACGATCGCCGCCTGGCTAGCCCGCTGGCAGGGCCGCGACATGCCGAAGCTCGACAATGTCAAGGTCTTCGTCTTTGCCGGCAATCACGGCGTCACCGCGCAAGGCGTTTCGGCCTATCCGTCCGAAGTCACCGTGCAGATGGTGGCGAACTTCGCTGGCGGCGGCGCCGCTATCAACCAGCTTGCTCGCATCGCCGGCGCCAAGCTCGATGTCATTCCGCTCGATCTGGAGCATCCGACCGGCGATTTCACGCAAACGCCGGCGATGGACGAGAAGGCATTCCTGGCCGCCGTCTCCGCCGGCTACGATGCCGTGACCAAGGATCTCGACCTCGTCTGCTTCGGCGAGATGGGCATCGGCAACACCACCCCGGCGGCTGCGATCTCGACCGCGCTATTTGGCGGCGGCGCTGAAAAATGGACCGGGCGCGGCACCGGCGTCGACGACGCCGGCCTGCAGCGTAAGGTCGTCGCCATCGAGGCTGGTCTTAAGCGCCACGCCGACGCTCTCTCCGACCCGCTGAAGATCGCCGCCGCCCTTGGCGGCCGCGAGCTTGCCGCGATCTTCGGCGCCACGCTCGCCGCGCGCAAGAACAATGTGCCGGTGCTGCTCGACGGCTTCGTTTGCACCGCCGCTGTCGCCCCGCTGGCTCGACTGCACCCGACCGGGCTTGCCCATACTGTCGCCGCCCATGTCTCGGCCGAGGCCGGTCACCGCCGCCTGCTCGAAGCGCTCGGCCTGCCGCCATTGCTCGATCTCGGCATGCGGCTCGGCGAAGGCTCCGGCGCCTGCCTCGCAGTCAACATCGTACGCTCGGCGCTGCAATGCCATGCCCGGATGGCAAGCTTTGCCGAGGCTGGCGTGTCGGAGAAATAAATGCACGCAAAGTCTCGTGGGACCGCCGGGGGGTACATGGCCGCAGTCGGAGCGGCCGCCTGCCCCGGAGACCGTTCGAGCAACAAAAACCCCGCCGAAGCGGGGTTCCAAGAGATCTCGTCCGAAATTAGAATTTATAGCTAAGCCCGACGCGAACATCGTTGGTGTTCAGATCAAGCCTTACAGCCTGTCCCGGGAAAGAGAACGGCCCAGACAATGATTTACGGCCATAGTCGGAATAGCGGTATTCGACGCGTCCGATCCAATTGTCAGTCATGGCATATTCAAGTCCGGCGCCGATCGTCCAGCCGACCCTGGTGTCGCTGATCTCGCTTTTGAAGCCACCACCAAAGTTGGCTGCGCCAGAATATTTCGCGAATGCGACACCGCCAGCTAGATATGGCAAGAACCGATCGAACGCGTAGCCTGCACGCAGACGGGTCGATCCGAACCATTTTAGGTCGCTGCTTCCGAACACAGACGGGGGTGCCCCAGCGAACGCCCCGTGGTCCGACTTTGCGTCGGCGAAATTGATATCCGCTTCGACGCCGACGACATAGTTGCCGTCGAACTGATAGTTGTAGCCGACGAATGCACCACCAAACCCGCCCTTAGGGTCGACAGAGGTGCTAAAGAAGGGCGGGCCCGCCGGGGACCCTGCGCCGTCGTAGGTTGAATTTCCCCAAACATACCCGGCCTGCGCACCCACATAGATGCCGGACCAGTTATAAGTCTCAGGCTGGACCGGTTGCGGGGAAAGATCCGCCGCCAACGCTGGAGTGGCAAACGCAAACGAAGCAAGCAGGGCAAACTTGAGCGCGCGCATCAGGCATTCCTCGCAGGAACATCAAGCCATTGAAGTTTAGCTCAGTTTTGGAGCAGACCATGTAACCTTTCCGCCACAAATTGAAAAAATTGCTTGATCATGCCGCCAAGGCGCCGACTCCGACAACTGCCTGGCAGTCGTGCGCTCGGCGCTGGAGTGTCATGCAAGGATGGCAAGTTTGCCGAGGTTGCCGCGTCGGAGAAATAATCCGACGAAATTTCAACACTGTTGAAACATCGAAATAACGTCATCTTGATCATTTAATGAGACGTAGGTGTCTCATCGGGAGATCGAGCGATGTATTTGAGAGGTCTAATAACTATTGCGTTTCTTGCCGGAACCGCTTTGCCCGCCCTTGCTCAAGACCAGTTTGTTCGTCCGCTTCGTCCTGGCGAGGATGGATCGGCGAGGATCCAGTCGTCGATCTCAATGACCCTCCCGGTCAAGGATGACGAGGATGCCGGTGCTCAGCAACAGGTAGCCCTTCGCTCCTTCTACCGCTCCTTCTACAAGGCGGCGGCAGGCAGCTGCGCCATGGTTATCGAGACGGTCGCCGACACCTGTGAGATCACCGGCATGACGACCAACGTCAATGGCCGCGACCGGAACCTAGGCGGCTATGGCGGGTCGCAGGTCACGGTGACCGGCCAGATCACGATGAAGGTCAAATTCAAGGCCAGCCTCAGCAAGACGGCGCAGTAGCAGTCAATCGAGGCCCACTTATCGGCGGAACCACATCGCGACCAACACGCTGGCGCTGGCCGCTTGAAGGATCACTGGCCTCGGCCTATCGATCGCCCGCGCCATCGTGCGCCACCATGGCGGCGAGATCGTCTTGTCGCCGAACAACCCGGGCCTGCGCGCGGCAGTCAACCTGCCGCGCATGTAACGAGCGGCTGGCCACTGGCTGCCTCGCTGGCCACTGGCTGCCTCATCGAGCACTCGCGCCCCAGCGGGCGCGAAGCGCTTGATATTTGAGAAAGTCTTCCACCAAGTTTTTGAAAAATTTGGTGGGTGCGCACAGGATCGAACTGTGGACCCGCTGATTAAGAGTCAGCTGCTCTACCAACTGAGCTACGCACCCACTCGGCCGGCAAAAACCGGCGTTGGCGGGCATATAGCCGCCACCACCGGTCCTGTCCAGCCCTGCTGGAATCATTTCCCGACAAATCGCTGAACTGCCGCACCCGTCAGGCCAAAAGCCTGCCTTCCGCCACCTTGATCGCGTGGCCGCCAATGCGCGCCGAGGCCAGTTTTGCGCCGTCTACGTTCAGCTCCAGCCGGATACGCGAGGGCCGGCCCATTTCCAGCCCCTGCTCGATCCAGAGCTGCGAGGTTCCGTCCGTCGGCGCGTCGAAATGCATGATGGCGCCGGCAAAGGCGGCCGCGGCCGAACCGGTCGCCGGGTCTTCGTAGGAAGGCGTGCCAGGCACGATCATGCGCACATGGAAGGCGCTGTCGTGATGCACAGTCTCGCGGCAATAGACATAAGGGCTGGCGAAGGCCCATTCGCTCTTGCGCGGCGCGAGTTCCGACCACGCCTGGTTGTCGAGCCTGACCTTCGCCGCCGCTTCGAGGCCGGCGACCGGAATGGTCACATAGGGCACACCGGCCGACCAGAACGACACGCGGTGATTCTCGAAGCCGATTTCGTGCGGCGCCAGCCCGAGTGCGGCGCCGATCGCTTGCGGGTCGGCTGTAAGCTCCAGTTGCTCCGGCAGCTTCGCCAGATCGAATTCAGCGAAGGTCGAACCGTCATGCTTGCTCACCGCGCAGCGTACCGGCCCGATATTCTCCTCCAGCACGAAGATACCCGCGCCACTTTCGCCGGCCAGCTCGGCCAGCGCGATCGCCGCACCCACCGTCGGGTGGCCTGCGAATGGCATTTCATAGTCAGGCGTGAAGATGCGGATACGGTTGCGGTGCTTGGGGCTGTCGGCAGGCAGCACGAACACCGTCTCGGACAGGTTGAACTCGCGCGCGATCGCTTGCATGCCGGCAGTGTCGAGGCCGCTCGAATCGAGCACCACGGCGAGCGGATTGCCGGCCAGCCGCTCCGTCGTAAACACATCATAAAGCAAGTAATTGCGCGTCATGGAGAAAACCTTTCGCCTCGCCTCGAATTTCTGCCTCAATCCCAACATGAGGGAAATTTAATTTGAAATTCGAACCTGAAGGCCTGATTTGTGCACAGATAGGGACGTCAATTTTCAGCATAGGGGTCCAGCGTGGACCAGATTGTCAATCCGCCAAAAACGGAATCGGAGACGTCCATAGAAACGGCCCTCGGCCTCGACCGCAAGGGTGTGAGCCGTAAGCGTCGCCGCGGCTGGCTTTACGCGATGCTGGCGATCGCGATCCTTATGGCGGGCATCGGCGTTTACCAATGGTATGCCGCGGCACCTCCCCGGATCGACTACACCACCGTGCCGGCGACAACCGCCGACCTCACCGTCGAAGTCTCCGCGACAGGCACGCTGCAGCCGCTGACCCAGGTCGATATCTCCAGCGAATTGTCCGGCATCGTCCGCTCGGTCGCGGCCAGCGAGAACCAGCGGGTGAAGAAGGGCGATGTGCTGGCGACGCTCGACACCGCCAAGCTCGAGGTCCAGATCGAACGCGCCGAGGCCTCGGCCAAGGGAGCCGCGGCCAGCGTCGAGGATGCCAAGGTCACGCTGCAGGAAAACGAGAACGCGGTCGTTCGCGCCAGCGCGCTCACCAGGCGCGGCATGGCGACGGATCAGTCGCTGGAAGCAGCCACCGCGACGCGCGACCGCTCCAAGGCGGCGCTCGACAGCGCCGAGGCCAACCTCGCCATCGCTCAGGCCGATCTCAAGGCGCAGCAGACCGACCTTGCCAAAAGCACGATCTACGCGCCGATCGACGGCATCGTGCTGACACGCTCGGTCGACCCCGGCCAAACAGTGGCTTCCTCGCTGCAGGCGCCGGTGCTGTTCATCATTGCCGCCGACCTGCGCAACATGGAATTGCAGGCTGCCGTCGACGAGGCCGATATCGGCGCGGTGAAACCCGGACAGCATGCCCGCTTCACCGTCGACGCCTTTCCTGACCGTCCCTTCGATGCCGAGATCCGCGACATCTCCTACGCCTCGGTCACCACCGATGGCGTCGTCACCTACAATGCGCGGCTCGAGGTCGATAACAACGAGCTTCTGCTGAGGCCCGGCATGACGGCGACGGTGTCGGTCGTCACCAAGCAGGCCAAGGGCGTGCTCACCGTGCCCTCGACCGCCTTCCGCTACCGCCCGGCGCAGCAGGCGGATCGCGGCTGGAGCCTGAGCGACCTGTTCACCGGCCGCATGGGACGACCGAACCGGCAGCGCCAGGCGACCAAGGCGCCAACCGACGGCTCGCGCACGCTCTATGTGCTGGAAAACGGCCGTCCGCGCGCCGTCAACGTCAAGATCGGCTCCACCGATGGCGAGGCGACCGAGATCACCTCCGGTCTCGACGAGGGCGCGCAGGTTATCACCGGCATGCAGCAGCGGAGCTGACCGATGTCGGCTCCCCTGCTGATCACCTTTGACAAGGTCTGGAAGAGCTATGGCCAGGGCGAGGCCCGCGTGCACGCGCTGGCCGGCGTCGATCTCGCCATCCGCCGTGGCGAGTTCGTCGCCATCATGGGCCCGTCGGGCTCGGGCAAATCGACGGCCATGAACATCATCGGCTGCCTCGATACGCCGACGGCCGGAACCTACTCTTTCATGGGCGTCGATGCCGGCCGGCTCGACCGCAATCGCCGCGCGCTGCTACGCAACCTCTATGTCGGCTTCGTCTTCCAGGGCTACAATCTGTTGCCGCGCACGACGGCGGCGGAAAATGTCGAGCTGCCGCTGATCTATCGCGGCGCCCCTGCCCGCGAGCGCCGGGAGCTCGCTATGCAGGCGCTGGCCGAGGTCGGGCTGGTCGGGCGCGAGCACCATACGCCGGCCGAGCTCTCGGGCGGCCAGCAGCAGCGCGTGGCGATCGCACGCGCCATCGTCACCCGGCCGACATTGCTTGTCGCCGACGAGCCGACCGGCAATCTCGACACCGCGCGCACCCATGAGATCATGGAACTGCTGACCAGGCTCAACGCCGATCTTGGCCTGACCATCGCCATGGTCACGCATGAAGCCGATGTCGCGGCCTATGCCGGCCGCACCGTCCGCTTCCTCGACGGCCATGTCGCCTCCGACACCGTGAATGCGGAGGCTGCATGATCTGGGAGACCGTCCGCCTTTCGCTGCGCTCGATCCGCCGCAACGTGCTGCGCTCGTTCCTGACGCTGCTTGGCATCGTCATCGGCGTCGCCGCTGTCATCGCCATGCTCACCATCGGCTCCGGCACCACGCAAAAGGTCAAGGCCGACATCTCCAAGCTGGGCAGCAATCTGCTCGTCGTTCGCGCCGGCCGTCCCGCCGGTCCTGGCGGCCCGGGAGGGCTGGACCAGGCGGTGCGGCCGCTGGCCGAAAAGGATGTGAGCGCGCTCGTTGCGCATCTGAGCGGCGCGCGTGCGATTTCGCCGGCTTCGCAAAAGCAGGTGCGTGTCATCTTCGGCACCGAAAGCCTGACCTCCGGCGTCACCGGCACCGACAGCGCCTATCTCGATGCCCGCGACTGGAAGCTGGTGTCGGGGCGACCGTTCAGCGATTCCGAAACCCGCTCGGGCACCGGCGTCTGCCTGATCGGCGAAACGGTGCGCCAGCAGTTCTTCGGCGCCGGCGACCCGGAGGGCGAGATCATCCGCGTCAACCGCACCTCCTGCAAGATCATCGGCCTGTTGGAGGCGAAGGGCTATACCGGCTTCGGCCAGGACCAGGACAATGTCGTGCTGATGCCGCTGCACGCCTATCAGCGGCGCATTGCCGGCAACCGCGACGTCGACAACATCTACATCGCCGCCGACGACCGCACGCCGACCAGCGAATTGCAGCCGCGCGTCGAGGACATTTTGCGCGACACGCGCCGCGTCACACCCGACCGCGATCCCGATTTCGCCATCCGCGACATGACCCAGATCGCCGACGCCATGGCCAGCGCCACCACCACCATGACCGGCATGCTAGGTGCGGTCGCCGGTGTCAGCCTGCTGGTCGGCGGCATCGGCATCATGAACATCATGCTGGTCTCGGTCACCGAGCGCACGCGCGAGATCGGCATCAGGCTGGCGATCGGCGCGCATGAAAAGCACATCCTCATCCAATTCCTGGTCGAAGCGACGGTGCTGTCACTGCTCGGCGGCATCATCGGCATCCTGATCGGTCTGGCGCTCGCCGGCCTTGCCTCGGCGACGCTGACGATACCGTTCGCGCCGAGCCCGGCGGTGATCCTGCTCGCCGTCGGATTCTCCGCGCTGATCGGGATGGTGTTCGGCTTCTTCCCGGCCCTGCGCGGCGCAAGGCTCAACCCGATCGACGCGCTACGGCACGAATAGCGACGAGCAATTCCAGGAAAAGTGTGAGCGGTTTTCCGCCCGGAATTGCGTCAAACAAAAAGTCGTCAGGATTCCCGAACCGGCGCGACCTTGCGCGCCGACCCGAAGAGAAACGGCCAGCCAAGATTCACGGCAAGCCCCGCCAGCAGGATCAGGATCAGCCCGGCGCCCTGCATGGCGGTTATCGAACGGCCGAAGACGAAGAAGTCGGACAAAAGGGCAGCAACCGGGTTCAGGAACGATCCGGCCGCGATGACCGTGATCGGCAGCTTGGGATAGGACGAATAGAGCAGGATGTAGACGACATAGCACTTCCGCAAGGCCTGATCGAGGGCCGCTTCTGCCGCTCACGTCAACTTCGCGACTACCCGACCCAGGAAGGGCCACTTGCGGAATGCTGCTCGACCAGCGGCAGATGAAATTAGCGCTCACCACGCCCGCGCCACTGTTAGCGGCCGGCCGACGGTGAGAAGGCAAGGCTGATGCTACGCGGCCTCAGAACGGCAGCCGCGCATTCTCCTTGACCTCCTTCATGACGAAGAACGTCCTGGTTTGCCGAACGCCCGGCAGCGCAATCAGCTTTTGCCCATGCAGCTTGTTGAAATCGGCCATGTCGCGAACGCGTATCTTCAACAGATAGTCGAAATCGCCGGCCACGAGATTGCAATCCAGGACCTCCTTGAGCTCGAGCACGGCCGCCTCGAAGGCGCCGAAGCTTTCGGGCGTCGAGCGGTCGAGCACGACGCCGACCATGACCAGCGCGCCAAGCCCGACCGCAACCGGCGCGATCTCCGCCCTCACCCCGGTGATATAGCCTTCCTCGAACAGGCGTTGCGTGCGCCGATGGCAGGTGGCGGCGCTGACATTCACGCGCGCCGCCAGCTCGGCATTCGTCAGCCGCCCCTCGGCCTGAAGGGCACGCAGGATCCTGACGTCTACGCGGTCGAGCACTTGCGCGGAAGATTCTTCCATTTTTCTCACAAATCTGATTGGTTTCAGCCGATCTAGGCGCATTTTTCCACAAATCATGGAAATCTGGAAGGCAAGATCGAGAGCACCTCTCGCCCAAATCCGTCTATCCTCCGCCTATCGAAACAACCATGGCGAAGACAGATGTCGCTTCTTGCAAAATTCGAACGTTACCCGCTGACCTTCGGCCCGACGCCGATCGAGCATCTGCCGCGGCTGAGCGCGGCGCTGGGCGGCAAGGTCCAGGTCTACGCCAAGCGTGACGATTGCAATTCCGGGCTTGCCATGGGCGGCAACAAATTGCGCAAGCTCGAATACATCGTGCCGGACGCGCTTCGCGCCGGCGCCGACACGCTGGTGTCGATCGGCGGCGTGCAGTCGAACCACACGCGTATGGTCGCCGCGACGGCCGCCAAGATCGGCATGAAATGCGTGGTGATCCAGGAGAAATGGGTGCCGCACTATGATGCGGTGTACGACCGCGTCGGAAACATCCTGCTGACGCGCCTGATGGGTGCGGACAGCCGGCTGGTCGACGACGGTTTCGACATCGGCATCCGCAAAAGCTGGCAGGATGCGATCCAGTCGGTGAAGGATGCCGGCGGCAAGCCCTATCCGATTCCCGCCGGCGCCTCGGTGCATAAGTTCGGCGGTCTTGGCTATGTCGGTTTCGCCGAGGAGGTGGCAAAACAGGAAGCCGAGCTCGGCCTTGCCTTCGATTATATCATCGTGTGCGTCGTGACCGGGTCGACACAAGCCGGCATGATCGTCGGCTTCGCCGCGCAGGATCGCGCCGACCGCGTGATCGGCATCGACGCCTCCGGCACACCAGACCAGACCCGCGCGCAAGTCCGCCGCATCGTCGACGATACCGCCGCCCTGGTCGGACTTGGCCGCGCTGTGCGCGAGCACGAGATCGTCATCAACCCCGACTACGCCTACCCTGCCTATGGCGTTCCATCCGCGGAGACGAACGACGCAATCCGCTTGGCGGCCCGCACCGAAGCGATGATCACCGATCCGGTCTATGAGGGAAAGTCGATGCAGGGATTGATCGACCTGACCAGGAAAGGCTTCTTCCCCGAAGGTTCGAAGATCCTCTACGCGCATCTCGGCGGCGCCCCGGCCATCAACGGCTACAGCTACTATTACAAGGACGACGGTGCTCCGGGCAAAACCACTTCGGACACCGCGTTGCCGCCGCTCTTCCCTTAATCCCGCGCCATCCAGGCGGGTGTCAGGGATCCTCGCCGCTACGCGCAAAATGCCACTCGACAAGCGGCCTCATATGCGCGGCCAGCCCATCGGGCAGGTCGGCTGCATGACGGATGATCACCGGACCTTCTATCTCCGGATCGGCCTCCGTCGCGACAAAAGCCCTGATGCGCCGCGCAATCTCGTCAGCCGGCTCATCGACATGGTAGCGGCGGAAGAGAACAGTGCCGGTCGTGGTCGACAGCGCGTGATAGCGTTTGCCGCGCTTGGCTGTCGTCAGGTCGAGCCCGGTCTCCTCGCGCACTTCGCGGATCATGTTGAAATCGACGTCGACAAGGCCATCGCGGAAATCGATCGGCTCGAACGAACCGGCGGCGAAGTAGACGCTGCCGGCCAGGACCGTATGCGGCCCCATGCGGATCGCCACCAGCGCATTATCGCCGGCGACCAGCATGGCGTGACCATAGGCGTGTTCGGCGCCGCTTGCCTCTCGGTTCTTCCGCCACAGCATGAAGGTCGAGTATTTCACCGCATGGCAGCGCCCGACGAGACGATTATCGCGCCATGCGAGCGCCGACAAGAGCACCACGGTGCCATCGAACAGCGCTGGCTTCGCTTCGATCTCGCGCCGCCAGTTTTCAACGATCGCCGCCTGGTTGTCGCGTTCGAACGGGTGCTGCTCGGCGACCAGCCGCACGTCGATCTCGTCGACCGGCACGATGACATTGCGCGGCAGGTCGAAACTCAAGGGGTCACGCCATGTTCAAGGTGATTGCCACCGGGCAATGGTCGGAGGCCTTCGGCCTGTCCCAGCCGGCGCGTGGAAAGCGTTCGACCTCCTGCCCAGGCGGAAAGATGGTGCGCCAGGGCTGGCCGTTGCGGATGATGTCGGGAACCGCCGTCGCGTTCTTGGCGGCCAGCGCCTTCGACAACAGGATATAGTCGAGCTGGCAGAGATGCCGCTCCTCCGGCCCACGTGTGTGGTAAAAACTCCAGCGGTCCATTTCCGGCCGCCGCTCGACGACGTTCTCGCAGAAGCCGCCGGTGGTCAAAACATTGACCGACGACTGCGCCTCGTCGACGACTTCGAAGCGGTAGCCGTCGACGGAGTCGCCAGCGACAGTCACGCGCTGCCTGTAGTCGTTCATGTCACCGCAGATCGCCCAGCGCTTGTCGGCCGCATGGTCCTTGCTGAAGCGCTCTTCGATGATGCGTCGCACCGCTTGTGCCTCGGCAATGCGCAGCGGCATCGTCGCCTCGCGGCCATCGAGCCCGTTGCGCGGCGGCCCCATCGATTTGAAGTGGACGAGATAGAGCGTCAGCGGCGCGCCGCCGACGGTCAGATCGATCTCCAGGCAATCACGCCGGAAAATGCGCTCGTTCGCCTGGTGCCCAAGGGCGGCGAGTTCCGGCGTGAACAGGCCGAACTGTTCGAACGTGACATAGGCATGGCTGGTCATGCGCACGAATTCGATCGGCTGGCCCTGCGCGGTCTCATTGCGCATCATCAAGGCGACGTCGATGCCGCGTGAGTCATTGCCCGCGGTGGTGTATTTCTGCCGATAGCCCTGCCCGACCATCTTGAACAGATAGCCATACTCGAAGGCTTTCAGCGCGTCGATATTGTCGACTTCCTGCATGCAGATGATGTCGGCGCGGGTGGCCGCGATCGCCAGCGCCGTCAGCTGACGCGTATCGTCGGATTGGGCAATGGTGCGCGCCTGTTCGAGGATGCGGTATTCGGCTTCGCTCTGGATATCGAACAGCGCCATCGTGCGGTCCTCGTTGAGCTGGTTGCGATAGCCCGAGAAATCGAACCTGTTCATCAGGTTCTCGACGTTGAATGTGGCGAGGCGCAGCGACATGGCCGTGACCTTTGCCCGCAAGCAGCGGCGAAAACAAGAGCCCGGCGCATGCTCGTCATGGTTGATGGAACCTTTCCGTTCATCCCCCGTTCAGACGGGAAGTTCCAATAATGGGCCTCTTCCCGGGGTGTTCTGGGCGTGGGGCCGCGAATCCTTGGAGAGTGAAATGAAACCGCTCTTTTCTTCCCTCAAATCCGGGCTGCTCGCCCTGGGCCTTGTTGCCGGCGTGACTGTGCCGTCGGTCGCTGGTCCGATCCTGCAACCCGATCTTGGAGTCGCGACGAACACCGCCGCGCCGAACGTCACACCGGTGCGTGACAGCTGGGCCGGCGGCAACAACAACGGCAGCTTTCAGGACTGGCGCTGGCGGCGCGGCGGCGGCGACTTCAGGTGGCGTGGCGGCCATCGCAACTTCGCCCGCAACTGGGATGGCGGCAGGTGGGATGGCGGCGGCGATTGGCGCTGGCGGCATCACCACGGCCGGCATTTCCGTGATAGCGATGCGGCGATCCTGGGGCTAGGTCTTGGCCTGGGCCTGGGCGGTCTCGCCTACGACAATTATTACGATCCCTACCAATATGATTACTATCCGCGCTACGTTCAGCCGCGGCGCGTCTATCGGACGGAACGGCTTTCCAGCGCCCATGTGCAGTGGTGCTATGATCGTTACCGGTCGTATCGCGCCTGGGACAACACCTTCCAGCCCAATTACGGGCCTCGCAAGCAATGCTGGTCGCCCTATAGCTGAGCTGCCCGCGAGCAAATGTTTAGAAACGGCGCCCCACGAGGCGCCGTTCTATTTTGCCAAGCGATAACCGTAAATTCATCAGCCGGGTCTATGCCCAGGGTGGTGCCCCACCGACGATTCGCGACGCAGTTCGCGAGGACGTGCCCGCCATGGCCGAGAACGAACACAGATCCCAACACCGGCAGCGCGTGCTCAAGGGAGCCGCGATCCTGACCGGCATTACCAATTCCGAGGTCACGTGCACCGTACGCAACATGCACTCGAAGGGCGCCGAACTGAAAATACCGATCGGGGCGCGCGTGCCCGACGAATTCCTGCTTTACGTGTCGGTTGACGGTATCGGCTACAAGGCCGTCGTCCGCTGGCGCCGGGATGACCGCATCGGTGTCGAGTTCACCGGCACCGAACCGAAGCCGCATTGGCACTACGGCTGACCCGCGGGTCGCGCTTTTTCAATCGACGAATTGAACGCCAACAAGCGTCTGCGAACGCCAGCAGACACGCGCGGCGCGCACGCGGCCGGCGCCATTGATCGCCAGATCGAAACTGGACGGCACGCCGGTAGCATCGCCGAAGCTCAGTTGCACACCATGTTCGGACTCGTTGCGCACCAAGCCTTCCATCGCGCACAAGCCGCCATGGAAGCGAAGCATCGCACCCCTGAGCACCCGCCTGCGCCGGTCGATCCTGCGTTCGCCTCCGAACCAGGCGCTGCTGTCCATCATGTCCATTTCAACGACCTCATCGTTGTCCTGGAGGCACCGAAGCGAATCGCGTGCCAGCCGCCGCGTATCGCAATGGGACACCCAAGGCAGCAGAAAGCCGGCGGATTGCTCCGCCGGCTTTGCTCGGGCGACTGAAAGATCGCCTTAGTTTTTCGCTTTGTCGACCAGCTTGTTCTTGGCAATCCACGGCATCATCGCGCGCAGCTTGGCGCCAACCTCTTCGATCTGGTGGCTGTCATTGTTGCGTCGGATGCCCTTGAAGCGCGACAGGCCGGCGCGGTATTCCTGCATCCATTCCGAGGTGAACTTGCCGGTCTGGATATCCTTCAGGATACGCTTCATTTCAGCCTTGGTCTCGGCAGTGATGATGCGCGGACCCGAGACATACTCGCCCCATTCGGCGGTGTTCGAGATCGAGTAGTTCATGTTGGCGATGCCGCCTTCATAGATCAGGTCGACGATCAGCTTCACCTCGTGCAGGCATTCGAAATAAGCCATTTCAGGCGCGTAGCCGGCTTCAACCAGCGTCTCGAAACCGGCGCGGATCAGTTCAACCAAGCCGCCGCACAGCACCACCTGCTCGCCGAACAGGTCGGTTTCGCATTCTTCGCGAAAATTGGTCTCGATGATGCCCGAACGGCCGCCACCGACGCCGCAGGCGTAGGAGAGCGCGAGATCGAGCGCATTGCCCGAGGCGTCCTGGTTGACGGCGACCAGGCACGGCACGCCGCCGCCCTTCTGGTATTCGCCGCGCACCGTGTGGCCCGGGCCTTTCGGCGCGATCATGACGACGTCGACGGTCGACTTCGGCTCGATCAGGCCGAAATGCACGTTGAGGCCGTGCGCGAAAGCGATCGCCGCACCGTCGCGGATGTTCGGAGCGATCTCGTTCTTATAGATGTCGGCCTGCAATTCATCGGGCGTCGCCATCATCATCAGGTCGGCCCATTTGGCGGCGTCCGCGACGCTCATCACCTTGAGCCCGTCGGCCTCGACCTTCTTGGCGGTCGCCGAACCGGCCTTGAGACCGATGGCGATCTCCTTGGCGCCGGAATCTTTAAGGTTGAGCGCGTGCGCCCTGCCCTGGCTGCCATAGCCGATGATGGCGACCTTCTTGCCCTTGATCAGGTTGAGATCGGCATCACGATCGTAATAGACGCGCATTTTACTTCCTTCCCGTTTTCTAAGTTCAGAGGCCCTGAGGCCCGGTTTTTGCTCCGAAAAGAGCGAGAAACTGTTGCGTCGCGCGGCGGGCATCGCCGCCGATCGCCGCCTCAGTCAATTCCAGCCGATCGCCGAGCAAGAGACGGATCTGCACGTCCCGGCCGACCAGCCCGAAAAAGGTCCGGAACGCCGTTTCGGCGTCCTCGAAGTCGAGCAGCCCGGCCTGCCGGCCCGCTTCAAGCACTGGCTTGAGGCGCCTGGCAAGCGCGAAGCGCCCATTCTGCAACACGACCGCGCCGAGATCGTCCTTGCCGGAGCCGGCATGGCCGACGGCAACACGATTCAACGCAATTGAAGTGTCGCTGGAGATAACCTTCAGCCAATCTGAAGCGAAACGCTCCAGGCTCGCGGTGAGCGAGCCAAGATCCAGCCTGTCGCGATCGACCGCCGCGACGCGCACCTTGGACGCCTGCCACTGCACCGTTGCGGTGAGCAGCCCGTCGCGGTCGCCGAACCATTTGTAGAGCGTTTCCTTGGAACAGCTGGCGCGCCGCGCCACCGCGGTCATGGTCAGGTTGTCGCCCTCTTCGACCAGCAGGCGGAGTGCTGCGTCGAGAACGGCCTGCTGCCGCTCCGTCAGCGCTTCGCTGGTGTCTATATCGGCCGGCTGCAACACGACTGTTCCCGATTTCTGGTCGCTCGAAAGGCGTACCGTACGTTACGGTTCGGCTTATGACGCATTCCGGCGTCGCGCGCAAGAGCCCATATCTGACAATCGAGTTAGCCCTCGATAGGCGGGTGTCGCAGCCGTCCGAGCAGCCCGGCCAGCGTCTGCAGCTCTTCGGCCGAAAGTCTGTCGCCCATCAATCCGGCGATCGAAGCGCCGTAGATGCTCCAGATGCGCCGCCGCATATCGCGGCCGGCCGACGTGATGCGCACGATCTGGCCGCGACCGTCATCGGAGACCGGCAGCTTCTCCACCAGCCCGTCCGCCTCGAGCCGGGCGAGCAGCCGGGAGACGCCGTATTGCGCAAGCAGAACGCGATCGGTCAGCTCGAACGGGCGCAAGCCGCCTTCGCCCGCTTCGGCCAGCTCATGCAGCACATCGTACCAGGCAAGCGGCGGCAGGCCGGCTTGCTTCAGGGCGTCCTCCGCCTTTTCGACAAGCTGACGCGAGACGCGCATCAGGCGGGCCCAGGCGGTGACGGCCTGGCTGGAAGGCGATGTCTTGGTCATCGGGAGAGTTTAAAGGATAGATGCAGTTGCATCAAGCTTGACGATCGATGCAACTGCATCCATATAGATGCAATTGCATCGACAAAGGAACTTTCCGATGAAACATGAAATCTGCAAAATCGCCGACATCCCGCCGAGTGGCAGCCTGATCGCGCCGTTTTTCGGCCGCGAGGTGCATGTCTGGCGCAGTGGCGAGCGCATCCGTGCCGCGGCCAATGTCTGCCTGCATTTCGGTGGCCCGCTTGACTGCCGGGATGGTGCCCTCGTCTGTGCATGGCATAGCGCGAAATTCGACATGGAAAGCGGCGAACGCCTCGAAGGTCCGGCGCCGAAAGGCTCGCGTCTGATGTTCCTCTCCACCCGCGTCGAAGACGGCGCGCTCAACTATGTCTGGGGAGAGTGAGATGATAACCAAGCTTACTCTGGTCAGCCATCATTTGTGCCCCTATGTCCAGCGCGCCGCGATTGCGCTTGCCGAAAAAGGCGTGCCGTTCGAACGGGTGTACATTGACCTTGCCGACAAGCCGGATTGGTTCAAGGTCATCTCGCCGCTTGGCAAGGTGCCGCTGCTCCTGGTTCGAAACGGCAGTAATGAAGACACCATCTTCGAATCCGCCGTCATCCTCGAATTCCTCGAGGAAACCGAGGTCAATCCCTTGCATCCGGCAGATCCGCTGATGCGGGCCAGGCATCGTGCCTGGATCGAATTCGGCTCCGCCATCCTGAACGCCATCGGCCGCTTCTATTCCGCAGCCGAAGAAGCCTCATTTCTGATGGAAAGCAGAGGCTTGGCTGGAATGTTTGAACGGGTGGAGGCGGAACTGTCGAAGAGACAGGACGGACTTTGGTTCGCCGGCGATCGCTTCTCGCTGGTCGATGCCGTCTACGGGCCGATCTTCCGCTACTTCGACATTTTCGATCGCATCGGCGATTTCGGCATCCTGGACGGCAAGCCGTGCGTCCAGGCCTGGCGTGTCGCCTTGAGCGAACGTCAATCGGTGAAGGAAGCTGTGGCTGCCCACTATCCGCGGCGGCTGCATGCCTTTCTGCGGGCGAAGGCATCTTACCTGTCTTGGATCATCCAGCAGGCCATTGCAGCTCCGCAAGCCCGATCCGCTTGAAGGGATCGACCACCGTCCCGGCGACCATGGCGGCGAGGAATTGCGGTCCCGGCGGGACTTTCGCCAGCGCTGCCACCATCCGGTCACGGATAAAGGGCAGCGCTGTCGAATCCGACTGGTAGAACGGCGTCAGCGACAGGGACAGCATCTGGAATATCCGCACATGCCACCAGCGCGCCCGCGCATAAGCATCGAGCGCGTCGTCGATGCGCGCTGTCCGCGCCAGCGCATGGTTGAGCGCCGCAGCGTCTAGCAGCGCCATGTTTGCGCCCTGGCCGAGCTGCGGGCTGGTCGAATGCGCGGCGTCGCCGATGACAGCCAGCCTTCGTCCGGCCGGCAGCGTCATGGTGTGGTGGCCGTAGCGAGCGAGCGACAATTGCTCGAAACTGTCGATCTGGCTGGTGAAGGCCTCGCAATCGGGCCACACCGAAATCACCCTAGCCTTCCAGGCATCGAGGCCCGCGGCCCTGACCTGATCGGCATCGTCCGGCTTCAGGCTCCAGAAGAAGGCCGCCATGGTCCCGGCATCGGGCTCGGGACGACCGATCGGCAGAACGCCGACCATGACGCTCGCCTTGTCGTAACGTTGCAGCAGCGCGCTTTGGTCGAAGCCGTCGCGCCAGGCCAGCGATGCCCAGAAGGCGCCGTAGGTGAGCGGGCGCGGCGTGGCCGGGTCGCCCAGACACTGGCGCAGCTTCGAGCGCGCCCCGCTGGCGTCGACGACCAGGTCGAACGATCCCAGTCGTTTGCCATTGCCGCAGACCAGCAATGCCCGCTCGCCTGCTTCCAGCGCCTCGATCTCGACATTGGTTTCGATGGCGATCGCCTCGCGCAGGGCGGCGCGATAGAGCACGCCGAACAGCGCTGCGCGGTGCACGGCAAGGCCGAAGCGGCGGCCGCGCCGCGCATCGTAGCGAACCTCGAGCACCGTGCGCCCGCTTTTCGCGTCGGTGCCATGCAGCCGTTCAATGCGGCTTCCGAGCGCAAGAATGTCATCAAGCAGGCCGAGATCGGCAAGCACGGTCAAGCCGGTTGGCTGCAGGATCAGCCCGGATCCGATCGGCTTCGGCGCGTCGAAGCGCTCGAAGATGGTGACCTTGTGCCCTGCCCGCTTGAGATAAAGTGCAGCGGCCAATCCGGCCGGACCGGCGCCGGCAATCGCGATGTCGAAAGGTCTGCTCATTGCCCGCCCAAGCCAAGCCGGCGCGACGATCTCCCAACGGTATCGTCAAATCAAGTTGGCGCTTTGACGCTCGTCGTCGACAGATCAGGCCTGCGTGGCGTCGAACGCGGCGCGCGCGGCGCAGACGGCGTCATGGTTGAGCTCGGCCCATTGCACGAGCTGATAGAGCGGACCGAACATCGATCGCCCGAGATTGGTCAGACTGTATTCGACGCTTGGCGGCTTGGTGGGGAACACTTCGCGATGCACATAGCCGTCGCGCTGCAGCTCAAGCAGCGTCTGGGTGAGCATGCGCTGCGAAATATCGGGAACCAGACGCCGCAATTCTCCAAAACGGTAAGGCTTTTCCGCAAGCGCCATGACCAGCAACGGGCTCCATTTGCCGTTGATGCCCCGGATCACGTCGCGAACCGGGCAATCGGAAAAATTGGCGCCGTCGGCCATGGCCGCCTTATAGATCTCGAGCTTCGATTTCAGATTGAGGATCTTGCTGTCCATTGCGACATCCGCCGGTCGAATACGGCCGGCCAGGGTGGTTCCCTGGCTGTGCCTACCTCCCGAAAAACTGCCTTCTTTACGGCCCTGGGTCAATTCCTATTTTAGTGCTGGTCTCTTTTTGAGACCAACAACCGCACCCGCCCTTCGGCGCAATATTCAGGACCCTCCATGACCGAAACACTCCTCGTCACCGGCGCTTCCGGCCATCTTGGCCGCGCCGTCATCAATCATCTTCTGGGTGATCAGAAAGTCGCGCCGGCCAGCATCATCGCCACCACGCGCAATCCCGAAAACCTCGCCGATCTGGCAGTGCGCGGCGTCACCGTCAGAGCCGCCGATTTCGACGACCATGCCTCCCTCGCCAAGGCCTTCGCGGGTGCCGACCGGGCGCTCATCATTTCCACCAACGAGCTGGCGACCCAGGGCAAGCGGCGCGAGCAGCAACTCGCCGCGGTCGCCGCGGCAGGCAAGGCCGGTGTCGGCCGTCTGCTCTACACTTCGATGCCCGATCCGGAACCTGGTTCGCCCGTGGTTTTCGCGCCAGACCATTACGACACCGAGCAGGCTATCAAGGCGAGCGGTATTCCCTATACGATTTTCCGCAACGGCTGGTATGACGAGAACCTGTTCATGGGATTGCCGCAGATCTTGGCGTCGGGGCACTGGTACACGTCGGCTGGCGACGGCGCCATTTCTTACGGCGCGCGTGATGACTATGCGGCTGCCATCGCCGCCGGGCTCGCCTCGGACACACGCGAAAGCACCACCTACACACTGACGGGTCCGAAGGCCTACACGACGACCGAGGTGGCGGCACTTGTCACCGAAGTCACCGGCAAGCCGATCGAGGTTGTCCAGCTTTCCGACGACGCCTTGGCCCAAGGATTGAAGGCAGCCGGCTTGCCTGAATTCCTGACCAAGGCTCTGGTGTCCTTCGACGCCGCCACGCGGATCGGCGGCCTCGGCATGGTGACGGACTCGGTCGAAAAGCTCTCCGGCCGCAAGTCGGTGTCGCTGAAGCAGTTCCTGGAAGCGAACAAGGCTGCCTTGCTCGGCTAAAAATTGCTGCGCCCGGGAGTGGTCTCCCGGGCGCGCATCACTTTGCCTTTTTAAGCAGTCCAAGCCGGATCAGGCTTTCGCCGGTCGCAACAAGGGCCTCTTCGCGGGATCGCGGCGACCAGCCGAGCAGGCGCGCGGCCTTGGCGCTCGTCGCGTTCCTGGCCTTGCCCAGCTCCGTCACGATCTGCGCAGCCTGGCCGTCGAACAGCCCGACAACCCTGACCAGCCAGTCCGGTAGAACTCTGGTCGTGACCCGCGACGCCGCATTGCCCAGCCTCGCTTTCAGCGTCTTGGCGATCTCCAGCATCGACATGAAATCACCGCTGATGGCCAGGAACCGTTCGCCCTTGGCCGCCGGATTGACCATGGCGCGCAGATGCAGATCCGCGACATCACGCACGTCGACGACACCAAACACCATGCGTGGCAAACCCGGCATTTCGCCGTCCATCAGCCGTCTTATGAAGTCCGTCGACGTCGAGTGATCCGGTCCCAGGACCGGCCCGAAAATCCCGACCGGATTGACAACCGCGAGTTCGAGCGCGCCACCTTCTCTGCCGATGAAATCCCAGGCTGCCCGTTCAGCCAGCGTCTTTGATTTCACATAAGCGCTGACCTTCTGCGTCAGGTTGGTCCAATTCTCTTCCGTGAATGGATGGCCGGCGATCGGAACCTGCCCATAGCCGACCGCGGCAAAGGACGAGGTCAGGACGACGCGTTTAACGCCGGCATCGCGTGCAAACCGCAACACGCGCAGGGCACCCTCGCGGGCCGGAACGATCAGGTCGTCCTCGTGTTTAGGGACGCCAGGCGGAAACGGCGAAGCGACGTGGAGGACGTATTGGCATCCGGCAATGGCTTCCGGCCAGCCGGCATCGGCCATGAGATCGGTGTGGGCAAAGGAGAGCGGTGCATCCGGCTCGGCACCGCCGACCTTGAGCATGGCCAACACATCGGCTTCGCGCCTGGCGGAGCGGACTGTCGTGCGCACCCGATAGCCTGCCTTGAGAAGTTCGAGGATGCAATGAGCACCGACAAAGCCGGAACCGCCGGTGACAAGCACCAATTCGCCGCTCATGCCCGCCTCCGCAACCGTTCAGCGCAAGACGCGCGAAATGTCAGATCGCGACCTGCGTACCGATCTCTACCACACGTCCGGTCGGGATCTGGAAATATTCCGTGGCATCCGCGGCCGTCTTCGCCAGACCGATGAACAGCCTGTCCTGCCAGATCGGCATGCCAGAGTTCGGCGAGGCTTTCAGCGAGCGCCGCGACAGGAAGAAGGACGTCGTCATGATGTCGAACTTCCAGCCCTGCTTGCGGCAGATGGCCAGCGCGCGCGGGATGTTCGGCTGTTCCATGTAGCCGAAGGTCAAAGTCACCCGCATGAACAGCTCGTTGACGGTCTCGAGCTTCACGCGCTCGCTGTCGGGCACCACCGGCTGCGGCGCCGTCACCACCGACAGGATGACGTTCTTCTCGTGCAGCACCTTGTAGTGCTTTAGGCTGTGCATGAGCGCGGTCGGCGCACTCAGCGGATCGCTGGTCAGGAACACGGCGGTGCCGGAAACCAGCTGCGGCTTTTTCTTGAGAAGATTGCCCGCCAGGAAATCGAGCGGGATTTCGTTGCGGCGCGTCTTCTCGAACAGATAGCGGGTGCCGCGCACCCAGGTCCACATGCCCAGGATGATGGCGAAAGCCACCGCGAGCGAAGCCCAGCCGCCTTCGAACACCTTGACGATGTTGGATGCAAAAAAGCCGATGTCGATCAGGGCAAACACCGCGGTGAGCGCAGTGGCCAACCAGATGTTCCATTTCCAGATGCGCGTCATGACGATGAACAGCAACGTCGTCGTCACCAGCATGTTGCCGGTCACCGAGATGCCGTAGGCGGAGGCGAGCTTGCTGGACTCGCCAAAGCCCACCACCAAAAGCATCACCACCACCGCCAGCAGCATGTTGACGCGCGGCATGTAGATCTGGCCGGACTGCTTCTCCGACGTATGCAGGATTTCCAGTCGCGGCAGCATGTTGAGCTGCACGGCCTGCCGGGTCAGCGAAAAGGCGCCCGAGATCACCGCCTGGCTGGCAATGACCGTCGCCGCCGCCGCCAGCACCACCATGGGGATCAGCGCCCAGCCTTCGTTCATCTCGAAGAACGGATGACCGACCGTGCCGCCCTTGGCCAGCACGTAGGCGCCCTGCCCGGCATAGTTCAAAAGCAGGCAGGGAAACACGATCGCCAGCCACGCCAGCACGATCGGCTTGCGACCGAAATGGCCGAGGTCGGCGTAGAGCGCCTCGGCGCCGGTAACGGCTAGGAAGACGGCGCCGACGGTCACGAACGACACATCGGGCGAATTGATGAAGAAGGCCACGATGTAGTGCGGGCTGATCGCCCACAGGATTTCCGGATCCGAGATGATGTGCTTCAGCCCGGAAAGGCCGATCGCGAGAAACCAGATGGCGGTAACCGGGCCGAACACGAGGCCAACGCCGCCCGTGCCGAAGCGCTGCACGGCAAACACGACCGCCAGAATCAGCAGAGTCAGCGGCACGACATAGGGCTGGAAGGCAGGCGTGACGACATTCATGCCTTCGACCGCCGACAGCACGGAAATGGCCGGCGTGATCACGGCGTCGCCGAAAAAAAGCGATGCTCCGACAATGCCGATGCCAAGAACGATTGCCGAGCGCGTCGCAAAAGTGCCGCGGGCCAGCGCCATCAGCGACAGCACGCCGCCCTCGCCGCGGTTGTCGGCGCGCAACACGAACATGATGTACTTGATCGTGACCGTGATGGTCAGCGACCAGATGATCAGCGACAGCACGCCCAGAATGTCGGCGCGGTTGGCGACGTCGCCCCCGGACGACGCATGCAGCGCCTCGCGGAACGCATAGATCGGACTGGTGCCGATATCGCCATAAACCACGCCGAGCGCGCCCAGCATCAGCACCTTGGTGCTATGCTGTTCGATCTCTGAATGGCTGGATTGGTCGACGGGTTCCGCCTCAATACCACCATTGGCAAGGGCCATGGACGACACTCCGATAAACGCGCGGTGCTCTACGCTTGCTGCGGTGCAATATCAAGTGCCGTGGCGTTACGGCTCCCATGTCGCCGACGCAGGGCTTGTTCATATACGGCACGGAAGAAGCTTCATCCCGGCGGATCGAAGCCCTCAGATCGCCACTTGCGTACCGATCTCGACCACACGCCCGGTCGGGATCTGGAAATATTCGGTTGCGTCGGCAGCCGTTCGCGCCAGCCCTATGAACAGCCGGTCCTGCCAGACCGGCATGCCGGAATTGGGCGAAGCTTTCAGCGAGCGCCGCGACAGGAAGAACGACGTCGTCATGATGTCGAACTTCCAGCCCTGCTTGCGGCAGATGGCCAGCGCACGCGGAATGTTGGGCTGTTCCATGTAGCCGAAGGTCAGCGTCACGCGCATGAACAGCTCGTTGACGGTCTCCATCTTGACCCGCTCGCTGTCCGGCACCACCGGTTGCTGCGCCGTCACCACCGACAGGATGACGTTCTTTTCGTGCAGGACCTTGTAGTGCTTCAGGCTGTGCATCAGCGCCGTGGGCGCGCTCAGCGGATCGCTGGTCAGGAACACGGCGGTGCCGGAGACCAGCTGAGGCTTCTTCTTCAACAGGTTCGCCGCCAGGAAATCGAGCGGAATCTCGTTGCGGCGGGTCTTGTCGAACAGATAGCGGGTGCCGCGGATCCAGGTCCACATGATCAGCCCCATCAGCGAAGCGACCGTGATCGACACCCAGCCGCCTTCGACGACCTTGACGACATTGGCCGAGAAGAAGCCGAGGTCGATGACGCCGAACAGCAGCGTCAGTGCCAATGCCAGCCCCACCTGCCACCGCCAGCGCCAGCGCATGACGACAAACAGAAGGATCGTCGTCATCAGCATCTCGCCGGTGACCGAAATGCCATAGGCGGAGGCGAGCGCGCTCGAACTGCCGAAGCCGACGACCAGAAGCATGACGCCGAGCGCGACCAGCAGATTGACCCTTGGCATGTAGATCTGGCCGCTCTGCATCTCGGAGGTATGCTGCACCTCGATACGCGGCAGGAGGTTGAGCTGAACGGCCTGCCTGGTCAGCGAGAAGGCACCGGAAATCACCGCCTGGCTGGCGATGACCGTCGCCGCGGTCGCCAGGATCACCATCGGCATCAGCGCCCACTCCGGCAGCATCTGGAAGAACGGATTGGTCGGCTTGCCGCCATGCGAAAGCACGAAGGCGCCCTGGCCGAAATAATTGAGCAGCAGGCACGGGAAGACGATTGCGAACCAGGCCATCACGATCGGCTTGCGGCCGAAATGGCCGAGGTCGACATAAAGCGCCTCGGCGCCGGTCACCGCCAGGAACACAGCACCGACAGTCACAAAGGCGCCCGTCGGTGTGGTCGCCAGATAATGGACCGCATAGTAGGGGTTGATCGCCAAGAGCACCGACCAATCGTCCACGATATGGTAGAGGCCGGCGGCGCCGATTGCCAAAAACCATGTCGCCGTGACCGGCCCGAACACCGCTGCCACCTTGCCGGTGCCGAAGCGCTGCACCGAAAAAAGCACCGCCAGGATGACGAGCGTGATCGGAACGACATAGGCATCGAGCGCCGGCGTGACGACCTCCAGGCCCTCAACCGCCGAAAGCACGGAGATGGCCGGCGTGATGATCGAATCGCCGAAGAAAAGTGCCGCCCCGCAAAGGCCGATCACAAGGATGAGCTTCGATCCCGGCGGATAGGCGCCACGCGCAAGCGCCATCAGCGACAGCGTGCCACCCTCGCCCTTGTTGTCGGCCCTCAACACGAAGGCGACATATTTGATGGTGACGATGATCGTCAGCGCCCAGACGATCAGCGACTGCACGCCGAGCACATCGTTGCGCGCCACAACGCTGCCCGAAGCATGCAGCGCCTCGCGAAAGGCGTAGATCGGGCTGGTGCCGATGTCGCCATAGACGACGCCGAGCGCGCCAAGCATCAGAAGCTTGGTGCTTTGATGCCGCTCGGTCTCGGCATGGCTCGATTGCTGGAGGGATTGAGCCTCGCTGCTGGCGTTGGCTAGCACCATGGACCCCATTCTACCCGATTCACGATGCCCCGCGCTTGTTGCAGTGCAAAGGACCCAAGATGACCGTTGAAGCTACGCAAGCTTCCTCGCCCTACCATCCGCAGGCCTTCAAGAACCGCCCAACCGTGCCCGCCATGCCATACTCCAGCGCATCGGCTGTCAACCCATGACCGATCGATACTTCGGCCAATGCCGGGATACGTTTGACGAGCGCCGGCAGGTTCGCGACGGTCAGGTCATGCCCGGCATTGATCTGAAGCCCGGCGGCAGCCGCGGCATCGGCGGTTTTTCCCAATCGTTCCAACTCGTTGACGGCCTTGGCTGAATCGGAATGAAAACCGCCATAGGGACCGGTGTAGAGCTCGATGCGGTCGGCGCCCGTATCGCGCGCGGCATTCACACCGCCAGGATCGGCGTCCGAAAACAGCGACACGCGAAAACCACCTTTCTTCAATCGCTTGACGATCGGAGTGAGGAACGCGGCCTGGGTGACGAAGTTCCAGCCATGATCGGACGTCGCCTGCGCCGGATCGTCGGGGACCAACGTTACCTGCTCGGGTTGATTCTTCTCGACAAGCGCCAGGAAATCCTCGGTCGGGTAACCTTCGATGTTGAATTCCGCCTTCGGAAACTCATCATCGATCAGCGCCCGGAGTTCAGGCAGATCGGAATTCCTCGTATGCCGCTCATCGGGGCGCGGATGCACCGTCAAGCCGTGGGCGCCGGCGGCAAGCGCGATCCGTCCCAGTCCGGTAACGCTCGGCCATGGCAAGTCGCGGCGGTTGCGCAGCATGGCGACGGCATTGAGATTGACCGAAAGCTTTGCGGGCATGAACGAAAGTCCAGTGGATCGGCGGGCATCTATACCGCCTTTAAAGGGAACAGATAGAGGGTTTCGGGTGTTCCAGAAGATATGGTGGCCAACGGAAGGATTTGCCAGTGAACTTCCTCGAAGCCGTACCGGCGATACGCCGTATCGACACTGACCGCGACGCTCTGTTCGCCATCGATGTTGTCGGCGATGTTTCGCCCGCCGATGCGGAAAACCTGTTCGGCCTGCTGGAGGCCGCCTACGTCCTTCACCCCAGGATCGACGTGCTGGTGCGCCTGACCGACCAGGAAAGCGTCGATTGGGCCAACATTGCGCCAGACACGCTACGCCAAGGCGTGGACGCAGCGCTGGAACACGTCGCGCGTTGCGCGGTCGTCGGCGACGCCGATGCCTCGGCCGCGGGGTTCTTCCCAAAAACCTTGCCTTTCGAATTCAAGCACTTCGGCAGCGATGATGAAGGAGCCGCCTGGCAATGGCTTGGCGCAAGGCCGATGCCTAGCGAACGACCGTCAGCCGCTCGGCAGCGCGGGTGATGGCGGTGTAAAGCCAGCGCTGCCGTGTCTCCTTGAAGGCCCAGCTCTCGTCGAACAGCACGACATCGTTCCACTGTGAGCCCTGCGCCTTGTGCACGGTCAGCGCATAGCCATAGTCGAAATCGTCGAAACGCTTCTTCTGCTGCCAGGGGATCTCGGCATCCGGATCCTCGAACGCCGCCTTGAGCAGCTTGATCTTGGCGACGCCACGATCCGGGTCGTCCTCCTCCGGCGAGACCAGGAGGTTGATGCCGGGCTTCACCGTCTCGCGCGACGAGGTCATCACCTTCCACAGCGAGCCGTTGAGCAATCCCTTGGCCGGATCGTTGCGCAGGCAGACAAGCTTGTCGCCGGCCTGCGGATAGTCGGCATTGAATCCTTTGAGCTCGCGCAGACGCTGGTTGTAGCGCCGCCGCGTGCGGTTGGTGCCGACCAGCACCTGGTCGGCCTTCATCACCAGCTCCTGCGTGACGCCTTCCCTGCCGATCACCTGCGCCGAGCCATAATCGCCATGCATGAACTCGCGGCCCTCGCGCACATCGAGCGCCAGCCGGATGATCGGGTTGTCGCGCGCCTGGCGATGGATTTCGGTGAGCAGCACATCGGGCTCATGCTCGGTGAAGAAGCCGCCGCCCGAGATCGGCGGCAGCTGCGCCGGATCGCCAAGCACCAGGATCGGCGTGCCGAAACTCATAAGATCGCGTCCAAGCTGCTCGTCGACCATCGAGCATTCGTCGATGACGACGAGCTTGGCGCGCGCGATCGGGCTTTGCCGGTTGAGCGAGAAGGTCGGCGTCATCGAGGTCTTGCCGGTCACCTCGTCCTCCACCGACTCCTCGCCCTTCGGACGATAGATCAGCGAATGGATGGTGCGGGCGTTGATCGCACCCTTGGAGCGCAGCACCTGCGCCGCCTTGCCGGTGAAGGCGGCGAACTGCACCTGGCCGTCGACATGCTCGGCGAAGTAGCGCGCCAGCGTCGTCTTGCCGGTGCCGGCATAACCGAACAGCCGGAAGATCTGCGGCCGGCCCTCTTTGAGCCAACGTGCAACCGCTTTCAGAGCCTCGTCCTGTTGGGGGGAGAATTCCATCGGCTCGACAGACCGGATTCGCGAGAGAAACACAAGATTGGCCACCAGCGACCGCTGCCGGCGGCAACGCCGCGCCTCCGACGCCTGAGGCTATCAGGCGCAAACAAGAACGTAAAGAGAACAAACAGTTCGCGACCGATCAACGGCCGGCAAGAGCCATCGCGGCAGCGGGCGGGTCATCGTCGTCTTCCGGGAAGGGGAAGGGAGCGTATCGGGCATAGTTGACAGTCAGGCGCGCCTGCTCTTGGTCCCGCAGCTCGCAGCTGACTGTCTGGATTCCGGATCGTTCTCGAGCAGAATCGGCTTGCCGTGCGGCGTTGCACGCGCAGCGCGCTCCCAAGCCGCCGCAAGAGTGTCGACATCGCTCCTGCCAGCAACGCCCTTGGTTGCCAGCAGCTTCTCCAGCGCCGCCAGCCAATGCTCGTAATAGTCGTGGCCGTCGTTTGCCGCGCCCGGCCCCTTGACCTCGGCGGACAAAGCCTCCGTCCATTCGCTCCACGAAAACAGGCCTTTGTCGTGCAGCGCCACCGTCATGGCGAAAGCTTCCGCCTGCCATGGCTCGGCGAAGACCGGCTCGTTGAGACCTGCCGGCAAGGCGCCTTCATGCCGGCTCAAGATAGCTCTCCCAGGCATCGATCGAGACGGTCAATGTCGGATCGGCGCCCTCGCCCCAGATCTCGCTCCCGTCGAAGACCACCGTATAGACCCATTGCGGGTTTTCGCCTTTGCCGTGTGCGTTGCTGTCGGGAAAGACGAAACCATCTCGCACCGCTTCGATGGTGCCGTTCTTGCCGCGCGCATAGCGCGGCAGGCGCGTGTGGCCGGTGGGATTGAAATTCTTCGTCCGCACATGGTCGCCGGCGCGAAAACGCGCTGGCAGAGCGACGGGGCGGTTGGTTGGCCCGCCCTTGGCGAGCACGGCCGGCACATCCGCCGCCTTTAGCACCCTCTTGGGCGTCGCGGCCGGGTCGACCGCCTTGCCGGTGGCAAGATCGCGCTCCGAAACAAAGCCGTGGCGCTTCAACAACACTTCCAGCGCCTTGATCCATATCTGGTAGTAGCTTGAGGAATAGTAGTCGGCCGGATGCAGCGATTCCCGCGCATGCCGGCTTTCGTCGATGTTCCAGGCCCCCATAGAACCGGCCGTCAGCGTCACGCCGAGCGCCCGCCTCTCCCAATTGGCGTGGAAATAGGGCTCGTCTTTTTCCGGCGCGACCGGCCCGAAGCCCATCTGCCCGCCGAGATCCTGCGGCCCGTTCATGCCGGCTCCTTCGCCAGCGCCGTGCCGATCATCGCATCGCGGCTGACCAATTCAGCGAGCCTTTCCTCGCTCCAGCCCTCGGTGCCCTCAGGCCGCATCGGCACCACCAGATAGCGGAGCTCTGCCGTCGAATCCCAAACGCGAATTTTTTTGTCCGCCCGCAGCGTTAGCCCGAATTCTTCCAGCACGCCGCGCGGGTCGATCACCGCCCGCGACCGATAAGGCGGCGCCTTGTACCAGACCGGCGGCAGGCCGAGCACCGACCATGGATAGCAGGAGCACAGCGTGCAGACGACGAGGTTGTGGGTATCGGCGGTGTTGAACACCGCCTGCATGTGCTCGCCCTGGCGGCCGGTATAGGAGAGCGATTCGATCGCCGCCGTCGCGTCGCGTCGCAGCCAGTCAGCATAAGCCGGATCGTTCCATGCCTTTGCCACCACCCGCGCGCCGTTGCGTGGTCCGATCTTGGTCTCGTAGGTGTCGACGATGACGTCGATGGCCGCCGGATCGATCAGGCCCTTTTCGGTGAGGATGGTCTCCAGCGCGCGCACGCGCGCCGCGAACGGATCAAGCTCGTTGTCGTGGTCATGGTCATGGGACATGGCCACAGACTAAGATCGCCGGCATTTGGCCGCAAGCGCTACGGCTTGGGCCAGGAGGTGGCCGCCTACTCGGCAGCGGTCTTCTGCGGTTCGAGCCGGCCGTCGTCATTGTCGAACAGGGAGCCCTGCCTGTTCGCCTCCACAGCGTGCAACGACGGCGCGCTTTTCTTCGAGAACAAGCCGACCAGCCAGCCGGAGAAATTCTCCATGTAGACATAGATCACGGGCGTCACGAACAGGGTCAGCGCCTGCGAGGCGAGCAGGCCGCCGACCACCGCGACGCCGAGCGGCTGACGCAACTCGGCGCTGGCGCCGGTGCCGAGCGCGATCGGGAACGTGCCCATCAGTGCTGCCAGCGTCGTCATCATGATCGGCCTGAAGCGCATCAGGCAGGCCTTGTGGATGGAGTCCTTGGCGGACATGCCGTCTCGTCGGAGTTCCAGCGCGACGTCGACCATCATGATGCCGTTCTTCTTGACGATGCCGATCAACATCAGGATGCCGATCACCGCGATGACCGACAGGTCCATACCGGCGAAGCGCAGGGCGACCACGGCGCCCAGCACCGCCGATGGCAAGCCGGTGAGGATGGTCAGCGGATGGATGAAGCTCTCGTACAGGATGCCGAGCACGATATAGATGGTCAGAATTGCGCCGCCGACCAGCAGGCCCTGGTTGGCGAGCGAATCCTGGAAGGTCTTGGCCGTTCCGGCAAAGGTGGTCGAGATCGCCGTCGGCATGCCGATCTGCTCTTTGAGCGCATTGATGCGGGTCACGCTGTCACCCAGCGCCACGCCTTGCGGCAGATTGTAGGAGATCGTCACCGCCGGAAGCTGGCCGAGCTGGTTGACGGTCAGGGCGCCGGCCGTGCGGTCAACCCGGGCAAAGGCGCCAAGCGGCACGAGCGAGCCGCTCGCCGTCCGCATCTGGATGGCAAGCATGCGCTCGGGCGACCATTCGATCTTGGGATCGAGCTCTGTGATGACTTCGTAGCTGTCGGCCGAACCGAAGATCGTTGAAACCTGGTCAGTGCCGAAGCCTCCATAGAGCGCGGAGCGCAGTGTGTCGGTGTCGATGCCGAGCTGCGCGGCCTTGTCGCGGTCCACAACCAGCGACGCCTGCAGCGCATTGTTCTGCAGATCGCTGGTGACGTCGGTGAAGGTCGTATGGTCGGCCGCCATCGCGTCATTCAGCTTTTGCGCCCACTGATCGGTCAGGCCGGTATCGAGACCCTGAACCACGAGCTGATAGGCGCTGGCCGAGGAGCGCGAACCGAGCCTCAGATTCTGCACCGGCTGCATGTAGGTCTCGATGCCGGCAACGCCCGACAATTGCTTGCGCAGATCCGAAAGCACCTTTTCGATATCCGGCCGCTGGTCCTTGCCCTTGAGCTGGACGAAGAGCTGACCCTGGTTGAGCGCGTTGTTGCCGCTGCCGGCCGACCACGCCACGTGGTCGACATAGGGCGACTTGGAGAACACGCCGGCCACCTGCCCTTGCAGCTTGGCCATGGCGTCGAACGAGATGTCCTGCCGCGCGATGGTCGTCACCGAGATCTGGCCGATATCCTCCTGCGGGAAGAAGCCCTTGGGCGAGATCTGAATCAACCAGACCGACGCCGCCGCGGTGCCGATGAACACCAGGAACACCAGGAAGGTGTGGCGCAGGCAGAAGCTCAGGATCCGGTCATAGCTGCGTGTGATGAGATCCTGCTTGTGGCCGGGCGCATGCTTGTCGCGATCGGCCTTGGTGACCGACAAGAGCCGCGAGCACAGCATCGGCGTCAAAGTCAGCGACACGAACATCGAGGCCAGGATGGCGACGGTCACCACCACGGCGAATTCGTTGAAGATGCGCCCGATCACGCCGCCCATCAACAGCACGGGAATGAACACCGCCACCAGCGAGATCGAGATCGAGATGATGGTGAAGCCGATTTCGCGCGCGCCCTTCAGCGACGCGTCGAAAGCCGACAGTCCGTCCTCTTCCATGTGGCGGAAGATGTTTTCCAGCATCACGATGGCATCGTCGACCACCAGGCCGACGGCCAGCGTCAGGCCCATCAGCGAGATGTTATCGATGGAAAAGCCGAACAGGAACATCGCGCCGAGCGTGGCAATCAGCGAGATCGGCACCGCCACGGCCGGGATGATGGTCGCCGTCACCCGACGCAGGAACACGAAGATCACCATCACCACCAGCGCGATGGTCAACAGCAGCGTGAACTGCACGTCATTGACGGCCTGACGGATCGAGGTCGAACGGTCGTTGAGCAGCTTGATCTGGGCGGCCGCCGGCATCTGGTCCTGGAAGGACGGCAGCATCGCCTTGACCTTGTCGACGACATCGACGGTGTTGGCGTCGGGCTGGCGCTGCACGGCCATGATGATCGCACGCGTGCCGTCATACCAGCTTGCCGTCGTCGTGGTCTGCACGGAATCGACGACGCGCGTCACCTCGCCCAGCCGCACCGGGTGGCCATTCTTGGTGGCGATGATGAGGTTGGAGAAGCCGGCGGCGTTGGTCAGCTGGGTGTTGGCCGTGATGGTCAGCTGCTGCTTGTTGTTCTGCAGCACGCCGAGCGGCGTGTTGCTGTTGGCCGACGAGACCGCCGCCTGCAACTGGTCGATCGAGATGCCGCGCGCGGCAAGCGCTGTCGGGTCGATCTGGATGCGCACGGCATATTTCTGCTGGCCGAAGATCGAGACCTGCGCCACGCCGTCAATGGTCGACAGCGACGGCGAGATGACGTTTTCGGCGAAGGCGTCGAGGTCGGTCAGCGGAACCGTGTCGCTGACCAGCGACATCAGCAGGATCGGCGCATCCGCCGGATTGACTTTTCGGTAGCTCGGCGGCGCCGTCATCTGCGGCGGCAATGACTTCTGGGTGCGCGCGATCGCTGCCTGCACATCGGCCGCTGCCGCGTCGATGTTGCGGTTGAGCACGAACTGGATGGCGATCGACGTCTGGCCAAGCGAGTTGGTGGTCGAAATGGAATCGATGCCGGCAATCGTCGCGAACTGCTTGATCAGCGGCGTCGCAACCGAGGTCGCCATGGTTTCCGGCGAAGCGCCGGGCAGAGAGGCCGAGACGTTGACGACCGGGAATTCGGCGCTCGGCAGTGCTGCCACCGGCAGGAATTTATAGGCGAACAGTCCGCCCAGAATGAGGGCGAACGACATCAAAAGGGTGGCGACGGGCCTGCGGATGCAGAATTCGGAGATCATTGGGCCGCCCCGCCGGCGCTGCTCGCCTCGGCCACCTTGGGCGCCGCAGCATCCGCCGTGGCCTTGCCTTCATGGACGGCGGCGCCGTTCTTCAGCCGCGTCTGGCCCTCGGTGACCACCTTCTCACCGCTCTTCAGACCCTGGCTGATGGCGCTGTTGTCGCCTTCGGTCAGCGCTACTTGCACCGGCCGCATCTCGACCGTGTTGTCGGGCTTGACCACATAGACGAACGGCCCCTTCTGACTGGGCTGCACCGCGACCGTCGGAACGGACGTCATCTGCGGCATGATGCCGGCATCCAGGATGACGTTCACATATTGTCCAGGCCACAGCGACAGATCGGCATTGGGAATGCTCGCCCGCGTGGCGATCGTGCCCGACGCGGTATCGACGCTGGAATCGACGAAGTCGAGCGTGCCCTTACCGATCGGCGTCGGGTCGCCGTCCTTGGTCAGCGTCACCGCGCCTTGTTGCGGATTGGCCAGCGCCTTGTGCAGCAGCGCAAGGTTGCTTTCCGGCAGGTTGAAGTTGACTTGCAGGGGATCCATCTGGGTGATCGTCACCAGCGGCGTCGCCGTGCTTGAGTTGCCGTTGCTGAGCGTGACCAGGTCGCCGACCGCCACGTTTACGGCGCCCAGCCTGCCGGCGATTGGCGCCGCGATCGTGGCAAAGCCGAGCTGGACATTGTCGGCGTCGATCGTTGCCCTGTCGGCGTCGACAGTCGCGGCCGCCGCCTTCTGCGCCGCCACCGCCTGATCGTAGGTCTGCTGGGTGCCGGCCTGCTTGGCGACAAGGTCCTTGGCGCGCTGGAGATCGGAATTCGAGCTTGCCAGCAACGCCTGGTCCTTGGCCAAAGTCGCCTGGTCCTTGGCCAGTTGCGCCTTCAGCGCGCGGTCATCGAGCTGAAACAGAACATCGCCGGCCTTCACCATCTGGCCGTCCTTGACGTCGATCGACACGATCTGGCTGGAGACGCGGGCATTGATCGAGACCACGGCCGGCGAGGAAACGAAACCGATGGCATAGCGGCGGATCGGGAAATCGGCGGTCGTCGCGGTCGCCGACACGATCGAGGCCGAACTCCCGCCGCCACCCTTGCGGCTGCCGCCGGCATCGGCCGTCTTTTCCGTGCCGGCTTTGTCCGACGGCTGCCTGGAAATCAGTTGCTGGACCTTGCCCAGCGTCGTGGGTGAAAAATAGAGTCCGGCTCCCGCCAGACAGGCGACGGCCACAACTGCAAAGGCGATTTTTCCGCGTATCGACAAAGTAAGCCCTCTACCCGACACGCCGATCTCGGTGGTCCATCTTAGCTCGATTCACGGCCTTACGCCGCGATTTTCGAGAAGTAGATAGGACAAGGCTTTGGCGGAAAAGGGTCAAAACGCGGCATTACGAAGATTTAATGTGCAGTGCACAATCCCTGCGCAGCCGGCTAACGGCATCGCGCAAGGCTCCGATCAGTCGAAAATCACCTCACCGCAGCATGGGCCAGAGTGTCGCCGCGAGCAACACGCCCATGGCGATGTTGAACCATTTCAGCCGCGCCGGATCCGACAGGAAGCCGCGCAACGCCGTGCCGAATCCGGCCCAGACGGACACGCTGGGCAGGTTGACGATCGCGAACGCGGCCGAGATCAGCGCCACCGAGATGAATGGGTGGTCGGGATTGGTGTAGACGGCCATGGCGGTGATCGCCATCACCCAGGCCTTGGGATTGACCCACTGGAAAGCCGCCGCATCGATGAAGCGCATCGGTTTTGCCTCGGTCTCGCCCTTGCCGCTCAGCGAGCAAGACATGGCGATTTTCCAGGCGAGATAAAGCAGGTAGGCTGCGCCGGCGATCTTGAGAGCGGTATGCAGCGCGGGAAACGCCGTCAGCATCGCGCCGAGACCGAAGCCGACGGCCAGCAGCAGCACGAAAAAGCCGATGCTGATACCCAGCATATGCGGGATCGTCCTGACGATGCCGAAATTAACGCCCGACGTCAGGAGCATAAGATTGTTCGGCCCCGGCGTGATCGAGGTCACGAAGGCGTAGACCAGCAAGGCAAGGAACGCGTCGAGCGACATGGCACCCTCAAAGATATGTCAGTCTTATTGACCTTTTAGCCAATCCGCAAAAGCCAGAGCCGGCCAATGTTCGGACCAAAAGAAATGCCGCTCGCCGGTGCGCCTACATCGCCTGCGGGCCGCGGTTCATCGCCGCCACGCCGGTGCGGCAGATCTCGACCAGGCCGAGCGGTTTCATGATGGCGATGAACTGGTCGAGCTTGGAACCTTTGCCGGTGATCTCGAAGATGAAATGCTCGGTGTTGGCGTCGATGACCGAAGCGCGGAAGGCGTCCGCCAAGCGGAGCGCCTCGACACGGGCGTCGCCGGTGCCGGCGACCTTGACCAGCGCCAGCTCACGCTCCAGCGGCCGCTCCTGCCCCATCTCGTGCGAACGGACAGTCAGGTCGACCACGCGGTGTACCGGCACGATGCGTTCGAGCTGGTGCCTGATCTGCTCCATCACATGCGGCGTGCCGCGCGTCACGATGGTGATGCGCGACAGATGCTTTTCATGTTCGGTCTCGGAAACAGTCAGGCTTTCGATGTTGTAGCCGCGCCCGGAGAACAAGCCGATGACGCGGGCAAGCACGCCCGGCTCGTTGTCGACAAGAACGGACAGCGTGTGCGTCTCCGGTTTCTCGGTTTCCTTGGCGATGAAATAGGCGGAGCCGGTCGGTTGAAGGTGTTGTGCGTTCATTGAGGTGAATCTCGATTTCAGACTTTTGAGCTAATTCTCTGTTTGCGCACGGCTTCTCGCGACAGCCCTGCCTTGGCGGCTGCCTACACCAGTTCCCTGCCCTTGGCGTCGATGGCGTTGGCCACCGCCTCGTCGGTCGCCTCGTCCGGCAGGAGCATTTCGTTATGCGCCTTGCCCGACGGGATCATCGGGAAGCAGTTGGCCAAGGTTGCCACACGGCAGTCGAACAGCACCGGCTTCTTGACCGAGATCATTTCCTTGATCGCGTCATCGAGCTCGTCGGGCTTGTCGCAACGGATGCCGTGGCCGCCATAGGCTTCCGCCAGCTTGACGAAATCCGGCATCGCTTCGGTGTAGGAATGCGACAGCCGGTTGCCGTGCAGCAGTTGCTGCCACTGCCGCACCATGCCCATATACTGGTTGTTGAGGATGAAGATCTTGATCGGCGCTCGGTACTGCACCGCCGTGCTCATCTCCTGCATCGTCATTTGCACGGAAGCGTCGCCGGCGATGTCGATGACCAGCGCATCGGGATGCGCGATCTGCACGCCGAGCGCCGCCGGCAGGCCGTAGCCCATCGTGCCGAGGCCGCCCGACGTCATCCAGCGGTTCGGCTTGTCGAAATGATAATGCTGCGCCGCCCACATCTGGTGCTGGCCGACCTCGGTGGTGATGTAGGTATCCTTGTCCTTCGTCAGTTCGTAGAGCCGCTGGATCGCGTATTGCGGCATGATCACGTCGTTGTTCATCTTGTAGGCGAGCGAATCCCGCGCGCGCCATTTCGCGATCTGCTCCCACCATGGATAGAGCGCCTTCTTGTCGGCCTTGACGGTCGCCCGCCACAGCCGCACCAGATCTTCGAGCACACGGCCGACATCGCCGATGATCGGCACCTCGGTGTGGACGTTCTTGTTGATCGAGGACGGATCGATGTCGATATGGATCTTTTTGGAGTTCGGCGAGAACGCGTTGAGCCGGCCGGTGATGCGGTCGTCGAAGCGCGCGCCGATGCAGATCATGACGTCGCAATCATGCATGGCCATGTTGGCCTCATAGGTGCCGTGCATGCCGAGCATGCCGACCCAGTTCTTGCCCGACGCCGGATAGGCGCCGAGCCCCATCAGCGTCGAGGTGATCGGGAAGCCGGTGAGGTCGACCAGTTCGCGCAGCAGATGGCTCGCTTCCGGACCGGAATTGATGACGCCGCCACCCGAATAGATGATCGGCTTCTTCGCGCCGGCCATCAGCTCGACGGCGGCCTTGACCTTCTCCAGGTCTCCCTGGACCTTGGGCTGGTAGCTGGTGCGCGGCGCCGTCTGCGGCGGCACATAGATGCCTTTGGCGAACTGCACGTCCTTCGGAATGTCGACCACGACCGGGCCGGGACGCCCGGTGGTCGCGACATGGAAGGCCTCGTGGATGGTGGCGGCCAACTCGTTGACGTCCTTCACCAGCCAATTGTGCTTGGTGCAGGGCCGCGTGATGCCGACCGTGTCGCATTCCTGGAAAGCGTCGGAGCCGATCAGCGAGGTCGGCACCTGGCCAGTGAGGCAGACCAGCGGAATGGAATCCATAAGCGCGTCCTGCAGCGGCGTCACCGCATTGGTGGCGCCGGGGCCCGAGGTCACCAGCATGACGCCGGCCTTGCCGGTCGAGCGCGCATAGCCTTCGGCCGCATGGCCCGCGCCCTGCTCGTGCCGGACCAGAATGTGTTCGACCTCATCCTGCTGGAAAATCTCGTCGTAAATCGGAAGCACCGCGCCACCCGGATAGCCGAAGACATGCTTGACGCCATTGTCCTTCAGCGCCTGCACCACCATCTCGGCGCCCGTCATTTCGCGCCGCTCGTTTTGTCCGTTGCTCATCGGTCTGGTCCCGTACTGTCCGCCGTCCGGCGATGTGTTGGTCGTTTAGTTCGGTTGAAGGCAATAAAAAAGGCCCCCGGAGGGAGCCTGTGTGATGCGCATGGGAGGTTTTCGCCCGGCGGTTACACCGCCTTGCCCACGCGCTTTCCTACGAGAATGAGTGCCGTTTTCATGGTGGCGGACAATAAGATTGGTTCCACGCCGCTGTCAACGGGCAATGTGGCGGCCGCTGCAGGTTCAGCCGGGAGCACGCGCTCCCGGCATTTGTCGGGCCTGTGAGCCACCACGCCATATTGCCCGTCGAAGCGAAAACACATCGCCTGTTTCCTCCACGAGGCGTGATTTCGCTCAGCGATTGGCGAAATCGCTGACGACCCGCTGCAGCAGCGGCACATAATCGCGAAAGCTTCGCGTCTTCATGTTGGCGATCTTTCCGGCCTCGTCCCAGATGCGAACGCGGACGGCTTCCTCATGGAACGGGTTCTTGCGGAACTCGGCCACCTCTTCGGCATTCATCGGACCGCCTTGCAGCGACAGCGTGTGGACCGAGGCCTGCGAGAGCCTGGCGAAATAGGTCGGGTCGACGGCGCAGAGATAGCGTTTGGCCGCGACATGCAGCCTGACGCATTCGACGATGACCGGCGGAAAGAAGGGCGCCAGCACCTCGCCGCCCGCTTCGTCATGATGCTTGTCCTCGACATCGTCGGGCGAATAGGTGCCGAACTCGCTGGTATAGTGGCCGATATCATGCAGCAGCGCTGCCGCCACCAGCACGTCCGGCGCGCCGTCCTGTTCGGCAAACCATGCGCCCTGCAGCATGTGCTCCGACATGGTGACAGGCTCGCCCAGATAGGATTCGGCGCCACGGCGTTCGAAAATGTCGGCGATGAATTCAACGATATTGTCGGCGTTCAAATCCTGGCCGCTCATTCCGCGGCCTCCCTGAACTGGTGCTCGATCGCGGCAAGCGTCGACAAAAGCCCGTCCTTGTCGGCGTAGCAGCCCTGCAGCCAGCGCTTGCCGGTGCCGGAAAAAGCCTTGCGCGCATGCATCACGCGGGTGTTGTCGACGATGAAGGCCTGTCCCGCTTCCAGCTTGAAGGTGACCTCGAAGGCCGGATCCTCGATCAGCTCGGCGAACCGGCGGTAGGCGGCGTAATATTTACCCATCGCGTCGAACGGCACATCGACCGTCGGCGCCAGCGAACGGTTGTTGAAGCGGATGCAGAGAAGTTCGCCATCCGGCCCCAGCTCGATCATCGGGCGCTTCGACTGCAGCCGCACGCCGGACGATCCGGCATATTCGAACCGCGCCGCATAAGAGGAAAGCAACCGGAAGCCTTCGGGGTTTTCGGCCTGCAACGCCGCTGCCACGGCAAAGCCGTCGACCACGCTCGATTCGCCGCCTTCCACCGTGTTTTCGACACAGGAAAGGATCTGCAGCGTCGGCACCGGATCGCGATAGGGATTGTCGGTGTGCGCCTGCAGGCCAAGATTGGTGTAGGCGAGATTGCTCGGATTGACCTCGGCGCGCACCTCGAACCACCGCCCGTAGTTGGTTTCCCTTATGTAGCCGAAGAGATCGGACACCTTGACCAGCGCACCGGACTCGGCCGGCAAGCCATCCATCACGGCAAACCCGTAGGTCCGCACCGCCTCCAGCCATTGCCGCAGGACATGGCTGTCGCGGTTGGCCTGCGTATACGCCGCGCGCGGCACGGAGGTCTGCATCGTGGCCTTAGTCCAGCGTTTGACAGCGCTGCCCGTCCAGCCGGGCTGCCGATCTTCCTGGCGGTCATAGGCATGACTGCGAAGCCAGCTTGCGGGAAAGCTGACCGTCTTGCCTTCGGGAGCAAACGTCACCTCGAGGGCTTCATCCAGGATCGAAGCCGCGCCGATATGCGTATCGGCCGGAATGTCGAGAATGGTGATCAGCCGCTGGCCGTTGCCGGCGCTGCGCGTCTTGTCGTCGAGGGCATTGTCGCGCAGCCACATAGCGTGGAAGCGGGTGCGCGTTCCGTCCTTCCAGCCAAGTTCGATTGTTCTGCCTTCGTCGCCGATCAGCGCGTGGGTGAGCATGAAATCCGTTCCTGTCCGCTTGCCCCCGCGGCCAGTTCCGCAGGGTTTCCGATTGCATGGTGGTCGCGCGAAAGGCATAATTCAAATTATCATTTTTCGGCCAAAGACCATAAATATCTAATGCCTCAAGTGACCGTGCCCTTACCCCCGCTTGACTGGCTGCGCAGTTTCGAAGCTGCCGCGCGGCTGTCGAATTTCACCGCCGCCGCGGCCGAGCTCGGCCTGACGCAGGCCGCCGTCAGCCAGCATATCCGTTCGCTTGAAGAGCGGCTGAGACAGCCTTTGTTCGTCCGCCTGGCGCGCGGCGTCGAATTGACGCCGGAGGGGGCTGCCTACCTGCCGCACCTGCAATCGGCCTTCGCCGTGATCGCCAGCAGCACACGTGACCTGTTTGAACCGAAGACCATCCAGAGCGTGACGATACGCTCGCCGATCTCGTTTGCCGTGCTGATGATCGCGCCGTTGCTGCAGGACATGGCGAAGCACCTGCCCTTTGTCCAACTGCAGATTGAGACCATCCACACGCCGGCCGATTATGGCGAACGTTCCGGCGGGCTCGACATCCGTTTCGGCACCGGCTCCTTCCCCGGACGGCAGGCCGATCGCCTCACCCGCGAGGCCTTGACGCCAATGGCGGCACCCGGCCTTGCCAAAATGCCGAATTGGACGGAACTGCCGCGCCTGACGGTGGTTGGCGCGCGCGAAATGTGGGGCGAATGGTTCGCCGTCGCAAGGATGAAACCGGCGATCGGGCCAACGCACAAATTCGACAGTTTCGTCGCAGCCCTTGAGGCGGCAAAGCACGGCGCCGGCATGGTGCTCGGCTCGCGCCCGCTGGCCGATGCGGCGCTGCGCGATGGCTCCCTTGTCACCCTGTCCGGGTTTGCACTGTCGAGCGGCGCCGGCCACTATCTGACGGCACCCTCGGGCACCCATCTCAGTCCAGCCGAGGAAGCGGTCCGCCAATGGTTCGCAACGGTCTTCGGTACCCCGATTTCCCGATAAGCCCCTGAATATGCGACAAACTATTGGACGACGTGACGCGGCGCATGATTTGCCGCGATACTGCGCGACGCCGGACGTCAAGCTTCGGCAGGGTCCCGCTCGCTAAAGCGGCCTGAAAAAAAATCGCGGAGGAAATTCAATGCTCGACAAGGCTCCGAACAAGAAGCTTTCCGACCTGCTCGCTGTCTTCGGCGCGGCACTTGCCGCCAACGATATCGACAAGGCGGTCGCCTGCTTTCAGGAGGATTGCTATTGGCGCGATCTCGTCGCTTTCACCTGGAACATCAAGACGATGGAGGGCCGCGATCAGGTTCGCGACATGCTGGTGAGCCAGCTTGCGAAGACAAAGCCGTCGAATTGGGCGATCGCCAAGGGCGAAGACGCCACGGAAAGTGACGGCCTGCTCGAAGGCTGGATCAGCTTCGAGACGTCGGTGGCGCGCGGCTTCGGTCATATCCGGCTGAAGGACGGCAAAATCTGGACACTGCTCACCACCATGGTCGAGCTCAAGGGCCATGAGGAGCGAGCCGGCTTCGACCGCCCGCTCGGCGCCAAGCATGGCCATGGCAAAAACCGGCCGACCTGGAAGGAGGAGCGCGAGAAGGAAACCGCGGAGCTCGGCTTCAAGACGCAGCCATACACGCTCATCATCGGCGGCGGCCAGGGCGGCATCGCGCTTGGCGCGCGGCTGCGGCAACTCGGCGTGCCAACCATCATCGTCGAGAAGAACGAGCGTGCCGGCGACAGCTGGCGCAAGCGCTACAAGTCGCTCTGCCTGCACGATCCGGTCTGGTACGACCATCTGCCCTATATCGATTTCCCGAAGAACTGGCCGGTCTTCTCGCCCAAGGACAAGATTGGCGACTGGCTGGAAATGTACACCAAGGTGATGGAGCTGAACTACTGGTCGTCGACCGAGGCCAAGAGCGCCTCCTATGATGATAGGAAGAAAGAGTGGACCGTCGTCGTCCACCGCGACGGCAAGGATATCACCCTGAAGCCGAAGCAGCTGGTGCTGGCAACAGGCATGTCGGGTCGGCCCAATCTGCCGAAATTCAAGGGCATGGAGATTTTCAAGGGCGACCAGCACCATTCCTCGAAGCATCCTGGCCCGGACACATATGCTGGCAAGAAGGTCGTCGTCATCGGCTCGAACAATTCGGCGCACGACATCTGTGCAGCCTTGTGGGAAGCCGGCATCGACGTCACCATGGTGCAGCGCTCGACCACCCATATCGTCAAGTCCGACACACTGATGGATATCGGCCTGGCTGGACTCTATTCGGAGCAGGCTGTCCAGAACGGCATGACCACGGCCAAGGCCGATCTCATCTTCGCCTCCCTGCCCTACAAGATCCTGCACGAGTTCCAGATCCCGCTCTATGAGAAGATGAAGGAGCGCGACGCCGCCTTCTATGAGGGGCTGGAGAAGGCGGGCTTCATGCTGGACTGGGGCGATGACGGCTCCGGTCTGTTCATGAAATATCTCAGGCGCGGTTCAGGCTACTATATCGACATCGGCGCTTCGCAGTTGATCATCGACGGCGCCATCAAGCTGAAGAGCGGCGTCGACGTGACGGAGATCAAGCAACATTCGGTGCTGCTCAGCGACGGCACCGAACTGCCCGCCGATGTCATCGTCTACGCCACAGGCTACGGCTCGATGAACGGCTGGGCGGCGGAGCTGATCTCGAAAGAAGTCGCCGACAAGGTCGGTAAATGCTGGGGTCTTGGTTCCAACACCACCAAGGATCCCGGCCCCTGGGAAGGCGAACAGCGCAACATGTGGAAGCCGACCCAGCAGGAGGCGCTATGGTTCCATGGCGGCAACCTGCATCAGTCGCGCCACTATTCGCAGTTCCTGTCGCTGCAGCTGAAGGCGCGGATGGAAGGCATCGCAACGCCGGTCTACGGACTGCAGCCGGTTCATCACAAAGGGTAGGCAGGACGATCAGGCGGCCTGGCCGATCCGTTTCCAGTAGATGAGCGTTCCGGTCAGACCGCCATGCGGCTTCAACGCGTAGTCGGGGATCTCGCCGGCCAGCGTGAAGCCGAGCTTCTCGTAGAGGCCGGAGGCGCCCTCCTCGCTGGCCGTGTCCAGCACGAGCAGGGTTTTGCCCTTCTCGATCGCAAGAGCTTCCACGGCCCGCATCAGGCGGGTCGCGATGCCTTTGCCGCGATGGTCGGGGCGCGTCATCAGCTTGGCGATCTCGGCGCGATGCGGCTGGTTCGGCGGGCAGTCGAGAAGCAGCGTGATGGTGCCGACCAGCGCCTCGCCCTGCCAGGCACCCAGTACCGACCTTTCGCCCAGCGCCGCCGCGGCAAGCGACTTGCGCCAAAACGCCTGCGCCGCATCCAGTGACAGTGGATGCATGAAGCTGACCGATCCGCCGGCGGCAACCGTCCCGATCAACAGCTCGGCCAGCATGGTCGTGATTGCCGCATCGTCGGTGAGCGGCCTGATGTCGAGGGCGTTCGTGCTGATGTTCCCTTCCATGGCTGGAATCCGGCTCTCCGTCATTCGAAATGGTCGATCCGCTTGCGCCGCCGCGCCCGGCGGATTTCGGCGACGCGTTCGGTGTCTTGCTCGCCGAGGTGACGCCCGCGCTCGAGGATCTCGAGCGTGTATTCCTCATAAGTGAGACCAAGCCGTTCGGCCCTTTCCAGGCGCATCAGCATGATGGCCTGGCTCGGCGCTTTCCACGCCTTGTCGTGCGCGGCGCGCCAGGCGAGGAAGAGATAGGCGTCGCCCTTGCCCCAGGGCGGACCGTCATAATCCTCGATTGGCGGCCCGCCATTGTGCGAGCGTTTCGGTCGTCGAGGCATCGGGATCAGTCCCTGACCAGCGCCACGAGATAGTCGGCCGCATCCGGACCGGGAGCGTGGAAGACGCAGTCGCTCGGCGCGCCGAGCGCCAGGCAGTCGCCGGGCTCCAGCCTGTGCACGACGTCGCCCTCGGTGAAGTCGAGCTTGCCGCCGATCAGCCAGATCTGCTGCTTGATGAAGGCGTAGGACGACGCCGGCAGGCTCACTTTGGCCCCCGCTGGCAGGCTGACACGGATCAGTTCGAGCGGCATTTGCGATGCCGGCGACAGATGCCGCCTGACATAGCCGGTTTGCGGGTCCTGCCAGACCGGTTGCGCGTCCTTGCGCAGCAGGCCGCCGCCTTGCATCTCAGCCCGTGCGATCAATGTCGACAGCGTCATGCCGAAAGCCGCCGCGATGCGCACCAGGAGCACGGCGGTCGGGCTGGTCATGCCGCGTTCGATCGCGCTCAGCATCGCCTTCGACACGCCGGAGCGCTCGGCAAGCTCGGCCAGCGACCAGTTCCGCATCGTCCTTTCGGCGTGTATCCGTTTGCCGATGGTGACGGCAATGTCATTCGATATATCGTCCATTAGTCCAATATATCGGAATCCTTCGAGCTGAAAAGAGGGTATTCGATCCAATTGCGCGGATCGGCTTAACACCGCCTACACCATTCGACATCACCTGACTTTAACCCCGATCGCTTAGGCTTCTCGCTCCAGGGGATAGGACAGTCACAATGTTCGTCGAACGCGAAGACTCCGTTGGGGAACCGACCTCGCAGGAACGCCGCAACATAGAACTGAGCGACAAACGCATTCTGGGCAATGTTGTGCAGTGCGACGGCGCGCGCGCCACCATCAGCGCCTATGCCGAGGATACCGAAGGCACGGTCACCGGGCTGTGGACCGTCGGTAAGATGATCTCCATCAATCTCGGTTCCACACGCACGGTCGGGCTGGTTTACGCGATCGGCAAATCGGACCGCGCCTGGAGCAACGAAGGCCAGAACCCGATCGAAGTCTCGATCGAACTGATCGGCGAAGTGCGTGACGGGATCGAACCAGGCGCCAAGCCGGTCTTCGACCGCGGCATCACCACCTATCCGCATATCGGCGCCGTCGCCCACCGCATCCGCACCCGCGACCTGCAGGCGGTCTACGATCTCGCCGGGCGGCATTCGGTCACCATCGGCAGCCTGTCGCAGGACGAGTCGATCGATGCCAACATCGCCATCGACGATACGCTGGCCCGCCATTTCGCCATCGTCGGCACGACCGGCGTCGGCAAATCCACGGCTGTCTCGCTGCTGTTGCGCAAGTCCATCGAGGCGCGGCCGGACCTGCGCGTGCTCATCCTCGACCCGCACAATGAATTCGCCGCCTCGTTGCCGGAATATTGCGTGAGGGTCGATTCCAAGACTCTCGACCTGCCATTCTGGATGTTCAAGCTGGAGGAGTTCGCCGAAGTGCTGTTTCGCGGCCGCGAGACGGTGCCGGAGGAAGTCGATGTCCTGCGCGACCTGATCCCGGTCGCCAAGAATCTTTACCGCAACCCGAATTCCGGCAGCTATCTCAGGCGCGGCAGCGACGCGCTGACGGCCGATACGCCGGTGCCTTATCGCATCGCCGATCTCATCAAGCAGGTCGATGAGCGCATGGGCCTGCTGGAGAGCAAGAACGACCGCCCGATCCTGAAGTCGCTGAAAACGCGTATCGAATCCGCGGCAGCCGATCCACGCTACCGCTTCATGTTCAATTCGCGGTTGATCGAGGACACGATCCACGAAACGATCGGCAACATCTTCCGCGTTCCCAACCACGGCCGGCCGGTGACCTGCTTCGAGATGGCGGGCATGCCCTCCGAGGTCGTCAATTCGGTCTGCTCGGTGCTGGCGCGCCTGGCCTTCGATCTTGCGCTATGGAGCGAAGGGCGGCTGCGGCTGCTCCTGCTTTGCGAAGAGGCGCACCGCTATATGCCGGCCGACCCGCGCCTGGGCTTTGCGCCAACGAGGCATGCGCTGTCGCGCATCGCCAAGGAAGGCCGCAAATATGGCTGCTATCTCGGCGTCGTCACCCAGCGTCCAGGCGAGCTCGACCCGACCATTCTCTCACAGTGCTCGACCTTCTTCGCCATGCGGCTTGCCAATGAGCAGGACCAGGCGATCATCCGCTCGGCGATCGCGGACTCCTCGGCCTCGACGCTAGCGTTCCTGTCCTCGATGGGACAGCGCGAAGCCATTGCTTTCGGCGAAGGCGTCGCCACGACGATGCGCCTCAAATTCGAGAAGCTGCCGCAGGAGTTCATCCCGGGCACCTCGCGACGCGAACAGACCGTGCCGGCCGAGGAAGGCAACGATGTCGACCTCGCCATGATCGTCGAACGCCTACGCAACGTGCCGAAACCGCAGCAATCCATGGCCTTCGCCGAAACGGTGGACTCGGCTCGCCAGGCCGGCGACGCCGACTATCGAAAGCCAGCCACTGCTCGATTGCCGGCGGATGAGGATTTCGACCTGCGCTACGGCCTGAAGCCGGCCACCTTCGGCATCCGCCAGCAGAACGACTGAGCCTGCCTATTTCCTTGGCGGCCGCGTGGATAAATTCCGTCAGGAAATTCGTCAGGCTGAGTCGGATGGTGCTGCTTTCGAGAACCGGAGCGGAGCGGACATAAGTCCGTGAGCACCGGAAGCGCAGAAAGCAGCGGCATACGGCCAGCATCACGAATTTCATGATGGAATTTTAGGCGCAGACGCGGTTGCGGCCTTGCTTCTTCGCCTCGTAGAGCTGGCGGTCGGCGCGGCGATAGAAATCCTCCGCACTTTCCTTGTGGTCCCAGACGGCAAGGCCGACGCTGGTGGTGACCTTCAGCCGCACATTGCCGGACAGAATCGACATGTTGGCGATCGCCTTGCGGATGCGCTCGGCGAAACGGCCGAGCAGCTCGGCGTCCATGTTTGGTGTGACCACGGCAAATTCCTCACCGCCCAGCCGCGCCACCACGTCGTGATAGCGCGTCATGCCCCTGAGGCAGGAGGCCACGGCCCGCAGCACCTCGTCGCCGACATCGTGACCATGCGTGTCGTTGACCTGCTTGAAATGGTCGAGATCGAGGATCATCAGCCCGACCGGCCTGTCGATGCGACGGAACTCCTCGAGATATTCGCGCAACGCGTCGTCGAAGTAGCGGCGGTTCTGCATGCCGGTCAGGCCGTCGGTAAGCGCCGCCTGCTCCAGCGTCTGTGAGCGGGCGCTGAGCGACACGGTCATGGCGCGCAGTTTGCCTTCTTCGCGCACCTGGCCGCGGATCAGCGGATAGATGAAGAAGGTGCCGAAGAACAGCGCCGTCGCCAGCAGCGCTCCGGTCACGAACAGCAGTTTGTTGAGGTAGATGATCCGGTCGACGCGCGATGCGGTATCGAGGTCGGTGGCGATGCCCTGCAACTGGCCATAGGCGTGGAATGTCACCAGGCCAGCGGCCAGGATCACGAAAATAAAAACGAAAAATGCGGATTCCGCCTTGTGAAAACGCATCAACTCCCCGCGGTACTGTAACCTTTGGGGTTATGGCACGGGCCGGCCTTACGGAGGGTTAACTGTAACAACCCTGGCGAGAAGCAGGCGCGAAGATTTTAAGGCTCTGATTGAAAGTGGTATTGGTCAGATCGTCAGGTCATCACCCGGCCGCAATCTGCGCCATTCCAATCCCAGCTGATGTCTGAACCACGTCGCCTGCCGTTTGGCATATTGCCGGGTGGCGATCTTGGCGCGTTCGATCGCTTCGGGAAATCCTGTTTGCCCGGCCATCGCCGCCTGCAGTTCGCGCACGCCGATCGCTTTTATGGCCGGCAGCGCCGGATCGAGGTCGAGCGCCGTCAGTTGCCGGACCTCGTCGAGCGCGCCCTTGTCGAGCATCTGGTCGAAACGCGTCTCGATGCGCCGCACCAGTTCGGCCCGGTCCGGCTCGATCACCAGGAAGCGCGCGCTATCGCGATCGATCAGCGGCCGGCCGCGCGCCGCCTGCCATTCCAGGATGGAGCGCCCCGAAGCATCGAGCACTTCGAGCGCGCGCACGATGCGCTGACTGTCGGTGGCCTTGAGCTGCATGGCGACAGCCGAATCCTCGCGCATCAGCAAGCGATGCAGCCGCTCGGCGCCTTGCTCCTTGAGCTCATAGCGCCAGCGGTCGCGCACCGCCTGCGGGATCTCAGGCATGTCCGAAATGCCTTCGGCCAGCGCGCGAAAATAAAGCCCGGTGCCGCCGACGAAAATGACAGGACGGCCTGAGAGGACACCATCGTCGATCAGCTTCGTCACGTCGCGCAGCCAGGCGCCGGTCGAATAGGCTGTCGAGGGATGCACGTGGCCGTAGAGGAAGTGCGGCGCGCGCGCCATTTCGGCGGCACTCGGCCGGGCCGTGAGCACATCGAGCACGGAATAGCCTTGCATGGAATCGGTGTTGACGATGACCGCGCCATGGCGTTCGGCAAGATCGAGCGCCAGCGCCGACTTGCCGCTGGCGGTAGGCCCGGCTATCAGGATCGCGTTTTTCACGCGGCCCTCGCCCGCTTGCCCGCCGGAATGTTCGATGCCGCTGATCGCCACAATAGTGTCCCGTCCCGAAAACCGCGCCGTGTCGGCCTCGCTTGCGAATATGGCCTCGCGGGCGGCGGGCGCAAGCGTTGTCCGTTGGCTGGCTGAGGACATCGCCTGCGATATCGTGTTGCCTGAGGTGTCGGATATCGGCGAGCTGACGGCCAATCTGCGCGCGGCACTTGCCTCCGAACCAGTCGACCTCATCGTCCAGGCGGCGGAAGGCAGGAGAAAGAAGATCCTGCTGGCCGATATGGATTCGACCATGATCGACCAGGAATGCATCGACGAGCTGGCCGACGAGATTGGCGTCAAAAGCCACGTGGCGGCAATCACCGCGCGCTCGATGAATGGCGAGATCGCGTTCGAGCCCGCCTTGCGCGAGCGCGTTGCCTTGCTGAAAGGCCTCGACACCGCCGTGGTCGATCGCATCATCGCCAACCGGCTCACACTCGCCGCCGGCGGCCGCGCGCTGGTGCAAACGATGCGCGCCAACGGCGCCTGGACGGCGCTGGTCTCGGGCGGTTTCGATGTTTTCACCAGCCGCATCGCCGACATGCTGGGGTTCCAGGAAAACCGCGCCAACCGCCTGATCGAGCAGGATGGAAAATTCACCGGCACGGTGGCCGAGCCGATCCTCGGCCGCGCCGCCAAGGCCGAGGCGCTGCTCGACATTGCCGCGAGGCTTGGCCTGACGACCGGGGACGCCATTGCGGTCGGTGACGGCGCCAACGACCTCGACATGATCCGCCTCGCCGGCACCGGCGTCGCGCTCCACGCCAAGCCGACCGTGGCCGCGCAGGCCAAAGTCCGCATCGACCACAGCGACCTGACCGCGCTGCTCTATCTCCAGGGCTACCGCCGCGAGGAGTTCGTTGAATGAAAACTATGCGCACCGAGCGCCTGATCCTGCGCAACTGGGAAGATCGCGACCGCGAGCTGTTCCATCGCATCAACTCCGATGAACGTGTCATGGAGTTCTTTCCGTTTCGACGCGACCGCGCGACCGCCGATGCCAAGATGGACGAATTCCGCGGCTGGATCGAGGAGGATGGCTACGGCTTCGCCGCCGCCGAGATCGCGGCTACCGGCGAATGCATCGGCTTCGTCGGCTTATTGGATACGGATCATGTGCCCTCGCTGCCGGACGGCGTGATCGAAATCGGCTGGCGGCTGGCGCCTGAATTCTGGGGCAAGGGTTATGTGACCGAGGCCGCCAAAGCCTGGCTCGCCTTCGGCTTCGAAACGCTCGACCAGGACGAGATCGTCTCCTTCGCGGTCGCAGACAACCATCGCTCGATCGCGGTCATGAAGCGCCTCGGCATGCGCGCCGATCCGGCCGCCGACTTCGACCATCCCAGCGTTCCCGACAGCCATCCGCATCTCAAGTGGCATTCGCTCTACCGGCTGTCGCGGCAGGAATGGCAGGCACGGTATATATGATCAGTGCCTCGCAGAAGGACGTTCGTTCCCGGACTGTGACGAAGCATCTGCGGCCTTATCGAGAATCTGGCAAAATGCGCGCCGGATGAAACCCATGACAAAGCTGGAATTTGACTACGCATTCCGAGAACAATCCTATCGCTGCGTCGTCGAGCGACTAGACCGTCCATGGGGGCATGGATTGGAGGTCCGGCGGTACGACAGCACGGGAAACTTATTGGACAGAACCCACTGGGCTTGTCATCCCGAATTCGAGAACTTCGAGGCGCTGCAACGGTTGACGACCGAAGATCTTATCCAACTGGTAAAACGCGACATGCCCAAAGAGGCATTTGAGGTGGCAATGCAAAGCGCGAGCGCCGCCGGCCTCGAAGTATCCTTTAGGATTCGGCTGAACGAGGGTGATACCAGGGTGTAGGTATCGCGCAGTTTCTAGAGCATCCAGGACACTGGGATGCTCTAGCCGTGATTTCCGGATGTTGCAGGCCTTGCCGGACTCAATCCATCCGGATCGTCACGAAGCGCAACTCGCCGGTCTTCGACGCCAGCATCAAGAGCGCGTTCTTGCGCCCCTGCTCCTTCAGCGCGCCGATCCGATCCATGACGTCCTTCGGCGTGGCGACCGATTCCTGCGCGATCTCGGTGATCACCTCGCCGGGCTGGATGCCGCGCTCGGCGGCGGCCGAGTTCTTGGCGACATCGGTGACGACGACACCGGAGACATCGGCGGCGATGCCGAACTTCTGCCGTGTCTGTTCATTGAGTTCGCCGACCGTCATGCCGAGCACCGAAGCCGTCGACACCGGCGGCGCCTTGTTGCCATTGTCTTGATCGGTGTTGCCGTTTTCGCCGCTGGCGAGTTTCTCGCCATCCTCGAGCCGACCGAGCGTCACCTTGACCGTCTGTTCGACGCCCTTGCGCACGATGACGACGTCGACCGCCTTGCCGACCGGGCTTTCCGCGACCACACGCGGCAGGTCTCGCATTTCGTGAATGTCCTTGCCATCGAACTTGATGACGACGTCGCCGGCCTGGATCGTGCCGTTGTCGACCGGTCCGCCCTTGATGACGCCGGCCACCAGCGCGCCCTTGGCGGTCGCCATGCCGAGGCTTTCGGCAATATCGTCGGTCACCGGCTGGATGCGCACGCCGAGCCAGCCGCGCCGGGTCTCGCCAAACTGGCGCAGCTGGTCGACCACGCCTGCGGCAAGCTGAGAGGGGATCGAGAAGCCGATGCCGATCGAGCCGCCCGATGGCGAGATGATCGCCGTGTTGATGCCGATGACCTCGCCTTGGGCGTTGAACAGCGGACCGCCGGAATTGCCGCGGTTGATGGCGGCATCGGTCTGGATGAAGTCATCATACGGACCGGAGTTGATGTCGCGGTTGCGCGCCGAGACGATGCCGACCGTCACCGTGCCGCCGAGGCCGAACGGGTTGCCAATCGCCATCACCCAGTCGCCGACGCGCATCTTGGTGGAATCGCCGAACTTCACCGCCGTCAGCTTGTGGCCCTTCGGCTCGACCTTCAGCACCGCGACGTCGGTCTTGGTATCGGTGCCGACGAGCTTCGCCTTCAACGTGATACCGTCGGAGAAATTCACTTCGATATCGTCGGCGTCGGCAATGACATGGTTATTGGTCACAACGATGCCCTGCTCGGCATCGATGACGAAGCCGGAGCCCAACGACTGTACCTTCTGCGGTGCACCGCCCTTGTCGCCACCGCGGTTCTTGAAGAAATCGTCGAAAAAGTCCTGGAACGGCGAACCCTCGGGCAATTGCGGCATCGGCACCGCGCCCGGTCCTTCCGTGCCCTTCACCGTCTGCGAGGTCGAGATGTTGACCACAGCACCCAGCAGGCGTTCGGCGAGGTCGGCGACCGAAGGCGGTCCATCGGACGCGATCGTCGGCGTGACGAATGACGGCACGGCAACCATGCCGACCACGAACGCCGCGGTGCCGGCGATGAACGTGCGCCGCGCCGCGCGCAATAGGGTGTCGGATATCATCGTGGCCTCCCGAAAATCTGAAACAACCGTGTGTCTGAAAAGGACAGGCGCCTCCTCAAAGACGCCTACCCGGTCATGTTGGCAAGAAATACGGCACTGTTGCGGCTGTGGCTACCGGCTGAGGATAAATCGTCAATCGCCGCCGCACCACGCAGAATTCATCACCCGCGCACCAGCCAGACGACGCCGACGCCGATGGCGATTGCAGCCAGGCCGCCGATGCGAAGCGCATTCTCCGGCATCGACAGCACTTCGGTTGCGAGTTTCCGGGCCAGCGTCGGAAACCCGCCATAGACCAGACCTTCGATCACCAGGACCAGGCCGATAGCCGCCAGAAAATCCTGCACCGCCCGTTACTGAGCGGTGCTGGGTTGCGCGGCCGGAGCCGCCGGCGCGGTGGAAGCGGCCGGAGCCGGCAGCGATGCCGCTGGCAGTCCCGGCTGAGGCTTGCTGTCCGGATCGCGGAAGTAGCGGAAGAACTCGGACTCGGGCGACAGCACCATCGTCGTTCCCGCGTTGTCCAGCGCCGAGCCATAGGCATTCATCGAACGGTAGAAATCGAAGAAGGCCGGATCGCGCTTGTAGGCGTCGGCAAAGGTCGCGCTGCGTTGCGCCTCGCCCTCACCGCGCAGGATTTCCGATTCCTTCTGCGCCTCGGCAACGATCTCGACCACTTCGCGATCGGCTCGCGCCTTGATGCGCTGCGCCGCTTCGTTGCCTCGAGCTCTCAACCGCTCTGCTTCCGCCAGGCGTTCGGCCTTCATGCGGTCGAAGGTCTGCTGCGAGACCTCCGCCGTGAGATCCGTACGGCGGATGCGCACATCCTCGATGTCGAGACCAAGCGAGGTCGCGTCCGGACGCAGCTGATCGCGCACCTCGCGCATCATGACGCCGCGCTCCTCGGAGAGAGCGGCCTCGAAGTCGCGCAGACCGTAGACGCGGCGCAGCGCCGCATCGAGACGGGTCCTGAGCCGCGCTTCGGCAAGCTCCACCTGGCCGGACACGGCTGCGCGGAAGGTTCGCGGATCCGAGATGCGATAGGCGATGAAGGCGTCGACCTCATAGAACTTGCCGCCGGAAACCTGGACGCGGATGTTGTCGAGGTCGAAGCGCATCACCCGCTTTTCGACCATTTGCACGCTGTCAGCGTCGAAGAAGGCGAACGGCGCCTTGAAGTAGATGCCGGGCTCGCTCTTGACATCGATGATTTCACCGAACCTCAAAACGATGGCCTGCTGGCCGGCACTGACCACGAACACCGCGGAGTAAAGCAGGAACAGAAGAACCGCCGCGATGACCGCGAAGATGGGAAGGCGGTTGGCCATCACTGGTTACCTCCCGTCGTGGCGCCCAAGGGAGCCGGCGCAGGCGGAGCCTTCGGCTGCAGCGCCGGCAGCGGCAGGTAAGGCACAACACCCTGGCCGTTGCCCTGTTCAACGATGACCTTGTTCGAGTCCTTCAGGATCTTCTCCATGGTTTCCAGATAGAGGCGCTTGCGCGTCACTTCGGGCGCCTTGGCATATTCGTTGTAGACGGAGATGAAGCGCTGCGCCTCGCCTTCCGCCTCCTGGACGACACGGTTCTTGTAGGCGGCCGCATCTTCGCGGACCTGAGCCGCCTGGCCACGCGCCTGGCCGAGCTTCTGGTTGGAATACTGGTTGGCCTGCTCGACGAACTTGTCCTCGTCCTGTTCGGCGCGTTGCACCTCGTCGAACGCATCGGCCACTTCGCGCGGCGGAGCAGCGTCCTCGATCGAGACCGCGTTGACCTGCAGACCCGTCTTGTAGCCGTCGAGCGTTGCCTGGATGATCTCGCGCACCCCGGTTGCGATGCCCTGGCGGTCGTCGCGGAAGATGTCCTGCGCCGGGCGCCGGCCGACGACTTCACGCATGGCGCTTTCGGCGACCTGCGACAGCATGCCGTCGGGATCGGAGACGTCGAACAGGTAGGCCTTGGGGTCGGAGACCTGATAGGCGACCGAGAACTGCACGTTGACGATGTTCTGGTCGCCGGAGAGCATCAGGCCGGAGCCGCTGCTCGCCCCGCCGCCGACGCTGACCAGTTGTTCCGAGATCTTGGCGGTTTCGACCGTTTCGATCGGCCACCAGTGGAAATGCAGGCCCGGCTGCGAAAGCTCGCTCTTCGGCTTGCCGAAGCGCAGTTCGACCGCGACCTCGTCCGGCTGCACGGTATAGATCGCCTTGAAAGCCCACAGCGCGATAAGCGCCAGCGCGATCAGCCCGAGCACCGCCGGGCTGGCGCCGCCACCGCCAGGAAGCGCGCGCCGCAGCCTGTCCTGGCCGCGACGGATGATATCCTCGAGATCGGGAGGCGACCCCGGCGGACCGCTTGGCCCTTTCGGTCCCTGCCCCCAAGGCCCCTGATTGTTGCCGCCGCCCCATGGGCCGCCGCCACCGCTCTTGTCGTTCCAGGGCATGAATGTCCTTTCGCTTCGGTTCCCTCGGGCCTTACGGCGCAATGTCGTCCTTCTATAGGGACGCCTTGGCACGCTTTCAACGCGATGTGCCACCCCAACCCTCCGATTTGGGTCGGCAGCGACCGTTTGTCGTCGTCAATGACCGCCGCGACGGCGTTCGTAGACGGTGTAGCGTGTCGCGTGGCTATCTTTCTCGCCGGCCGGAAAATCTTGCGAACGCACGATCCGCCAGACATGTGGGTCGATTGGCGGGAAATGCGCGTCGCCATCGACCTTGCCTAGCACATGCGTGACATGCAGGCGGTCGGCGAGCGGCAGAGCCTGGGCATAGATTTCGCCCCCGCCAACCACGCAGATCTCCTCGGCGCCCGCCATGCAGCGTCCGCGCACTTTGGCCAACGTGATCGCCTCGTCCAGCGAATGGGCGACCTCGACGCCCTCGGCGCGCCAGGCTTTGTCGCGCGTCACCACGATGTTGAGCCGGCCGGGCAAGGGCTTGCCGATGCCTTCATAGGTCTTGCGGCCCATGATGATGGGCTTGCCCATCGTGTCGGCCTTGAAGCGCTTGAGATCGGTGGAAAGCCGCCAAGGCAGGCCGCCTTCGCGCCCGATCACGCCGTTTTCGGCGATGGCGACGTAGATTGCAACTTCCATCAGTTGGCGTCCCCGCCATTGCTGTCCGACGGCTCGAGCAGCAGGATGTCGATGTCATGCTCGGGATAGTAATCCCGCGCCGTCATCTCGAAGGTCGTCGGCCCGACCTTTTTGACATTGTCGCCGCAAAACGAGATCAGTGCCTTCGGATTGGCCTTGTCGACGGTCAGCTTGAACTTGCCGATGGTGCCTGCCGCCCAATTGCCGCCGGTGGTCAGGATATAGGCAATGCGGTTTTCGTAGAATTTGGGATAGCCGTCGGCCTTGGCCGCCTGCCGAATTGCATTCTCGAACGCGTCGTCCATGCAGTAGCGCGTCTTGTAGGTGGTGTACTGGCTGCCCTCGGCGAACTTGCCGTCATAGAAGAAGCTGACCGAGGAGGTGCCGCCCACGCTCGGCTTGTAGCGGTGCGAGACGTGGACGTCCTTGTTCGCCGGGAAGGTCGAGTGCCACCAATAGGTCGAACGCAACTGCCAGAACGGCGCGTAGGCCGGCGTCAGGCCTGGACTGTTGTCGGACTCGGGGTCCTCGATGATGATGCCGCGGTTCTCCCAGTCCTTGGCAACCGCGCTCGGCAGTTTCGCCAGCGCGGCCTTGGCGGCGTCGCTGAAAGGGTTGAACGGCACGTCCTGCGCCTTCAGCTCGGCGCTGATATCGATGCCGAGCGCGAACACCTTCTGCTCGAGCTGCGGTTTTGCCGGGGCTCCGTCGATCGTCAGCTCGAAGCCCAGGAAATTGTCGCTCTGGTTCTCGGGGATCGCCGGCATCTCTTCCGGATCGCCCGCAATGTCGGGCAGCGGGAAGGCGACAATCGCATCGACATCCTTGTCCGTGTTGTTGTGGAAGACATAGTCGACCGTGACTTTTTCCGGCGAGATGAAGAGGTCTTCGCTTTGCATCGCGATGGCATCGCTGCGCGACAGGATCAGGCCGCCGGTGCTGAGTTCGGCGGTGGAATCATTGGCAAAGGCAGGTGCCGCCGCCAGAGCCAGCGCCGCACCCAGAACATATCGGAACATGGAAGCCCTCCCCGCGAGTATGTCCGGTCGACCCTAGCCGGTTCGCTGCGGCGTTTCAAAGCCCTTCGGCATTCGCAGCGGCGCCGCGGCGGTCTGGACTAACAAGTTGCGATGAGGCAGGAGTGCGCCCATGCGGAAGCTTCTCGTCATCGGCATCGGCGCCGGCAATCCCGAGCACATGACGGTACAGGCCATCAACGGCCTGAACCGCGCCGACGTGCTGTTCATCCCCGACAAGGGGGCGAAGAAGAACGACCTCGCCGAGTTGCGCCGACAGATCTGCGATCGCTTCGTCACCAACCCGACATCGCGCCGGGTCGAGTTCGATGTCCCGGTTCGCGCCGAGCCGACATCGTCCTACCGGACCACGGTCGACGATTGGCATGAAGCCATTGCCGCCATCTACGAAGGCCTGATCCGCGACGAGTTGGCCGAGGACGGTTGCGGCGCCTTCCTGATCTGGGGCGACCCCTCGCTCTATGACAGCGCGCTGCGTATCCTCGAACGCGTCCGGCAAAGGGACAATGTCGCCTTCCAACTCGAGGTCATCCCAGGCATCACCGCCATCCAGGCGCTTGCCGCCGCCCATGCCACAGCGCTCAACCGCATCGGCGACTCGATCCTGGTCACCACTGGCCGCCGCCTTACGGAGGAGGGCTTACCTGCCAATGCCGGCTCAACCGTTGTCATGCTCGACGGCAAATGCGCCTTCAACACGATTGTAGACAAGGATGTCCTGATCCAGTGGGGCGCCTATCTCGGCACGCCGGACGAGATCGTCATCTCCGGCCGGCTCGGCGATGTCGGTGCGGAGATCGAGAAAGTGCGTGAGGAAGCCCGCAGGAAAAAGGGCTGGATCATGGACACATATCTGCTTCGCAAGTTGGGTGAACCGGAAGAATAGCCGCCAGCCGACCGCTCACCCGGCGTCGATTTCGGCCTGCAAGGCCTGCATATGCACCGAAGCGGCCGAAGCAGCTGCTCGCTCTATTGCTCGGAACCGGCTGACGACCGCCAACCCCACCGAGGTCAGTTGCGCGCCGCCGCCTTTCCTGCCGCCGGTCTGTGCCGAAACCAGCGGCTTGCCGAACACCCGGTTCATGTCCTCGACCAGGTCCCAGGCATGCTTGTAGGACATCTCCATGCCGCGCGCCGCGGCCGAGATCGAGCCGAAAGCTGCGATCTGCTCCAGAAGCTCGATCTTGCCCGGGCCGATTCTTCCGTCCGGGTCGAGATTTATCCGCAGGCTGAGCGACGGCATTTCATTTCCTTGGTCTGACGGCAGCAGAATAGCCCTTGCTGGGAAAGATCGCTATTCCAAATGCGCATAGCGCTATCATCGAATTCCTCAAACGCTTGCTTCGACCGGCAGGCCGGCGCCGGTGTTCGCCCGATCGAAACTCACCGTCTTGATGACAGCGAACACCTTGCTTCCCAGTTGCAAACCAAGCGCCTGCCGCGATTGCGCGGTTATGCGGGCCAGCACCATCACGCCACCGCAATCAATGCCGATCTCGACCTCGGGCCCCTCGCCTGGCTTCATGCTGACTATCGTGCCCGGCAGGATGTTGAGCGCGCTGAGGCCGGTGGGTTTCTCGGTCGCGACCATGACGTCGCGGGCACGGACGCGGATGCGAACCGGCGCGCCGACCGGCCTCGCCAGTCTCGGCACGCGGATCTCGCCGGCCGGCGAGGCGAGCACCGTCATGCCGAACGCCTCGTCGTGGCGCAGCACCTTGGCGTCGAGCACCGCGCCGCCCTCGCCGCGTTCTTCCGCCGGCAACAGGTCGAGGCGCTGCATGATCGCCCCGGTCGGACCGGAGGCCGCGACCTTGCCTTGCGCAAGCACGACCACGTCGCTTGCCAGCCGCGCCACCTCGGCAATGGAATGGCTGACATAGACGATCGGGATTTTCGTCTCGTCGCGCAGCCGCTCGATATAGGGCAGGATTTCCGCCTTGCGGGCCTCATCGAGCGAGGCGAGCGGTTCGTCCATCAACAGCAGTTTCGGACTGGTCAGCAGCGCCCGGCCGATCGCCACCCGCTGCTTTTCACCGCCCGAGAGTTTGGCCGGCCGTCGGTCAAGCAGATGGCCGATGCCGAGCAGGTCGACCACGGTGTCGATGTTGGCATAGCGTTCCGCCGCCGGCGTGAACCAGCGGCCGTAGCGCAGATTGCCGGCGACGCTCATATGCGGGAAGAGCCGCGCATCCTGGAACACCATGCCGATCCGCCGTTTGTGCATCGGCACGGACACCCTGGCTTCCGTGTCGACCAGCACGCGCCCGTCGACGGTGATGCGACCCTTGTCGGGCCGGATCAGCCCCGCAGCCAGGTTGATCAGCGTCGATTTACCCGAGCCCGAAGGCCCGAACAAAGCCGTCAGCCGGCCAGCGCTCTCGAATTTCGCCTCGATGGCGAAGTCGCCGAGCCTATGGCTGATGTCGACCGCGAGCGTCATTCGATGTCCATCCGCCGGCCGACGCGCCGCGCGAGTATCTCCGAGGCGACGAGCGCCGCCATCGAGATGACGATCGAGATCAGCGTCAGCCTGAGCGCCCCCTCATCGCCGCCCGGCACCTGCGTGAAGGTGTAGATGGCCGAAGGCAGCGTCTGGGTCTCGTTGGGAATGTTGGAGACGAAGGTGATCGTGGCGCCGAACTCGCCCATCGCCTTGGCGAAGGAGAGGATCGCGCCGGCAATCAGGCCGGGCAGGATCAGCGGCAGCGTGATGGTGCCGAACACCCAGAGCTGGTTGGCGCCGAGCGTGCCGGCGGCTGCCTCCATCTTGCGGTCGACGGCTTCGATGGAGATGCGGATGGCCCGCACCATCAGCGGAAAGCCCATGACGCCGCAGGCAAGCGCGGCGCCAGTCCAGCGGAACGAAAAGACGATGCCGAAATGTTCGGCCAGAAAAGCGCCGGCCGGCCCGCGCTTGCCGAAAGTAAGCAGCAAGAGATAGCCGGTGACGACCGGCGGCAGGATCAGCGGCAGGTGCACCAGCCCGTTGAGCAGGGTCTTGCCCCAAAAGCGCCCCCGCGCAAGCAGGAGCGCGATCAGGATGCCGGGTGGCAGGCTGAAGACCATCGCCACCAAGGCGACCTTGATCGACAGCCGGACCGCATTCCATTCGTCGGGAGTGAGGTCCAGCAGCCAGTTCATATTGCGATTGAGGGCCTTCTCAGTTGCTCGGCGCCAGCACCGTGAATCCCTGCTCCTTGAAGAGATCCGCTGCCTTGCCGGATTCGACGCACTTCAGGAATGCGGCGGTATCCTTGTCCTTCGAATCCGCTGTCTGGGCAATTGGATAGATGATCGGCGGATGCGAATCCTCGGGGAAGGTACCGACCACCTTTACGCCCTTTTCGGCGTGCGCATCTGTGGCATAGACGATGCCGAGAGCGGCTTCGCCGGTCGATACCAGCTTCAACGCGGCGCGAACGTTCTCGGCCTGGGCAACCTTGCCTTCAACCGAAGACCAGACGCCGAGCGTCTCCAGTGCCGCCTTGCCGTATTTGCCCGCCGGCACCGCCTTGAAATCGCCCATGGCGAGCTTGCCGTCGCCGATCAGCTTGGCGAGGTCGAACCCCTTTTCAACCTTTGTTTCAATCTTGGAGTCCTTCGGCGCGACCAACACGATCTGGTTGCCCAGCAGCCTCACTTCCGTTCCTGGCTTGGTCAGCTTCTTGTCGGAGAGATATTTCATCCAGTCGAGATCCGCTGAGATAAAAACATCGGCCGGTGCGCCGCCCTCGATCTGCTTGGCCAGCGCCGAACTTGCCGCATAGGAAATGGTCGCAGCTTCTCCGACTTCGGGCTCGCAGGCCTTGTTGACCGCATCGAGCGCGTCCTTGAGGCTCGCGGCCGCGAACACAGTCACCTTGCTGTCGTCGGCACGCGCGGCCGGAACGGTCGCCATCAGCATCGCAGCCAAACCGCCAACGGCGATTGCCTTCAACCCAAAACCTTTGCCCGTCATGAACGCTCTCCCTGATTTGAATCCGTACGGCTGAAAGCCTGAGATCGATATATCCGGGCGAATATAACAATGGAAGTCCGTCGCCGTCGAAAGTGTCTATCCGGCATCGATTGTTCTGGGTAAGACGTACAAGGAGACCCTTGGAAAGGAATTGCCTCATGAAAGTCAGCGCCCGCAACATCCTCAAGGGGACGATCGTCGAGATCGTAAAGGGTGCCACCACCTCGCATGTCCGCATCGATGTCGGCGGTTCCGTCGTCACCGCGTCGATCACCAACGAGGCGGTTGCCGACCTTGAGCTCGAAAAGGGCAAGCAGGCCTATGCCGTGATCAAGGCCTCCGACGTTATGGTCGGCATCGACTGAAGTGGCGTCGTGTAGGGATCAGACCGCAATCGGCGCCTTGATCGACGCGTCGGCGAAGTAGTTTTCCAGCCGGAAGTCCTCGAAACGGAAGGCGAAAAGGTCCTTCACCTCCGGGTTGATCCACATCGTCGGCAGCGCCTTCGGCGTGCGCCGCAGCTGTTCGCGCGCCTGTTCGAAATGGTTCGCGTAGAGATGCGCATCGCCCAGCGTATGGACGAAATCGCCGGGTTTCAGCCCGGTCACCTGCGCCACCATCAGCGTCAGCAGCGCATAAGAAGCGATGTTGAACGGCACGCCGAGGAAGATATCGGCCGAGCGCTGGTAGAGCTGGCAGGAAAGCCGGCCTTCCGAGACATAGAACTGGAACAGGCAGTGGCAGGGCGGCAGCGCCATCGCCTCGACCTCGGCCGGGTTCCAGGCCGAGACGATCAGCCGGCGCGAATTAGGATTCTTGCGTATCTCCTTCAGAAGATTCGCAATCTGGTCGATCGTGCCGCCATGTCCGTCGGGCCAGGAACGCCATTGCTTGCCATAGACCGGGCCGAGATCGCCGTTCTCGTCGGCCCATTCGTCCCAGATGGTGACGCCGTGATCGTTCAGATATTTGATGTTGGTGTCGCCGGCCAGGAACCACAGAAGCTCGTGGATAATCGACTTCAGATGCAGCTTCTTGGTGGTGGTGACCGGAAAGCCGCGCGAAAGATCGAAGCGCATCTGGTAGCCGAACACCGAGCGCGTGCCGGTGCCGGTGCGGTCGCCGCGATCGGCGCCGTTTTCGAGAACATGCTTCAACAGGTCGAGATATTGGCGCATCGGCTCCGCCTCGATTCGGCTAACGGCCAATCATAGCGAATGTGCGCGCCGACGCCACGCCTGTCTGAAGCCCTTCCCTGCTCTGGCGAGTCGAATAGCGTGGTTTTCAAGAACCGGAGCGAAGCGTGCTCAAAGTACGCAAGCACCGGAAGCGCAGAAAGCCGCGCCAGTCGGACGCCAGAATAGAATTGTCAAAAGGCCTCAGAGCGAGCCGAGTTTGCCGAGATCCTTGGCGACCAGATAATAGAAGGTCACGCGGCTCTTGGTGTTGTCCGCATGCATCGCCTTGCAAGTCTTCTCGATCGACGCATTGGCCTTGGCGGCGTCCGCGATGCCGAGCTTCTTGCCGATCCAGTTCTCCCGCACGCGGTCGAGTTCCTTGGGGTCGGTGCAGGACACCAGCGAGGAGTCGCGGTTCCTGAGCGCGATGCCCAGATGCTTGACGATCTTTTCGACCACGTCCGCGCTGGCGCCGGCGTCGTATTTCTTCACATCCGCAAGATAGTCGGCCATCAAACTTCCCCTCGTCGGCGCCACCGATGTGATCGATGAGGGTTGTGGCGCGCCGCGCAACCCGTGCGCTAGGTCAGAGACTCCTCATCGCAAGCCGGAGCTTCGATTGAGTAGGCGCGCAAGTCAACCCTCGGCGGCGCGCTTTGCCACGGGGACAAGTGCCGGATTGGCCTTTCTTTTTCCCTTATCGATCCCTATATTCGGTTTGTCGGCTTGACCGACTATGGCGATAAACAGGCGATGAAATAAGCCGTTCGGACCCGGGGGCGGTACCCGGCGCCTCCACCAAAAACCGCTCTGGATGACGGAGCGGCTTTTGCTGGGGGCGAAATAGGATCGACGAAGGTGTAAAGATCGTACTTTTGCCCGGCATTGTACCACCGTCATCGGGCTAAACTTATAGTTGCCAACGACAACTATGCGGAAGCTCGTCTCGCTGCTTAATGCGGCGCGAACGCTTCAAATCAAGTCCTAGCGGTTCGCACTTCTAGGCGGGGTTCGGAGGTACCTGGCAACAGAAACCTCCACCTTCCCCCCTTTCGCTCTCCCATCAATCAACCGAACGGCCAAGGCTTGTCCTGCGCTCGATGCGCGGCATCGCCCTGCCGCTCATCACCTATGGAAAAGCCATGCAAAACGATACCGACCGATTCTTCGTGCTGACCGGCGGCCCCGGCTCCGGCAAGACGACGCTTATCGAAGCGCTGAAGGCCAAGGGTTTCGCGACCGCGCCCGAAGCGGGCCGCGGCATCATCCGCGACCAGATGGCGATCGGAGGCCCTGCCCTTCCGTGGCAGGATCGCGCGCTGTTTGCGGAGCTGATGCTGTCATGGGAGTTGCGTTCCTGGCATGCCGCCCACGCTGGGCCCAGCCAGGTGTTCTTCGACCGCAGCGTCGCCGACACGATCGGCTATCTCCGGCTCTGCGGCCTGCCGGTGCCGGATCACACGGGCGGCGCGGAAATTCCGTTTTGCGCACCGCGTTTTCGTGCGCCGCCGTGGCCTGAAATCTTCACCCAGGATGAGGAACGCAAGCAGACGCTGGACGAAGCCGAGCGCACGTTTCGGTCGGTGACCGGGGTTTATGCCGAGCTTGGCTACGAGCTGGTGCCCCTGCCTCTCGTCTCAGTCGAGGAGCGGGTCGGCTTCGTCCTCGATCAGGCCGGATTGCGTCAGACATGAAAAAGGCCGGGCAAGCCCGACCTTCTTCAGTGTGTGTGATCCGTCTTATTCCGCCGGCGCTTCCGCTGTCTCCCGCGAACGACCAAGCGTTACCTTGGCCAGCGTGAAGGAGATCACCGCGCACAGGGTGATGCCGGCGACCATGGGCAGCGGCGTGCCGTCGAAGAAGACGCCGGCGACGCCCATCGCCAGCGCGCCGATGGCGAAATGCAGCGTGCCCATCAGCGCCGAAGCGGTACCCGCGATCTCGCCATGCTCCTCCATCGCCAGCACCGAGGTGGTGGGGATGACGAGGCCGAGGAAGCCGTAACCGACGAACAGCAGCGCCGCCATCACGTCGAGCCGGTCGACGCCGGATGCCATGATGGCGAACAGCGCCACCATCGTCGTGGCATAGCCAGTGACCGCCACCCAAACGACGCGCTTCAAGCCGAAGCGATCGGCGAGCATCCCGGTTAGCTGCGACATGCCGATGAAAGCGACCGCGTTGATCGAGAAGAACACGCTGTAGACCGACGGCGACAGGCCGTAATGGTCGATCAGGATGAAGGACGAGCTCGACAGATAGACGAAGAAGCTCGCAATGCCGAAGCCCGCGATCGCGACCAGGCCGAGGAAGTTGCGGTCACCCAACAAATAGCGGTAGCCGGCCAACGCGGTGCCGAAGGACGAACTGGCGCGTTCTTCTGGCGACCGCGTTTCCTTGAGCGAGGTGGCGAGCAGGATCGTGGCCAGGGCTGCGGCGCCCGTCACGGTCCAGAATACGGCGCGCCAGCCGAAGCTCTCGATGATCTGGCTGCCGGTCAGCGGCGCCAGGATCGGCGATACCGAAAACACCAGCATCAGGAGCGACATCAGCTTGGCGGCCTCATTGCCGGTGTGCAGGTCGCGCACGATGGCGCGCGGCACCGCCATGCCGGCGCTGGCGCCGAGCCCCTGCAGGAAGCGGAAAGCGATCAGCCATTCGATGGTCGGCGCCATCGCCGAGCCGACGCCACCGACCATGAACAGCGCCAGGCCGGCGTAAAGCGGCGCCTTGCGCCCGACCATGTCGGAGATCGGGCCGACGACGATCTGACCAAAACCCATCGACAGGAAGAAGATCAAAAGGCTCATCTGCACGGCGGCGGTTCCGGCATGCAGATCCTGGCCGATCGAAGGCAGCGCGGGAAGATACATATCGATGGCAAACGGGCCGATCGCGGACAACAAGCCGAGCACGACCGCAATGCGGAAGAATTTGGGACTCATGATAAAGGCTCTTTTCGAATGTGGTTTGCCGCCGCGAAATAGCGGTGTCTAAACCCAGGACGTTCCATCCCGCGGGAATTCGACATTGAAGAGCAAACTTGTTTGTCTCCAGGAGCGAACTCATTCGTCCCGGAACCAACCGTTCATCTCGCCGACGCGGATTTCCCTTTCTTGTGTCCACAAATTTAGACACCCTTGTCCAATTCGTCAATCGCCGCTATATAGTTTTTTATGAAGCACGGCGTCTCTCCTGACACTTTCCCGCCACGCAGCCATGAGGCCAAGCGCGTGTCGGTGGTCGACGCTGCGGCGAGCGTGTTCTGCCGGGAAGGCTATGCCGGGGGCAATATCGACTTGATCGCGGCCGAGGCCGGCGTGTCGCGCCAGACCGTCTACAACCATCATGGCGACAAGGAAAAGCTCTTTGTCGCTGTGGTGCGCGACCTGACCGAACGCTGCAACGCCGGCATCTTCGCCACGATCGCCACCTTCCCCGACCAGCCGACCGATCTCGAAGCCGATCTGGTCGCGTTTGCCGTGCGCATGAACCGCAATTGCATCTGCAGCCGCGACGGCCGCTTCCTGCGCAAGCTGATCCAGGCCGAGGGCGAACGCTACCCGGAACTCTTTGCCGAATGGCGCGAGCGGGGCCCTGGCCGCACATGGTCGGCGCTTGCCGCCCGCTTCGCTCGCCTTGCTCTTGCCGGACATTTGACGATCGGCGATCCCGATGTCGCGGCGCGCCAGTTCCTGGCGCTGGTCAATGCCGAATTGCAGATCACCTTCATGCTCGGCGGCACGCCGAGCGAGGAAGAGGTGCAGCACTCCGCCAGCAACGGCGTGCGAACCTTCCTCAGCGCCTTTGCCAGGAAGAAACAGCCAGCCGGCAAACAGCCTGCGCTCGCCCACGCCTAGCGATCAAATCGTCGGCACCCCTCTTGGCCTCAGCGCTTTGCGCCTATATGCGGTTTACGCCGCGCCCAAGCTTGATTACAGCTATGCGGACGATTCAACGGAACCCGACCAGCACATGGCCGACGACCACATCCGCTACGACATTCTGGCCCAGGAGGCTCTGCGCGGCGTCATGCGCAAGGTCCTGGCCGAAGTCGCGCGCACCGGCCTTCCAGGCAATCATCATTTTTTCATCACCTTCCTGACCGGCGCGCCGGGCGTGCGCGTCTCGTCAAGGCTGCGCGAGCGCTATCCTGAACAGATGACCATCGTCATCCAGTTCCAGTACTGGGACCTGAAGGTGACCGATGCCGGTTTCGAGGTCGGGCTCTCCTTCTCCGATGTTCCCGAAAAGCTGGAGATTCCCTTCTCCGCCGTGCGCGGCTTCTACGATCCGTCGGTCAATTTCGAGCTCGAATTCGACGTGAAGAGCGAGACCGTGGAAGACGAAGCCGCGGCACCGGCTCCCGAGCCGATCGCCGTCGTTCCCGAAAAGAAGCCGGAATCCAAGAAGAAGGCCGCCGAGGCCGAGAAGAAGGCCGCCGTCGCCGAGACCGGCGGCAAGGGCGCCGACGTGGTTTCGCTCGACGCCTTCCGCAAGAAGTAAGCCGGCGCGATGGGCGAGATCGTCAATCTCCGCCAGGCCCGCAAGCAGAAAGCGCGCACCGAGAAAGAACGCCTGGCAAGCGAGAACCGAGTTCTGCATGGCCGTTCCAAGGCCGAGCGCGAGCGTGACCGGTTGGCCAGCAACAAAGCCGAGAATTTCGTCGCCGGCCATCGCCGCGAAAAGCCCGATGACCCTGGCGAGCGCTGAGCATCTGCGATGGCCGCGGTCGAAAAACGTTCTGTAACGATCCGCGGCCACCGCACCAGCTTTTCCCTGGAACAGCCCTTCTATGACGACCTGATCGTCATCGCGGCGGAGCGATCGCTGTCGCTCGCGGCGCTTGTCGCCGAAATCGACGAGACCCGCACGCGCGACGCGAACCTGTCCTCGGCGCTCAGGCTCTATGTGCTTGCCTGGGCAAAGCGTGGCGGCAAGGCGTCGTAAAGACCGGCTGGCGGAATTGTCAGCCGCCCATCTCGACGAGATTTCGTGCAGCGATCCGAACGCGCCCATCGGCAGCGAAGATCAACCGCCGTCGAGCGACTTCAACAGATTGTCGATGGTGAACGGATTGGCCTTCGGCTTCGCCGGCGCTGAAATCGAGCCGTCATTGACGCCGGGTAGCGATTGGTCGGCCTTCGGCGCTCGCTCGGCGGCCTTGCGCTCGGCCTCCTGTTTAGCTTGCTCGGCCTTCCTGCGGACCGCCTCGGCTTGCGCCTTGGCCGCTTTGTCGGCCGCCTGTTGCTCGGCCTGGGCTTTTGCCTCGGCGTCAGCCTTGGCCTTTGCCTCCGCGTCGGCCTTGGCTTTTGCATCCGCCTCGGCTTGAGCCTTTGCGGCAGCCTCCGCCTTGGCTTTCGCCTCCTCGTCCGCCTTGGCTTTTGCTTCGGCTTCCGCCTGGGCTTGCGCCTCGGCCTCAGCCTTCGCCTTGGCGTCGGCCTCGGCTTTCTGCCGCGCCTCTTCCTCTTGGCGACGCAACTCCTCGGCCGCCTTGTCGCGCTCCGTCTGAAGCGCCGCGTAATAGCGCACTTCGCGCCGCAGCCTTTGCTTTTCGAGCAGCGCCGCCTGCATCGCCTCGACCCGCTGCTGCTCCTTTTCCAGCGCGCGCTGCGTCAGGAACTGCGCCAGGGGTTCGCTGTCGAACTTGGTGGCGACCGCTCCGAGCGGTCCGGCAACGTTGAAGTTGACGGCGGGCTCCGAGCCGACCAGCGCCTCGTCGCCTGGATGATAGGTCAAAGCCCCCTTTGCCGTGACGGTCTCGGTGTTGACGTCGGCCATCACGTCGGCGGACAATGTTGCAGCCGGGTTCTCCAGGGTCATCGGCGGCGCACGCAGCGTGCCATTGGCGACGGTGAAGGCCACATCGGTATCACCGGCGGCAAAACCGCCGGCACCGGCGATCTGCGGCGCGAAAGCAGCCGTCTTGGCGGTGTCGATGTCGCGTCCGATCGTATCGGCCTTGGCGATGATGGCGGCAAACCCGTCCGGATTGAGGCCGTCGATCTTCAGTCCTTTCAAGGTCGCAGTGCCCGATCCCGAGAGAGCGGCAATCATCGCGTCGACTGATTTGCCGCTCGTCGAGAGCGCCGCCGAGATGTCGCCGCTGCCGCTGATGCCGGCGCCTGGCAGCACGGCCGGAAGATCGCCGCCGGCAAGCTTCATCTGGCCGGAGAACAGGCCGGTGCCTTCCGTGTTCTTGAGCTCGAACAGACCGGTCACCACGCCGCCATAGAGCTTGGCCTTGAGGTCCGCTACATGGATACCTTCGCGATCGAGCTTGAGCGAGAACGCCGCGTCATGCGCCGTGGCGAACGGCCCCGCGGTCAGCGCCGATGTGGTGAGGTCGAGGTCGGCATTGAACGGCAGCGTCGATTTCTGGCTGAACGGCGCGGTCGGCCATCCGTCCTTGGCCGTGGTGAAGGACTGGTCGCCGAACAGTGACACCGCCAGCGGATCGAGATCGAGCTCGTCAAGCACCAGCGCGCCGGCCAGATGCGGCAGTCCGTCCTTGGCATCGATATTGACGTCGCCCGACACAGCCGCCTTGTTGATCGCGCCAGTGAGGCCGCTCAGCACCAGCAGCCCATTGCCGAAATCGGCATCGGCTGCCAGTGACGTCGAGGTTCCAGTGCCCATGCCGGGCAGGCCGACGCCCGTCGTCATCAGCCACGGCTCGATATCGGCGGCGTCGAGATTGACTTTGCCCTTGGCGGTGGCGCCTTGCGGCGTCTGTGCGACCGTCCCGTCAAAACTCGCCTTGAAGTCGTCGGCGGTCAAATTGAAACTGGTCGCCAGCCCGCCGGCCACCGAGCCCTTTGCCGAGATGTCGGTGTTGGCATGGCCGAGCATGCCGAGCGGCAGTGCCGGCAGCCCGTAAAGCGCAAGCAGCGTTGTGGCATTGTCATTGCGGGCATTGAAGGTGATCGATACCGGCGCCTCGAGCAATTTGTCCGCTGTGCCCTTGCCGGAGAGCGAAGCCGAGAAGGCCGAGCCGCCGGCCTTGCCCTGGGCCGAAAGTGCCAGGCCGGTGGTGCCGTCGCCATTGTCGGCGGCACTCGTCAAGAGGTCGACTCGGGCATCCTGGAACAGGTCCGGATAGGCAGCCGCCCGGCTGGCCAGGCTTTTCAGCACCGTATTGTCGGGATAGTGCTCGGCCGCGACGTCGATCAGCGGCTTCAGGTCGACCGCCACGATCGAGGCATCGAGCTTGCCCGTCGGCGCCTGCGGAAAATCCTTGACCCGACCCGTGGCGCTGATCGAGGCGCCGGCAAGACCGCCGATGGAGAGCTTGTCGACTTCCAGCAAGCCCTCACGCAGGCGCAGCGCGGTGTCGACCGTGTCGGCGGTGAGCCCGCCGGCGCTGACCGGACCAGCCTTGATCTGGAAATCGAGATCGCGGTCGGAAAAGCGGTTGGCGCCCTTGTCGCTGATGAAGATCGAAGCGAAAGCGGCCAGCCCGTCGAGGTCCATTTCGCCGCCGGTAAGCCGCATCAGCACCGATGGCCTAGCGCCGTCCGGCTGGCTGGAATCGATGTTGCCCGAGAATTTCGCCTTGCCGAGGATGAGCTCGAGATCGCTGAACGACTGCCGGTTGTCGCTGAGGTCGACCTTGGCCTTGAAGCCGGCGGCCGGCAGACGCCTTATCGCTTCGTCGACATCCTTCGACAGCCAGGCGGCAAAGCCGGAAGGCTGCCCGACGGCAAGCAGCAGCGAGCCGGTGAAGCCGAAATGATCCTCGACGCTCAGCATGCCGTCGGCTTCGAGCGTCGCGCGGCCGGGCAGTGTGGCGGCAAGCGACTTCACCGACCAGCCGCCTTCGACCGGCTCTGCCGAAAGCCGCACGTCGCGCACCGTCGTGTCGCCCGCTACCACCGCCGGCAGCTTGACCTCAAGCGTGCCGGGGATGGTCGGCTTCGGCATATGCAGCAGCGTCTGTTCGAAGGCCGCGATGCGCTGATCGAGCGTCAGCCCGGCCCCGGCGTTGGCACCCACGGCCTCGTCGAACTGCACCTGCGCACCACTGGCCTCGATGGAGAAATGCGGCTTCGGCCCCAGATCGACCGAGGCCTTGCCGTCGGCCGTATACGGATTGTCGAGCGGCCCGGTCTCGAAGCGGAATTCGTCGACGCCGAGTTTCTGATAGTCGAGCGCGAACTTGCCATTGAGCCGGAAACCTGGATCCGGCTTGCCGGTGCTGACCTTGACCGGCTCGCCGTCGGTGCCGCGCAGTTCGGCCGAGTTCCTGTCGGCGCCGGAGACCTTGAACTGGCCGGAATAGACGGCCGCGCCCTTGACGATGCCGGCATTGCCATCGGTCTCGATAACAAGCGGATAAGCATCGGGATCGGCTTTCAGCCTGATCCGCATTTGACCGTCGGCTTCCACCTTACCGGTCGAGGCCGAGATGTCCGTGCGCAACCCATCGAAGCGCAGCGTGCCGTCCATGCGCCAAGGGCCGGTGAGCGCCTTGGCCGAAACCGTCGAGTTGATCTGCGAAATCAGATGATTGCGTCCGCCGGCCTCGTGGCGCAGTTCGATCTGCCCTTCGGTGATCGTCAGCTTTTCGATCGAGATCTGGTTGGGATCGAAGGGCGAGGATGGCCGCATTGCCCAGTCGACGGTGCCGTCACTGGCGACGTCGATGATCGCTTTCGGATGCACCAGCCGCATGTCGAAGATCAGCACCTCGCCGCGCAGGAATGGTGCGAGTTCAGCATCCATCGAAAAGGTCTCGACGGTCATGGCCGGCTGGCCGGCCGGGCCGCCGGCAACCTCGACATTCGAGAAGGTCACCGACGGAAACGGCAACAGCCGCGCGGTGGCGTCGCCCTTCACCGTCACCTTGCGGCCGAGGATGGCGCTTGCCTCGCGTTCGAAATCGGCGCGGTAGCCCGTCCAGTCGATGAAATACGGCACCACCAGCGCCGCGCACAGCACCAGCACGAACAGGCCACCGAAGATCACGAACAGGCGTGCGAGCATTTGCTCCAGGGGGTTGGGATGAAACCAGCCGCACTCTACCCGCATCCGCGTGTCGATAAAGAGGCAATTCGGCAGTGTCGGTCTGCAATCCCGGCCAATGTCGGCAGTTGCGCGACCGCTCGCGGTCGCGATATCTCTTTCGCAAATCCCTGCCCCCCGGCCCCGCCCTTGGCCGCTATAAATCTGAACCCAACACGGAGCGTTCCCGATGTCAGGCAAGAACTGGGACAGAGTGCCGATCGACGCGCAGAGCGTCGACGCGCCGTTGTCGATGGCCGCGATTTTTCTTGTCGTCACGGTTGGCGCGGACAAGGCGGCGCTGTTGACCGTCGCTTCGGTGCTCGGCGCGCTTGACGATCTCGTCAAGAATGTCGGTTTTCGCGACTTATCGGGCAGGTTGTCCTGCATCGCCGGCATCGGCGCCGAGCTTTGGAACCGGCTTTCCCCCAATCGGCGACCGCACGAATTGAAACCCTTCGCGCCGATCAAGGGCTCGGTGCATTCGGCGCCCGCGACGCCGGGCGACCTCCTCTTCCACATCCGCGCCGAGCGGCCCGACATGTGCTTCGAGCTCGAACGTATTTTGCTGAATGGCCTCGGCGACAGTGTGAGCGTCGTCGATGAGGTGTCGGGCTTTCGCTATTTCGACGCTCGCGACCTGCTCGGTTTTGTCGACGGCACCGCCAATCCGACCGGCCTCGACCTGCCCGCCTCGGCTCTTGTCGGCGACGAGGACGCCGATTTCGCCGGCGGCAGCTATGTCGTCGTCCAGAAATACCTGCACGACATGGCCGCCTGGGGCAAAACCCCGACGGATGTCCAGGAAGAGATCATCGGCCGCACCAAGATCGACAACATGGAAATCGATGACGACGACAAGCCGCGCAAGTCGCACAAGTCACTGGCCACGATCGAGGACGACGCCGGCAACGAATACGACATTTTGCGCGACAACATGCCGTTCGGCCGCCCGGGTCAGAACGAGTTCGGCACCTATTTCATCGGCTACACGCGCTATCTGTGGGTGATCGAAAAGATGCTGCAGCGCATGTATGTCGGCGAACCGCCGGGCGCCTATGACCGGCTGCTCGATTTTTCGACGCCCCACACCGGCACGACCTTCTTCGCGCCGACGCGACCGCTGCTGCAGAAGCTTACCGAACAGGCCGGAGCGTAGCCCCGGAGCCGAAGTCCGTTTCAGCGTGACGCGGTCTTTAACGCGCGTCGCGCTTGGCCTGCGCCACCGCCGCCGCCTTTCGCTGCCGGCCACGCTCCATCGGCCGGACCAGGTTTTCAGCCTTCTGATTGGCCACCGCCCGCATGCCGCGATGCGCGGTGCGGGTGTTGAAGTCCGGGCTCTTCGCGGCCGCCTGCTTGCTATCCAGCGCCTTGCGCGCGTTGTTGATCAACGAGGCACGTGCCGCCAATTGGCGACGGCGTTCGGCCTCGCCGTTTAGCCGCCGCATGGCCATCGCCAGAACCTCGAGCTTGAGCTGCGAGCCGCCATCGGCTTTCGAAGCCGTCGCCCCTTTCGGGGCACCTTTGCCGCGCATTTCGCGCCGCCGCCGATGCGCCTCGGCCTGTGCCTTGTTGCGCCGTTCCCGCAAGAGCTTGACCAGGTTGGCGAGCTCGGCGTCCGCCAGTTCCTGCACCGCCGGATGGTGCGATTTCTCAACCAGATCGTGTTCGTCGGCGCTCAATGCGCGCGCTTCTTCCCTGCGTGAAATCGCCATGGCATCGCTCCTCCGCTTGTTAAACTTGGCTCGTGTTGGTCCTCCCGATCGGACTTTGCGACCAAACGCCCGTGCGATCAAGCACCGGCGAATGTCCTATGCCGCCGGCAGGATCTTGCCCGGGTTCATGATGTTTTGCGGATCGAGCGCCTGCTTGATCGTGCGCATGATGTCGACGCCATGGCCGATCTCGTGGCGCAGGAAGCCGACCTTGCCCTGGCCGATGCCGTGCTCGCCGGTGCAGGTGCCTTCCATCGCGATGGCGCGCATGTTGAGCCTGGCGACGAATTTTTCGGCAAGCGCGATCTCGGCCGGGTTGTCGACATCCATCAGCACGAGCACGTGGAAATTGCCATCGCCGGCATGGCCAACGATCGGTGCGATCAGCCCCATCTCGGCAATGTCGGCCTCGGTCTCGGTGACGCATTCGGCAAGCCGCGAGATCGGCACGCAGACATCGGTCGACAGCCCCTTGGCGCCAGGGCGCAGCGTCAGCGACGACCAGTAGGCGTCATGCCGCGCCTTCCACAGCTTCGTCCGCTCCTCGGCGACGGTCGTCCACAGGAACGGCCCGCCGCCATTCTCCTCGGCGATCATGCCGAAGGTCTCGGCCTGTTCGGCAACGCCTGCATCGCTGCCATGGAACTCGACGAACAGGCACGGGCTCTCCGGATAGTCGAGCTTGGAATAATTCTTCATCGCCCGCATCTGCAGCGCATTGACCAGTTCGATGCGCGCCACCGGAATGCCCATCTGGATGGTCGCGATCACCGTGTTGCAGGCCGCCTCCAGGCTTGGGAACGGACAGACTCCGCCCGAGATCGCCTGCGGGATGCCCTGCAGTCTGAGCGTCAGCGCGGTGATGATCCCGAGCGTGCCTTCCGAGCCGACCAGAAGCCGCGTCAGGTCGTAGCCGGCCGAGCTCTTCTTCGCCCGCTTGCCGGTCGTCACTGTCTCGCCGTCAGCCATCACCGCCGTGAGCGACAGCACGTTCTCGCGCATCGTGCCGTAGCGCACCGCATTGGTGCCGGAAGCCCTGGTCGCCGCCATGCCGCCCAGCGAGGCATTGGCGCCGGGATCGATCGGGAAGAACAGGCCGGTGTCGCGCAAATGCCGGTTGAGGTCCTCGCGCGTCACGCCAGGCTCGACCGTGCAGTCGAGATCCTGCGGGTTGACCGACAGGATGCGATTCATGCGCGAGGTGTCGATGGAGATGCCGCCGCCCGGCGCGTTGGTGTGACCTTCGAGCGAGGAACCGACGCCGAAGGCGATGACCGGCACGCGATGCTCGGCGCAGGCGCGCACGATCTCCTGCACCTCCGCGGTGGTCTCGACGAAGGCAACGCCATCCGGCGCCTGGTTCGGGATATAGGTTGTCGTGTGCGCATGCTGGCCGCGGATCGCGGCGCCGGTCTGGAAGCGTTCGCCCAAGCGCTGCTTGAGGATGCCGAGCACCGCGGCGATGCCTTCTTCGTTGCGTTCGACCGGGTTGAGGTCGCTCAGAGCCATGAATTCCTCCGCGAATGGACCAGCGGCCACTCTTGTTCTGCAGCTATGGAGATGCCTAAAGCAATTCGAGGAAAAGTGTGAAGCGGTTTTCCGTCCGGAATTGCTCCAGAACTGAAAAGAAATCTCACCAGCCACGCCCTGTCCAGCGACGATCAAGGAAAACCAGATGACGACCCCTTCGCCTATCATCACCAGCCCGATGGGCATCGAGAAGGACTGGATCGACTATAACGGCCATCTCAACATGGCCTATTATAACGTGCTGTTCGACCGCGGCTCGGACGAGGCGTTCGAATTGATGGGCATGGGGCCGAACTACGCTAAGGACCGCCGTCTGACCATCTACACGGCGGAAGTCCATGTCTGCTACGTGCAGGAACTGCACCTCGATCACAAGGTGACGGTCTCCTTTCAGCTCCTCGACCACGATGAGAAGCGCCTGCGGGCCTATCAGGAAATCCGCCATGTCGATGGCTGGCTCGCCGCCACCTCTGAGCAGCTTGCGCTGCATGTCGACATGGCCGGACCGCGGGTCGCCCCCTTCCCGGCCGATGTGATGGCCAAGGTCGAAGCGATGCGCGCCGCCCATGCCGCTCTGCCGATGCCGGAGCGCGCCGGACGCGCGATCGGGATCAAACGCAAGACCGCTTGAAGCACTCCTTAAGCCGCGTTAACCTTACCAAGGTTTTAACGTGAACAAGCCATTTGAGCCCGTTGAACGACTCAGCGGCATGTTCGAAAACCGCCGTACCGGGTTTGCGCGCGGGCGGCTGGCGGGATGCGGTGCGAGGACAGTGCATGAAGACCGACATCAGGGTGGAAGTGGAGCGGTTGGCGGCCGATCCACGCATCACCGATTACGATTTCTGGCGATCGCTGAAGAACGTGAACAACGAGATCTTCCACATCGCCAACAACAACGAGCCTATCCCTTTCGACATGATCCGCTGGCGCGCGATCCTGAAGCAGGCGCGCATGAAGCGCGGTCACGCCTGATCCGTTCAACGGATTCGCAAGGCCCCGAGCGGCGAACGCGGCTCGACCGGCGACGACTGTATGATGGCGGTGTTGGTCATCGCATAGGGAATGATGCGGTCGATCACCCTTTCCAACTCCGTCACCGAGCCGACATGCGCCAGCGCAATGAAGCAATCCTCGCCGGTGACGCGGTCGCATTGCGCGATCTCCGGCAACTCGCGGATGATTTCGGCCACCACCGATAGCTGCCCCGGCACCGGCCTGATGCGCAGCCATGCCGACAGTTTCAGCCCAAGTGCGGCCGGATTGATCCTCACCGTATAGGCCTCGATCACGCCGTTCTCCTGCAGCTTGCGGATACGCTCGGCCACGCTTGGCGCCGACAGTCCGACGGCGCGCGCCAATTCGGCCGTGCTGGTGCGGGCGTCTTTTTCCAGCAGGCGCAGGATTTTCAGGTCGGCCGCGTCAAGGCCAGTATTTTCGTTTCGAAGGCGTTTCACCAGGAAGATCTTTCTTCTCAAGGGAGAATGGCTTCACTGACGTCGATCCGCCATGTCAGTTACCGATTTGGGCTGCGATAATGAGCGCATGGAAACTCCAGCGCAAGCCTCGCCAACTGCCCGCCCCACTCTAACCGGATTGGCCAACGCCCTGCCACCGCATGTCTGGTTCTGCGTCAGCGCCGTCTTCCACTACCTCGGGCCGGCTTTCGCCGTGCTGTTGTTTGCTCAGGTCGGGGTCCTGGGCATGGCCTGGCTGCGCATTGCCACCGCCGCGCTGATCTTCGCGCCTTTGACCAGGCCCTGGCGTGTGTTCGCTTGTGCCAACCGTTCCGAGCGGCTGCTGCTCTTGGCTTTTGGCGTCTGCCTGGCGGTGATGAACTGTTCGTTCTATCTCGCCCTCGCCCGGTTGCCGATATCCCTGGTCGCCTCGATCGAATTCGTCGGTACGATCGGCGTAGCGCTTGTCGGGCTCAGAAGCCGGCGCAATCTTGCGGCACTGGCCATCGCCGTCGCCGGTACCTTGCTGCTCATCGACGTAAAATGGTCAAGCGATCCCATTGGCCTGTTCTGGGCTTTCCTCAACGGTGCGCTCTTCGTCGGCTACATCGTCATCGGCCACCGCGTCGCCCGGACCGGGCTTGGCATTGCCGGTCTCGGCACAGCCATGGTGATTGCCTTCCTCGTCGTCCTGCCCACCGGCTTGCGCGAGGCGCTGCCGGCCTTCTCGGCGCCGCAATTGTTGATCGCCGCCATCGGCGTCGGCCTCTGCTCGTCGGTCATCCCTTACATCTGCGATCAACTGGCCATGGCGCGGCTGCCGCGCGCCAGCTTCGCGCTGATGCTCTCGCTATTGCCGCTCACCGCGACGCTGATCGGCGTCATCGTGCTGCGGCAGATACCGACTCTGACCGATTGCCTCGGCATCGCGCTGGTGGTGTTCGGCGTTGCCGTCCACAAGCCAAATGCGGCAACAGATTAGAAAAGTCGTTGCCGTCCAAAACTTTACACCAAGGGCAATTTGGTTCCTTCACTTCTGCACCTGCGACAACAAAACTCGAGAGTGAACCAATTCCAAGTCTGCGTCGTTGTGGCGGCGAACAAGGCTTGGAGTTTCATATGGATTGGAAGCGGACCAGAGAACCTGCCGACGCATGGCACATGACGGACGATCTTCACGCCGAACACGGCAAGGGTGATCCGTTCGCGGCAGCCATTCGCGCTACGCGCATGTCGATGATCATCACCGATCCGCGCCAGGCGGATAATCCCATAGTGTTCGCCAATGACGCGTTCCTGCGCCTGACCGGCTACGAGCGCCAGGAGGTTCTGGGCAGGAACTGTCGTTTCCTGCAAGGGCCGGAGACGGACAAAGCGGCCATCGCCGAGGTCCGGGCCGCCATTGCCGAGGCCAGCGATATCAGCGTCGACCTTCTCAATTACCGCAAGGACGGTTCCAGCTTCTGGAACGCGCTCTACATCAGCCCTGTCTCCAACGACAAAGGTGAGCTTTTGTTTTTCTTCGCCTCGCAGCTCGACGTCTCCGACCGCAAGCTCTCGGAGCATCGCATGACTGCGGACAAGGAAAAATTCGAGCAGGCGGTCAAGGAGCGCACCAAGGAGCTGGAAGTCGCGCTCGAGACGCAGACCGCCCTGCTGCACGAGGTCGATCATCGCGTGAAGAACAATTTGCAGATGGTCTCGTCGCTGATCCTCATGCAGAGCCGGACGATCAAGGATAAGGCAGTCAGGGAATCGCTGGCCACCATGCTGGAGCGGATCGAGGCATTGAGCACCGTGCATCGCAGGCTCTATCAATCGAAGAACGTCAGCACCTTCGATGTTTCCGATTTCGCTCGCGATCTCGTCTCCGACCTGCTTGCCGCCTCAGGCCGTTCCCACATCGGATCGAAGCTGGATCTCGCGCCGGTTATCGTGCCGGCGGAGAAAGCGACGCCGGTCGCCCTCATGGTCAACGAACTTGTGACCAACGCGCTCAAGCACGCCTTCAAGGATGAGACGCGGCCGGGCAATATCGGCGTCAAGATGAGCCAGCCGGACGGACATTTGATTATCGAGGTTTCCGATGACGGCGTCGGTATGCATGGCGCCGATGGCGACGCCTCCTTCGGCATGCGGCTGATCCGGCAGCTCGGCCGGCAATTGCGCGCCGATGTCGAGTGGCGTGATGCCGGCCCCGGCACGCAGGTCGTCATAACATTGCCGAACGGGCCACAGCAGAAAAGGCAGACCCAATGACCGAACCTCTCAAAGTGCTTATTGTCGAGGACGAGGCGCTGTTGGCGATGGAGCTGGAAAGCCTCGTCGAGGAAGCCGGCCACAGGGTCGTCGGGTGGGCCATATCGTCGGACGAAGCGCGAAGCATTGCCGAGGACAGCGATGCCGATATTGCCTTTGTCGACATTCACCTCGCCGATGGTCCGACAGGGGTCGATGTCGCGGAGCATCTCAAGCGATCGGGCAGGCCGATGGTGGTGTTCATGACCGCCAATCCCAAGCGCATACCCGACCACTTCGCCGGCGCGGTCGGCGTCATCGCAAAACCCTATACGATGAACGGCCTGGTGTCGGCATTGCGTTACCTGCAGGAAGGCGTCAGGCGGCCGCCACCGGTCTCGGCGCGGCCAGCCGGCTTCACGCTGTCGCCGGCCTTCGAGATGGTCTGGGCACCGTCGGTCGCTTAGAGCAATTCCAGGAAAAGTATCAGCGGTTAAGTTCGGCAACTTCGCCGTAACCCTCCGTCCGGAATTGCGTAAAGACAAAGAGGTGGAGCGGTTCGCCGTTTCCGTGAAACGGTGAACCGTTCTGGACGTCAGGCGACCTTTTGCTTCAGGAAAGCGATCGTCCGCCCCCAGGCGAGCTCGGCGGCCTTTTTGTCGTAGCGCGCGGCCGAGGTATCGTTGTTGAAGGCGTGGTTGGCGCCGTCATAGACATAGACCTTGTATTCGACATGCGCGGCGTCGAGCGCCCTCTTATAGGCGTCGATCCCCGCATTGGTGCGCTCGTCCAGCCCGGCATAGTGGAGCAGCAGCGCCGCCTTGATCTTCGGCACGTCTTCTGCCTTCGGCTGCATGCCGTAATAGGCGACGCCGGCGGCCAGATCCGGTGCATTGACGGCAAGCTGGTTGACCGTACCGCCGCCCCAGCAGAAGCCGACGGCGCCGACCTTGCCGTTGCCATCCTTCTCGCCCTTGAGATAGGCGACGGTCGCCACGCCATCGGCGACGACCTGTTTGGTGTCCAGTTTGGTGAACATGTCGCGCGCCTTGTCCTCGTCGGACGGCGTGCCGCCGAGCGGCGACAGGAAGTCGGGCGCCAGCGCCACGAAACCTTCCAGCGCGACGCGACGTGCCACATCGCGGATATGCGGGTTGAGGCCCCTGTTCTCATGGACGACGATGACCGTGCCGAGCTTGCCCGAGATGTCCGCGGGCCTGACCAGATAGCCCTTCATCTCGCCGCTTGAGCCGGGATAGGTGATGTCCTCACTTTTCACGCGTTTGTCGTCCTCGGCGACGATGGCGGCCTGCGCCGAATTCGCCGCCAGCATCGGCGCTATTGCCGCCGCCGCGGCGCCCGATCCCGCCAGCTTCGTCAACTGCTCCATGAAGCGGCGACGGTCGAGCGTCAGATGCGTGTATTCGTCGTAGGCGTCGATCATCGCCTGGGTGATGGCGGTCTTGGCAACAGGTTCGTTCATGGCGCTCCTCGACGGCTGGCTTAAGTGATCCGCAAGATAGGGCCGGGAATTACACGGTCCAGTCACGGCACGGTGACGATCGCGAACGATCGCGGCTCATCACATTTTGGTCATTTCGCAAAGCCTTGATGATGCTGTCACATGAGGACGGGAAGCTGCCAACGCGGCCTCGCCGATCCAAGCGACGACGAAAGGGGAAATGCCATGAACGTCCAGGACATCGTCAACACGGTTTCGCAAAAGGCCGGGCTCGACCAGGCAACGACGGAAAAGGTCGTCGGCACTATTTTCTCCGTGCTCGAGCACGAAGCGGAAGGCACCAGCGTTTCCTCCTTCTTCGCCCAGATCCCGGGCGCCGATGCGCTCGCCAAGCAATACGATGTGATGGCCGCCGGCGCCGGTACCAGTTCCGGTGGTGGTTTTCTGTCGTCGCTGCAGGGCGCGCTTGGCGGCGTGCTTGGCGAAAAGGCCGGCGCGCTCATCAACGGCGTTGCCGCGCTCAAGGCGTCCGGCCTCGACATGACGCAGATCGAGAAGGCCGGCCAGACGCTGGTCCAGCAAGCCGAAGCCGCTGCAGGCCCGGATCTCACCAACCAGGTGCTCGGCCAGGTGCCCGGTCTGAAGAGCCATCTCGGGCTCTAGTTGCTTGGCGCCATGTGGCGGAGGACATTGCACCTCCGCCACCAATATTGCGCACCGCCGCCCGACCCGCCTCCAGGCGGCGATCTCAGCCAGACGGCAAACCAAGCGCCAAAAATATCGATATTAAATACATTACTTCGTTACCATACACATTCCGGAAACCATGCCGCGGCTCAGGACGGATACGTTCACTGCAATTAACAGACCATTAGAAGTTGCATCGCAGGTTGTGGACTGAATTATCAGTATCCGCATTGGGGGCGGCGGCCTTCTTCTGCCTTTGTCACACCCCGCAACAAATCGGATGTCCGCGCTGACGGACACCGGGGCGATGGTTTGGCAAGACAGGAAAATCCGACGCGGCGCCTCCGAGATCGAAGAGGGTCGACCCGACCATGATGCGCGTCATCTCCTGTGTGACGGTGGATCACAACCTCTGGCTTGTGCTCGTCGCGGCGCTGGTTTGTAGCGCCGGTTCCTGGGCAACGATCCGGCTTTTCCTGCGCTCGCATGAGGCCACCGGGCTACAGCAGATCGGCTGGCATTTCCTCACCGCGGTCTGCGCCGGATCTTCGATCTGGTGCACGCATTTCATCGCCATGCTTGCTTACGACCCCGGCGCGCCGATTGCCTTCGATCCGGTGCTGACGATTGCCTCGCTGTTCATCGCCATCGCCGGCACCGCCGCCGGCTTCATCGCGGCCACCGGCCATGCCCCGCGCATCGCGCCGATCCTCGGCGGCACGATCGTCGGCCTCGCGATCTCCGGCATGCATTACACGGGCATGGCCGCCTATCATGTCGACGGCATCGTCGAATGGGACGCCAGCTATATCGCTGTGTCCGTCCTGTTCTCGGTGGTGTTTGCCTGCCTGGCCATCAACGTGGCCCTGAACGAACGCATAGCGGCGCGCAAATATTGGGCCGCCGCGGTCCTGGTGCTGGCCATCGTCAGCCTGCATTTCACCGCGATGGCGGCGGTGCGGGTAACGCCGCTGGTCATGCGCAGCGCCCATGCGGATGACGCGGCATTGCATGCCATGGCGCTCGGCGTCGCCGTTGCTGGTCTGATCATCATCGGCACCGGGCTGGCAAGCTATCTGATCGATGATCGGACGCGCTCGGAAGCCTTTGAGCGCCTGCACCATCTGGCGATGAACGACGCGCTCACCGGCCTGCCGAACCGGGCGAATTTCAACGATCATCTCGATCGCGAGATCGACCGCGCCCGCGAACTCGGCGGCAAGCTCGCGGTGATCGGTATCGATCTCGACCGGTTCAAGGAGATCAACGATATCTGGGGCCATGGCGCCGGCGACAAGACGTTGAAGAATCTGGCCGAACGCATGAGCGCGCTGTTGCAGGACGGCGAGTTCGTGGCACGTCTCGGCGGCGACGAGTTCGCCGCCGTCAAGCGCATGAAGAACCAGTCGGATCTCGTCGATTTCATTGCGCGCCTCGAAACGGCGCTCTTCGCGCCGGTCAGGATCGGCGACATCGAGACGGCGACCGGCGCCAGTCTTGGCGTGGCCATCTATCCGAGCGATGCGCACAACCGCGAAACGCTGGTCAACAATGCCGACCTCGCCATGTATCGCGCCAAGGCGGACGTGACCCAGAATGTCTGTTTTTATGAGCAGGCCATGGACGAGGCGGTGCGCGCCAACCGGACACTGGCCAACGATCTGCGCGACGCCGTCGACAATGGTCAGCTCGACCTGCACTACCAGGTTCAGACATCCGTCTCGACCGGCGACATTCGCGGCTATGAGGCGCTGCTGCGCTGGAAACATCCGAGCCGGGGCAACATCCCACCGGCCGAATTCATTCCGCTGGCCGAGGAAAACGGCCTCATCCTGCCGCTCGGCGAATGGGTGCTGCGCACCGCTTGCGCCAAGGCCGCCACATGGGATCATCCCTACAAGATCGCGGTCAATCTCTCGCCTGTGCAGTTCGCCCATGCCGACCTGCCGAAGCTCGTCCACGAAATCCTGCTCGAAACCGGCTTGCGGCCAAGCCGGCTTGAGCTCGAGATCACCGAATCCACGATCATCGCCGACAAGAACCGCACGCTGAACATCCTGCGGCGCATCAAGGCGCTGGGTGTCACCATCGCCATCGACGATTTCGGCACTGGCTATTCCTCGCTGGAGACGCTGCGCGCCTTCCCGTTCGACAAGATCAAGCTCGACCGCTCCTTCATGTCAGAGGTCGAAACCAGCCCGCAGGCCAAGGCCATCATCCGCGCCGTGCTGGCGCTCGGCCAGAGCCTCCACATCCCGGTGCTTGCCGAAGGCGTCGAGACGCAGAGCCAATTGTCGATCCTGCGCGCCGAAGGCTGCAACGAGGCGCAAGGTTTTCTGCTTGGCAGGCCAGCGCCCTTCGGCGAGATCTTTGCGCTGATGCATCGCGGCGAAGCTGCGACAAGCGCGATCTCGCTGGCAGTGCCCGCCCAAGCCGTCGCCTAGCGCAATAGGTGGTTGAGATTCAGGTCAGGCCGAGTCGAGAATGGCTCGGTCCGAGAACCGGAGCGGAGCGTACTAAAGGTACGTGAGCACCGGAAGCGCAGGAAACCACCGTTCGCAGGCCAGCCTCACCTGAATTTATTTCGGCAGCGTGTAGGCCATCACATAATCGCCCGGCTTGGTGCCGACCGAACCGTGGCCGCCCGCTACGATGACGACGAACTGACGGCCGTCGGCGACCGTGTAGGTCATCGGCGTCGACTGTCCGCCGGCCGGCAGCCTGGCCTGCCAGAGCTGCTTGCCGGTCGCGAGGTCGTAGGCCCGCAGATAGTCGTCCACCGCGGCGCCCAGGAAGGCGACGCCGCCAGCGGTGATCATCGGCCCGCCAATGCCTGGAACGCCGACCTTGAGCGGCAAGGGCAGCGGCGTCATGTCGTAGATGGTGCCGTTGCGGTGCTTGTATGCGATGTTTCCGGTCTTGAGGTCGACGCCGGCGACATAGCCCCATGGCGGCGCCTGGCAGGGAATGCCAAGCGGCGACAGGAACGGTCCCATCACCACCGCATAGGGCGCGCCTTCATTGCGGTTCAGCCCCTGCTCGCTGCCCTTGGTGTTGTCGCCTGGAGGCGGCACCTCGGCGCGTGGAATGAGCTTCGACGTGAACGCGAGGTAGGTCGGCATGCCGAACATCACCTGGCGCACCGGATCGACCGCGACGCCGCCCCAGTTGAAGACGCCGAAATTGCCGGGATAGATCAGCGAGCCCTGCAGCGAGGGCGGCGTGTAGCGACCCTCGTAGCGCAGCTTCCTGAGCTCGATCCGGCAGGCCAGCTGGTCGAACATGGTGATGCCCCACATATCGTGGCCGGTCAGCGGCGGAGGGTTGAAGGAAAGATCGGAGCTCGGCTGCGTCGGCGAGGCATGATCGCCCTCGATCGCCCCGCCAGGCGCGGGTACTTCCTTGACCGGGATGATCGGCTCGCCGCTGCGCCGGTCGAGCACATAAAGGTCGCCCTGCTTGGTCGGCCCGACCAGCGCCGGCACGACGCCGCTTGCGGTGGTGATGTCGACCAGCGTCGGCTGCGCCGGCACGTCCATGTCCCACAAATCGTGATGCACGGTCTGCCGCACCCAGCGCAATTGCCCGGTGTTGAGATCGAGCGCGGTGATCGAGGAGGAGAATTTCTCGACATTGGCGCTGCGGCCCATGCCGAGCTGGTCCGGCGTCTGGTTGCCCAGCGGCAAATAGAGCAGCCCGAGCTTTTCGTCGGCGCTGGCCGTCGACCACATGTTGGGCGAGTTGGCCGTATAGGTCTGGCCGGCTGGCAGCGGCGTCGTCTGGTCCGGATTGCCGGAATCCCAGTTCCACAACAAGGCGCCGGTATCGACATCAAAGGCGCGGATGACGCCCGACGGCTCCTGAGTCGAATAATTGTCGTTGACCGCGCCGCCGACGATGATCTTGCCGCCGACAATCAGCGGCGCCGAGGTCGAATAATAATAGCCCGATTTCGGGAAAGGCATGCCGGCCATGAGGTTCAGCGTGCCGCCTTCGGCGAAAGATGGGCAGACCTGCCCGTTGGCGGCATCGAGCGCAATCAGCCGCGCATCCGAGGTCGGCAGATAGACGCGCGCCGCGCAAGCCTGGCCGGCGGCGATCTTGGCGTCGGCATAATAGGACACGCCACGGCAGGTCTGGTGCTGGCGGTTGCTGTCGAGCTTGATCTTGGGGTCGTAGCGCCATTTCTCCTTGCCGGTAGCGGCGTCGATGGCGATGGCGAAATTATGCGGCGTGCAGATGAACAGCGCATCGCCGATCTTCAGCGGCGTCACCTGATAGGTGGTCTCGCCGATATCGTCGGGGCCTTTCACGTCGCCGGTGCGATAGGTCCACGCCGGCTGCAGCTTGGCGACATTGTCCGGCGTGATCTGGTCGAGCGGTGAATAACGCTGGCCGAAGGGCGTGCGGCCGTAGAAGTGCCATTCGCCCGCCGGCATGTCGCCGCCGAGATTGGCGGTCGGCGTCACCTTGTCCATGCCGAGCGTGCCGCCGATGTCGTGCGGGTCGGCGGTCATCGAATAACCGGCGACGGCAAGCGAAGCGAGCACGGCCAGGATCAGCGGCGCCCGCCCGTCGGGGCCTGTCAACCCTCGCCTGGCCCAAGGCGTCAGCAGCCATATGGCCACAAGGACGATGACACCGCCGCGCGGACCGAGCTGCCACCAGTCGAAGCCGATTTCCCACACCGCCCAGCACAACGTGGCGAGCACGAAGAGCGCGTAAAGCCAGAGCGATGTCGACCGGCGCCTGAAAAGCAGCCAAGCGGTGATCAGGAAGACCAGGCCGGCGATCAGGTAGTACCAGCTGCCGCCCAGCACAGCGAGCCAGATGCCGCCGCCGCCGAGAACGAGACCGATGAGCAGGAGGACGAGGGATGTGATGACGACAGCCAAGACGATGCTCCTTCGACTGTTGAGCGCGTTCGCGTCCGTGGGCGTTCCGCTCCTGCCCCGAATGCAACTTTCTCCCGTCCGCTCTGCCTGTCAAGCAAAGCTGGCAGCATAGGCTGAGAACAAAACGGTTCTGTAAATGGTTTCGCATCGCTCGGCGCTGGCGCGATATCCTCAACAACGAGCAAAGCCCCTCCTGATGAATGTCTGGATCGCACCGGCCGTCGGGCAATGCTATGATTTGCGGATGAAAGCCGACGCCGCCTCGCTACTCGAAAAGGCTCGCCACGCCTATGCGCAGCGGGCATGGGCGGATGCATTGGAGCTTTTGCAGGCAACGGACGAGATTGCGCCGCTGGGTCCGGAAGACCTGGAACGGATGCTCTGGTCGGCCGCCATGCTCGACCGCGATCAGGGCGTCTTCGCCACTGGCGAGCGCCTCTTCAACATGCACATGGAGGCCGGTCGCGACGATCTGGCGGCGTATTGGGCGTTTTTCCGTGGCTTTCGTCTTCTAGCGTTAGGCGAGGAAGGCCACGCTACCGCCTTGATCCAGCAGGCACAGCGCCTGGTTGATGGCCTTGGCCGCGAGTGTGTTGCGCATGGTTACCTGGTGCTGCTGGCCGCGCAAAAGGAACTCGTGACCGGCAACGATGCGGCGGCGGAGACGCTGACAAGGCAAGCCCTGGCGGTTGGCGAACGCTGTTGCCATATCGATCTCATCGCCTTCGCCAGATGCTATCTCGGCCGCGCGTTGGTGCGGCAGGGCCGGATCGACGAAGGCATCACCTCTCTCGACGAAGCCATGCTGCCAGCCGTCGAAGGCAAGCTATCGCCCGTCGTCACCGGCCTCATCTACTGCAACCTCATTGCTGCCTGCCGTCAGGTCTATGCGCTCGACCGCTCGCGCGAATGGACCGAGGCGCTGTCGAACTGGTGCGGATCGCAGCCGCAGTTGGTCCAGTTTCACGGCGTCTGTCTGCTGCACCGGGCCGAGATCATGGAGATGAACGGCGCCTGGCAGGAGGCGATTGACGAGGCACGGCGTGCGACGTCGTCGCTGGCTCGCGCGATCCGCAACGAGACGACAGCCGGCGCCGCCTATCAGGAAGCTGAAATCCATCGGCTGCGCGGGGAAGTCACCGCCGCCGAAGACCTCTATCACACCGCCAGCCGGCTCGGGCTCGAACCGCAGCCGGGCATGGCGTTGCTGCGCCTCATGCAAGGCCGGGCCGAGCAGGCGGCGACAACCATACGCCGTGTGCTTGCCACCACCAAGGCGCCGCTTGGCCGTGCCCGCCTGCTTCCGGCACTCGTCGAAATCTTGATCGCGGCTGGTGCGGTGGAAGAGGCGCGCGAGGCCTGCGCGGAAATGCAGGCGATCTCCGACCGTTTCGCGACTGACATTCTTGCGGCGATGGCCTCACAGGCGAAAGGCGAAATCGAGCTGGTCGAAGGCAACCCGGCAGCAGCGCTCGACCATCTACGAGCCGCACTGATGACCTGGCAGCGCGCCGGCGCGCCCTACCTGGAGGCGCGGCTGCGCGTTTTGGTCGGACAGGCCTGCCGTATGCTCGGCGATGAGGACGGCGCGGCACTCGAATTCGATGCGGCCCGCACAGTTTTCATGCAACTCGGCGCGGCGCCCGACCTCGCCCGCGTGACCTCGCTGATCGAGCCGGCCAGTACGCCTCGGCATGGCCTGACCCGGCGCGAGATCGAGGTCCTTGGGCTCGTCGCCACCGGCAAGACGAACAGGCTGATTGCGCTGGACCTCGGTCTCAGCGAGAAGACCGTCGACCGCCACGTCAGCAACATTTTCGACAAGCTGGCGGTCAACTCGCGCGCCGCCGCGACGGCCTACGCCTTCCAGAACGGGCTGCTCTGACCCGACGGATCTGGCCCTGCGGCATGGGGGAAAATCCCCATGGCATTTTCTTCATCGCATGAGGTGTCTGCCCGAAGCGGCGCCTTGCCATACCACTAATCTGTTCCATGGCTGACGAAACCGCATGGAGCGAAACATGGATCCGACTTCGACACCTCGCCCGACTTCGAGGCGCGCAATGAGCCCGCACGACCGCCACGGCGTCGGCATCACCGAAACCAGGGCACGAGCCGGCGTGCTGCTGGAACAGGGAGCGGCGTTCACGCAACTGGAGGCCGGCACGCTGCAGGCATCAAGCAGCGATGTGCCATCGAATGACCAGACGATGCCCGCGCGAAGGGAAGAGCATATCGACGTCGTCGTGATCGGCGCCGGCCAGAACGGTCTTTCCGTCGGCCATCATCTCGCCCGCAAAGGATTGAAGTTTGTCATCCTGGAGGCTCGCGAACGCATCGGCGACATCTGGCGCTCGCGCTGGGATTCGCTGCGCCTGTTCACACCGGCACGCTTCGACGGACTGGTCGGCATGCCCTTCCCCGCCGACCGCTATGCCTTCCCGACCAAGGACGACATGGCGAACTATCTTGAGGCCTATGCAAGAAAGTTTTCCCTGCCGGTGCGCACCGGCGTCAAGGTCGACGAGGTGACTCGCCTCGACGGCCGCTATGTCGTGACGGCTGGTCAGGCACGGTACATCGCCAGTCACGTCGTGGTCGCGGCCTCCAGCTACCAGAAGCCGAAGATTCCCGATTTCGCGGCCTCGCTCGATCCGTCGATCCGGCAATTGCATTCCGTAGCCTACAAGAACCCCGGGCAGCTCAAGGCCGGCGGCGCACTGCTGGTCGGCGCGAGCAATTCCGGCGCTGAGATCGCCATGGACATCGCGCGCACGCACCAGGTCTGGTTGGCCGGGCGGCACCCTGGCCACATCCCGGTCGCCTACAACGGTCAGTTCGCCATGCGTGTTGTGATGCCGGTCGTGTTCCGCATCGTCTTCCATCGGTTGCTGACCGTCGACACGCCAATGGGCCGCAAGGCCAAGCCGAAACAATTATCGCATGGTCTGCCATTGATCCGCGTCAAACCACAGGATCTGGATGCCGCAGGCATCCGCAGGGTCGCCCGCGTCGTCGGCGTCCGGGGCGGCAAGCCGCTGCTCGACGACGGCGAGACCCTCGACGTCTCCAACGTCATCTGGTGCACCGGCTTCAAGGCTGGGCTGGATTGGATCAAGTTGCCAATCTTCGATGACACCGGCCGGGTGAAGCAGTACCGCGGCGCTGTGGAAGGCGAGCCCGGGCTCTATGTCTGCGGTTTGCATTTCCAGCACTCGACCTCCTCCACGATGATACATGGAGCGGCGCGCGATTCCGGCTACGTGGCCGACAAGATCGGCGAGCGGATGCGGGCGACCATTGGCTAGGGCCTATGCGGATTGTCGGGCGCCGGGCTGTATTATTCACAGGGCGATCGGCAATCCGGCTTCCAAAACGGAACAAAACGTAGACAGTTCTGGTCTTTCGCTGCCGAATCACTACATTCGGGAGCGATGTCGGGCTTTTCCGAAGACATGCCTTTTTTCGATGAACCGAATGCGCGGCCGGCAGCGGCCCCATCGGGCATTGCCGCGCGCGCTATGGCTGCCCGCAGCGGCCACAACAGCGCGCCCGATTATCTCAAAGGCCTCAACCCGGAACAGCGGCTCGCCGTCGAAACGACCGAAGGTCCGGTTCTGGTGCTGGCCGGCGCTGGCACCGGCAAGACCCGGGTGCTCACCACCCGCATCGCCCACATCCTCGCCACCGGCCGGGCTTTCCCGTCGCAGATCCTTGCCGTCACCTTCACCAACAAGGCTGCGCGCGAGATGAAGCAGCGCATCGGCATTTTGATCGGCGAAGGCAATGTCGAGGGCATGCCCTGGCTCGGCACCTTCCACTCGATCGGCGTGAAGCTGCTGCGCCGCCACGCCGAACTGGCCGGTCTGAAGTCCGATTTCACCATCCTCGACACCGACGACGTGGTGCGGCTGATCAAGCAGCTGATCCAGGCCGAAGGGCTGGACGACAAGCGCTGGCCGGCCAAGCAGTTCGCGCAGATGATCGACGGCTGGAAGAACAAGGGACAAGGCCCCGCCGACATTGCCGAGGGCGACGCGCGCAGCTTCGCCAACGGCAAGGGCCGCGAACTCTACAAGGCCTATCAGGAGCGCCTGCAGACGCTGAATTCCTGCGACTTCGGCGACCTGCTCTGCCACCCGATCCGCATCTTCCGCGCCAATCCGGATGTGCTGAAGGAATACCACAAGCGCTTCAAATACATCCTGGTCGACGAATACCAGGACACCAACACCGCCCAGTACATGTGGCTGCGACTGCTGGCCCAGCGGCCGCAATCAGAGCGCGCGCCATCGGCCGAAGGCCGCAAGCCCGACCGGGCGTCCGAGCCGTTGCGAGGCCCTCGCGGAGGGCCCGCGCCGGCAGGCGCGGAACAGCCCGTGAGCGAAAACAAAGTCAACATCTGCTGCGTCGGTGACGACGACCAGTCGATCTATGGCTGGCGCGGCGCGGAGGTCGACAACATCCTGCGCTTCGACAAGGATTTCCCGGGCGCCACCATCATCCGGCTGGAGCGCAACTACCGCTCGACCGCGCATATATTGGGTGCTGCCTCGCACCTCATCGCCCACAATGAAGGCCGTTTCGGCAAGACGCTGTTCACCGACCGCAACGACCCCGAGGACGGCAAGGTGCATGTCCATGCCGCCTGGGACTCGGAGGAAGAGGCGCGCGCCATCGGCGATGCCATCGAGACCTATCAGCGCCAGAAACACCGGCTCAACGACATGGCGATCCTGGTGCGCGCATCGTTCCAGATGCGCGCCTTCGAAGACCGCTTCATCACGCTCGGCCTCAACTACCGCGTCATCGGCGGCCCGCGCTTCTATGAGCGGCTGGAAATCCGCGATGCGCTGGCCTTCTTCCGCGTCGTCGCCAACAGCGGCGACGACCTCGCCTTCGAGCGCATCGTCAACACCCCGAAGCGCGGCCTCGGCGAAGCCACCATCCGCCAGATCCACGACACGGCGCGGACGTTGCGCATTCCGATGCTGGAGGCGGCCGCCACGCTTGCCGAGAGCGACGAGCTGAAGCCGAAGCCGCGCGCGGCCCTGCGCGAGGTCGCCGCCAATTTCGAGCGCTGGCAGAAGGCGCTGGAAACCACCCCGCACACGGAGCTCGCCGAGACTATTCTCGAAGAGAGCGGCTACACCGACATGTGGAAGAACGACCGTTCGGCGGACTCGCCCGGACGGCTGGAGAATTTGAAAGAGCTGATCCGCTCCATGGAGGAGTATGAATCGCTGCGCTCCTTCCTCGAGCATGTTGCTCTTGTCATGGACGCCGAGCAGAATGCCGCTCAGGACGCCGTCTCGATCATGACGCTGCACTCGGCAAAAGGCCTCGAATTCGAGACGGTTTTCCTGCCCGGCTGGGAGGAAGGCCTGTTCCCGCATCAGCGCGCGCTCGACGAAGGCGGCCGTTCCGGCCTCGAGGAGGAACGCCGGCTGGCCTATGTCGGCCTGACGCGGGCCAAGAAGAACCTGCACATCTGGTTCGTTTCCAACCGCCTCATCCACGGCCTGTGGCAATCGACGATCCCGTCGCGTTTCCTCGACGAATTGCCGGAAACCCATGTCGAAATCGCCGATAGCGGCAATTCCTACGGCGGCTATGGCAATCCCTATGGCGGCGGCGCCTTTGCCTCGGGACGCGGCGGCGGCCGGCAGAACCCTTACGGCGCCTCCCGCTTCGACAACATCGGAGCCAAGGATCAGGGCAGCTTCTCCAACTCTTATGCTACGCCCGGCTGGCAGCGCGCCCAGGCCAACCGCACCGAGGCGACCGACCGCAACTGGGGCACCCGCTCCGGCCACCAGGTCGAGCGCATCGGCTATGGCGAAACCGACAGCGGCTACGGCGCCGGCCGCACCTCGGTGAAGGGCCGCACCATCGAGGGCGAGTTGGTCGCCAAATCCGTCGCCGACACGCCGTCGGCCTTCAACGTCGGCGACCGCGTCTTCCACCAGAAATTCGGCAACGGCAACATCTCCGCCATCGAAGGCAACAAGCTCACCATCGACTTCGACAAGGCCGGCCAGAAACGCGTGCTGGACGGGTTTGTCGCGGCGGTGTGATTGGCCACCCTAACTATCTCAATCTAAATTAGGCCAGCTTTACCAGCTTGGCGTGATCTCTAAGGGGCGCGCTAGAGAATTCGTCGCGGGTTAAAAGCGTGAAATCAACGGGGTAGCCGATCGAAAGAGAGAGCTCGCTGAGATGCGCGCTAAGAGATCGATGCAAATCAGGAAGTTTTTCATCTGAAATTTCAGTCGTGAAAAGAATATCCACGTCACGGAATAATTCACCACGAAAAAACGATCCGAAACCATAGGCGGAATTTACATCAAGATTTAATATTATAGTATCGATTGCCGTCTTTATCTTTCTTTGCATAATCCCAATATCTAGTGGCCCACACTCCGCCAGCCAGTTCGGTTGAGTTGTAGAGGCCGATATGATTTTCTTGGCAATAATCTTTGGCTTGCGCTGAATAGCCATTCCACGACCCCCCTACGCAAATATATTGAAGTGGTCCAAAATCCTGCAACGCACGCATGACCAGCGCAAGACTAAATGTATATTCATCGCCACCAAGCAACCGCATCTGGTCTCTTTGTTGCTTTCGGTCAAATAGAAAAAGGATATCCCTTTCTCTACGTAAATTTACTACGTTGTCATGATTTAAGAGAATTTTTTGCAGAAACGACGTCCTCGAGAAGGGTATATTCCAAGGGTTGACAGAATCACTCATAGCCAAATCTTTCAGCAAAAATCTCAGGAAATTTTGGATAAAATTCAGTTCTGCCAAACTGTTGCTGTTCATAGGCCAAAGCATGTTTCTTGAAGGCAAGGAATGCGATTACATCCTCTTTAGACAACAATGGAATGTTGGCTCCAACAGAGTTTACAATATTCCTATTGTTTGGTAAGATTGTATCCAATTTACGAGCTGTCCAAATTTCAACAGCGCCAGACCCAGGATCTTCGTCCACTATCAACGATTTCGGGCCAACATCCAGAAAAATCCCGTGATTCTCTGCTAGCAGCAGACCAACATAGTTTCTTAGTTCGTTAAAATTTTCAAACCGAACATCGCACCCAGCTTGCTCAACTTCCTTCTCTCGCCCATTTTTCCACTCTCGCAGCAAATCTTCCGAATATGCAGCCGGAGCTTTGTCAATGGCGGTGTGGCAGTTAGGGCATAGCAAAACTAGGTTTTCATATGTGTCGAGACCACCGTCTGCCTGACCACGAGGACCTTCCGCGCTATGCGCAATTACGTGGGCCATTTCGCCTATATGAAATGTCTGCACGCCATCTACTACTTTAGTGAGATCCGCGCGGCACTGTGGATTGGAGCATTTACCGCCTGCTCGCCCCCAAAGAATTTTTGTATCCGATAACCCAATCGCCATGATGCCTAAAGTGGCGCAGGAAATGATCTTATACCAGTGTATATTAGCCCAAGGTCGATCATTTGTGTGCCGTGTCGATTTAGGAGTCGTACAACTAACGACTAGAGCTAGCCATCACCATCCACAAGGCCAGCCAGAAACACTTGTTAGACGGGTCTCTCGTTCGGATGTGAGCCTCACCTATACCGCGCCTGGTTCCACTTATGCCCGAGCAGCGACAGGATGATGATCAGCCCGTTGAAGAACTGCACGTAGAAGCCGCTCAGGCCCGCCGCAACGACGCCGGTCTGGATGAACGAGACGGTGACCGCGCCGATCGCGCCACCGGCGACGGTGCCGACGCCGCCCCAGGTCGGCGTGCCGCCGACGAACACCGAGGCCAGCACCGGCAACAGATAGCCGTCGCCGGCCGTCGGCCACCAGGTGAAGTTGATCATCACCGAAAAGGTGCCGGCGATCGCCGCACCGATGCCGGTGAAGACGAACACTTTCACCCGAACGCGCTTGACGTCGATGCCCATCTGCCGGGCGCTGTCGGGATTGTCGCCGACGACCTTCAGCTGTGCGCCGAAGCGATGGCGGTTGTAGAGCATCGCCGACAGCACGACGAAGGCGATGGCCCAGAAAATCTGCACCGGTATGCCGTAAACCTGGCTGGAGAAGATCTTGTAGGCCGCGCTGTCGGCGAGGCCGGTCAGCGCCATCGACTTGCCTTCGTTGATGATCTGGATCAGGCCGCGCAGCAGGAAATTCATGCCGAGCGTGGCAATCAGCGACGACAGCCCGCCATAGACGACCAGCGATCCGACGAGGCCGCCGAGCAGCATGCCGGTGATGAGCGCTGCGACAATGCCGAGGAACGGATCGTAGCCGGCCTGCACCACCAGCGCGAAGACCCAGGAGGCAAAGCCCATCGTCGCCGGGAACGACAGGTCGATCTCGCCGCAGGCGACGACGAAGACCAGCGGCACCACGACGAACAGCGCAACGGGCAGCGTCGTCAGCACCGAGCTGTATAGATACCAGGTGGTGAAGACGGTCGGGTTGGCGATCATGAACACTGCCATCATGACGATGAACACGGCGAGCGTGCCGAGCGAAGCGCGGTTGTCGAGGACGAAGCCGCGCAGCCAATGGTCGGACGGGTGCTTCCATTCCTTGGGCGAAGCGTCGCCGAGAGGTGTGTCGAGATCAGGTTGCATGGTCTTGCTCATCGTGCCCGCCGCTCCGCTTCGCCGGCCTCGTGCATTCCGGCCAGGCCGCCCGGATGTGCCACGTCTTCCATGAAGTTGATCAGCTCGTCGGCCGACTTGACCTCGCCGCGGTCCGCGGCCAGCGCCACCTTGCCGCGGTCGAGCACGACGAAGCGGTCGGCGATGTCGAAGACGTGGTGGATGTTGTGGCCGATGAACAGGATCGAGCGACCGCCCGCCCGCACCTGGCGCACGAAATGGAACACCTTTGCGGTCTCGGTCAGCGACAGCGCCGTCGTCGGCTCGTCGAGAATGATCAGCTCGGCCTGCTTGTAGATGGCGCGCGCGATCGCCACGCCCTGGCGTTCGCCGCCCGACAGTTGGCCGACGATCGACTGCGGCGTGAACACTTTGGAGGTGAAGCCGATCTCGCGCATCAGCCGGCTGGCCTCCTCGATCTCCTTGTTGACCTTCAGCCAGCCCATGAAACCGGTCAGCTCGCGCCCCATGAAGATGTTGCGCACGATGGTCTGCTGCACCGCCAAGGCCCGGTCCTGGAACACGGTCTCGATGCCGGCGTCGCGCGAGCGCGCGGCGCTCCATCCAGTCACCGGCTTGTCGCGCACAAGGATCTCGCCGCTGGTCGGTCTGACGACGCCGGACAGGATCTTGATCAGCGTCGACTTGCCGGCGCCGTTGTCGCCGATCAGGCCGACGACCTCGCCGCGGTCAACGCTCAGATTGACGCCACCCAGCGCGTAGACCTGGCCGTAGGATTTCTTGATGTCGCGCAGTTCGATGATGCGTTCGCCCATGCGATCCTCGCTTGAATTCTGCCGGTCTGCTTGCCGGCGATCCGGCCGGCCGGGCAACAAACCCGGCCGGCAGCCTTGGGAGGTCAGCGCAGCGCCTGCTTGGCGAGCTCCGAGACGATCTCATAATTCTGCGGCGTGACGAAGCCGGCGCCGGTGTCGACATTCATCGGCGCCAGGCCCAGCACCACCTGCTGGCAGAGGCTCAGGATCGGCAGATAGCCTTGCAGGAAGGGCTGCTGGTCGGCGGTCAACTGCACCCACCCGCCCTTGAACGCCTCGACGATCTGCGGGCTGGTGTCGAAGCCGAAATTGAAGATGTCGCCGGGCTTGCGTCCCGCGGCCTGCATGTAGGTCGGCACATTGCCGAGCATTTGCCCGCCGGGATAGCCGACCGCCTTGACGCCGGGATTGTTGAGCAGCGCCGCGGTGATCACCGGGATCGCGAGATTCGGATCGGCGGCCCACTCGGTTGCGGAATTGATTTGAACGACATCGACGCCCGCCTCCTTCAGTGCCGCGACTGTGCCACGCTCGCGTGCGCCCCGGCTTTCATTCTCGAACGGGCCGATCATGATCGCCTTGTCGCCGGCCTTGAGTCCGGCCAGCTTGAACGCCTCGGCGCCGAGCGCGCGGCCCTGCTGTTCCTGCTGGGCGCCGACGTAACCGCCGCCAAATGCCGCCGTCACCGTTGGCACCGGCACGTTCTGGTACATCATCTTGATGCCGTCCTTATGCGCCTGTTCGGCCAGCGGCATGATCGCGGCGTCGCCGGGATGGCCCATCATGGCAATGCCGTTCGGCTTGACGGCGACGGCCTCTCGCAATTGCTGCACCATCTTTTCGACGTCCCAGCCCGAGAAGATGTAGTCGACTTTCGGCCCGAGATCGGCGGCCGCCTGCTTGGCGCCATTATAGACGATGGTGCCGAAAGCGTCGCCCTCGGCGCCGCCGACGAAAAAGCGGATATGCACGTCCTTGCACCATTGGGCGTCAAGGGCCTGCGCCGGCAAGGCGGAGATCGAGGCGCACAGCGCCGTGGCGGCGGCCACGACGGTCGAGCGCAGAACAGTCCTTCTGGTCGTGATGCTCATGCACGTTCCTCCCTTTTTTGTCCCTCGCGACGGAGGGGTTTTCGACAATGGCTCGGCGTGGCGCGCCGCAGTTTCTCGGCCGGCTCCTCCCGCCGGCCAATGGCCTCACGTCGGATTTGGCAGGTAGCTCGCGCCTCCCCGGCATTGCTTGAGATAGTCCAGCGCCCGCGCCTGCCCGGTGATCTCGAGGTCGCCGCGATAGACCGGGTCGTGCCAGCCTTCGATGTCGATGGCGCCCTTGTATCCGGCCAAGCGCAATTCGCTGATCACCCGCGTCCAGTCGCTGTCGCCAAAACCCGGCGTGCGCATCTGCACGAAAGGCAGCCGGCCGAACACGCCATGCTCGCGGATGACGTCCCAGCGCACGGTGGCGTCCTTGCCATGAACATGGAAGACGCGCGCCGCCCATTTGCGGATCTGCGGGATCGGGTCGATCAGGTAGACGAGCTGATGGCAGGGTTCCCATTCGAGCCCGAGATTGTCGTCGGGCAATTCGTTGAACATCAATTCCCAGGCGTCGGGATTGTGGGCGATGTTCCAGTCGCCGGCGGCCCAATTGCCGTCCATGGCGCAATTCTCGAAGGCGATGCGCACGCCCTTGTCGGCGGCGCGCTTGGCCAGTGGCCCCCACACCTCGCGGTAGCGCGGCAGGCTGTCAGTCAACTTCTTGCCGCGGATGCGGCCGGTGAAGCCGCTGACCATCGAGGCGCCGAACAGATGTGCATTGTCGATCACCGTTTCCCAGGCCTTGAGTACGCCGCGATCGACCTCGCCGCTCTCCAGCGGATTGCCGAACACGCCGATCGACGAGACGGTCACATCGGCATCGCCGATCGCCTCGCTGATTTGGCCGGCGAGTCGCGGCAAATCCTTGTCGCCCAGCGTCTGCCAGAAGAACGGCTGGATGCTCTCGAAACCAAGCGGCAGGATCTGTTTGATGTAGGCAGCCGGGTCGTCCAGATTGGCTCGCACCATGGTGCCGATCCGGATGTCGAGAAGCGGGTCTGGCATCACAGTCCTTCCTTTGCAATCGCCACGCGCCGTCCGGTCTCGGCGCTTTCGATCGCGCCAAAAACCATGGCCAGGCTTTTGATGTTGTCGGTGCCGCGCGTTTCCGGCTCGGTGTCGGTTTCGACGGCGTGCATGAAATCCTGGATGATGCCGAGATGGCCGCCGACGCGATCGGCAGGATCGAGCGGCGGCACTTCGATCGGCTGGGTCTTGTCGATGATTCCGTCGCGGCCGGGCGCAACCACCTCCGCCTTCAGCCCGTCATGGCCATCCCACAAGAGGCTGCCGCGCTCGGCGACGACGCGCCAGCTGCCTTCCCAGCTGGTGCGAAAGCCGTCGGCGCACCAGGAGCCGGCATAGGTGAAGACCTTGCCGCCGCCGAGATCGAAGACGGCGCTGGCCGACGAGCCCTGCCGATACCAGGAATTGGCCGGCTCCCATTCCTGACAATAGACGCTCTGCGGCTCGCCGCCGGCCATGTAGCGGGCGGCGTCGAATGTGTGGATGGCCATGTCGAGCAGCAGCACATGCGCCATCTCCTCGCGAAAGCCGCCGAAATGCGGCGCGACGAAGAAATCGGCATGGATGCTGGTTGGAGCTCCGATGGCGCCGGAAGCGAGAAAGCGCCGGATGCGCCTGACATTGGCGACATAGCGGCGGTTCTGCACCACCGCATGGATGCGCCCGGCTTCGCGGGCGGCGGCGATGATGGCGCGGGCATTGTCCGGAGTGTCGGCCAGCGGCTTTTCGGTGAGCAGATGGCAATTGTGGGCAAAGGCCGAAAACGCGACCTCACGGCGGGCTGCGGGAACCACGACGTCGAAGACAACGTCAGGCTTCGTTCGGTCGAGAACGGCATCGAGGCTGGTGCCGATGACGGCATTGGTGAGATCGTACTCGCGCGCCCTTGCCTTCGCCCGCTCGAGATCGAGATCGACAAGGCCGACAATGGCGAGGCCGTCGATCTGCCTCGCGGCATCGAGCCACTGCCTGCTCATCGCGCCACAGCCGACGAGGACGACATTCATCATCCGGCATTCCTCCCGTCCGGTCCCTCCAGACCGAATGTCACGGCATTCACGGCATGACCGTAAACGTTTTCCCGTAAACGTTTACGAGAACACACCCGATGGCGTAGAATGTCAATCGGCTGCTCTCAAAAATCATCCCGAAGCCTTGGCGTGAGCGGCAGCCGGTGCTAGCCAAGGCAGGGGGAGAGTGATCTTTGGCGTCCAGCATCCACGACCTTGCGCGTCATCTGAACATTTCGATCGGCACCGTGTCGCGGGCGCTGAACGGCCGCGCCGACGTCAATGCCGACACCCGCCAGCGCGTGCTCGAAGCGGCCAAAAAGCTGAACTATTCCCCGAACCAGTCCGGCCGCAGCCTTCGGCAAGGCGCCACCCATTCGATCGCCTTCATGCTGCAGCCGCATCCCGGCGACCAGCAATATGGCGAGCCGTTCTTCATCCCGTTCCTGATCGGCCTGCAGGGCCGGCTTGCCGAAAGCGGCCTCGACCTGACCGTGGTTATGGGCGCGCCCGGCGACTACCAGCAGGAGCGCCTGCGCCGCGTCGTCGAAACGCGCCGTGCCGACGCGGTCGTGCTGGCCTGGACCAGGCGCGAGGACGAGCGCATCGACTATCTGCTCGAAGCCGGCTTCCCCTTCGCCACGCTCGGCCGCAGCCGCTCGGGCGGTAAGGCTTATCCCTCGCTCGACCTCGATTTCGAAAAGGCCGGCAGCGATGCCGTCGACAGGCTGGTCGCGCGCGGCCACCGCCGCATCGCTGCCATCCGCCCTTCCCTCAATCTCAACTTTGGCTATCTGTTCCTCGACGGCTACCGCAAGGCCCTGAAGCGGCACGGCATCGAGGTCGATGCGGCGCTGATCGCCGACGGCTTCATCAACGAGGCTGGCGGCTACCAGGTGACGCCGCGCGTGATGCTGTCCAAGGATCGGCCGACCGCAATCATCTTCAACAATGACGCCATGGCGCTCGGCGGCTGCAAGGCGTTGGCCGAGATGGGCATCCGAGCCGGGCACGACATCGCGGTCACCGTCATCGTCGACACGCCGCTTTGCCGCTACTTCTCGCCCGCGTTGACCGCTTTCCGCCCGGCGCTGGAGCCGATGGGCCGGCGGCTGGCCGAAATGCTGCTCGCCTCGCTTCCGGCCTTCGCCGGCCCGGAAGGCACGCGCATCATCCGCGAAGTCTGGCCGCTGGAGCTGATCGCACGCGACAGCGACTGATCCTCGTCGGAAGGCTCAATCCGCCTTCTTCTCGCCCCGCTCGCCGGCCTTGACGATATCGCCGGTGGTGAACAGGATTTCCTTTAGTTCCGCGCGCCAATCCTTCTTCTGGCGCAGCAGGAATTCCAGATCCATGCCGAAATGCTTGAACTCCTCGGCTTGCGCGTTCTTCATGATCGCCTTTGCCTGAGGGTCCTTCTCCACCGAGATGCGCTGTTCGTACCAGCCGATCGCTTCCGCCTCCTCGATCAGCGAGGTGATCATGCGGGCAAAGGTCCGCACCTTCTGCGACAGTTCGTTCGCCGGTTCGTGATACTGATCGAAACCCATTTTTCCCTCTCCTCAAATCCCGCGGCGCCGCACACGGATCGCAGGCGCGGCCGGAGCTTGCCTCCAACGGATCGGAGGGAGAAATGGTTCCGGGATACCCGCCAACCCACCCTGTCACGCAACCATCACGTTCGCGTCCTAGACCGCTTGGCGAAAGGTGCGGGCGGCGCCTCGATGCGACGCCTGCTCCAAGCTGTTTTGCCATAAGGGGACATCCATGAAACACCTGACCCGAACTGTTTCGCTCGGCGCGGCGCTTGCGCTGTTCACCGCCCTGACACCCGCGCTCGCCGACGGCGTCGCCTATGTCAACAAGGGCCTGGTCGGCATCGGCCGCATCCCGGCCAGCCAGAAGGACAAGTTCGGTGAAACCTTCGGATCCGGTTCGGGCATGGCGATCGACACCAAGGGCTGGGCGCGTGACGGCAACGGGTATAAGGGTTCGCTCTGGCTGCTGCCCGATCGCGGCTACAACGTCGCAGGCACCACCGACTACCGGGCACGCGTCAACACCATTTCGATCGAACTGGTCCCGACCGCTCCGGGTGCTGCCCCCGCGGCAGGCCAGGAACAGTCGGGCGTCAAGGCAGCACTTGCCGACACCATGCTGTTGACCGACGACAAGGGCGCCGACACCACCGGGCTTGATCCGCTAAATGGCGTGCGCCCGGCCGCTGGCGACATGCCGATCCTGCCGCAGGCCGACAATGGCAAGCTGTCGCTGGACAACGAGGCGATCGTGCGCCTGCCCGACGGCACCATGTTCATCTCCGATGAATATGGCCCCAACATCTACCGCTTCTCGGCCGACGGCCATTTGATGTCGGCCACCCAGCCGCCGGCGGCCCTGGTGCCGATGCGCCACGGCAAGCCGAACTTCGCTTCCGACAATCCCGGCCCCGGCGCTGCCGAACCGGATCCAAAGGATCCCGAGACCGGTCGCCAGAACAACCAGGGCCTCGAAGGCATGTCGATGACGCCGGACGGCAAGTTCCTGATCGCCGTGCTGCAGTCGGCGACCCGCCAGGACGGCGGCGATTCCGGCGCGACCCGCCAGAACACCCGTGCGCTGGTCTATGACGCGTCCGACCTCGCCCACCTCAAGCTGGCGCATGAATATGTCGTGCCGCTGCCGGTGTTCAAGGACGCCAAAGGCAAGACCAAGGTGGCCGCGCAGAGCGAAATCGTGGCGCTCTCCGACAGCCGCTTCCTGATGTTGGCGCGCGATAGCGGTAACGGACAGGGCCTGAAGGACGCCGAGTCGATCTATCGCAAGATCAACATTGTCGACCTCTCCGACGCTACCGATATCGCCAACGGCCCATTCGACGCCGCCGACAAGCCAGTCGCGCCGAAGGGGGTGGTCGATCCGTCGGTGACGACGGCCAAGCTGACGCCTTTCATCGACATCAACGACAAGGGTGAGCTCACCCGCTTCGGCCTGCACAATGGCGCGCCGAACGACAAGAACAACCTCTCGGAGAAGTGGGAGGCGATGTCGCTGGCCTCGGTGCTCGATCCGAAGCTGCCCGATGACTATTTCCTGTTCGTCGCCAACGACAACGACTTCCTGACCCAGGACGGCTTCCAGGTCGGCGCGCCCTACAAGGCCGACGACGGCGCCGATGTCGACACCACTTTCCTTGTCTTCCAGGTGACCCTTCCCGGCCTCACCGGCAACACCCAGTAAGACACCTGGTCATCCGGCTGGCCCGGAAAAGAGTGCATGCGCATCAGGCCTGCGATAGCATCGCGGGCCTGAATCATTTGCGGTGCCGACATGGATGACAAGAAGCCCAGCCGCCAGCGCGTCGGCGACCTGACCAGCGGCCCGATCCCGCGCACGCTGCTCTTGTTCGCGCTGCCGGTGCTCGGCTCCAACGTGCTGCAGTCTCTCAACGGCTCGATCAATGCCGTCTGGGTCGGCCGTTTCCTTGGCGAGGCGGCGCTGACGGCCACCTCCAACGCCAACCTGGTGCTGTTCCTGATCCTCGGCACCGTGTTCGGCATCGGCATGGCGGCGACGATCCTGGTCGCGCAATCGGTCGGCGCCCGCGACCTGCCCGAGGCCAAGCGCATTGTCGGCACCAGCGCCACCTTCTTCTTCCTCATCTCGGTCGTGTTCGCCGTCTGCGGCTGGATCTGGGTCGATGCCATCCTCACCGGACTCGGCACGCCGGCCGACGCCTTGCCTCTGGCGCGCAGCTATCTGCGCATTATCTTCGTCGCCGTGCCGATGATGAACCTTCTATCCTTCGTCATGACCGTGCTGCGCGGCGCCGGCGATTCACGCACGCCTTTTGTCTTCATGGCGCTGGCGGTGGTTCTCGACGTCGTCTTGAACCCATTGTTGATCCGCGGCATCGGTCCCTTCCCCGAGCTCGGCATCGCCGGCTCGGCAACCTCGACGCTCGTCGGCCAGACGGTGAGCGTGATCGCCATCCTGATCGTGCTCTATGTGCGCAAACACCCGCTGCGGCTGGCCGGCGCGGACCTCGCCTTACTTCGGCCAGACCCGGCTTTGCTCAGGATCATCGTCTTCAAGGGCATCCCGATGGGACTGCAGATGATCGTGATCTCGGCCGCCGCGCTGACCGTGATGGGCATCGTCAATTCCTATGGCTCACAGGTCGCCGCCGCCTATGGCATCGCGGCGCAGCTCTGGACCTATATCCAGATGCCGGCCTTGGCGATCGGCGCCGCGGTCTCCTCGATGGCGGCGCAGAATGTCGGCGCCGGCCGCTGGGACCGCATCGGCAAGGTCGCGGCCTCCGGCGTCGGCTTCAACCTAGTGCTGACCGGCGCGCTCGTGGCGCTGCTCTTCGTCTTCGACCGCTCGGTGCTCAGCCTGTTCCTGAGCGGCGACAGCACCGCGATCGACATTGCCTCCCACATCAACAAAGTGGCGTCCTGGTCGTTCATCCTGTTCGGCATCACCATCGTGCTTTTCGCCACGGTGCGCGCCACCGGCGCGGTCATGCCACCGCTGATTATCCTCGTCATCTCAGTGCTGTTCATCCGCACCGGCTTTGCCTATTCCATGCGCGGCGTGCTCGGCCAGGAAGCGCTGTGGTGGAGTTTCCCGGCGGGTTCGATCGCTTCGCTGGTCCTGGCCATCGCCTATTATCGCTACGGCCATTGGCGGACCATGCACCGGATCGAGGACAGGCCGGCCGCCGGCGAGCCCCCCGACACCGGCCTCGGCATGCCGCGCCATCGCGCCAACCTGGCGCCCGAGACGCCGAACGGGTGAAGCAGCTACAGCGCGGCGACGTGAGTTGACGGGCCGAGAGGCCGCCGCAAGGCCTGTGTCACCTTTACCAGGTCTCTGGACGGCGGCAGTCCGAACAAACGCGCATACTCACGGCTGAATTGGTTCGGGCTCTCATAACCGACACTGAAGGCGATCGATGTCGCACTTCCCTGCCCCGCGATCAGCTGTGACCGGGCGTGAAGAAGACGAATGCGCTTCTGATACTGGAGCGGGCTGAGCGCCGTCACGGCCTTGAAGTGGCGATGAAACGCCGAAACGCTGAGCGCCGCCATCGCGGCCAGCGCCTCCACCCTGATCTCCTGCGCAAAATTGCGTCTGATCCAGTCGATCGCGACGCTGATCCGCGACAGCGCCGTGTCAGGGGTCGCGATGTCCCTCAGCATCCAGCCATGCGGTCCCTGAAGCACACGAAACAGGATTTCCCGCTCATAGGCGGGCGCCAATGCGGCGATCTCGTCCGGATGCTCCAGCAGCCGCATCATCCGCAACCATGCGTCGAGCAGCTCCGGCGTCACGGGAGCGACGGAAAAAGCCGAGCCATACAGCCTGCCGCCGGACGGTTTTGGAACGTCGGCCAGAAGGTTCGCGACGATTGTCGGGGCGAGCGTCAGGCTGATCGCCAGATACGGCTCCCCCCTGGCCGACGGGTGCACCGAACCGACCGCGGGAAGGTCAACCGACATGACGAAATACGTCGCCGGGTCGTAGTGAAATGTCCGGTCTCCAACGGTCATGGTTTTACTGCCCGTCAGGATCAGGTTGACCATCGGATCATAGACAGCCGCAAGCCGGTGTTCAGGAATCTCGCCCTGAACCATGGCGACGCGCGGAATACCGGTTTCCGTGCGTCTGTTTTCCGCCCTGGAGGCCAGAGCCCGCAATTCTCTGAGTTGCCGTTCCATGCTCCGACTCTGAACGGTGCGCGGCACAAGCACAAGCCAAAAGCAGAAATAGGCAAGCTTCGAGGAGAATCCGGTGAGTGGACCCCGCTGGATGAATGTAGCTTTAGGTCACACCGAAGCGCCCTGGAAAAACAACATGAAGATCGTCATCGTCACCGGCGGCAGCCGCGGCCTTGGAGCCAGCACCGCGCTCAAATGCGCGGAGCGCGGCATGGGCATCGTCATCACCTACAACAACAATCGGGCAAAGGCCGACGAGGTTGTCGCCGCGATCACTTCCCGGGGCGCAAAGGCCATGGCCCTTAAGCTCGATGTCAGCGATATCTGCTCGTTTCCCAAGTTCAGGGACGCGCTGACCGAACTGCTCCAGGCTGTCTGGGGCCGCCGGACTTTCGACTACCTCGTCAACAATGCGGGGTACGGCCTTTACAATCCGATTTCGACAGTGACGGAAGAGCAGTTCGACAGCCTGTTCAACGTCCACCTCAAGGGGCCGTTCTTCCTGACCCAGACCTTGCTCCCGCTGATGGAAGATGGCGGTCATATCGTCAACATGACGAGCGCCACTAGCCGCATCGCAACGGCTGGCGTCGCGCCCTACGCCGCGTTCAAGGGTGGCCTGGAAGTTCTGACGCGGTACATGGCCAAGGAATTCGGCGGGCGCGGTATCAGGGCGAACTCCATCGCGCCGGGTGCAATCAGAACGGAACTCGGCGGTGGGCTGAACGACGAGTTTGAGGCTGTGCTCGCCGGCCAGACCGCGCTTGGTCGCGTCGGCGAACCCGAAGAGATCGGCGGCGTCATCGCTAGCCTGCTTTCCGAGGACTGCCGCTGGATCAACGCCCAGAACATCGAAGTCTCTGGTGGCTACATCATCTGAACCGGAGCAATTTCAGGAAAAGTGTGAAACGGTTTTCCGTCCGAAATTGCGTCGTCAAACAAAGAGATAGAGGACTGAGCAATGCTGGATCACGTCTTCATCACCGTCAACGACATCGACCGTTCGATCGCACTCTACGAGGCGGCGCTCGCACCGCTCCGCATCGCTCATGTGCACGATTATCAAGGCAAGGACGGCCCTGAAGGGCATCCCGACCTCAAGGGGTTCGGGGCGAACGGCCGGATCTTCTTCTGGCTTCGACAAGGCACTGCCGATCCACGTTCGGCGCATATCGGCTTTGTCGCCAGAAGCGAGGCAGAGGTGAATGAATTTTATGCCGCCGCCATGAAGGCGGGGGCAAGCGACAACGGCAAGCCAGCCGCACGCCTCTACTACGACCCCCGCTATTACGCCGCCAACATCTTCGACCCGGATGGCTATAGCCTCGAGGGTGTCTACAAGAGCTGGCAGCACGCGCTGCCCTGAATTCCGGCAATTCACGAGGTAATCCAATGGACAAATTGATCAGCGCCTTCATCGAGACAACCAACGCCGGCGATATCGACGGTACGCTCAGCCTGTTCGCGCCCGATGCCATTATCGACGACGTTTCGGTTGGAGACAGGTTCGTCGGCAGAGACGGGGTCCGCCGTTACCTTGAGCGATTTTTCGTTGGCTACCACACGGTCAGCAAGCTTCTGTCGATCGGCAAAATCGATGACCACCATGCGGATGTCCACCTCGATTTCACCGGCGATTTCGGTCACGAGACCGGCACGCTGAAGATCGTCGTCAATTCCGCTGGCCTGATCGAGCGGGCCGACGCGGACCTCGATTGACACATTCGATCCGAGATGCGCCCGCCTCTGTTGAACGAATGAGGCTCAGTTCGCGTATTTGGCGCCAAAGCCCAGCGCCACCAGCGAAAACAGCGTGATCATACCAGCAAAGGCCAGGCTTGCAGTCGTCGGGTTCGTCCAGTTGGACAGGACGCCAATGCCGATCACCGGCAGCGCGTTGCCGCAGAAGCAGCAGATGAAGAAGGCCGACACCACTTCAGCGCGGCGATCCGCCGGCGCAATCTGGTTCACCACTTGCAGGCCGCCCCGATAGCCGAGTGCTGCCCCCACGCCGCAGACCGCCGTCGCGACGATCATCAAGGCCATCGAGGCATAGATTTGTGCCGCCACGACCAGCGCCACGGCCGGGATCATCAGCGCCAGCGCGGCGAGCATGGTGGAGCGGCTGGACAGCCACGTCGTGCCGACAATGGTGATCGCGGCAATGATCGACAATTCGAAGAACAGCCCGCCGGCTTCCGCATGGTTGGTGACGTGCAGCTGCTGCGCCAGGATGCTCGGCGCCAGAGCCGCGTAGAAGCCGACCAGCGCCATGGCGCCGAAACCGGTCAAAGCGGGCGCGACGAAGCCTGCCCGGACACTCGCCGGAACCGAGAGGCGCGGCTGTATCGGGATGTCGGAAAGCCGGCCGGGCCGAGCCACCGTCTCGCGCGTGCGCCAGATCGTCAGCGTGATCAGCACAAGCACGGCGAGATAGACGGCAAAGATCAATCTGAGCGGCCAGGGTTCATATTCGGCGAGCAGCCCGGAGACCAGCGCGCCGACGCCCAGGCCGATGAAATTGGTGCTGGTGGCAATCGTGGCCGCGCGCGATTTGTCCTCGCCTTCGATCAGTTCCGACAGCCAGGCGGTGCCGGTTCCGGCGCCAACCCCGATGCCAAGCCCGCTCAGGATACGGGCGGTGTCGAGCCAGGCTACATTTTGTGCAAGCAGGAAAAACAGCGCGCTGACGACGGCAACGGCCATCGCGGACAGCGCCGCCGGCCGACGGCCTATGGCGTCTGACAAACGGCCAAACAGCAGAAGTGCGGCAAGATTGCCCACCACATAGACGGCATAGACCAGCGTCAGCGTGATCTGCGAAAAACCGAACGCTTGCTTGTAGATCACGTAAAGCGGCGTCAAAACCGTGCTGCCGGCAAACAGCGCCGCAATCATCGCGGCGATAGCGGTCATCGCCGCGCCGCCGCCGAACTCGTGGTCGCGTGTCATGGTCTGAGCATAATTGGTCATGGCGACCTCCGGCGTTGCACTGTTCCACCCGCCTACAGCCCAACGCCTATCTAAGAATGGACGTTCCCCTTGCCGAGTGCGCTCCTGACAATCCTGGCAGTATGGCCTTCAGCGAAATCCTCTCGTAACGTCTACCCATCAGCGAGGGAGAACCTATGGGCAAGGGACGGGTCGAAGCGTTCACCGATGGCGTCGTCGCCATCATCATCACCATCATGGTGCTCGACCTGAAGGTACCGGAGGGGGAAGATTTCTCGGCGCTGCTGCCGCAATGGCCGATCTTCCTTTGCTACGTATTGTCCTTCATCAATGTCGGCATCTATTGGAACAATTTGCACAACATGTTCCACACGGTGCAGCGCGTCGACGGCCGCGTGCTGTGGGCCAACCTCAACCTTTTGTTCTGGCTGTCGCTGGTGCCGGTGACCACCGCCTTCATGGGCGAAAACCATTTCGCTCCAGTGCCCGTCGCCGTCTACGGCATCGACTTGGTGTTGTGCGCGGTCGCCTACACCATTCTCGTCACCAAGCTGCACCATTTGCACGGCGACGATACCGCCTTCAGCAAGGCGCTGGGCAACGACCGCAAAGGCAAGATTTCGGTGGCCCTCTATATCGCCGCCGTTCCGCTTGCCTTCGTCAACCAATGGATCGGCGTCGCGATCTATGTGCTGGTGGCCGCCATCTGGTTCGTGCCGGACACACGTTTTTCGCGAATGCTCGAAAAGTAGTTCAGGCCTTGACTACTTGCGCATCGCCTTAAGTTTTTCGGCAACCGACGCGGCGAGATCGGCATAGCGTTCCTCGAGCCGTTCCGCCGCTTTGATGATCGGAAAATCATGGCCGAACTTCTCCAGCGCCAGGCGCAGTTTTTCGGCGAAGTCTGCCTGTTTTTCCAACGCCGCGAACAGCGTCTTCACCTGGGCCTCGCTGATATCGGGATTGGCAAGCATTTGCGGCACGTCGCGCCCCATCTGGTCGCCGGTGGCGGTCTGCTCTTTCAGGATCTCGATCCAGTCGGCCAATCGGCGAACCTCCGTTTGCCGGCACCATGCGCGGCCCCGGCTGTTTCGGTCAAGTCGTGGGTGTGGATGCAGGCTTGCCTCGATCACAACCGGCGCTAAGTTCGGCCCAACCCGAACGAGGACAAACATCATGACCAGCGACGCCGAAATCCAGACCGCCCTGCCCGCTTTCGCTTCCGGCAATGTCGCCGTCATCACCGGCGGCGCCAGCGGCATCGGCCTTGCCGCGGCCAAGAAGTTCGCGGCCATGGGCATGAAGACGGTGCTGGCCGACATCGGCGGCGTGCGCCTCGACCAGGCAAGAGAGGCGGTCGCGGCCATAGCCGGCGACGATGCCGTCCTGCCGATCCCCACCGACGTAGCCAAGGCTGAAGACGTCGACCGGCTGGCGGAACTTACGCACAGCGCCTTCGGCGCGGTGTCGGTGCTGATGAACAATGCCGGCGTCGGCAACAATCCGGGCAAGCCCTGGGAGAACCGCGACGCCTGGAAGCGGCTGCTGGACATCAATTTCTGGGGCGTCGTGCATGGCGTCGAGGCGTTTGCGCCGCGCATGCTGGCCGCGGGCAGACCGGGCCTGATCATCAACACCGGCTCCAAGCAAGGCATCACCACGCCGCCCGGCAATCTCGCCTACAACGTCTCCAAGGCCGGCGTGAAGACGTTCACCGAAGGCCTGGCGCACGCCCTGCGCAACGAACCCGGAGCGAAGCTCTCCGCGCATTTGCTGATCCCAGGTTTCACCTATACCGGGCTGACCGAAGGGGCGACGACAAAGCCGGCCGGCGCCTGGACGGGCGAGCAGGTTATCGATTTCATGCTGGCATCGCTCACGGATGACGATTTCTATATTCTGTGCCCGGATAACGAGGTGGCGCGGCCGACGGATGAAAAACGCATGGCCTGGGCCATCGGCGATATCATCGAGAACCGCCCGGCTTTGTCGCGCTGGCACCCAGACCACAAGGACGCGTTCGCTGCGTTCATGAGCCGCTAGCGACCATTCAAGCAGCCGTCTGCTTCTTCGGTTTGCGTTTTTGCGCGACGGCCTTCTTGGCAGCCATCTCGGCAATTTGCCGGTCGTGCCGCTTGGCTGCCGCCTCGCATTTGTCGCGGATGGCCTCGACCTCCGATTCCGTCAGATGCTCGATGCCTATGAAATGGTTGTGGGCGCGGCTGACCCGGATCAATTCATCGAGTTTGGCCTGGATCGCCGCGCCATCGCGGTTTTGCGTGTTCTGGATCAGGAACACCATCAGGAAGGTGATGATTGTGGTGCCCGTGTTGATGACCAGTTGCCAGGTGTCGGAGAAGCCGAAGAACGGCCCGCTGGCCGCCCATACAACCACGATCAGCACGCAAATGGCGAAGGTTGAAGGCAGGCCGGCCAGATGCGCGACCCAGTTGGCGGCTCTGGTGAAGAGTTTCTCGATCATGCAAATCCCTTGGAAAACCGCACAAGCGCGGGATTTGCTAAGAAACAAGCGGTTGCAGCTTCCGGTTCCAAGCAATCGCATTTTCTCGGCTGCACGCGACCACAATCGGATACACGCGCAAGGCGTAGACGTTTGAAAAACCGCCTTATCCGTTTGTTGCCATAGTGCCGATGCAGGCCCAAAGCCTGTTCCTTCCGCTTCACGGCGGTTTACCTCCAGCCCCTTCCGCTGCGCCACCCCCGCATGGCGGAAGGGGCACTAAAATTTCGAGAGCGCGGCATGAGTATCGAAAAGCCCCGTCCCGTGCCTCGACACCGATCTTCCAAATTGCTTGCCAGTATTGCCTGCATCGGCACTTTGATGGCCGCGTGCGCAACCGCGAAAGCCGATCCGGATACGGATGCGACCATCACCGGCAGCATCGAGCAGCACTGGACCAACAACGCGCTGGACAGCGGTCGCGCGGTCACCGACTGGTACACGCTGCTGCGCGGCTCGCTCGACAAGCAATGGGGCGACGACGACGCCAACGCCAAGGTCCATGCCGATTTCGAAGTCTCGCGCTACAACCGGGCCTCGATCGAGGACGACCGCGCGCTATCGCTGTCGGCCGAGGCTTTCAAGCGCCTCGAAGCAGGGCTCGAACTGCGCGGAACGCTGAGCTATCGCGTGATCAGCACAGGCGACGATCTCGAGATCGGGCCGCTGATCATCGGCACGCGGGAATTGAAGAAGATCGTCAGCGCGCAAGGGCAGCTCGGCATTGATCTCGGCAATGCGATCTCGCTCACGCTGGAAGCCACCGAAAGCCTCGAGAAGGTCGGTGATACCCATTTCGAGGACGACATCTTTCTGCCGACCAAGCTGCACTCCAACCGTCTTCTGTCCCAGGTCGCGGCCCGGCTGACCAAGACAGTCGGCGACTACGCCTTTGGCGCATCGACATCGGCGCTGCTGGCCTCGGTCGAACGCGTCGGCTTTCCGCCGCTCCAGCTCTCCTTTTTCCAATACACCGCGCAAGCCGAGGCCGCCTACAAGGGCAAGGACGGTTCGACGCTGGGCCTGGCTTTTGGCGCGCAATATCTGCGCGGCGCCGATGACATTTATCAGCGCGTCCTGCCGACCTGGCAGGTGACCTTCACCAAGCCGCTGCCGAAGGGATTTGAATTGCGCGGCACCTGTTTTGGCCGCTACGAGACATCCGACACCGACGATCCGCTTGCCTCGTGGCTGCGCCGCGCCGAGCTGGAGGTCGCCGTAAAGCTGCGCGAAAACCTCGCCGTCGGCACCGGTATCTTCGCCCAGCTCAAGGACAATCTTTTGCTGGAGAATGTCGAACGCAGCAAAGGCGTCTATGCCGAGACCACCTGGGGCGCGACCAAATCATTGGCCGTCGTTTTTCGCATCGACTATTCGCAGAAAGTGAAGACCATTATCGACGTGCATGAACGCACGGTCGACGCCTTCGTCGGCCTGCGCGCCAAGATCTAATATTGGATTGGTCTCTCGGGCAATTCCGGTCGAAAGCCCTACTCTCCCCGGAATTGACCTGAAACGGCAGGCAGGAGGGTGTACGAGACCCTCCTGCCCGCCTCGGATGAACCGGCCATCCGATCTGCTGCTCAGTGCTTCTTCAGCGAGTAGTTGTTGCTGCCCAGATTGATGCCGATCCCGCTGAGGACACCGGAAACGACATTGGTCTTGTTGCCGTTCAGAATGCCCGAGACGACATTGCCGCTGAGGATGTTGTTGCCGTTCAGAACGCCATTGAGCGCGCCGAGATTGACGTTCGGCGACACGTTGATCAGGCTTCCCGAACCACCACCCCAACCACCGGCATAGGCGCCGACGGACGAGAAGGAAACAACAACAGCTGCGGTGAGTGCAAGTGCGAACTTCTTCATAACTACTCTCCTTTGTTGCTTTATGGTGTTTCCTTCAACTTCACTAGTTACTACCTCCGTGTTCATTAGTGCATTTTCGCAAAAAAGCTTGCAACCGGAGAGTGGTAAACCCGCTCTATACACGCCGTTTTCCAATTTTTAACGCTAATGTTTTACGTTAAAAACCTTGGTTACGAACAATGGTAAATATGTCAGGGAGCGCTGTCTTCCCAGCGATCGAGAAAGGCCTCGATCGGTAGCGACTGCATGTCGGGGATGGCCCTGGCCAGTTTCTCTGGCGCCCAGTCCCACCAGGCAAGGGCCTCGATGCGCGCTGCCACGGCGGTGGTGAAGCGTTCACGCAGGGGTTTGGCCGGGACCCCGGCAACGATCGTGTAGGGTGCCACGTCCTGCGTGACCACCGCATTGGCGCCGACAACAGCGCCGTTGCCGATGGCGACGCCCGGCATGATCACCGCGCCATGGCCGATCCAGACATCGTGGCCGATGCTCACCGCCTTGGCCCGCCGCCGCTCGCGAAAGGCCGCATCGACGCCCAGCCAGCGGAAATATTCGTTCGGCCGGTAGCTGACCTTATGCTGGGTCAGCCGCTCGATCGGGTGTTCAAGCGCGTTGATGCGGCTGTTGGCGGCGATCGAGCAGAACTTGCCGATCGTCGTGTAGATCGCCTCGCAATGGCGTTCGAAATAGGAAAAGTCGCCGACGCTCACCTCGCGCAGGATCACCCGCTCGCCAATCGCGGCATAGCGGCCGAGCTTGCACCCCTTCAGCTCCGCGGTCGGATGGATGCGCGGCTCGGGATCTTTCAGCACGAGGTCTTCGGAGCGGTCCATAAAGCGGCTTTACGCCCCGGTGATGGGTCCCGCAAGCGGGGCCAATCGCTCGTCGGTTCCTGGCGCAAGCCTATTGCGGCTTGGCCTTCGTCCACACCACGTTCTGGCCGTAGAGCGGCACGGTGGTCACCGACATCTTCGCCGAGCCGTTCTGCACCTGGCGCGAATGCGACAGATAGATAAGCGTCTCGTTCTTCTTGTCGTAGATGCGGTTCACCACCTGCTTCTTCCAGATCAGGCTAAGGCCCTGCTTGAACACTTCCTCGCCGCCTTCGCTCATGTCGATATCGCCGATGGTGATCGGTCCGGTCTGGCGGCAGGAGATCGAGGAATCCGACGGATCCTCGAACCAGTTGCCCTTGTGCAGCCGGTCGATGACGCTGCGGTCGAAATAGGCGACATGGCAGGTGATGCCGTCGACCTTGGGATCCTTGATCGCGTCGATCATGATGTCGTTGCCGACCCAGTCGACACCGACCTTGCCGACCTCGTCAGCCACGGCAGCGCCGGTGCTGAGCGCAAGACATGCGGCGAATAAGCCGATCAGTTTTCGCAAAGGTTGCCTCCTCGGTTCGCGTTTGCCGGTCTCAGGTGGGACAGGACCATGGCATTTGCAAGCCGATCGATGACGATCGCGTATCGAGGTAACGGCACCTAGATCACCGGTTGCGGCAACGCGACATCTTTGCGTGCCGCACGCCCAACGGCTAAGACTATCGCCCAAACTCGAGCCGCCCGATCCGGCGCGCCATAACAATCACGACGGACACCCCTGATGATGCGTTCAATCCTGGTCGGCATTCTCGTCCTGATGGCGGCGGGCATCGGCTGGCTCACCTTCGACTTTTATCGCGGCCACTATAGCGGCGAGCCTTTCGGCGCGCCGTTCACGCTGGTCGATCAGAAAGGCGCGCCGATCACCGAGGCCGCGTTCAGGGGCCATCCGAGCGTGGTCTTCTTCGGCTTCACGCATTGTCCCGAGGTCTGCCCGACGACGTTGTTCGAGCTGGCCGGCTGGCTGAAGACGATGGGTGACAGCGGCAAGAACCTCAACGCCTATTTCGTCACCGTCGATCCGGAGCGAGACACGCCGGAGACGATGAACACCTATGTCAGCAATTTCTCCGACCGCATCACCGGCATCACCGGCGATCCGGACAAGGTGCACGCCATGGCCAAGGCCTTCGGCATCTACTGGAAGAAGGTCGACACCGGCGACGGCGACTACACGATGGACCACACCGCGTCGGTGCTGCTTCTCAATGCAACGGGTGATTTCGCCGGCACCATCGCCTATGGCGAAAATGCCGACACGGCCATTGCCAAGCTGAAGCGCCTGGCGGCTGGCGGTCAAACATGATCCCGAAAAGTGGGAACTGGTTTTCGGAAAAGATCATGTTCAAACAAGAGCTTTCCTGATGGCGCAGACCAGGCTGCATTTCACCACCGGCAAGGTCGAGGCCGACTGTATTTTCGCCGCGCTCGACCAGGCCTTCGAGGATGACGGCCTGCCGATCGCCGTGCTGGAGGTCGACGAGGAAAAAGACATCCACGAAGTGTCGCTCTATGCCGACGACGACGTCGATGGCATCGAGGCGCGTATCAGAGAGATCCTCGCCGATCTCGGTCTGCCAAAGTCGATCGAGCGCGAGGTGCTTCCCGACGTCGACTGGGTGGCGCGCTCGCTGGAAGGGCTAAAGCCGGTGCGCGCCGGACGTTTCCTCGTCCACGGATCGCATGACCGGGCTCAGCGCCACAGCGGCGATCTCGCCATCGAGATCGAAGCCGGCCTTGCCTTCGGTACCGGACATCACGGCACCACGGCCGGCTGCCTCGAAATGCTGGAGCAGGTGGTGCGGCGCGAACGGCCGCGCAATGCGCTCGACCTCGGCACCGGCAGCGCCGTGCTGGCGATCGCGCTGGCAAAACTCGCGCATATCCCGGTGCTGGCGACAGACATCGATCCGGTCGCCATTCGCGTCGCCGCCGCCAACGCACGTCTCAATCACGTCAAGGCGCTGGTCGAGACGGTGACGGCGCCAGGTTTCCACAATCCCATTTTCGCCAGGCGCGCGCCTTTCGACCTTATCGTCGCCAACATCCTGGCGCGTCCGCTGATGCGGTTGGCGCCGGAAATGGCCAAGCACATCCAGCTCGGCGGCTCGCTGGTGCTCTCCGGCATCCTCGACCGCCAGCGCGACGCGGTGATCTCGGCCTATGTCGGCCAGAGCTTCCGCCACGTCCGCACATCGCACCGCGAAGGCTGGGTGACGATCCACCTCAAGCGCTGAGATAGATGGACCTGCGGGCCCGCCGCTGGACCAAACGCCGGAATGTTGTAAACCGTCCCGGCCCATTGCACCTTGCCTCGCGGCACGGCAGCGGGAAATCGATTCCGCTTTTCGAGGGCATCGGCTACGGTCAAGGCGCGGTGGCGCGAGAGGGAGGCCAGAATGTTCCAGACCTTTGATTCCGCCGGCGATCCGGCCGTTGGCAAGCCACGCGTGGCCATGCTGCGCCAATGGCTGGCCGAGAACAAGCTCGACGGTTTCATGGTTCCCCGCGCGGACGAGCACCAGGGCGAGTATGTCGCCGACCGCTCGGCGCGGCTGAAATGGCTGACCGGCTTTTCCGGCTCTGCCGGCGTCGCCATCGTGCTGCGCGATCGCGCCTTCATCTTCGTCGACGGCCGCTACACGCTGCAGGTGCGCAATGAAGTCGATCTCTCGATCTTCACCGTCGAAAGCCTCGTCGACAATCCACCCGCCACCTGGATCAAGGACAATCTCGGCAAAGGCGCAAGGCTTGGCTTCGATCCGTGGCTGCACACGATCGGCGAGGTCAAGGCGCTGAAGGCATCGGCCGAGCAATCCGGCGCGACGCTGGTGCCGCTCGACAAGAACCCGATCGACATCATCTGGAAGGACCAGCCGGAGGCGCCGCGCGCGCCGGTCGAGCTGCACCCGATCGCCTTTGCCGGCGAACTCGCCAAGGACAAACTGGCACGGCTGGCCGGCGCTATCGGCAAGGACGGCGCGACCCACGCGGTGCTCACCGACCCCTCTTCCATCGCCTGGGTCTTCAACATCCGTGGCGGCGACGTGCCGCACACGCCGCTGGCGCTCGGCTTCGCCATCCTCGCCGCCGACGGCAACCACCAGCTATTCATGGACCAGCGCAAGTTCCCGCGCCAGGTCGCGGCCTATCTGACCCAGCTTGCCGATCTGCATGATCCAGGCGAGTTCGAGACGGCGATCGTCGACCTCGCCAAGGCTGGTGCCAAGATCGCGCTCGATCCGGTGCTGGCGGCGGAAAAACTCCGGATGCTGGTCGAGGACAATGGCGGCGCCGTCGTGCTTGCGCCGGATCCCGCCCGCATTCCGCGCGCGACCAAGAATCAGGCCGAGATCGCCGGCAGCCGCGCCGCGCATCGCCGTGACGGCGCGGCGGTTGCCAAGCTGCTCTGCTGGCTCGACCGGCAAAAGCCGGGCTCGCTTGACGAGATCGCTGTTGTCATCCGGCTCGAGGAGGTGCGCCGGCAGACCGGCGAGGAAACGCAAATGCCGCTGCGCGACGTTTCCTTCGACACCATTTCCGGCGCCGGCCCGAACGGCGCCATCATGCACTACCGCGTCTCGCGCGCCACCAGCCGCAAGCTGCAGGCCGGGGAGCTGTTCCTGCTCGATTCCGGCGCGCAATACCAGGACGGCACCACCGACATCACCCGCACGGTGCCGATCGGGCAGCCGACGGCGGAGATGCGCGAGCGCTTCACACTGGTGCTGAAAGGCATGATCGGCATCTCGATGCTGCGCTTCCCCGCCGGCACGCGTGGCTCGGAGATCGATGCCGTCGCCCGCATGGCATTGTGGAAGCATGGCTGCGACTTCGCTCATGGCACCGGCCACGGCGTCGGCTCTTACCTGGCCGTGCATGAAGGCCCGCAGCGCATCGCGCGCACCGGCACCGAAAAGCTGCTTGCCGGCATGATGCTGTCCAACGAGCCGGGCTACTACAAGGAAGGCTCCTACGGCATTCGCATCGAGAACCTGATCCTGGTCACATCAGCCGAGCCGATTGAAGGTGGCGACATCGCCATGCATGCTTTCGAGACGCTGACGCTGGCGCCCATCGACAAGCGGCTGATCCGCACCGAGCTGCTGAATCGCGACGAGCTGCAATGGCTCGACCAGTATCACGCCCGGGTGCTGGCCGAGATCGGCCCGATGGTCGACGGCGAGACGCTGGCCTGGCTGGAAAAAGCGACAGCGCCGCTGCCGCATGACGCCAAGATCTGACGATAGCCCATTTCTCCCCGTTTGCGGGGAGAAATGCCCGGCAGCAGGGCAATGAGGGGCAGCGCCGACGATCCGAACGATCACGCCGGCGAAGTTCTTATCCGACGAACTGGCGTGCCAATATAAGCACCGCGGCGCCGGCCAAAAACATCGCCATCAGGCCACCGCGCAGCGACACTAGCGCGGTGACGGCGAGCGCTGCCCATTCCGCTGGTCCGGCGTGCAGCAGTTCCGGCGCCACCAGCGTCGTCAGCACCGCGGCCGGCACGGCGTTCAACCCGGCCTCGACGCGCGGATGGATGTTCTCGAAGCGCGAGATGACCAGATGGCCGCCGATACGGGTGAGGTAGGTGGCGACGGCGCCGGCGAGAATGATCCAGAAGGTCGTGCTCATGGCCGCTTGCCCACACCGCTGAGATGCGGCGGCAGGATGACCGCCAGGAGAATGCCGGCAATCGCGCCGATCGAGACATGCCAGGGCGAGCCGACCGTCCTGTAGGCGATGATCGAGGCAATTGCGCTGGCGGCAACGACGGGCGCCCACAGCGGCCGCTTGCGGAAGCCCAGCACCAGGCCGAGGAAATAGATCGGCAGCAGGAAATCGATGCCCAGCGCATGCGTGTCCGGGATCATCTTGCCGAACACCGCGCCCAGCGCGCTTTCGATCACCCAGAACACATAGACCGGCAGGCCGAGCCCCATATACCAGACGAAGCCGACAGGACGGCCGGACTCCGCCCTCGCCTCGGCGATGGCAAATTGCGGATCGGTGAGCACGAAATAGCCGATCGCCTGCTGAATCAAAGGCCAATGCGCGATGCGCCTACCGATGCCGGCCGAATACAGCACATGGCGGAAATTCACCGCGAAGATCGACAGCACGATCAGCCACGGCGCGACATGCTGGCCGAACAATTCGATGCCGACCATCTGGCTGGCGCCGCCATAGATCGTGGCGCTCATCAGGAAGGCTTCGAGGACCGAGAAACCATTGTCGACGGCCAGGGCCCCGAACAGCACCGCGAACGGCGCCGAGGCGACGACGACCGGCATCGACAAACGCACGCCGTCCCAGAAATCGCTTTTCGCCCTGCCCTCAGAGATTGCTTCCGCCGCCATGAGCTGCTCCTTGAGCGGCATCACTTAGGGAGCGTCGCCTTCGATGTCACACGAATTCGCTTGAGCTTGACGATCAGCGGAACTGATCGAAACCCGCCACCCGCGCGGTGGCCAGTCAGCAAAGCGTTGCGAGCGCCTGCGTGCCATCAAAGGATCCTGGCGGATGATGGAATTTCCAACCGCCCCTATTGTCGGGCGATCGAGCCTGATGCCAAGATCGGGGAAACAAGAGGGATAGCGAATGATCGTCTATGATTTCACCGGCCGGCATGCGGTCGTCACCGGGGCTGGCGGCGGCATGGGCGAGGCGATCGCGCTGGCGCTGCTCGATGCCGGCGCCTCCGTCACCGCCATCGACGTCAAGCCGCGTCCGGTATCGCTCGCCGCCTTTGACGACCGGCTCACCTTCGCCCAGGGCGACCTGACCGACGCCGCTTTCGTCGAGCGGACCATCGATGCCGCGGGCCGCGCGCGCGGCGGCATCGATTATCTTGCCAACGTCGCCGGCGTGCTCTGGTTCGGCCGCGACAAGTCGGCGCTCGAAATGGATCTCGACGTCTGGGACCAGGTCTTCAACATCAACCTGAAATCCTTCGTGCACACGGCCCGCGCGGTCGTCCCGCATATGCGTGCCGGCGGCCGTGGCGGCGCGATGGTGCATTTCTCGACCATCCAGTGGTATCGCGGCGACCCGACCCCGCAGGATGCCTACCAGGCGTCGAAGGCCGGCGTCTGCGCGCTCTCCAAATCGCTCGCCATGCAGCTTGCCGGCGACCGCATCCGATCCAATTCCATCTGTCCCGGCATGGCGCTGACGCCGCTGCAGGCACGCTGGGACACCGAGGAGAAGCGCGCCGCCGTCGCGAACTACGCACCGCTCGGCCGCATTGGCACGCCGCAGGATATGGCGAATGCCGCGCTGTTCCTGCTCTCGGATGCAGCAAGCTACATCACGGGCATCGAGCTCGCCGTCGATGGCGGCCTGCTGATGCGGATGTAAGCCTATCGACCGTCCTGTCAGGCCGGGACGGCCGTGCCCTGGATCGCCCTGCCCCAATCGAGCAGCGGCTTTGCCCGCAAGGTGAAATCGACGAGATCGTCGACCAACGCCGGCGAATGGATCGTCGCGACATCGATGTCATGCCGGACCACGAAATGCCGGTTGCGCACCGCTTGGGCAAGGTCGTCGTCGGCAACATCCTCGAAGCCGCGCGGCGCACGTTTCAGGCGGTCTTCTGGATCGAGCTCCAGGCCCGCTTTCTTGAGCGACGAGACCATGCCGCGGAACTTGGCTGGTTTTTCCACGATCGCCTTGCGCATGGCCTGTAAGAGTTCCGGCGCCGGCTGCCACCAGGCGACGCCGGCAAAACAGCGCTCCAGTCCGATATGCACGTAGAAGACGCCTTGCGACATCTTGGTGCCGTCGGGTGACAGGATCGCCGACAGATGCCGGTTGTAAGGCCGCTTGTCCTTGGCGAAGCGCACGTCCCGATTGATGCGGAACAGCGACTTCTTGCGGTCGCCGCGCAAGCCGAGCCTGGCTTTTTCAAAACGTTCGCTGAGCGTCTCAACCAGATCGCAGAATGGTCCGTGCAATTCGCTGTCAAAGAGAGCGCGGTTTTCCTGGAACCATTCGCGGCTCTGATGGAAGTCGAGCGCCTTGAAGAACGGAATGGCTTTTGGGCCGAACCCTTTGAACGCGCCGGCCGTCACGACTTGACGACCCGCTGCAGCCAGGTGTCCTCGTCAATGACCTCGACGCCGAGTTCATTGGCTTGCTTGAGTTTGGAGCCGGCTCCCGGCCCCGCCACCAAGAGATCGGTCTTGGCCGACACCGAACCCGCGACCTTGGCGCCCAGACGTTCGGCCATCGCCTTGGCTTCGGAGCGCGTCATCTTTTCCAGCGTGCCGGTGAAGACGATGGTCTTGCCGGCGACTTCGCTGTCTGTCGAAACGGTGACGATATAAGGCTTCGGGCTGACCTGTTCGAGCAGCTTGTCGAGCACGTCGTCATTGCGCTCATTGCCGAAGAAATCGCGCAGCGCGTCGATCACCGTGTCGCCGATGCCGTTGATCGACGGGAAGACGCTGTGTGGGTCTTCCGCCTTTGCCGTCTCCTTGCCGACCCGGATAAACTCCTCGATGGTCGAGAAGGTGCGGGCAAGCACGGCCGCCGTCGTCTCGCCGATATGGCGAATGCCGAGCGCGAAGATGAAGCGGTCGAGCTCCGGCTCGCGGCGCGCATCTATTGCCGCGAACAATTTGTCGAGACCTTCATAGTTGCGGTCCTCGACGCCGCGCACATTCTTGCGCGTCTTGCCGGAGGCCGCCTCGCGCTGCCGCGCCTGCTCCTCGCGCCGCTCGGCCAGCGCCTTGGTGACGGCCGGCCGACGGTCCTTCAGCGTAAAAATGTCGGCGGCGGTCTTCACCAGCCCGGAGTTGAAGAACAGGTCGATGTTTTCCGATCCCAGGCCCTCGATGTCGAGCGCGCCGCGCGACACGAAATGGCGCAGCCGCTCGACGGCTTGCGCCGCGCAGATCAGCTCGCCGGTGCAGCGGCGGCGCGAATCCTCCTTGCCGGTCTTCTCATTGACCTCGCGCGTCGCTGGCGAACCGCAGACCGGACATGTATGCGGGAACTCGTAAGGCACGGCATTGGCCGGCCGCTTGTCGATGACGACGCTGACAATCTGTGGGATGACATCGCCTGCCCGCTGGATGACGACGGTGTCGCCGATGCGCACGTCGATGCCGTCGCGGATCGGCTGGCCGTTGCTGTCGAAGCCCTTGATGTAGTCCTCATTGTGCAGCGTGACGTTCTCGACCACCACGCCGCCGACCGTCACCGGCGCCAGCCGCGCCACCGGCGCCAGCGTGCCGGTGCGGCCGACCTGGATATCGATCTTCTCGACCGTGGTCATTGCCTGCTCGGCCGGGAATTTGTGCGCGATCGCCCAGCGCGGCTCGCCGGTGACAAAACCCCAGCGGCGCTGCAGCTCGAGCTGGTCGACCTTGTAGACGACGCCGTCGATGTCATAGCCGAGAGACGAGCGCAGTTCCTCGATATGATGATACTGCGCAATGAGTTCCTCGACCGATTTCGCCCGCACCATCAACGGGCTGATCTTGAACCCCCATTCGCCGAATTTCTGCACGGACTCAAACTGGGTCGGAGCCGGATCAGCAGTGGTGTAACCCCATGCATAGGCGAAGAATTTCAGGTTGCGGCTGGCGGTGACGGACGGATCCTTCTGGCGCAGCGACCCTGCCGCCGTGTTGCGCGGATTGACATAATCCTGGCCGCCGACCGCCGCCGATCGCTGCTTCAGCGCCTCGAATTCGGCATAAGTCATATAGACCTCGCCACGGATCTCGATGGTCTGCGGCCAACCTGAGCCCTTCAGCGTCTTCGGGATGTCGGCAATCGTCTTCAAATTGGCGGTGATGTCTTCGCCGACGGCGCCATCGCCGCGCGTCGCGCCTTGCACGAAGACGCCGTTCTCGTAGCGCAGCGACGCCGACAGCCCGTCGATCTTCGGCTCGGCGGTGAAGGCGATGTCCAGATCCCTGTCGCGATCGAAAAAGCGGCGGCCGCGCTCGATGAAATCGGTGACGTCCGCGTCGGTGTAAGCCTTGGCTAGACTGAGCATTGGCACCGCGTGGCGCACCTTGGCAAAGCCTTCGGCGGGTGCCGCCCCAACCCGCAGCGAGGGCGAATCCTCACGCACCAAGCCTGGGAAATGCTCCTCAAGGGCAAGGTTGCGCCGCCTCAGCGCGTCATATTCGGCGTCGGTGATCGTCGGCGCGTCCTCGGTATGATAGCGCCGGTCGTGCTCGGCGATCTCGGCCGCCAATCGCTTCAGCTCCTCCGCGGCTTCGCCTTCGCTCAGCGATTCGACTGGTTTTTCCGACATGCGGTGCGGTCCTCGGATTGTGGGCTGCCACTATAAATCAGGATTCGCCGACAGGGAGTCGGCTCGCGTAAAAATCATTCCCGAACAGTAGGATGCAGTCATCTGCTGACTCATGCTGCCAAGTCTGGAAAATCAAGCGCCTAGGGTGTCTTGAGACACAGCCTAAGCTGCAGCGGTATTCTCGCGCAGCAACCGCTCGGCCGCCGCACGGGCCTCATCAGTAATGGTGGCGCCGGCCAGCATGCGCGCGATCTCTTCCTGGCGCGCGGCGCGGTCCATTTCGGCAATACCGGTGGCGACACGGTCCTTGCCGCCGGATTTGGAGATCAGGAAATGCGTCGCCGCACGCGCCGCCACCTGTGGCGCATGCGTTACCGAAAGCACCTGCACCCGCTTCGAAAGCCTTGCCAGCCGCTGGCCGATGGCGTCGGCCACCGCGCCGCCGACGCCTGTATCGATTTCGTCGAAAACCAGCGTCGGCGCCGAGCCGCGATCGGCGAGCGCGACTTTCAGTGCCAGAAGGAAGCGCGAAAGCTCGCCGCCGGAAGCCACCTTCATCATCGGCCCCGGCCTGGTGCCCGGATTGGTGCGCACCCAGAACTCGACCTGGTCGATGCCTTCCTCCATACGGCTTTCGGCGTCGGTCGCGATTTCCACGATGAACTCGGCGCGCTCGAGCTTGAGCGCCGGCAATTCGACCATCACCGCCTTGGTCAGGCCGGAAGCCGCCGCGTGACGCAGCGACGACAATTGCGCCGCCGAGATGTCGTAAGCCTCGCGCGCGGCGGCAGCCTGCTTTTCCAGCGCATGCAGGCGTTCCTCGCCGGCATCGAGATCGGCCAGATCGGCAACCATCGTGTCGCGCAGCTGCGCCAGATCGTCGACGGCGACACTGTGCTTGCGCGAGGCGGCGCGCAGCGAAAACAGCCGCTCCTCGGCCTTCTCCAGCCGCTGCGGGTTATATTCGGTGGCGCGAAGCGCCGCCTCGACGCCGGATTGCGCCGCGTCGAGCGAAAGCATCGCCTCGTCGAGCGACTTCACCACATCCTCGAGCAGCCCGGGGGCCTCCGTCGCCTTGCGCTGCAGCCGTCTCAGCAAACTGGCCAGTTGCGGCAAAGGCGAAGACGGTCCCGACAGCACGTCCTGCGCGTCATGGATTTCGGAGGCGATCTTTTCGGCGCGCATCATGCGGGCGCGCAATTCTGCCAGCTCGCTCTCCTCGCCCGGTTGCGGATCGAGCTTGCCAAGCTCGGCGACCGAGGCGCGCAAATAGTCTGCCTCGCGCGCCGCCGCTTCGACCTTGGCGCGATGCCGGGAAAGCTCCTGTTCGCAGCCGCGCCAGTAGCGCCAAGCTTCGCCGCTGCCGCGCACGGCGCCGAGATGACCGCCGAAACTGTCCAGCAGGTCACGATGCGCGCCGGGATCGACCAGCGCCCGCTCGTCATGCTGGCCATGGATCTCGACCAGCGCCCGGCCGACATCGCGCATCAACGTAACGCTGGACGGCTGGTCGTTGACGAAGACGCGCGTGCGTCCGTCGGCCGTCTGCACGCGGCGCAGGATGATATCGCCATCGTTCTCGATGTCATTTTCAGCAAGCAGCGTGCGCGCCGGATGGTTGCGCGGCACATCGAACACGGCAATGACCTGGCCTTGCGCCGCGCCATGGCGGACAAGCGAAGCATCGCCGCGCGCCCCGAGAGCCAGCGACAACGCGTCGAGCAGGATGGATTTACCGGCGCCGGTCTCGCCGGTCAGCACCGAAAGCCCGGGCAGGAAGTCGATGTCCAGCTTCTCGATCAGGACGATATCGCGGATCGACAGTCTGGACAGCATCAGAACCCGGACCTATTGCATGTCGCCCAAAGTGGACCCGGTTTTGGGACAACGACATGCGCAAAAACAAAAGACTTAAAGCGCGTCATGCGGGCCTGTTCAAGCGCGACGCACCTTAACGCGGCATGCGACCACCTGGAGTCGCAGCGCCGCACTATCTTTTTGTTTTTGCGCCGGATCAATCCGAAAAGCGTTGTGCACGCTTGCGTTCGAACCGCAGCCGTCAGGCGCCGGTGATCAGCTTGCCAGCCTTGGAGATCCACGAGCCGGCATTCTCGCGCGGTTCAAGCCCGTTGCTCTGCAAGAGCTTGTAGGAATCCTTGTACCACGAGCTGTCCGGATAGTTGGTGCCAAGCACCGCGGCGGCCGTCTGCGCTTCCGAGGTCAGGCCCAGGGCGTAGTAGGCCTCGGTCAGGCGCGCGAGCGCCTCCTCGACGTGGCGTGTGTTGGAGTAGTTCTCGACCACGGTGCGGAAGCGCTTGACCGCGGCGATATATTCGCGGCGCTCGAGATAGTAGCGGCCAACCTGCATCTCCTTGCCGGCGAGCTGGTCGTTGGCGAAGCGGATCTTGTCCTTGGCGTCGGGGACATATTCCGACGTCGGCCAGCGCGTCACCAGATCCTGCATGGTCTGGATGGTCTGGCGCGCTTCCTTCTGGTCCTGGGTGACGTCCTTGATCTGCCGATAATAGCTCAAGCCGATGATGTACTGCGCATAAGCGGCGTCGTCGGTCGTCGGGTAGAGGGTCAGATAGCGCTTGGCGGTGCCGATCGCCTCGTCATAGTTGCCGGCACGGTAATCGGCGAAAGCGCCCATCACCATCGATTTGCGGGCGGCTTCCGAATAAGGGTGCTGGCGGTCGACTGCGTCAAACTTCTTGCTTGCTTCGTCGAGGCGGCCGGCATTCATGTTGGCCAGGCCCTGGTTGTAGAGAACGTCCGCCGGCTCGGTCTGGTCGACATAGGTCGCCAGGTTGACGTCCTTCTTCTCCGACATGCACGCCGACAGCACGAGCGAAGGAACAACCACCGACAGCGCCAGCAGAGCACGACGCGGCGCTACCGATTGACCAACTCGCGAAAAAAACATGTTTGAATTCCGCCCCTTCGGCGTCGTTTCGGTCCGGGCCGAAGCCATAAACCATTATCCCCTTGCCCGGCAACGCTATGTCCGGCCAATCGCACATTTTTGTGGCGACCGTCGGGCACCGCGACCGGGGTGCAATTTGGCGCCCCAATGATGTATTAATACCACACTTGCGTATTCCGCATCAAACCCGGCGACTGGGGTTACGCGCGATCCTGCCTCATCGGTCGCAAAGGAAGCGTTACGTGCTGGAAGATCTGGAAACATCGCGCCTGCGGCTGAGGCCAGTTCGTCAGGCCGATCGCGACGACCTTTTCGCGCTGGAACAGGACCCACAGGTTATGCGCTTCCTCAACGGCGGCAAGCCGACGCCGCCCGACGGCATCGATCCGTCCGTCGATTTCCTGATGCCGCGCGGCGGTGAAAAAGGCATTTGGAGCGCGCAGGAAAAAGCGTCCTCAGCCTTTGTCGGCTGGTTCTCGCTGCGTGCTCGCGGCGGCGATTCGGCGGAGTTGGGTTACCGGCTGCGGCGCGCGATGTGGGGAAGAGGCTATGCCAGCGAAGGCGCGGCGGCGCTTGTCGAAGCCGGTCTGTCCCGTTTCGGCTATACCCGCATCGTCGCCAGCACCATGGCCGTCAACCAGGCATCACGCCGCGTTCTGGAGAAGGCCGGGCTTGTCCACGTCGGCACATTCTATGTTGAAGGACCCGACAGGCTGCCGGGGGCCGAGCATGGCGATGTCGACTATGAGATCAGGCGCCGGATATAGGCGCGCGCGGCAGCGTTAGATGACCCAAGGGGCGTAGACCGGCCGGCTGACGGCGATCATTTCGGCGACACGGCCACGCTCTCGGCGCCGCGTCTCGACGATTTCGAAGGCCGTATGGTCGGACAACAGCCGGCGCAATGCCGAAGCGTTCATCCGATGACCGCCGCGGTAGGAGCGGAAGCAGCCGATGAACCGCGCGCCGGCCAGTGCCAGATCACCCATTGCGTCGAGCGTCTTGTGGCGGGCGAATTCATTGGGATAGCGCAGCCCGCCGACATTGATGACGCGGTTGTCGTCGCCGATGACCAGCGAATTCTCGAGCGAGGAGCCCAGCGCATAACCGGCGGCCCATAGCCGTTCGACGTCCTTCATGAAGCCGAAGGTACGGGCCCTGGCGATATCGCTGCGAAAGACGTCGGGGTTGATGTCGGAAGCAAATTGCTGCCGGCCGATCGCCGGGCTTTCGAAATCGATCTCGACCTCGAAGCGAGTGCCGTCATAGGGCCGGAACTCGGCCCATGACGCGCCTGCCTCGACGCGCACCGGCTTGAGCACGCGGATGTAACGACGTCTCACCGCCAGTGTTTCGAGGCCGACCTGGTCGAAGGCCTCTATGAAGGCCATCGCGCTGCCGTCGAGGATAGGAACCTCGGAACCGTCGATCTCGATGATCAGATTGTCGATGCCAAGCCCGAACACCGTGGCCATGAGGTGCTCGATGGTGGCGATATGCGCACCGGCCGGGTCGCCAAGCATGGTGCACAGATCCGTGGCGCCAACCTCCGCGACCAAGGCGCGGAATTCGTGCACCTCATCGCCGTTCGAAAGATGGAAGACGATGCCCGTGTCGGCGTCGGCCGGCAGGAAATGCACGGTAACGGGTTTGCCGCTGTGGACGCCGGTACCGGTCAACGTCGCACGCGATTTCACTGTGGTCTGATAGTCGTGCAAGACAAACCCCATACGCCCAAACTGCCTGCGTCCGCTTTGTCAGCCTTGGACGTCTTGCGACAGATGGGGCGCCTAGCGTCCACACGAATGCGGCAAAACAAACAAGAGCATGCGGCTCTGGTATGATCGGCAGGCAGGGCTACTCCCCGAATCCCGGCAGGCCGATTTGATCGACCGGAAGATAATGACCCGTCGGAGAGACTCCAAATCACGGTTTCTTACCCCGTGTAACCACGGAAAAGTATAAGAAGAATCCGGTAACGCTTTGTTTTCAATGTATTTTAAAAAGAAGCAGGCAGACGATTTGCGCGTCTGGCTGTTAACAAACGTTATATAACGTTAACGATCAGCGGCCCCTTGATCGGCGATCAAGGGGCCGCTGTATCTGGTCAGTTGGCCTGGCGACGCAGGAATGCCGGGATTTCCAGCTGGTCGTCTTCCTGGACCGTGCGGCTCTGCGGCGTCAGCCGACCCTGATCGTCGAGCTGACCACGGCGCGGTGCGTAGAGCGCCGGATCCTGGCTGGCGAGACGGCGCATTTCCGGCGCCGCCTGGCGCAGCTTCGGCTCGCGCGGCTGCGCCGGCTGAAGCCGGGCAGGCTCTTCCTCACGGCGAGTCAGCCCATTGGTCAGCCGCTTGATCAGGCCCATCGGACCGCTGTTCTCATGGTCGGCCGGACGGCTCTTGGCCTCGACTTCCGCCCGCACGACCGGCGGAAAATCCTCCACGCGCGGCATGCGCTGCGGGGCTGCGGCCATCGGTTGTGGCATCTCGCGCTGCGGCGCGGGCTGCATGACCTGCTGCGGCACGACCGGCTGCGGACGCGGCTGGGCCGGCGGCGCCTGGAAGATCTTGCTCTGCGGCTGGAAGTCGTCGACCGGAGCCGGACGCTGCTGCGCCATCGCGGCCGCGTTGGCTTCGGCGAGCTGGATCGCCTCGGCTACCGGATCGACGGCGCGCGGCTCGTAGATCGGCTGCTGCACAGCGGCCGGGCGACCGTCGACAGCGGGTGCGGCCGGGCGGCTAACGGGCTTCTGCGGTGCCGTGCGGATCGAGATCGGTGCTGCAGCGATTTCAGCCGCCGACTTGTCGATGCCGGTGGCGACCACCGAGACGCGAATGACGCCTTCCAGTTCCTCGTCGAAGGTGGCGCCCAGGATGATGTTGGCGTCCTGATCGACTTCCTCGCGAATGCGGGTCGCGGCTTCGTCGACTTCGAACAGCGTCAGGTCGCGGCCGCCAGTGATCGAGATCAGCAGGCCCTTGGCGCCCTTCATCGAGGTCTCGTCGAGCAGCGGATTGGCGATAGCAGCCTCGGCGGCGGCCATCGCGCGGCCCTCGCCCGAAGCCTCGCCGGTGCCCATCATCGCCTTGCCCATCTCGCGCATCACCGAGCGAACGTCGGCGAAGTCGAGATTGATCAGGCCTTCCTTGACCATCAGGTCGGTGATGCAGGCAACACCGGAATAGAGCACCTGGTCGGCCATGGCGAAGGCATCGGCGAAGGTGGTCTTGTCATTGGCCAGCCGGAACAGGTTCTGGTTGGGGATGACGATCAGCGTATCGACGCATTTCTGCAGTTCCTCGATGCCCATATCCGCCGTCTTCATGCGGCGCTGGCCTTCGAAGTGGAACGGCTTGGTGACGACGCCGACGGTGAGGATGCCCTTCTCGCGAGCGGCGCGGGCAACGACCGGAGCAGCACCCGTGCCGGTGCCGCCGCCCATGCCGGCGGTGACGAAGCACATATGGGTGTTGGTGAGATGGTCGAGGATCTCATCGATGCACTCTTCAGCCGCCGCACGGCCGACTTCCGGCTGCGAGCCGGCGCCGAGGCCTTCGGTGACATGCGCGCCGAGCTGGATGAGCCGCTCGGCCTTCGACATCGTCAGCGCCTGCGCGTCGGTGTTGGCGACCACGAACTCGACGCCGCGCAGACCCGCGGTGATCATGTTGTTCACGGCATTGCCGCCGCCGCCGCCGACACCGAACACGGTGATGCGCGGCTTCAGCTCGGTGATGTCCGGCTTTTGCAGATTGATGGTCATTGTCTTCGTCCTTTGCCTTTCCCGCCGCCTCGCCGCTGCGGCCGCCTGTGGGGCTGTCCCCGTCAATTAAAAACTGTCTCTCAACCACTGACTCATGCGATGCAGTTTTCCGCCTGTCCCGGTCATCCTGAAACCGGAAAGTCCTTTCGCCGAATGGCTCTCGAAGCTTGCCATCTGCGGATAGATCAGCAGTCCGACCGGCGTTGAGAACGCCGGCCCCTTGGCCGCCTCGGGCAGGCCGGCAACGCCAAGCGGCCGGCCGATGCGCACATTGCGCCCGAGGATGCGGCGCGCCGCTTCCGGCAGGCCGGACAGCTGGCTGGCGCCACCGGTGAGCACGACGCGCTTGCCGACGGCATTGCCGTAGCCGGACTTGTTCAACCGGTCGCGCAAGAGCTCCAGTGTCTCGTCGATGCGGGCGCGGATGATGCGCGTCATCACCGAACGCGGGATCTGCAGCGGCATCTCGCCTTCCTCGCCGATCGGCTGGATCGAGACGAGATCGCGGTCGTCGGCGCTGCCCGGCAGTGCCGAGCCATGCATCACCTTCAGCCGCTCGGCGGCATCGAGCGACGTCGACAGACCCTTGGCCATATCGAGCGTCACGTGGTTGCCGCCGATGGCGATGGCATCGCCATGCACGAACTTGCCTTCCGAAAACACCGAGATCGTCGTGGTGCCGCCACCCATGTCGATGCAGGCAGCGCCCATTTCGAGCTCGTCATCGACAAGCGCCGCCAGTCCGCTGGCATAGGGCGTCGCCACGATACGCTCGACCGACAGATGCGAGCGGTTGATGCAAAGCTCGAGATTGCGCATCGGTGCCGCGTCACCCGTCAAGACATGCATGTCGACGCCAAGCGCGTCGCCGACCATGCCGCGCGGATCGCGCATGCCGCGCTCGGCATCCAGCGAAAAGCCGACCGGCAAGGAATGAACCACCTCGCGCTCGGCCCTGAGCGCCTGCTTGGCGCCGGCGGAGAGCACGCGCTTGATGTCGGCCTCCTCAACCTGGTGGCCGCCGAGATTGATGGTTGCCGAAAAAGCTTCGCTCTTCAGCCGGCCGGCCGTCATGTTGACGATCAGGGAATCGACGGTCAGCCCGGCCATGCGCTCGGCCGCGTCGACGGAGAGCCGGATGGCATGTTCGGCGCGGTCGAGGTCGACTACGACGCCCGATTTCACGCCTTGCGATTTCTGATGGCCGATGCCGATCACCTGGATGCGGTGCGAACGCCCGCGCAAAAGCTTGCCGTCCTCGTTCGGCTTGAGCTTGGCCACCACGCAGCAAACCTTGCTCGAACCGACATCGAGCACCGTGAGCGTACCGGACCGGCGCGAAGAAGCATCACTAGTGCCGCCAAGCCAGCTCATATCTTCGTCCCCGCCTTGCGCTTGGTCAGGCTCTTTGGCTTTTCGTTGAGCGAGGCTTCGCGCTGCGTCGCTGCCTCCGGCGACAATTCCAGCACCAGCCGATCGGGGAGCCGCATGTCGACACCGACGATGTCGCGGGCGAGAATGCCATTGTCATGGTCGAGCTTGACGAGTTCGGCCATCGCCTGGTCCTCGTCGTCCTCCGGCAATTTGATGGTGATGCCGTTTTCGAGCCTCAGATCCCAGCGCCGTTCGCCAACCCGGATATAGCCTTTGACCCGCGCGGCGAGCTCGGGATAGCGCTTGATCTTCTCCAGGAAGCCAGGCGCCTGGGCCGGCGCGCCGGTACCGATGATCAGCGGCAGCAAGGCCTGCTTGCCGCCAGAGAAAGGCGCAATCACTTCGCCTGAGCGTTCGATGACCGAAAGCTGGTCGCCCTGTTGCCAGAGCGCGAAGGGCTCACGCTCCTCAATGCGCACCTCAAGCGTATGCGGATAGATCTTTCGCACCGCCGCGCCCTCGACCCAGGGCAAGGTCGCGATGCGTTCACGCGCGGCCTCGGCATCGAAGCCGATCAGCGAGGTCCAGCCATCGAGGCCAATCCGGTCAAGCACGTCGATTTCGGATGTCTGGCGGTTACCGATCACCTTGATCTGGTCGACGGCAAAACCGGTGCGCGCCGTGACGCCTTGCACGATGCTGTCGCCGTATCCGCCAACAAAGGCGCCGTAGGCGCTGCTCGATGCGATCAGCACAGCGGACAGTATCGCCGCCGAGAAACGCGGCGCCTCGTACTCGCCGCCGCAGAGACGCGCGAGCAGGCGGACTGGCCGGCGCAACTGGCGCGGCAGCACGAAATGGTCGAACGACAGCGGCATGCCGAACAGCGCGGAACCGGCCGCACCGCCTTTGCCCTGTCCCCACCTCAACGCAGACACGAAGCGTCCTCCACCATCCAACTCAACAAATCGCCGAACGAGTGTCCCGCTTGCGCGGCGATTTCAGGCACCAGAGACGTCGGCGTCATGCCCGGCTGGGTGTTGACCTCAAGCCAGACAACCTCGCCGTTTTCGGAATGGCGGTCGTCGTAACGGAAGTCCGACCGGGAGACGCCCCGGCAACCGATGGCAAGATGAGCCTTAAGGGCCAGTGTCTGTATTTTTTGGTAAATATTCGGTGAAATTTTAGCAGGGATTTCGTGTTTTGATCCGCCAGGCACGTATTTTGAATCGTAGTCGTAGAAGGAATGGCCGGTCGGGATGATCTCGCAGACACCGAGCGCCACATCACCCATCACCGCGCAGGTCAATTCGCGGCCATGGATGTAGCGCTCGACCATGACGATCTCGCCATATTTCCATTCCGACGAGCCGATCACCTGCGGTGGATGCGACTGCCCTTCATGCACAATGACAACGCCGAAGCTCGACCCTTCATTGACAGGCTTCACCACATAGGGCGGCTTCATCGGATGCTTGTTCTGGATGGCGAAGCGGTTGACCACCTTCGATTCCGCAACCGGAATGCCGGCCGCCTTGGCGACTTTCTTGGACTGTTCCTTGTTCATGGCCAACGCCGAAGCGAGCACGCCCGAATGGGTGTAGGGAATTCCAAGATATTCGAGAATTCCCTGAATTGTGCCGTCCTCGCCGAACGGGCCGTGCAGCGCATTGAAGGCGACGTCGGGCTTGAGCTCGGCAAGCACAGCGCCGACATCGCGCGAAACATCGACGCGGGTGACCTGATAGCCTTCATTCTCGAGCGCATCCGCACATGCCTTCCCCGAGGACAGAGACACGGGCCGCTCCGAGGAGAATCCACCCAGAAGCACAGCCACATGTTTCTTCTTCATCCCGTCATCCCCTCTCACGCCGGGCCTGCAACCGATATTCCCGCACCGCATCCCCAAGCGTTGAGTCCGAGTCTTCCGGCAGGTTGCCCCCCCAGACGGAAAACGCGACTTAACGCGTCGAACGACTCAAATCAGGAAACGCTTTAGGGCAGAGAATCAGAGAGTTGATTCGCTGGCAAGTGCCTATGATTCCGAGAGATTCACTTTCCGCGAAAACGGCTGCAAAAAGTGAATTGTGAGTCTTTGCGGCAACGGTTCGGAGCCGATTTCAGACGGTTTGAAGTTCAAGCATCACATGAACTTCAGCGGGCGCTAAAGGAGCTGCCCCAGGAACTCCTGCACGGCATGATCCGGCCTGAAATTGCCGAGCCGCTTGATTTCCCAGTGCAACCGGATGCCGGAATTTTCGAGCACCCGCGCCCGCACCGTCTCGCCGAGATATTCAAGGTCGTAGCCGGTCGCGGTGCCGGTGTTGATCATGAAGTTGCAATGCATCGGCGACATCTGCGCGCCGCCGATCATCAGCCCGCGGCAACCGGCCTTGTCGATCTCCTTCCAGGCCGACGTGCCTTCCGGATTCTTGAAGGTCGAGCCGCCGGTCTTCTCGCGGATCGGCTGCACGGTCTCACGGTGGTTCTGCACGGCATCCATCGCCGCCTTGATCGCCGCCTTGTCCTCGGCAACACCTTCGAAGGTCGCCGATGTAAAGATCAGTCCGGCGGGCGCCGACGAATGACGATAGGCGTAGCCCATGTCGGCGTTGCTCAGCGTGTGGAAATTGCCCCTGCGGTCGAGCGCCCTCACCTCGACGACGCGCTCGCGCGTCTCGACGCCATTGGCGCCGGCATTCATCCTGAGCGCGCCGCCGATGGCGCCCGGGATGCCGTGGTAAAAATGGAAACCGCCAATGCCGGCTTCATAGGCGACCGCAGCGACACGCTTGTCCGGCGTCGCGGCACCCGCCCTGAGGGTGGTTGGCCCGGTGACTTCCGCTTCGCCAAAACCCTTGGCCGAAAGCCGAATGACAAAACCCGGGATGCCGCCGTCGCGCACCAAAAGGTTCGAGCCAACACCGACCACCATGACCGGTATCTCTTCGGGCACCGCACGTAGGAAAGCCGCGAGGTCCTCCTCGTCGGCCGGCTGGAACAGCGCTTCAGCGAGGCCCCCGGCGCGGAACCAGGTGATCTTGTCCATCTCGGCATTGGGCGTGATGCGGCCGCGCAGGCCGGAGAGCCGCTCGCCAAGCTTGTCGATGAGAGCCTGGCCCCGCATCATGAGGGCGTCCCCCCAAGCTCCTTGGGCAGCGCATAGGCCCATTGCGTGATGTTGCCGGCGCCGAGGAAGACGACGAAATCGCCGGGCTTGGCAAGCTCACGAATGATCGGCGCGATCGCCGCCGGCCCCTCGATGTAGCGCGCATCGCGATGGCCGCCGGAGCGGATGCGCGACACCAGCGCATCGGACGTCACGCCCTCGATAGGCTCCTCGCCGGCCGCGTAGACAGGGGCGACCATCACCGTGTCGGCATCGTTGAAGCAGGCGGAAAACTCACTGAAGAGATCGTGCAGCCGGGTGAAGCGATGCGGCTGCGCGATAGCGATGACGCGCCCCTTGGTGGCGCTGCGCGCCGCCTTCAGCACCGCCGCGATCTCGACCGGGTGATGGCCATAGTCGTCGAACACGTCGACGCCGTTCCAGGAGCCGGTGTGGGTGAAACGCCGCTTCACGCCGGCGAAGGACGACAGGCCCTTCTTGATTGCCTCCGGCGAGAGGCCGAGCTCGTGGGCAACCGCGATGGCAGCGGTCGCGTTGGAGACGTTATGGCGGCCGGGCATCGGCAACCGCAGATCGTTGATCGCCGTCGTGCCGCGTCCCTTGCGGTCGCGGATCACCACGTCGAACTCCGACGTGGCGCCCTGCATGCGATGGTTGGTGAAGCGCACATCGGCCTGCGCGTTCTCGCCATAGGTGATGACGCGGCGATCCTCGATGCTGCCGACCAGGGCCTGCACCTCCGGGTGGTCGGTGCACATCACCCCGAAACCATAGAACGGCACATTCTCGACGAATTGCCGGAAGGCCTCGCGCACCTTGTCGAAGCTGCCATAGTGATCGAGATGTTCGGGATCGATGTTGGTGACGACGGCGATGTCGGCCGGCAGTTTCAGGAAGGTGCCGTCGCTCTCGTCGGCCTCGACTACCATCCACTCGCCGTCGCCCATGCGCGCATTGGTGCCATAGGCGTTGATGATGCCGCCATTGATGACGGTCGGGTCTAGACCGCCGGCTTCGAGCAGCGTCGCCACCATCGAAGTGGTCGTCGTCTTGCCATGCGTGCCGCCAATGGCGACTGCCTGGCGGAAGCGCATCAGCTCGGCCAGCATCTCGGCGCGGCGCACGATCGGCAGCAGCTTCTCGCGCGCGGCCTTCAGCTCGGGATTGGATTTCTTGATCGCCGTCGACACCACCACGACCTCGGCATCGCCGAGGTTATCGGCTCTGTGACCGACGAAGCACTCGATGCCCTTGTCGCGCAGACGCTGCACATTGGCGCCGTCGGCCTGGTCCGAGCCCTGCACCTTGTAGCCGAGATTGTGCAGCACCTCGGCGATGCCGCTCATGCCGATGCCGCCGATGCCGATGAAATGCACGAGGCCTATCGTCTGCGGCATCTTCATGCGCGCGTCTCCCTGTAGTCCGAAACTGTTTTGCCGGACGCAATAGCCTCTGTGAGATCGGCGAGCAACCGCGCCGCGTCGGGTTTGCCCGACGAACGCGCGGCGGCGGCCATGGTGGCCAGACGGTTCGGATCGTGGATCAGCCCGCCGACCAGTTCGGCGATCAGCTCGGAAGACAGTGTCGATTGCGGATGGAGCTCGGCGCCACCGGCAGCTGCAAGTGCTGCGGCATTCGCCGCCTGGTCATGGTCGAGCGCATGTGGATAAGGCACCAGCAGCGCCGGCCTGCCGATGACCGCGATTTCCGAAACCGTCGAGGCGCCGGAGCGCGACATCACCAGATGCGCCGCCGCCATGCGAGCAGCCATGTCGGTGAAGAAGGGCGAGACCTGGGCGTCGACGCCGAGATCGGCATAGGCGGCCTTGACGCGCGCCACATCCTCGGCACGAGCCTGCTGGGTAATGAGCAGGCGCTTGCGCTGGCCCTCAGGCAACAGCGCTATCGCCGCCGGCACCGCGTCGGAAAAGAACTGTGCGCCCTGGCTACCGCCGAAGACCAGGAAACGGAATGGCTCGCCGTCATTGGACGCCACATAAGGCGTCTTGGCCGCCTCCAGCACCTGCGGCCTGACCGGATTGCCGGTGGTGACGGTCTTGGCGCTCGCCGCACTTGCGCCCTCAGGCAGAAAGCCGCCGGCGATCGCATCGACACGGGCCGACAGCGCCTTGTTGGCGCGCCCCATCACGGCGTTCTGCTCATGGATCAGCGTCGGTACCTTGCGCCGCGTCGCAGCGTACAGCGGCGGCAAGGTCGGATAGCCGCCGAAGCCGACCACAGCCTCCGGTTTGATCTTCGCAATGACGCGTCCGGCCTCGCGCACGCCTTGCCAGATCTTCCAGAAGGAAGAGAGCACAGCGACCGGATTTTTCGAACCCAAGGTCGCCGATGGGATCGGATGGACAGCAACGGCGGGGAACTTGCCGGAGTAACGCTCGGCGCGGTGGTCGGTGGCCAGATGCACCTTCCAGCCGCGCTCGATCAGCTCATGCGCCAGCGCCTCGGCCGGGAACAGATGCCCGCCCGTTCCACCGGCTGCCAACAGGATGACGCCCTTCGACATCCAGCCTCATTCCGCCGGCATGGCGCGCTGCGAGAAGGCAAAGCCCATCTGCTTGCGCTTTTCAGGCCGCCTGCGCGTCAGCGCCAGGACCATGCCCATCGAGACGGCAATGGCGATCTGCGAGGAGCCGCCATAGGAGATGAACGGCAGCGTCATGCCCTTGGCCGGCATCAGCTGCAAGTTCACGCACATGTTGATCGCCGACTGCAGCCCGAAGACGGTGACCAGGCCGCCGACGGCATAGCGGGTGAAATCGTCCTGTTCCTTGAGCGCGATGCTCAAGCCGCGCAGCACGATGAAGGCGAAGATCGACATGATGAAGAAGCACATGATGAGGCCGAATTCCTCACCCGCGACCGAGAAGACGAAGTCGGCGTGGCTGTCGGGGATGACGCGCTTGACCGTGCCCTCGCCCGGACCGACACCGAACCAGCCGCCATTGATCAGCGCCTCGCGACCCATGTCGACCTGAAAAGTGTCGCCTTCGCCGGTCATGAATTTGTCGATGCGCGCCGCGACGTGCGGAAACACCGTATAGGCGGCGAACACCCCACCGACGCCGGCAGCGCCAAGTGCCGTGATCCAGAACCACGGCAAGCCGGCCATGAAGAACATCACGCCCCAGGTGCCGAGCACCAGCATGGTCTGGCCGAGATCGGGCTGCGCCACCAGGAGCGAGATGACCAGCGCCAGCAGGAGCATGGCAAACAGGTTGCCGGGAATGTCGGGTTGACGCCTGTGCTCGGCAAACAACCAGGCGCAGATGATGACGAAGGCGGGTTTCAGGAATTCGGACGGCTGGATGGAGAGGCCGGCCAGCGACACCCAGCGCCGCGCGCCCTTCACCTCGACGCCGATGTAAAGCACCGCCACCATCAGCACCAGCATGATGCAGATCATGACCAGCGACATGCGCCTGATCTGCCGCGCCTCAAGGAAGGAGACGGCGAGCATCACCACCAGCGCCGGAATGGTGAAGATGATCTGGCGCGTGGCGAAATGGAAGCTGTCGAGACCGATGCGTTCGGCGACCGCCGGGCTCGCGGCGAAGGACAAGACGATGCCCAGCCCCATCAGCGACAGGAATGCCGCCAGGAACCAGCGATCGATCGTCCACCACCAGGTGGCGACAGGACTTTTGTCGAGACGGCTTTGCATCAACGTGGCCCTCCGATGGGTATCACCCCATCAATAGCAGTCGCAGCTTGCCTGAAGGCTTCGCCGCGAACCTCGAAATTCTTGAACTGGTCGAAACTGGCGCAGGCCGGTGAAAGCAGCACCACGGCTTCGCCACCGGCATCGTTCGCCGCATCGTTGGCGGCATGTTCGACCGCGGCCGCCAGTGTCCCGGATATCTCGTAAGGCACCGCCTCGCCGAGCGTGGCCGAAAAGGCGGGCGCCGCCTCGCCGATCAGATAGGCCTTGGCGATCCGCGGGAAGAAACCGCGCAGCGGCTCGATGCCGCCTTCCTTGGGCAGGCCGCCGGCGATCCAGTAGATGCGGTTGTTGAAGCTCGACAGTGCGGGTGCGGCCGCATCGGCATTGGTCGCCTTGGAATCGTTGACGAACAGCACATGGCCCTTGCGGCCAACCTGCTCCATGCGGTGCGCGAGCCCCGGGAAGCTTTCGAGCCCAGCCTGGATCTCGCCAAGCTCCAGCCCGACTTTCAGGCAGGCGACGACGGCGGCCAATGCGTTCTGCGCGTTGTGCTGACCGCGCAGCGAGCCGATGCCTTGGAGGAAGGCGATGCGGCTGTAGCGGCCATGCACGGCTTCCATCAGATCGGAGCCGTCGGCGAAATAGCCATCGGTCAACGGCAGCCGCTTGGAAATGCGCACGACCTGCCGCCCTGCCCGTTCCAGCCGATCGGCGATCTGGGCGCACCAGGAATCATCTATGCCGACGATCGCCGTGTCGGAGCCGGCAACCAGCCTTTCCTTGATCGAAGCGTAGTGCGCCATCGTGCCGTGCCGGTCGAGATGGTCGGGCGTCAGATTGAGCAGGATGCCGGCGGTCGGGTTGATCGAGGGCGCGAGATCGATCTGGTAGGACGAGCATTCCACCACATAGTGCCGTGTCGGTTCGGGCGGCTCGAGCGTCATGATGGCGCGGCCGATATTACCGCCCATCTGTGTGTCGCGCCCTGCCGATTGCAGGATATGCGCCGTCAGCGCCGTCGTCGTCGACTTGCCATTGGTGCCGGTGATCGCGATGAAGGGCGCCGCCGGTGCGCGGTTGACGCGCTCGCGGCAGAACAATTCGATGTCGCCGATCACCTCGACGCCGGCGCCGCGCGCCAGCTCAATGGTCCAGTGCGGCTTGGGATGCGTCAGCGGTACGCCGGGCGACAGCACGAAAGCCGAAAACTTCGACCAGTCGGCGGCCCTCAAATCACCCGTCGCAATGCCTGCCGCGGAGGCCTTGGCGACGCTGTCGGGATTGTCGTCCCAGGCAAGGACCTCGGCGCCGCCCGCGATCAACGCATGCGCGGTCGCGATCCCCGAGCCGCCAAGCCCGAAGAGCGAAACGCGTTTGCCTGAGAAGGATGCGGCGGGGATCAAGCGGCGTCCTATCTGAGCTTGAGGGTGGACAGGCCGACCAGCGCCAGGATGACGGCGATGATCCAGAAGCGGATCACCACCTGGCTTTCGGTCCAGCCGAGCTTTTCGAAATGGTGATGGATCGGCGCCATCAGGAATACGCGCTTGCCGGTCATCTTGAAGTAACCCACCTGGATGATGACCGACAGGATTTCGACCACGAACAGGCCACCGACGATGACCAGCACGATCTCGTGCTTGGTGGCGACGGCGACGGTGCCGATCAGGCCTCCCATGGCGAGCGAGCCGGTGTCGCCCATGAAGATCGCGGCCGGCGGCGCGTTGAACCACAGAAAGCCCAGACCGGCGCCGATCACCGCGCCGAGCACGACGGCAAGTTCGCCGGTGCCGGGGACGAAATGGATCTGCAGATATTCGGCAAACACCGCATTGCCCGAGAGATAGGCAATGACGCCGAAGGACGCCGCCGCGATCATGATCGGCACGATCGCCAGGCCGTCGAGGCCGTCGGTCAGGTTTACGGCGTTGCCGGCGCCGACAATGACGAAGCAGGAGAACGGCACGAAGAACCAGCCAAGGTTGATGAGGAATTCCTTGGCGAAGGGGAAGGTCAGCGACGACGAGAACGGCGCCTGGCCATTGTGCATGATCACCCAGGCGGCGATGCCGGCGATGATGAATTCGAGCCCCAGCCGCGCCTTGCCGGAAAAGCCCAGATGCGACTGCTTGGTGACCTTGAGATAGTCGTCATAGAAGCCGATCGAGCCGAAACCGACGGTGACCAGCAGCACCACCCAAACGTAGATCGAGGAAAGGTTCGCCCATAAAAGCGAGGAGCCGATGATACCGGACAGGATCATTAGCCCGCCCATGGTCGGTGTTCCGGCTTTCTTGAAATGCGTCTGCGGACCGTCGGCTCTGATCGGCTGGCCCTTGCCTTGCCTGAGCCGCAGCGAGCTGATGATCGTCGGCCCGAAAATGAAGACGATCAGCGCCGAGGTGATCAGCGCGCCGCCGGTACGAAAGGTGATGTAGCGGAAGACGTTGAAGACCGAGATCTTGTCCGCGAAATCGACGAGCAATGTGAACATGTTGTTTCCCGTCCCCCGGAGCCCGACCTAGGTCGGTTCAATGTTTGTGGCTTCCGCCGGAAATTTGCCGAGCAAAGCCTCAACCAGCTTTGAAAATCCGATGCCTTTCGACGATTTCACCATCACCACGTCGCCGGGCCGGAGCGCAGACAGCAAGATCGGTTTCAGCTCTTCGGCCCCGGCGCGATATTCGGTCTCGACATCGGAAGGCAGTATCTCGGCCAGCGCGCGCATTTCCGGACCTCCGAGGAAGACGTTGTGCGTTCCCGTGCCGACGATCAGCTCCGCAAGCCCGGCGTGAAGCTTCGCCGAATGGCTGCCGAGCTCCAGCATATCGCCGAGCACGGCAATGCGCCTGCCCTCGCCCGAGACCGGTGTGGTGTTGAGCAATGCCATCGCGGCGGCCATCGAGGCGGGGTTGGCGTTGTAGCTCTCATCGATCAGCGTGATCGGGCCATTGGGATGGTGCAGGACATGGCGCCGGCCGCGGCCGCGTTCCGCCGCCAGATCGGTGAGCGCCGCCGCCACCTTGTCGAGATCGGCGCCGACCAGCTTGGCGGCCCCCAATACGGCCAGTATGTTCTGCACCATGTGGCGGCCAGGCGCGCCGATACGCGCCGTGACGTCCTGCTTGCCGATCTTGGCGGTGATGTCGGAATGGTCGGCGTGAAGCGCGCAGCCGGTGAGCCGGAAGGTCGAACGGCCATTCTCGCCGAAACCGAAAATATGCGTGACGCCGGCTTCCTTCGCCAGCTTCTCGAGCAGCTTCCAGCGCGCGTCGTCGCGGTTGAGCACCGCCGCGCCGCCGGGCTCTAGACCCTCGAAAATCTCGGCCTTGGCCTTGGCGATCTCGTCGAGGTTCTTGAAGAAGCCGAGATGGGCGGCGGCGATCATCGTCACGATGGCGACATGCGGCCTCACCATCTTGACCAGCGGCCTGATCTCGTCGGGATGGTTCATGCCGATCTCGAAGACCGCATGGTCGCAGTCTTCCGGCATGCGCGCCAGCGTCAGCGGCACGCCCCAGTGATTGTTGAACGACTGCGCCGAGGCATGCACCTTGCCGACGGCCGTTAGCACATGGCGCAGCGCCTCCTTGGTCGTCGTCTTGCCGGCCGAACCAGTCACCGCGATGATTTTGGCCTTCGAGCGGGCACGTGCTGCAACGCCGAGTTTTTCCAGCGCGGCAAGCACGTCCTGCACGACGATCATCGGCGCGGTGAGCCGGCCAAGCGACGGCAGCTTGCCTTCCGCGACCACCAGCACGGCGGCACCCGCCTTCACCGCCGCGGTCGCGAAATCATGGCCGTCCATCGCTTCGCCCTTGATGGCGAAGAAGGCGTTGCCCGGCTCGAGGCTGCGGCTGTCAATGGAAATGCCGGTGATGCCGTCCGGCAATGAGCCGATGGGCCTGCCGCCCATGGCATCGACCAGCGCTTCCGACGTCCACAGCACGCTCATGCGGCGCGCCCCTTGAGCGCATCGCGCACTTCCTCATGGTCGGAAAAGTGGAAGGTCTCTGAGCCGATCGTCTGGCCTTCCTCATGGCCTTTGCCAGCGACGATCAGCGTGTCGCCAGCGTGCAGCATCGCCACCGCCTCATGGATCGCCCTGCGACGATCGCCGATCTCGATAGCGCCAGGAGCCGCGGCAAGGATCGCGGCACGGATGGTTTCGGGTACCTCGGTGCGCGGATTGTCGTCGGTGACGATGACGACATCGGCCAGCCGCGTGGCGATCTCGCCCATGATCGGCCGTTTGCCACGGTCGCGATCGCCGCCGCAGCCGAACACCACGACGACGCGGCCAGTGGTGAACGGCCGGACAGAGGTCAGCACGTTTTCCAGCGCATCGGGCTTATGGGCATAGTCGACATAGACGGGAGAGCCGGCCGCCGTGGCGCCGACGAGATCGAGCCGCCCCGGGGCGCCCTTGAGTTTTTCCAGCGCTGCCAAGGCTTTATCGACAGGTGTTCCAGTCGAAATGGCAAGCCCGGCCGCGACCAGTGCGTTGGCGATCTGGAAATCGCCGGCCAAGGGCAGGTCGATCTCGTGCAGCACGCCGTCGGCCACCACCTCGGCGCGTTGGCGGCGACGCTCATGCTCGACCCGCTTCAGCGTCAGGAAATCGCCGTGACGGCCAACCGTAAGCACCTTCAGCCCCGCGGCCTTCGCCGCCTTGATCGTTGGCTCGGACCATGGATCGTCGGCGAAGATGATGGCCGGCGCGCCCTTCGGCAGCAGCGTGTCGAACAGGCGCAGTTTGGCGCGGTGATACTCCTCGACCGTCGGATGGTAATCCATGTGGTCGCGGCCGAGATTGGTGAAGCCGCCGGCGGCAAGTTTCACCCCGTCGAGCCGACGCTGGTCGAGACCATGGCTTGAGGCTTCCATCGCGGCATGGGTGACGCCGGCATCCGCCAGTTCTTTCAAGAGCTGGTGCAGCGCAACCGGATCCGGCGTGGTCAGCGATCCATAGTCGTTGCGGCCGGGAGCCACCACGCCCGTCGTGCCGATCGAAGCTGCGGCAAAGCCGGCCTGCTCCCAGATCTGCCTGGCAAAAGCAGCGACCGAAGTCTTTCCGGCGGTTCCGGTGACCGCGACCATGGTTTCGGGCTGCTTGCCAAAAAAGCGCGCGGCGCTCAGCGCCAGCGCGAGGCGCGGATCGTCGACGGTGAGAACCGGCACGGACAGGCCGGAAATGGCGCTGCCCTTGCCGGCAACGATTGCCACCGCGCCGCGTCCCGCCGCATCGGCGGCATAAGCCGAGCCATCGGCCTTGCTGCCGGCGAGCGCAAAGAAGACGACGCCGGGCTTGACCGCGCGCGAATCGGAGGAGAGGCCGGTCACTTCCTGATCGCGGGAAGCTGTTCCCTCGACAGGCAGGATACCGGCTAGATCTTTTAGGTGCATTGAGTCCCGTTCACCGCAACAAAATAGCGCGCAATTGCCGGCGCGCTCCAAGAATCACTCATAGGAAACCAGCGTTGCACCATTTTCATGGCTGAAATCTGGTTTCACGCCAAGCATGGCCGCCGCTCGCCGGATGATGTTGCCGGCCATGACACCCGCATTATTGGCCGCGACGTCCGTCATCCCGGGCTTTTCCGGATGCGGAGCGTCGGCAATCGTGAAGACGAGATATTGCGGATCGTCCATTGGGAAGGCAGCGACAAAGGTGTTGAAATTCAACTCTTTGGAGTAACGGCCGTTGATGACCTTCTCGGCCGTTCCGGTCTTGCCGCCAACCCGGTAGCCCGGGACTCGAGCGTTCCTGGCCGAGCCCTTCTCGGCGTTGAGCGAATAGAGATAGCGCATGCCCTGGACAGTCTTTTCGCTGACGACTTTCTTGGCCACTGCCATCGCGTCCTGCTCGCTGCGGACCAGGAATGTCGGCTGGATCAGATAGCCCTGCATCAGCGCCGCGCAACCGACAGCGGCCTGCAGCGGCGTCGTCGACACGCCATGGCCGAAGGCGATGGTGAAGGAATTGACCTGTTTCCAGACCTTCGGTTCGGTCGGGCGGGCGACTTCCGGCAGTTCGGTCTGCATCCTGTCCAGGATACCGAGGCGATGCAGGAATTCGCGGTGACCCTCGATGCCGACCAGCTCGGCCTCCCTGGCCGACCCGATGTTGGACGAATAGAGGAACACTTCCGGCAGCGACAGCACACGGTTCTTGCCGTGGAAATCGTGAATGGCCTGATGGCCGACCCGGATCGGATGCGACGCGTCGAAACGGCTGTTCATGTTAGCCTTGCCGGAATCGAGCGCCATGGCCGAGGTGAAGCTCTTGAACGTCGAGCCCATCTCGTAAAGGCCGGCCGACATGCGGTTAAGGCGGTCCTTTTCCTGGGCATTGTAAGGATTGTTCGGATCGAAATCCGGCACCGAGGCCATGGCGACCACTTCGCCGGTCTTGATGTTGAGCACGACGGCGCCCGCGCCCATCGCACGATAGCGTTCCAGGCCGGCGGCGATCTCGTCGCGCACCACATGCTGGACGCGCAGATCGATCGAGAGCTTCACGGGCTTCAGATCCTTGGCCACCGCCAGGCCCGACGCCTGCAGGTCGCTCAGCCCCTGCTCGTCGATATATTTCTCCATGCCGGAGATGCCCTGATTGTCGATGTTGGTGAGCCCGACAATGTAGGAAGACGTCTCGCCACTCGGATAGAAGCGGCGCTTTTCGGTGCGGAAGCCGAGACCGGGAACGCCCAGCGCCATGATGTCGGACTGCTGCTTGGGCGTCAGCTGCCGCTGCAGCCAGACGAAACCGGCGCCGCTCTTGAGCTTATGATAGGTCTGCTCGTAGTCGATCTCGGGCAGCACGGTCGACAATTTCTCGATCGCCTCGTCGGCATCGACGATGCGGCGCGGCTCGGCAAACAGCGATGCCGTCTTGATGTCGGTCGCCAGCACCTCGCCGTTACGGTCGACAATGTCGGGACGCGACGCCGTGACCCGGCTCTGCGGGCCGCCCGACAGATCCGGGCTCTGCATGCCGAGATAAACCAGGCGGCCGGCAATCGTCGAATAGATGGTGAAGAACACCGCCATCGTCATGACGATGCGCGTCTTGGCCTTGCCGCCGGTCGCCTTGCGGGCATCGACGACGATCGAGCCCTTTTCGGTCGCTTTCGACCGCCGCTTGAGCAGGTTGCCGATCCTGGGAAGCCTGCCGATCATTGAACGGTGCTCCCGGTGACCACGGGATCTTTGCCGTCCGACGGCTGCGCGTCGGAATTGTCGGCCATGCCGCCAAGTCGTTGCGAGGTGAGATCCTCGATGGTCACGGGTTTGACGGGAATATCGTCGAGGCCGCCAATCTGGTGCGCGCTGACCGGTTCGAGCCCGAGCTGGCTCTTGTAGACGTCGGCAAGCTTCTGCAGCCGCGACGGCTGGGTGAGCAGGCTCCAATCCGCTTTGAGAAGATCGATCGTTTCTTCCTCATAATGGATCTGCGCCTGGATGTTGCGCACGGCCTTCATCTGTTCCTCGGCCTCGCGCTTGGTCTTGTAGGTCAAGGCGGCCGCCGAGACCATGACGGCGATCAGGACTATGTCGCTGGTACGAAACACGTGCTTACCTCTCCCCCGGCCGCTCGACGGCGGGAAGCTTTGGAAGGCCGAAAATCGAAAAATCGCCGGCGCGCGCCGGCGCGTCGGTGCGGATCGCAGCGCGCAGCCTTGCCGAGCGCGCCCGCGGGTTGGCTTCTATCTCGGCCTCACCCGCGGTGACGCCGCCGCCCGACTTGCGGAAGGTCGCAATGCGCGTCGGCGCGTCAGGCATATGACGCGAGCCGCTGGCTGCCTCGGCGCGATCGGCGATGAAGCGCTTGACGATGCGGTCTTCCAGCGAGTGGAAGGTCACCACGACCAGCCGTCCGCCGGGCTTCAGCACCTGTTCGGCGGCAAACAGCGCCTTGGCCAGTTCGCCAAGCTCGTCGTTGACGAAGATGCGCAGCGCCTGGAAGACGCGCGTCGCCGGATGGATCTTGTCCTTCGGCGCACGGCCGATATGGGTGGAGATCGCATCGGCAAGGTCGAGCGTGCGCTCGAAAGGCCGCTTCTCGCGCCGGCTCTCGATCATGCGGGCGATGCGGCCGGCATGGCGCTCTTCGCCGAGAAAACCGAAGATGCGGGCAAGATCGCCCGCCTTGAAGCTGTTGACGACGTCGGCGGCGCTCAAGCCTGCCTGCGCCATGCGCATGTCGAGCGGCCCGTCGGCGCGGAACGAAAAGCCACGCTCGGCCTGATCAAGCTGCATGGACGAAACGCCGATATCGAGGACCACGCCGTCGGCGCTTTCGACATGTTCGTCCAGCGTCGAGAACGGCGCCTGGACAAGCTTCAACCTGCCGCCGGCCTGCTGCTCGAGCGCCCTGCCCGCCGCAATCGCATCCGGGTCACGATCGATAGCCACCACCGAAGCGCCGCGATCGAGGATGGCGCTGGTGTAGCCGCCGGCGCCGAACGTCCCGTCGACGATCGTCTCGCCTGGCTTGGGCTGGACAGCCTCAAGCACTTCGGCAAGGAGGACCGGAATGTGACGGGCCAGTCCGCCAACGGCGTGAGATCCCTCGCCGTGGCCAGCCATCATTCCGATCGCTCCCCAGGCTTCGTCCCCTGCCGAAGCTGCAAGAGCCTGGCCCGCGCCTGTGCCCCATAGGCGGCAAGCCGTCCCGGCTCCCAGACTTGAAAGAAATTGCCGCGGCCGACGAAAGCCACCTCGTTCGAGATGCCCGTATGCTCGCGGATGAAATCGGTCATGGTGATGCGGCCATCCTGGTCCAGCTTCAGAAACGTCCCGTCGCCATGGCAGAAGAACGACATATCGTCCGCCGTCTGCAGGAACGGGTCTTCCAGCGCGATCCGCTGCTCGTAGCGGTCGAGCAGGTCGAGCCCGCCGACATCCATCGCCGGCAAATCCAGGCAACGCAGCGCGTAGAGTTCGGAATAGCCGCGTTTCTGCACGACGGCTCGGAAATGCGCCGGAACGGACACCCGTCCCTTCGCATCGATCCTGCTCACCGTGTTCGACAGAAACCGGTCCAATAAACCCTACAGCCGCTGGCGCCGCTGCACCCCTCATTTTGCTCTCCGCGCCCTCGCCGCGCTGGCGACCAATCGCTTCATTCACCGAGGCAAAAACCGGCAAACGCACAGCCGCCGCGGCTGCCCAATTGGCGTACGCTTCACCCTGACGCGGAACGAAAGCTTGATTTGAATGGGATATCATGGGGCACTATGGGCGTCAACGGGAACAGGCATCACAAACATGCGCGCCACAACCAGGAAGAGCAGGCTGAAGGCACGTCTCGTCTTTATCGTCTATTAAGCCTAACGAAGCGTTTAGAGCCCTCTGGCCCAAAAGGACCCAACTTGATGTGAGTTGCCGCGCCGCATAGCGTCGGCAGCGATTGCAGTTCAGCCAAAGGATCCGCCTCATGTCCGACACCGCGAAGTCACGCGCAGCGGCGCTTGCCCACTTGCGCAGCGGCGATTTCGCCAAGGGCGACCCGATCCCCTTGCCGCTGACCATGGCCTCGATCTTCCACACGCCGGGTACGGAAACCGGCTTCGACCAATACGGCCGTTATGACAATCCGACCTGGCGCGCCGTCGAGCACGCGCTTGGCCATCTCGAAGACGCGCAATGCGTCAGCTTTCCATCCGGAATGGGTGCGATCTCGTCCGTGTTTTTCGCGCTGCTGAAATCGGGCGACCGCGTGCTTCTGCCGTCCGACGGCTATCACGCCACCCGCGCGATGGCGGAACGCTTTCTAAAGCCGCTCGGCATTGCCTATGACACAAGGCCGACGCCGACCTTCCTTGACGGCGGCTTCGATGGCTACCGGCTGGTCTTTGCCGAAACGCCATCCAATCCGCGATTGGACATCTGCGACATCGCCGCGATCGCCGAAGCCGTCCATCGGCAAGGCGGGCTGCTTGTCGTCGACAATACGACGATGACGCCTTTCGGTCAGCGCCCACTCGATTTCGGCGCCGACATCGTCGTCTCGGCCGACACCAAGGCGGTGAATGGTCACTCCGACGTGCTGTTTGGCCACGTCGCGAGCCGTGATGCGGAGATCATCGCCAAGGTCGGCGACTGGCGCGGCATGGTCGGCGGCATTCCCGGGCCGTTCGAGGCATGGCTGGTGCATCGTGGCCTCGAGACTCTGGAAGTGCGTTTCGACCGCATGTGTTCTTCGGCGGAAATGATCGCAAAAAGACTGAAAGCCCATCGCGGAGTGAGCGGCCTGCGCTATCCCGGCCTCGATGGCGACCCGTCACACAATCTGGCGCGCGCCCAGATGGAACGCTTCGGCTTCCTGATTTCGTTCGAACTCGCCTCGGAGCAGAAGGCGGAAGCCTTCATCGACAACTGTCCGCTGATTGAATCGGCCACTTCCTTCGGCGGCGTGCACACGTCAGCCGAACGGCGTGCGAAACGCGGCGACGCCGTGCCGCCTGGTTTTGTGCGCCTGTCGATCGGCTGCGAGCCGGTCGACGAGCTATGGCGGGCGATTGAGGCTTCGCTGGATAAAATCGCAAGTTGAACGATCCTCACTCCCGTCGAAGCCCTGAGATTGAATCAAAAGGCCCGCCTTTCGGCGTAACCTTCTGATCCCGTTCAGCTATCGCCAAGAAAGAAAATGCCAGCTGGCCTGTAAGCCGGGTTCTGTATGGCCCTCGCCCGAAAGCGAGAACGTGGCGGCCATTCATCTTGGGCGCATGTTGCCATGCGCCTCACGCAACCTACCCGGGCGGTGGGCCGGAAACAGCCCTCGAAGGTTTCCCCTCGCACCGCCCCTATTCGGTTTTGCTCCCGGTGGGGTTTACCGTGCCGCTCCTGTTGCCAGTCGCGCGGTGGGCTCTTACCCCACCCTTTCACCCTTGCCGCGGCCGAAGCCGCGGCGGTTTGCTTTCTGTGGCACTTTCCCTGGGGTCGCCCCCGCCGGCCGTTAGCCGGCACCGTGTCTCCATGGAGCCCGGACTTTCCTCACCCGCAGTCTTTCGACTTGTCGCGGGTGCGGCCGCCCGGCCAGCTGGCAAGCGCGTATAAAGGGGTTCGCGCCTGAAAACGCAAACGAAAAAGCCAATGCATGTCGCCCAAAAGCATGCCCTCGGGCATGACCTAGGGTGTGCAGCGATTTTGGGACAACGACATGGAAAGCGGACAATTCGCTTATGCCGGTGAGCCGAGCGCCGCCATCTGCACCTTCACCTTGCTGCAATAGGCGGCGGAGATCGGGTTCATCCGCGTCGCGCCGTGGCCGGCATTGTACTTCAGGATCGTGCCGCAGGTGGTGCCGCCGCCGAGATCCCGCGCCATGGCAAGGTACTTCATGCCGTATTTGATGTTGGTGTCGGGGTCGAACAATCCCTTGGCCGAACCGTTGTAGCCCATCATGCGAGCCGTCGCCGGCTTGATCTGCATCAGCCCGATCTCGCCGGCGCCGCCGACCATATGCGGCCGATAATTGCTTTCGATCTTGATGACCGCCTTGGCCAGCGACACTGGCACGCCGTAGCTGGCGGCATAACGGGCGATGATCGCTGAATACTGGCCGTCGCCAGCGGCTGAGGACAAGGCCGGTTTCTCGGGGTGGATCGAAGCCGTCGTGGTAAAGTCGATGGTCTTTCTGCCGCGTTTGGCCTGTTTGGCTGTTGATTGTGTTGCCTTGATCGCAGCCACCTTTTGACCCTTTGCCGCTCTTTTCGAGGTTTTGCTGGCCTCGGCTGCTTTCAGTGTTGCGGGGACGGCGGCGAAGCCATTGTCGGCGCGGGGGCTCAAGGGGGCGCTGTTCGCCGGGTTGAAGGCAAAGCTTATCACTCCGGCAGCAACAGCTGCCGCTACAACGGTCAAATTTTGCATGTAATCCTGTTCTGTTAGAACCGGGCGAAGAACTTCGCTCGGTTGTCCCAATTCAACGTCGGAAAATCCGGGAGGCTAGACGCCCGACGACTTGCGGAGAGGCATTTGGCCGTGGAATTAGCGGCAATGAAGGCGAGGCAATTCACTTTAAGTGACAGATTGTAATTTAGAGACCCTGCCGCGATTATCTGGCGGAAGTTGCCTTTACGGAAGCCAGGAGCCTCTGGAGCGTGCTGATCGTCGAGCCATCGGCGACGCCGTCGACCAGTCGCCGGCGAAAGTGCCGCTGGAAAGCAGACACCACGACTTCAGTCTGCTGGTCGTAGACACCGGAGATTTCGACGCCATAACCATAGAGCGCCAGCATCGACTGCAACGCCTCGACATCGGAACCTGCGTCACCAGCTTTCAGGACAGCTCCCGGCCGCAGCGGTGCTGCCGGCACCAGATGGCCGACACCCGCGGCAAACAAGGCTTTCCAGGGAAATTTTTCACCCGGATCGATCTTGCGCCCGGGTGCAACGTCCGAATGGGCAAGCACTCTTTCGGCCGGGATCGAATAACGCCCGACAATCCCCGCGCACAGGGCGGTAACTGCCTCAATCTGCCGCTTTGGGAACGCCTTGTAGCCCAGCGAATGTCCAGGATTGGCGATCTCGATGCCGACCGAACAGGAGTTGATGTCGATGCGTCCGAACCACGAACTCTTGCCCGCATGCCAGGCGCGGTCCTGCTCGCGCACCATCTGGATGATGCGCCCGTCCTCATGGACCAGATAATGTGAGGACACTTCGCTCTGCGGATTGCAAAGCCATGCCTCGGCGCTGGCGCCGGTCGCCATGCCGGTATAGTGCAACACGATCATGTCGGGCCGCAGCGTCTCGCGGCGCGGTCCGAAATTAGGCGAGACTCTGACCTCGGCACCAGGCTGGTCGGGCAGAAAGCCGCTCATGCGTGCCGGAGGCCCCGCTCGATCATCTCATAGGCGGTGTTGATCGCCGCGACTCTGGTCGTGGCGATCTTGATGAATTCCTGCGGCAGGCCGCGCGCGATCAGCCTGTCGGGGTGATTGTCGGAGATCAGCTTGCGGTAGCGCTTTTTGATTTCCTCGAACGGCTTGCCGCGCTCGATCCCGAGAACGACATAGGGATCGGCGGCGCCAAGATTGACGTGCCGCGACAGGATCGCCTCGTAATGCGCCTCGTCGATCCGAAAGATCTCGGCAATCCGATGCAGGAACTGGCCTTCGTGCTCATGGATCAGGCCATCGGCCTTGGCGATGTGGAACAATCCATCGAGGATGTCTTCCAGCATCATGCAGTTGGCATGGCCGGATCCGCAGAGCCCAGCCATGCGCTGGGCATAGATCTCGAAGCCGGCAACGTCCTGTTTGGCGATGTCGTAGAGCCGCGCAACGTTGCGCCTTTCGCTCGGCGGCACTTCGAAGATTTCCTGGAAGGCGCGCACCTCGTCCTGCGTGACGATGCCGTCCGCCTTGGCCATCTTGGCCGACAGCGCGATCATCGCCACCGAGAAGGCGACACGGCGGCGCAAATCCGGATCGCCGGAGAAGACGGTCCGCACGGCTTCCACGACGTCTGCGACGCCCGAAGACGCCGACGACGAAACACGAGCGATGAAATCGCCAAAGCGGTCCCAAATCGACATGCCGGCTTCATAGAGCGAACCGGGCGGTTCTATCAAGTCGGGACGATGCCGCAGGGCGAATCCATCTCTCGATCAGAAGGCCGGCAAGTCGCCGGCCTTCTGAATATTGGCTATATCAGCTCTTACTGCGCAGGCGCAGCAGGAGCCGGCTTTGTTGCCGGAGCCGGTTCAGCGGGCTTCGAAGCGTCAGGCGAGGCCGGCTTCATTGTTTCATTGGCCGGCGGATTGGTGCTCTGGGTGGTTGTCTTGTCCGTGCCGCTGTCGCTACAAGCCGCGACACCCAAAAGGGCAATCGCCGAAATCGACGCAAGAATGAGCTTCTTCATCACATCTCTCCTTCGAAAACGCTCACGTTTTGGTGAGCGGTCAGATAAGAAATGCGCTAGCGAGGCCAGAGTTTCGTAACGTTGCATTTCCGTATGTAACACCAACTTACGATTGCCAGGCTTAAACACAGCGGGCTAACAGCGCGCAGGTCTGGATGCATTGGGTAAAGCAGGATGTCGAACACCGCAGAGGCCAAAAAATGGGATTTCTGGATCGATCGCGGCGGCACCTTCACCGATGTCATAGGCCGTGATCCGCAAGGCGGACTGCATCCGCGCAAGCTTCTGTCAGAAAACCCCGAAGCCTATGCCGACGCCGCCATCCAGGGCATTCGCGACCTGCTTGGGCTCAAATACGGCGAGGCGATCCCATCCGGACTGGTCGGCGACGTCAAGATGGGCACCACTGTTGCCACCAACGCGCTGCTGGAGCGCAAGGGCGATCGCGTGCTCCTGCTCATCACCAAGGGCTTTCGCGATGCGCTCAGGATCGCCTACCAGGCGCGGCCGGATATCTTCGCCAAGGAGATTATCCTGCCGGAGCAACTCTACGAGCGCGTCATCGAGATCAACGAACGCGTGCGCGCCGATGGCTGCGTCGAGCGCCTGCTCGACATCGCCGCCTGCCGCCCGGCGATCGAGCAGGCCAGGGCCGACGGCATCGACGCGGTCGCAATCGTCTTCATGCATGCCTGGAAGTACCCGGATCACGAGAGGGCCGTGGCCAAGGTCTGCCGCAAGATCGGCTTCAGCCAGGTCTCGGTCAGCCACGAAGTCTCGCCGCTGATCAAGCTGGTCGGCCGCGGCGACACCACCGTGGTCGACGCCTATCTGTCGCCGATCCTGTCGCGCTATGTGCAAAGGGTGGCCGGCGAACTGGGCGCCGATCCGCGCCTGATGTTCATGATGTCGTCGGGCGGGCTGACCGCCGCCGACATGTTCCAGGGCAAGGACGCGCTGCTGTCAGGGCCTGCCGGCGGGGTTGTCGGCATGGTCGAGACGGCAAAGCTCGCCGGCTTCGAAAAGGTCATCGGCTTCGACATGGGCGGCACCTCGACCGATGTCGCTCACTATGACGGCGAATATGAACGTGCCTTCGACACCGAGGTGGCCGGTGTGCGCATCCGCGCGCCAATGATGCGCATCCACACCGTCGCCGCCGGCGGTGGCTCGATCCTGCATTACGAGGCCGGCCGCTTCCGCGTCGGCCCGGATTCCGCCGGCGCCAATCCAGGCCCGGCGGCTTACCGGCGCGGCGGTCCACTTGCCGTCACCGACGCCAATGTCATGCTCGGCAAATTGCAGCCCGATTTCTTCCCGGCGATTTTCGGACCCGGTCAGGACCAGCCGCTCGATGCTAAGACGGTGCGCGACAAATTCACCGCACTCGCGGCCGAGATCGGCGATGGCCGCTCGCCCGAAGCGGTGGCCGAAGGCTTCGTCACCATCGCCGTCGAGAACATGGCCAACGCCATCAAGAAGATCTCGGTGCAGCGCGGCTACGACGTCACCGAGTATCTCCTGAACTGTTTCGGCGGCGCCGGCGGCCAGCACGCCTGCCTCGTCGCCGACGCGCTCGGCATGGAAGCCGTGCTGATCCACCCCTTCTCCGGCCTGCTTTCGGCTTACGGCATCGGCCTGTCCTCGGTCTTTGCCTCGCGCCAGCAGGCATTGCTGAAGCCGCTGGCGGAAGAATCCAGGACTGAGATCGGCAATCTCATCGCCGATTTGAAGAAAGCCGTCATCGCCGACCTCGCCGCGCAAGGCATCGCCGAGGATGCGGTTGCCGCCAAGCCGGTGCTTCACATTCGCTACGACGGCTCCGACACGACGCTGCCGGTCAATTTCACGGAAGACTCGATTCTCCAGGCCCGGCGCGATTTCGAAATCGCCCACAAGGCTCAGTTCGGCTTCGTCTATGACAACAAGCCGATGATCGTCGAAGCTGTCGGCGTCGAGGGCGCCGAAATCGCCGAGACCGCCGCCGAAGCCTACGCGCCCGCCGGGCCTGCAACGGTTGAAGCGGGCGCTTCCGGGATGCGACGCATCTACACCGAAGGCCGGTGGCATGAGGCCAGCATCCATCGCCGCGAAAACCTGCGCCCATCCAATCTGGTCACCGGGCCGGCCCTGATCATCGAAGCGAACCAGACCATCGTCGTCGAGCCGGGCTGGCGCGCCGAAATCACCAATCTCAACCACGTCGTGATACGTCGCGTGGTCAAGAAGCTGCGCGCCGTGGCACTTGGCACCGAAGCCGATCCGGTGATGCTCGAGGTCTTCAACAATCTCTTCATGTCGATCGCCGAGCAGATGGGCGTGACGCTACAGAACACTGCCTATTCGGTGAACATCAAGGAGCGGCTGGATTTCTCCTGCGCGGTCTTCGACCGCCACGGCGCGCTGGTCGCCAACGCGCCGCATATGCCGGTGCATCTGGGCTCGATGGACCGCTCGGTCGAGACCATCATCCGGCTGAATTCCGGCGATATCCATCCCGGCGACGTCTTCGCGCTGAATGCCCCTTACAATGGCGGCACGCATCTGCCCGATATCACCGTGGTGACGCCGGTGTTTGACGACGCAAAGGACAAAATCCTGTTCTGGGCAGCCTCGCGCGGCCATCACGCCGATGTCGGCGGCACCGCACCCGGTTCGATGACGCCTCTCGCCACCACCGTCGACGAGGAAGGTGTTTTGTTCGACAATTTCCGCATCGTCGACCGCGGCCGTTTCCGTGAGGCGGAGTTGGAAACCCTTCTCACCGACCATCCCTATCCCGCCCGCAATCCGGTCCAGAACATCGCCGACCTCAAGGCGCAGATCGCGGCCAACGAGAAGGGCGTGGCGGAATTGCGCAAGATGGTCGCGCATTTCGGCCTGGATGTCGTCGAGGCCTATATGGGCCACGTCCAGGACAACGCTGCCGAAAGCGTGCGCCGCGTTCTGGAACGGCTGCCCGACAGTTCTCAATACGAATATCCGACCGACACCGGCCAGGTGATCAAGGTCAAGATCAGCGTCGATCGCAAGAAGCGCGAGGCGACCGTCGACTTCACCGGCACCTCGCCGGTGATGAAGAACAATTTCAATGCGCCTGAGCCGGTCGCCCGCGCCGCCGTACTCTATGCCTTCCGTGTCATGGTCGAGGACATGATCCCGATGAACGCCGGGTGCCTGCGGCCGATCAACATCATCATCCCCGACGGCTCGATGCTGAAGCCCGCCTATCCGGCCGCTGTGGTGGCTGGCAATGTCGAGACCTCGCAGCATGTCACCAACGCGCTGTTCGGAGCCATGGGCGCAATAGCCAATGCCCAGGGCACGATGAACAACCTGACCTTCGGCAACAAGAAATACCAGTATTACGAGACGATCTGTTCCGGTTCGCCGGCCGGCCAGATGAATTCCGGCCGCGGCTTTGCCGGCACGTCCGGCGTCCATACCCATATGACCAATTCGCGGCTTACCGATCCTGAGGTGCTGGAACTGCGCTTCCCCGTGGTGTTGGAAGACTTCCACATCCGCGAGGGCTCCGGCGGCAAGGGCAAATGGAACGCCGGCGACGGCACCAGGCGCACCATCCGCTTCCTTGAGAAGATGGAATGCGCGATCCTGTCCTCGCACCGCAACCGCCCACCCCAGGGTCTCAATGGCGGCGGCGACGGCGAGGCCGGTTCGACCAAGGTCAGGCGCAAGGATGGATCGCTCGACGTGCTGAAGGCCTGCGACCAGACCGTGCTCGAGGCCGGTGAGGCCGTGATCGTCACCACGCCAACGCCGGGAGCGTTCGGCAAGGCGTAGGATTCCTGTCAACCAACCGTCAACAGCCTGTCACCTGCCTGTCATGACGCTGCGATACCCGCTTGCGCCAACGCAAACGGGGAATCACCTTGCCATGTCGGATGTTTCCGGAGAACTCGTTTATCGCCGCGGCAAGGAAGTCGGAAAAGCGGTCTACCAGAACCGCGCTCTGTCGAAAGACGGCATTTCCGAGCGGCTTTTCGCCTTCTTATTCTCCGGCCTCGTCTACCCGCAGATCTGGGAAGACCCGGATGTCGACATGGAGGCCATGCAGCTTGGCGCCGGCCATCGCGTCGTCACAATCGCGTCAGGCGGCTGCAACATTCTGGCCTACCTGACCCGTTCGCCGGCGAGCATCGACGCCGTCGACCTCAACGCCGCGCACATTGCGCTGAACCGCATGAAGCTGGAAGCCGTCCGCCACCTGCCCTCGCAGGGCGACCTGTTCCGCTTCTTCGGCGCCGCCGACACCAGCCATAATTCGGATGCCTACGATCGCTTCATCGCGCCGCATCTCGATCCGGTCAGCCGCCACTACTGGGAGCGCCGCAGCTGGCGTGGCCGCCGCCGCATCTCTGTCTTCGACCGCAATTTCTACCAGACCGGCCTGCTCGGCCTCTTCATCGCCATGGGCCACCGTGTCGGCAAGCTGTTCGGTGTCGACCCCGCCGGCATCATGAAGGCTCAGAACATCGGTGAGCAGCGACGCTTCTTCAACGAGGAACTGGCGCCGATCTTCGACAAGAAGCTCTTACGCTGGGCGACCTCGCGCAAGGCCTCGCTGTTCGGCCTCGGCATTCCGCCGGCGCAGTACGATTCGCTTATCACCTCCGGCGACGGCTCGATGGCCAGCGTCTTGAAGGCGCGGCTGGAAAAGCTCGCCTGCGACTTCCCGCTGAAGAACAACTATTTCGCCTGGCAGGCCTTTGCCCGCCGCTATCCGCAGCCCGGCGAAGCCGCCCTTCCCGCCTATCTGGAGCAGGCGAATTACAAGACCATCCGCGACAACATCGATCGTGTCGGTATCCACCATGCCAATCTGATCAAGTTCCTGGCCGCCAAGGATGCAGGCACCGTCGACCGTTTCGTGCTGCTCGACGCGCAGGACTGGATGACCGACGACCTGCTTAACGAGTTGTGGACCGAGATCACCCGCACCGCCTCGGTCGGCGCCCGTGTCATCTTCCGCACCGCGGCCGAACCCAGCCTGCTGCCGGGCCGCGTCTCCAATTCGCTGCTCGACCAGTGGACCTACGAGAGCGATGCCTCGCGCGAATTCTCGGCCAGGGACCGCTCGGCCATCTATGGCGGCTTCCACCTTTATGTGAAGCGCGCCGCATGAGCACGACCGAGTTGCCGGCCAGCCATGCCGAATTGATGGACGGCGTCTATCGCTGGCAGCGCCATATCTACGATTTGACCCGCAAATATTATCTGCTCGGCCGCGATCGGCTGATCGATGGGCTCGACGTGCCGCAAAACGGCAGCGTGCTCGAACTCGGCTGCGGCACCGGCCGCAACATCGTGCTCGCCGCCCGCCGCTACCCGAACGCCCGCTTCTTCGGCCTGGACATCTCGGCCGAGATGCTGGAGACGGCCGGCGCCGCGATTGCCCGCGAAGGTCTCTCGGCCAAAGTCAGCCTGGCGCGCGGCGACGCGACCGATTTCGACGCCGGGGCGCTTTTCGGGGTCGAGCGCTTCGACCGCATTTTCGTGTCCTATTCGCTGTCGATGATCCCAGGCTGGGAAAAGACCGTGTCGGCCGCCCTGGCCGCACTGGCCCCTGGCGGATCGCTGCATGTCGTCGACTTCGGTCAGCAGGAAGGCCTGCCGCGCTGGTTCCGGACGATGCTGCGCGGCTGGCTCAAGAAATTCCACGTCACGCCGCGTCAATCACTGCGCGACGTGCTTGAATCGGAATCCGAGCGTACCGGCGCAACCTTCCGGTTCAGAACGCTTTATCGCGGCTATGCGTGGCTCGGCGTGATCGGAGCCCGCAAGTAACTACTAGTGCAGCGCCTTCACCAGCGCGCCAACCATCGTTTGCGGCCGGTAGCCGAACTTGGCCGGGGTCAAGCCCAAACGCACCACGACGAGCTGCTCCGACGGAATGATCGTCACGGTCTGGCCGTCATGGCCTTCCATCCAGTAGGTGTCCTTGGGCAAGCCGGCGCCTGCGCCGGCACCGGGCTTTTCTTCATCGCCTGGACCTTCGACCCACAACTGGCCCTTGCCGTAGGCTTTCGAGGCCGGAGCCGGCTCGCGCATCCAGTCGACAAAGCTTGCCGGCAACACCTGGTTGCCGTTCCACACCCCGCCCTGCAGCAGGAACTGGCCGAAACGCGCCCAGTCATGCGCCGTGGCGTAGAGATAGGACGAGCCGACGAAAGTGCCTTGCTCGTCGGTCTCGAGCACTGCGCTGTGCATGCCGAGCGGCTCGAACAGCGCCGTGCGCGGCCAGGAAAGCGCCTTCACCTTGTCGCCGATGGCGTCCTGCCAGAGCCGCGACAGCATCACCGCCGTGCCGCTCGAATAGGAAAACACTTTTCCGACCTCACCGGTCAGCGGCTTGGACTTCGCAAAGCCAGCCATGTCCGGCTCCAGATAGAGCATGCGCGTCACGTCGGCGACGTCGCCATAATCCTCATTGAACTCGAGCCCGCTCGACATCGCCATCATGTCGGCAAGGCTTATTGCCGCGCGGCCGTCGGCCTTCCACGGCGCGAACAGCCCCTTGCTGTCGACCGCCATCTTGCCGTCCTTGACCAGCGTGCCGATGATCGCGGCATTGACCGTCTTGGTCATCGACCAGCCGAGCAACGGCGTCTTGGCCGAAAAGCCGTTGCCATAGCGTTCCGCCACAACACGGCCGTCCTTGACCACCACGATAGCGCGCATGCCGACACCAGCCATGGCGGCATCGTCGACGATCTTGGCCACGTCCGGATTTTGCGAAGCATCCACGCGCTCGCCGTCGGGCCATAGCGCGTCCGGCTGCGTTGCCGCGGCCGGCGCCGCGCGCAACGACGTTTGCCGCGCCTTGCCGGTGTCGCCATCCGGAACCGAGGCGCAGCCGACGCCGTCGCGCTCGACGGCGACGCTCTTGCCCAGAACCCAGAGCAGTCCCGCCGATACGATGCCCCTCTCCTTGTCGACGGACACCTTCATCAGCTTGAGCAGCGGGTGGCCCGGCGCCTGCACGTCGACGGCCAGGACCTGATTGGCGTCCCGGCCGGCGATGAACACGTTGGAACAGACGATCTTGGCCGAATAGCCCGAGCCGACGCGAATAAGCTCGGGCGGGGCGAAATAGAGCCAGGCGAAGAGCGCGACCACCGCCAGCACCACGAGGCCAAGCAGCCATTTGATGAACTTCACGACAGCGCGCATCTTTTCCGCCTTTTGTATTTTCAAGCTCGATTTATGTCATCGATTTGCCGCCATTGCTTCCGCAAAATCATGTCTCTTGTCGAGCGCCGTCAATGGTTTATCAACCATGTTGGGCGATCACGGAGGTGTGCCGCTTCGAAAGTGCCAGGCGCCTTGGGCCGGCACGCTCGATGAACAGCCGATGGTCCTGTGGGGCGACCATCCGGAGGGGGCCAGCGCAAGCAATGGCCATCTGCAAGGACCCATCAGCGACCGGCTGAAACCGGCCCGGGGAATGCCATGCGCCGTCTTGCGGCCATCCTGATGCTGACGCTGCTCGGCGCCTGCTCGACCGTCGACGATCTGTCGCCGCTGTCGCCGGGCTCGCAGACGGTTGCGGTGCGCGCGCCCCGCTTTGAGGATTCCAAGCCGCATGAGTGGGACAGCGGCGCGCCATGGAACTATGCCGTCCACGGCACCGACGTTTCCAAATACCAGACCTCGGTCGACTGGCCGACGGCAAGGGCCAGCGGCATCTCCTTCGCCTTCATCAAGGCCACCGAGGGCGGCGACCGCTTCGACGAATATTTCAACGAGCACTGGGCGCGCACCAAGGCGGCCGGCGTGCCGCGCGCGGCCTATCATTTCTTCTACTTTTGCACGCCCGCCGCCACCCAGGCGCGTTGGTTCATCGCCAACGTTCCCAACGACCCGTCGGCCATGCCACCGGTGCTCGACATGGAATGGAACCCGAAATCACCGACCTGCAGGCTGCGCCCCGACCCGGCAACCGTGCGAAGCGAGATGACCACCTTCCTCGAAATCGTCGAGCGCCACTACGGCAAGAAGCCGATCATCTACACCTCGATCGACTTCTTCGACGACAACGAGTTGGCCACGTTCCGCGGCTATCCCTACTGGCTGCGCTCGGTCGCCGGCCATCCTCGCCAGAAATATGGCAGCCATCCCTTCACCTTCTGGCAGTACACCGGCACCGGCATTGTGCCCGGCATGACCGGCAAGTCCGACATCAACGTCTTCAACGGCTCGGAAGCCGCCTGGAAGAAGTGGTTGCGTCAGAACACCCGTTGACATCCGCCCGCGCGCCTGCTTTTCGACAGCGCGGGCGGAACTTCTTGCAACCGCTGATGAACAGGGGGCCGCGCATCCAACCGGGAGGCGAACGGCACTCCTGAATTTTGAAATCCACGCATGCCCTCTTCAACCCGGTTCGGGTTCGCGTGGGTCATGCGCCGGTCTCGAAAGGGAAGCGATGCGATTGCGCACTGAAATCCTGGCGGCGTTGTTCGTCGGCGCCCTCGCCTGGCCGGCGGCCGCTCAGGAATGCGGCGGTGATTTCGAAGCCTGGAAACAGAGCGTGGCCACTGAGGCCAAGGCAGCCGGCGTCGGCGCCGTCGGCCTCGACGCGCTGGAAGACGCGACCATCGACCAGAAGGTGCTCGCCCGCGATCGCGCCCAGGGCGTGTTCACCCAGACCTTCACCGAATTTTCCAACCGCATGATCTCGGCCTATCGCCTCAAACAGGGCGCGGCCAATCTGAAGAAATATGCCGACGTTTTCGACCGCGCCGACAAACAGTTCGGCGTCCAGCCGGCCGTCATTACCGCCTTCTGGGGCCTGGAGACCGACTTCGGCGCCGTACAGGGCGATTTCCACACGCTGAATGCGCTGGTGACGCTCTCGCATGACTGCCGCCGCCCGCAGCTCTTCCGGCCGCAACTGGTGCCGTTGCTGACCCTGATCGATCGCGGCGTGCTGCCGGCCGACGTCAAGGGCGCCTGGGCCGGCGAGGTTGGCCAGACGCAGATCCTGCCGACCGACTATCTGGCGCGCGGCGTCGACGGCGATGGCGACGGCAAGGTCGACCTCAGGAACAGCGTGCCGGACGTCATCATGACGACGGCCAGCAAGATCCAGTCGCGCGGCTGGAAGCGCGACCAGCCCTGGGTTCAGGAAGTGCGCGTTCCAGACGACATGCCGTGGGACCAGACCGGCCGCACCAACAAACTGCCGATCTCGCAATGGGCGCAATGGGGTGTTACCGAGCCCAACGGCAACCCGCTCATCGACAATGGCCTGAAGGCCGGGTTGGCGCTGCCGATGGGCCGCAAGGGCCCCGCCTTCCTGACCTATGACAATTTCGACGTCTATCTGGAATGGAACCAGTCCTTCACCTACGCGCTCACAGCCGCCGTCATGGCGACAAGGTTTGCCGGCGCGCCGCAATTCGATCCGCGCACGCCCGAGCAAGGCCTCAACGGCGACCAGATGAAGGCGCTGCAGACCAAGCTCGAAGCCAAGGGCTATGACGTCGGCACGGTCGACGGCATCCTCGGCACCAACACGCGCGAAGCGATCCGCAAGGAACAGATGCGGCTTGGACTGCCGGTCGACGGCTGGCCGACGCCGGAGCTGTTGGGCAAGCTGTAGCTCATATTGGAGCCGTCGGGCGCATGAGTGTCTTTGATCCAAAGAACACCTACACGCCGATGACTGCTTCGCCGCGGCCCTGGGCCGACATCGAGGCGTTTTACGTTTCGCTGACGGAAAGCGCGTTCGATCAACAACCGATGGTCGACCTTGTTCGTCATATTCGTTCGACGTACGCAGAAGGCAGGCTGCACGCCATCACCTCGATGCGCACGATGATTGTCAGCGTGAACAATCCCATCGAGCTCAATCGGGAAAATCTTCGGATTGATTACAGCTTCGATGACCGAACGTGGACATTCAGCTACTTTTCCAAGCCATTCAAACCAGCCGAATTTACAAGACGCCATGCTGCGCCCTTGGGTATCGGGAAGTTTGATCGGTTCATTGAGAACATTCGTTGGTAAGAATCGAGACCGTCGACGCGTTCAGCGTATGAAATCGATGAACGCGCGCAGCGCCGGCGGCACATGCCGTCGGCTTGGATGGTACAGGTAAAAGCCCGGGAAACGGGGCGACCACGGCTCGAGAAATCGGACCAGCCTGCCGGCTTCGATCAAAGGCTTGACCTGATAGTCGATCATGTAGGCAATGCCTGCCCCATCGAGCGCGGCGCCGATCATCAGCTCCGTATCGTTGATGATGAGGTTTCCGTTGACGGCGATTTCCAGCGAGCGCTTGCCGCGCGTGAACTCCCATCGGTAGATGTCGCCGCCGCCCGGCCATTGGAAGTTGATGCAGCGGTGCTGGTGCAGGTCTTGCGGGTGGCGCGGAATTGAGCGGCCTTCAAGATAGGCTGGGGCCGCCACGGCCGCCATCTGCAGTTCGTCGCTGAGCTTGACGGCCACCATGTCCTTCTCCAGCCGCTCGCCAAGCCGGATACCCGCATCGAACCGCCCCTCGACGATATCGGTCAACGCGTCGTCTACGATTACCGTCAGCGCGATGTCGGGATAGCTATGCTGAAAGTCTGCGAGAATCGGTGCGACGAAGCGCATTGCCGCGACGCGCGAGACGTTGACGCGCAATGCACCCGCCGGCTGGTCGCGCCCGGCCTGGACTTCGGCAATGGCGGAGTCCAGTTCCCCGAAAACGGCCGCGAGGCGGGCAAAGAGAGTTTCGCCCGCCGCGGTCGGCGAGACACTGCGCGTCGTGCGGTTGAGCAACCTCACACCGATCCTTGCCTCCAACTGCCGGATCGTCTGGCTTAGTGCCGGCGGCGACACGCGCAGCCGCGCGGCGGCGCCAACGAAGCTGCCTTCTTCGACGATCGCCGAAAAGGCCTTCAATTCAGCGAATTCAGAGCCGCGCATTGTGTACGTCCTGATTAACAAGCCAATCAGACAATAGCGCATTATCCAATCAATTGCAGATCGCTATCTCCTTGCCATGGGCCATGCCACGAACAGGCGGGACCTGAAGGTGAAGGAAAAAGATCATGTCTCAGTCGCTGCAAGGCAAAACCGCGATCGTTACCGGTAGCTCGCGCGGCATTGGCCGTGCCATCGCCGAAGGGCTTGCCGCCAATGGCGCGGCCGTCGTCGTCAACTATGTCGGCAACAAGGGCGCCGCGGACGAAGTCGTCGCCACCATCACCCGCAAAGGTGGCAAGGCCATCGCCGTCCAGGCAGACATTTCCTCGCCTGCCGATATTCGCCGCCTCTTCGACGAGACAGAGCGCCAGTTCGGCGCGATCGACATCGTCGTCGCCAATGTCGGCATCGCGGTCATCAAGCCGGTTGTTGAGGCAAGCGAAGCTGATTTCGATCTCGTTTTCGGCGCCAACGCCAGGGGAACTTTCTTCACGCTTCAGGAAGCGGCCAAACGTGTCCGCGACGGCGGCCGCATCATCGCGGTCTCGACTGGCGGCACCAGGATGTTCTTCACGCAGACAGCGCTTTATCTGGGCAGCAAGGGCGCCGTCGAGCAGTTCGTGCGCGTGCTCTCCCGCGAGCTCGGGCCGCGCGGCGTCACCGTGAATGCGCTGTCGCCAGGCTTCACCGACACCGAGCTGTTGCCCGAGCGCGATCGTGCGGTTGCGGCCGGCATGTCCCCCTTCGGACGCATCGGCGCGCCGCGCGACGTTGCCGATGTTGCTGTCTTCCTGGCCAGCGACGAAGCCCGCTGGCTGACCGGCGAGAACATCCAGGCGGGCGGCGGCGTTGCCTGAACCTCAATCCGCCATCGTCTCCAGGCTGGCAAACCCTTGCGGCGCATCGCCTTCGTCGAACGGCGTCGTCACCTCGACAAACGTGTCGGGATAAAAGCCATTGAAGCGGGTCCTGAGCGACAGCGAGTAGGCGCCGATATGGCCGATCTCGATCCAGTCGCCGGTGTCGACCGTCTCCGGCAGCCAGAACGGCCGCGACAGGATGTCGACGGAATCGCAGGTCGCGCCGCACACCTTGAACGGCACGATGGTGTTCTCGTTGCCATTGCGGGTGCGGATCGCCGGATCGGGGATGAAGCGGGCCGGCAGCGTGATCTTGCCGGTCCAGGAATCCGACAGCGACGCCCAGATGCCGTCATTGATGTAGAGCCGCTTGCCCTTGCGCAACAGCACGCGCACGATCAGCGACAGGCAACGCGCCACGATCACCCGGCCCGGTTCCGCTACCAGCGGCATCTGGTCGAACTGGTATTCCTTGATGTCACCGGACAGCCGCGACATGATCTGCCCCAGCGACGGCATCTCGACCTGCTTACGGTTCGGATCATGGCCATATTCGGCCGGAAAGCCGCCGCCGACATCGAGCCCGGCAATGTCAAAGGTCAGCCGGTTGCGCACCCAGTCGGCCGAGGCCAACGCACGCTCGTAGGTATCGGGATCCTCGATCTGGCTGCCGACATGGAAGCACAGGCCAACCTTATAGCCGGTGCGGTTCAACCGTTCAGCAAGCTCGACGGCGCTGGCCGGGCCGGCGCCGAACTTCTTCGACAGTTCGTAAGCCGCGTGGCCCTTGGTCTGGATGCGCACGAAGACGGTGAGCGCGCCGGGATCGATGTCGAGCGCCCGCACCACCCGCGTCAGCTTGGTGATCTCGTCCTCATGATCGAGCGAAATGACGCGGATTGCATATTTCTCCAGCGCCAGCTTGATATCCGACTGCGCCTTGACCGGATGCATGTAGAGCATCTCGGCATCCGGCGAGACGGCGCGCACGGCGGCGAACTCGCCGGGCGAGGCCACGTCGAAGGCAGTAACGCCGGCTTCGGCCAGCGTCTTCAGCACAATCTGCTCGCCATTGGTCTTGACCGCGTAAGCGGTCTTTCCCGGAAACATGCTCATGAACTGGAGGGCGTCGGCCTTCAGCACCTGCGGGCGAAAGCAATAGACCGGATCGTCTGGACGAAGCGCCAGTGCCGCCTCGCGGGCATTTTCGAATCGCTGCATAGACGAATCCTCGATCTGGAGCGCGCACAATTAATCCTAGCTAACGGCTAAAGAAAACAGTTCTGTGTCTCGCCTTCCCGCATGGTCCGCCGCACATTTTTGCGAACGCTAAACCACCGATCAGGTTTCGGGTGGCTGTTGCCGCCAAACCGGATATCGGATGGTGGGTGTTTGATGGGCCGAAATTGCATTGGCCCGGGAGGCTGACAACATGACAACCGCTGTGACCGCGCCGACGCGCGGGCCGATGACGCTCATGGATTGGGGGCAGCTTCTGCTGCTCGGGGCAATCTGGGGCGGCTCGTTTTTCTTCGCTCGCATCGCGGTGTCCGAAATCCATCCGCTGACGCTGGTGCTGTTTCGTGTCGCCATCGCCGCGATCGCGCTTCAGCTCTATCTGGCCATCCGCGGCCCTTCGTTCCGCCTCGCCTTCCCCCGTGCCGGCCTGTTCTTCCTGCTGGCGCTCACCAACAATGTCGTGCCGTTTTCATTGATCTTCGCCGGGCAGACTGAGCTCGGCGCCGGCGTTGCCTCCGTGCTCAACGCCACGACGCCGTTCTGGACGCTGATCCTTGCCAACGCACTGACCGCCGACGAAAAACTGTCCTGGAACAAGCTTGCCGGCATCGCGCTCGGCGTCGCCGGCACCGCCATCATGATCGGCCCGGGGCTGCTTGCAGGGCTGGGTGGATCGGTCTGGGCCAAATTCGCGCTGATCGGCGCTTCGCTTTCCTACGCGGTGGCGCTGATGATCGCGCGACGCTTCAAGGGCATTCCCTCGCCAGTGGTCGCCACCGGCCAATTGACCGCGTCGACCATCATCATGATCCCGATCGTGCTCATCGCCTATGGCCCTGCCGGGCTGTTCGCCGTCTCGCCGCCGGTCTGGGCCGCGGTGCTGGGCCTGGCGCTGCTGTCGACCGCCTTCGCCTACATCCTCTATTTCAACCTCGTCGCCTCGGCCGGCGCCACCAATGCCTCGCTGGTCACTTTGGTCGTCCCGGTCAGCGCGGTGCTGCTCGGTTTCCTGTTCCTCGGCGAGCGGCTGGCGCTGTTCGAAATCTGCGGCATGACGCTGATCGGACTCGGCCTGATCACGATTGACGGGCGCTTGTTGGGCCGACGGTAGCGCTGCCATGCCACGGAGCGGCCACAATTTATTCACAACCCTCAGGCCGATTTTTGCCGAACAGTTTCAACGGCTAACGGAAAATCGTAGGTCGCAAATTCCACAATCGCGTCGCATTGCAGCACATTTTCCGCTTGCCTGTGGCCCAAATGACCCTAGACTCCAGCCATAGCTCTTTAAGAGGAGGCTATGACATGGGACTGACGAGGCCGATCAACGCGTTGATGATTTGTTTCGCATTCGCCTTCATCGGCGCCCTTATCATAGGTGTTCTTCCCTGACCCGCCAAAGCCGGGAAGATCAGCACCGAGACTAGTTTGAAAAGGCCGGGTTCACCCCGGCCTTTTCCGTTAGAGGATCACCTCTCCCCGCCTCAGGCCGCCGCCGACCCCGCCACCTCGGTTTCATGCGAGCGGATGCCGATCATGTGGCAGACGGCGAAGACCAGATCGGCGCGGTTCATCGTGTAGAAATGGAAATCGCCGACGCCGCGTTCGACGAGGTCGAGCACCTGCTCGGCAGCCACGGCTGACGCCACCAGCGCATGCGTCTGCGGATCGTTTTCCAGCCCTTCGAAGCGTTCGGCAAGCCATGCCGGCACCAGCGCGCCGCAGCGCAACGAGAAATTGGCGACCTGGGTGAAATTGTGGACCGGCAGGATGCCTGGCACGATCGGGATATAAATGCCGGCGCGTCGCGCCCGTTCGACATATCGCTCGTAGAGGTCGTTGTCGAAGAAGAACTGGGTGATCGCCCGCGTCGCGCCATTGTCGACCTTGCGCTTCAGCATGTCGATGTCAGTGGCGAAATCCGGGCTTTGCGGATGCTTTTCCGGATAGGCCGAGACCGAGATGTCGAAATCGCCGACGCTCTTCAGCGCGCCGACCAGTTCCGCGCCATTGGCATAGCCATCCGGATGCGGCCTGTAGGTGGTGCCGACGCCGGCTGCCGGATCGCCGCGCAAGGCGACGAAGCGGGTGACGCCCATGCCGGCGAACTCCTGGATGACGGCATCGACCTGATCGCGCGAAGCATCGACGCAGGTCATGTGTGCGGCCGGCGTCAGCGTCGTCTCGTTGAGAATGCGCTTGACCGTGCGCGCCGTGCGCTCGCGCGTCGAGCCGCCGGCGCCGTAGGTGACCGAGACGAAGTTCGGCTTCAACGGCTCGAGCCGCGTGACCGTGTCCCAAAGCCTTGCTTCCATCTCATCGGTCTTCGGCGGGAAGAATTCGAACGAGACCCGGACCTTGTCGCCAATGTCGGGGCGGCGGGAAAAGCGGAACTGGTTCATCAGGCTATTTCCCTTGCAGGTGCGGAATCGTTGGACGGATCGGCGATCAGCAGGCGGCGGTCGCGGCCCAGCCACAGTTTGACGGTGAGCCTGGCCTCGGCCTGGCCGCGCGGCTCGAACTCCTGGCTGTCCTCGAGATCGAGCCCGGCCTCGGCGAACCAGTCGGCGATCTGCCGGTCGGAAAAGCCAAGCCGCATATGCGCGTGCTGGTCGCGCAGAAATTCGAGATTGTGCGGGGCGAAGTCGACGACAATCAGCCGGCCCGACGGGCGCAGCAGCCTTGCCGCCTCGCCGATGGCGCGCGCCGGATCGTCGAGATAGTGCAGCACCTGGTGGATGGTGACGAGATCGAAGGCGTTGCGCTCGACCGGCGGCGAAAAGATATCGCCCTGGCGCACCTGCGCATTGGCGACGCCCGCTTTGTCGAGATTGGCGCGCGCCACCGTCAGCATCTCGCGCGACATGTCGATGCCGACGCCGCGCCGGTAGAGCGGCGCGAAGATTTCGAGCAGCCTGCCCGTGCCGGTGCCGAGGTCGAGCATCGACTGGAACGGCCGCTTGCCGACAAGCTTGATGAGTGCCGCCTCCACCGCACGGTCCGGCACATGAAGCGAGCGGATATGGTCCCAACTGGCCGCATTCTCGGAGAAATACTCGGCGGCGCGGTCCTGCCGCTTGCGTTTGACCGAGGCCAGTCGCTCAAGATCGCGCACCACTTGCGGATCGGCCTCGCGAACGCCCGACACAAGGCGCTGCGCGAAGTCGCGCGAGGAATCGGTGTCCGACAACCGGAAGAAGGCCCACGACCCTTCCTGGTAGCGGCCGATCAGCCCGGCATCGAGCAGCAGCTTCAAATGGCGCGACACGCGCGGCTGCGATTGGCCGAGGATCTCGGTGAGGTCGGAAACGGTGAGATCGCCGCGCGACAGCAGCACTAGGATGCGCAAGCGGCTGGATTCGGCCGCCGCCTTCAATGTATCTACCATTGTGTCGAGTGAGACGTGCATGTGCGAGCTTTCGTCGAAAGATATAAAGATATGTTTATGTCGATTTTGAAACCTTGGCAAGCGCTATGTCGCTTCCGGACAAGAAAATGCCGCAGCCATGATTTGGGTCTGGCAAACGGCGCCTGGAATTGAGCGGGGCAATGTTCGAGACACGCGATGGCGAGCAACGCCTGGAAACGGACCCCGCCGATATGGCGCCGGACGGGCATGTGGTCTTCATCGGCCGCATCGCTTCGCCATGGACGAGCCGCGAGGACTGCCCGAAAAACATGCGTCAGGCGCGTGAAGCCGGACGACCGGCAACGGTTATGATCGACCATGCGTTTCGCGCTGGCCTGCAAAACCTCGAGCGCGCCAGCCACGTCGTCATCCTGTCCTGGCTGCATCACGCACCGCGGACTCTGATTGTGCAGAAACCCCGTCATGCGGCTGAACCGAAAGGCGTTTTCTCGTTGCGCTCCCCTGCCCGGCCGAACCCGGTCGGGTTGCATGTCGCGCGGCTGGTGGCGGTCGACATCGAGAGCGGCCGGATCGAGATCGACGCCATCGACGTGCTCGACGGCACGCCGGTCATCGACATCAAGCCCTACTACGCTTCGACCGATGCGTTCCCCGACGCAACCATTGCCGGGCGCGACGAGACATGAACGCCCCCACCGGCCGACGCCGCGCCATCGCCAAGGCGCTGACCGCGCTTCTTCCCCTGGCGCCCTACGCTGATATGGAAAAGATCCGCGCTGATGCCGGTTCGGTCCATATGAAGACGTTGCCGCCGACGATCGCCGTATGGCTGGCGACGATCGCCCATATCCGCCACGCTCATACCGACTACGAGAAACTTTTGGCCGAAGGCTATGACCGCGACTCGGCGCGCTTCTTCGTGATCGCAAGGACCAATGAAGTGCTTACCCGCTGGCGCGCGACGCGGCTGCTGGAGGAAGATGACGAGGATGAGTGAGGCCAAGCGGCGCCGGGCGCCTGGCTCTACTTCATCCCCGGCCAGACGCTAGCCTGCCTCGCCGAACATCCAAGAAGGAATGAAATGAGCCAGGCCGCCACCACGCCAGCCAAGTCGCCCCCCTTTGTTTCCGAGCGGCACCTCGACCCGCATTCCTATCCCGACGGCGTTGCCTTCCTGGACGGGCAGTATCTGCCGATGTCGCAGGCCAAGATTTCGGTGCTCGACTGGGGCTTTCTGCATTCGGACGCCACTTACGACACCGTGCATGTCTGGGACGGCCGTTTCTTCCGCCTCGACCTGCATCTCGACCGGTTCTTCGCCGGGCTGGAGAAACTCCGCATGACGATCCCGTTCGGTCGCGACGGCGTTGCCGAAATCCTGCACAATTGCGTCGCACTCTCCGGCCATCGCGCGGCCTATGTCGAAATGCTATGCACGCGCGGGGCCTCGCCCACCTTCAGCCGCGACCCGCGCCAGGCGATCAATCGCTTCATGGCTTTCGCCGTTCCGTTCGGCTCGGTCGCCAATGCCGAGCAGCTGCGTCGCGGCCTGCATGTCGCGATCAGCGACAAGGTGCGCATCCCGCCGGCCTCGATCGATTCGTCGATCAAGAACTACCACTGGCTCGATCTCGTGCAGGGCCTCTACGATGCCTATGACCGTGGCGCCGAAACCGCGCTGATCCTCGACTTCAACGGCAATGTCGCCGAAGGCCCCGGCTTCAACGTCTTCCGTGTCAAGGATGGAAAACTGTCGACGCCGGCGGTGGGCGTGTTGCCAGGTATCACGCGACGCACCGTGTTCGACCTCTGCGCGGAAATCGGCCTCGCCGTCACGGCTGAAGAGGTCAGCGTCACCGCGCTCAAAGGCGCCGACGAGGTCTTCATCACCTCGACAGCCGGGGGCATCATGCCGGTCACCACGATCGACGGCGCGCTCGTGGCAGGCGGCAAGGTCGGTCCAATCACCGAGCGGCTGATGGCGCTCTACTGGACGAGGCATGGGGATCCGGCTTGGTCAAGCGCGGTCCGTTATCCCTGATCTGCCCGTCAAATAATTCCGGCGGCGCCTCTGGAAAAATGCCGAAGGCGCCGTACATGCTGCAAGCGGAGCATCCTCCGCTTATTTCCGGAATTTGGCCCCCAAGGGCAAGGATCACAGATCATGACAGCTAAGGTTTGGTTCATCACCGGATCGTCTAAGGGTTTTGGCCGCGTCTGGGCCGAGGCAGCACTTGCCCGTGGCGACAGCGTTGCCGCCACCGCGCGCGATGCCGGCACCCTCGCCGATCTCGTCGACAAATACGGCGACAAGATCGCCGCCATAAAACTCGACGTCACCGACAAGAAAGCGGTCGATGCCGCAATCGCCGACGCCCACAAGCGCTTCGGCCGTCTCGACGTCGTCATCAACAATGCCGGCTACGGCCATTTCGGCGCCATCGAGGAGGTCTCCGAGCAGGAGGCCCGCGACCAGATCGAAACCAACGTCTTCGGCGCGCTTTGGGTGACGCAGGCCGCACTGCCGATCATGCGGGCGCAGCGTTCCGGCCACATCATCCAGATCTCGTCGATCGGCGGCGTCAACGCCTTCGCCTCGATTGGTCTTTATCACGCCTCGAAATGGGCGCTGGAAGCCTTCAGCCAGTCGCTCAGCCAGGAGGTCGCCGGGTTCGGCATACACGTCACCCTGGTTGAGCCGGGCGGCTTTTCCACCGACTGGGCCGGGCCGTCGGCCAAGGTCTCGAAGCGCATGGACGTCTATGAGCCGGTTCGCGCGGCGATGGCCGAGCGCCGCAGCCGTTCCGTTGCCGGCGATCCGGAAGCGACCGGTCCGGCGATGCTTGCCATCGTCGACGCGGCCGAGCCGCCGCTCAGGGTCTTCTTCGGCGATGGCGGCCTGCCGATGACCAAGCAGGAATATGCCAACCGCATCGCCCTCTGGGAAAAGTGGGACCATGTTTCGGTGATGGCGCAAGGCGCCAACAAGAACCGGAAAGCATAATCCGGAACGTTCGGCCACGCTGCCTCGCGCGGCGTGGCCCTTTCACTCAGGCCCGATAAATCCACTGCTCGGGCACGCGCACGGAAATCGCTTCGCCCGCCACAATGGTGCCCGGCTTTTCGACCCAAGCGACAAGGCCGCGCAGCCGCTTCGCCACCTTCGGGAAGGCCAACGCCGTGGCATCGCGATCCGCCGCACGGACATGCCTGGCGATCGATTGACCGGCAACGCGGCAGGGTCTGTTCTGGGCGTCGATCTTGATGGTCACGCCTCCCTTGAAGAACAGGAGCGAGCCCGCCGGCAGCATCGACAGATGCGGCACGCCTTCGATCAGCATGTTGGCGCCGATCCATTCGGGCTTGATTTCGTCGAGGCCCATCAGCCCGGCAATCACAGCCAGTTCGTCAGCCGCCACGATCGACAACTGTCGCTCGTTGCGCATTTCGGTGTTACGCGGATACCAGGGCTCGCGCCCGCCGGAACGTCGCGTCGTGCCGGCGTGGAAATCACCCTCAATGCCTTCGAAGCCGAGCCGTAATTCCTCGACCGCGCTCGTCTCGAAATGATCATGCGGCGCGACGTAAAGTGCCGCCGCGCGTGCCGAAAGCTTCTTCGCGGGGATGATCTCGACCGGCCGTTCTGCTTCAGGGAAGAGATCCAGCATCGTGCTTTCCTTGAATCATGCCCCCAGCTTTTGCCCTTCGTCCGGCAGGACTGCAAGAGCCGTCTCGGCCATGGCCCGCAGCTCATCGGCCGAGGCGCCGTCTCGCGCCTGGATCGACATGCCGTTCATGACGCCGGCCAGGTATTTGGCGAAACCTTGTGGGGAGACCGCCTCTGGCAGGTCGCCGATCGCCCGGCCTCTGGACAGCCGCTCCGCGATCGCCGCTTCGCTTGCAGTACGGTAGGTCTTGAGTTCGTCGGCAATGGCCTGCGCCTGCGGCGAGGCCGCAAGGGCCCCGCTGACGAACAGGCAGCCGCCAGGTTTGCCGGGCCTGGTATAGGCCTGCGCGGCTCCCATCAAAAGCCGCCGGATCGCCTCCCCCGTCGGTACCGGCGCGCTCAGCGCTTCCAGCGCAAATCCAATCTCGGTCTCGTGGTAGCGCGTCAGCGCCTTGCGGAACAATGTCTCCTTGTCGGTGAAGGCGTTGTAGATCTGCGGCGGCGTCAGCCCCATCGCGTCACGCAGCATGGCAAGCGACGTCGCCTCATAGCCATGCTCCCAGAACAGATGCATGGCCGCGTCGAGCGCGGCCTCAGGGTCGAATGCGCGTGGCCTGCCCCCGCGCGGTTTTTCCGTCTTTTCCATATCGATCGTTACGAAACCTATTGACTTACCTCTTTTGCATAGCGTAACAATCGATACGAAACATGGCAAGATCGAGACACCGCCCATGCAATCCCAGGAAAAGGACAAGCCAATGCCCATCACCGTGACCGCACCGCAAGGCATACTGACCCCGGCTGGAGAGCGTGAGATCCTGCCGCGTCTCAGCGCAGCCTTGATCGAGGCCTCCGGCGCTACCGGCAATTCGTTCTTCACCGCAATTGTCGGCGGCACGGTCCACATCCTGGCGCCACACCAGATCTACGCCGGCGGCGCCAATCGGCCCGTCGTCATGGTGGAACTGAAGCTGCCCAATATCGGTCTCGGCACGGTCGAAGCCCGCAATGCCTTCATCATCGCCGCCGCCGCGATTGTCGCGGAGTTCAGCGTGCCGGATCACAAACCGGAAAACACCTGGATCAACATCGTCAACGCGCCCGACGGCGGCTGGGGCATCGGGGCCAGGCAGTACACAGGCGACGGGCTGATTGCAGCAGCAACCGCTGCGGCGTGACCGGTCGAACGAACCCGATCACGACGTTCTTACTGGCTCCGGACTATCTTTCGCCGCGCCGCGCCGCTCAGATGGCGGGGCGACGAGAGGTTCGATCATGCAGGTTGGACACGCAATCGCTGCCCTGTGGCTGTTCTGGGCGGTATCCTGGCTGCTTGCCGCGTCCTGGGCCGATCCCGCGCAAAAGCGCGTGGATCTCAGGGCGGAGGTCCGCTATCGGGTTCTCTGGCTGGCCGGCACCGCGTTGATGTTCGTGCCGGCGCATAACTATGTCGGCCGGTTTCGGCTCTGGATGCCGACGCTTACCGTGGCCTGGATCTGCGTTGCCCTGATCGCGATCGGCATCGCTTTTGCCTGGTGGGCGCGGCTGCACCTTGGCCGACTATGGTCCGCCACCGTGACAGCCAAGGCCGATCATCACATCGTCGACACAGGCCCTTACGGGCTGGTCCGCCATCCGATCTATACGGGCCTGCTGCTGTCGATCCTCGCCACCATGGCGGTCAAGGGTACGATATGGGGGATTGCTGGCGCCGCGCTGCTGCTCATCGGCGTCGTTGTCAAAGCGAAGCTCGAAGAAAACTTCCTGCGCGGCGAGCTCGGCCCGGCCTATGACGACTATGCCAAGCGCGTGCCGATGCTGGTGCCTTTCGCGCCTGCATAGAGCTGCCCGTCGTTAGAGCATGCGCAGCAGCGCGCCGCCGATCGAATAGCCGGCGCCAAAGGCGCAGATCAGACCGAAATCGCCGGCCTTCATGTCGGCGTGGTTTTCCGACAGCGCGACGATGGCGCCGGCGCCGGCCGTGTTGCCGAGCCGCTCCAGCACCATCGGCGCGCGGTCGTGATCGACATCGTGGCCGAAGGACAGTTTCAGGATCATCGCATTCATGCGCGCATTGGCCTGATGCAGCCAGAAGCGCCTTATTGCCTGTGGCGTCAGCCCATGCTCGGCGAGGAACGCAACGATGAATTGTTGCCCGGCAACGGTGACTTCCTTGAACACCTTGTTGCCGACCTGTTTGATCAGATTGCCTTCAAGGTTGATCATGTAGGGATCATCCTGGGCGGTGCGGGTGTGGTAGCCGAGATTGGTGCGGATGTTGTTCGACATCTGCGTCCAGATGCGGGTGTCCAGCACCTCGAAACGCTCTGGGCGCTTGTCGCCCTGGGCGAGCCCCTCCACCACCATCGACACCGAGGCGTCGCCGAAGATGAAATGCGTCTGCCGGTCGCGGAAATTGAGATGGCCGGTGATGATTTCCGGCGTCGACACCAGAATGCGCTTATGCGCGCCCGAGCGCACCAGATTGACCGCCAGGTGAAGGGCCGCTGCTGCGGAAGAGCAGCCGAGCCCCATGTCGAAACCGGCGCCCTTGGTGCCCAGCGCCTCCTGCATCTCGATGGCGATCGCCGGATACGGCCGCTGGTGGTGCGAGGCCGAGCAGATCACCAGATCGACATCCGCCGGATTGACAGCGGCGTGAGCGAGCGCCTTCTTCGCCGAGGCCACGCCAAATTCCGCCTCCAGCGACAGCGCGTCGTCCGGCCGGGCCGGAATGCGCGGCGACATCCGGGTCGGATCGAGAATGCCCTCGCGTTCGATCACATGGCGGGTCTTGACGCCCGAGGCATGCACGATGAAGTCGCTGTCCGATTTCTGCAGCAGCGTGTCGCCGGTCAAGGCGCGGCGCGCATTCTCGGTGTCGACCCAGCTGTTGAAGCTTTCGACCAGCTCTTCATTGGTGATGACGGGTTCAGGGATTTCGGCGCCGATGCCGCTGATGATGACGCGATGCATGTTCAATCCGTCCGGGGCACGGGCATTACGGGCTCTGATGTGGGCGCGAAGACCGCCCGGCGCAACCCATGTCGCATTTGACCGGTTTATGCCAGCTTAAATCGACAACCCTTGCTGGCATCGCGGCGAGTTGCCTTGCGCTGCGCTCAGGCCCGCTTGGCGACGATGAAGATGCGTGGGAAGCGCAAGAGCACCTTGCCGTTCGCGGTCTTCGGATAGGCTTTGGCGATCTTGGCCGTATAGGCCTCGAGGAACTGCTTCTTCTCATCCGCGTCGAGCGGATCGAGGAACGGCTTCAGCCCGGTCGCCTTGACCCATTCGACGATTGCCTCGGCATCGGCAAGCGGATGGTTGTAGGCCGTGTGCCAGATATCGAGCCTGTCGGCGAGCGGCGACAGAAGATCGTAGTAGAACGACACCGGCGGCAGCGGCCCGCGCGCCGCGCCCTTGAGTTTGGCCGAAAACGGCATCTCGGCCGCCGTGTCGCGCATCAGTTGGTGCGAGGCCTCGCCGAGATTGTCGGGCATCTGGACGGCAAGAGCGCCGCCCGGCGCCAGCAATCCCATGAGACGCTGGAACACCGCCGGATGCTCCGGCAGCCACTGGAACACGGCATTGGCGAAAATGACGTCGACGGGCTGCTCCGGCTGCCATTTGGCGGCGTCCGCCAGCTCAAAATTGACGTTGGGCAGCCGCGCCCGCGCCTTGTCGATCATATCGGGCGATGTGTCGAAGCCGCTGACCGCGGCATCCGGCCAGCGTTCGACCAGAAGCTCGGTCGAATTGCCCGGGCCGCAGCCGATGTCGACGACGCGGCGCGGAAAATCGACCGGCACCTGCGTCACGAGATCGCGCGCCGGCCGCGTGCGTTCATCTTCGAATTTCAGATATTGGGCGGCGGACCAGTCAGCCATTTTATCACCTCACTCACGCCCGCCGCCGTAACCGATATTACCGCGTCAGCCGCTTGTGCGTCATGCGGTGCGGGGCTGCCGCTTCCGCGCCGAGGCGGCGCAGCTTGTCCTTCTCATATTCCTCGAAATTGCCTTCGAACCATTCGACATGCGCGTCGCCCTCGAAGGCGAGCATGTGGGTCGCCATGCGGTCGAGGAACATGCGATCGTGGCTGATGATAACGGCGCAGCCGGCATAGGCCTCAAGCGCGTCTTCCAGCGCGCCCAGCGTTTCGGTGTCGAGGTCGTTGGTCGGTTCGTCGAGCAGCAGAACATTGCCGCCGTTCTTCAGCATCTTGGCCAGATGCACGCGGTTGCGCTGGCCGCCGGACAGGTTGCCGACCTTCTGCTGCTGATCGCCGCCACGGAAGTTGAAGGACGAGCAATAGGCGCGGCTGTTGATCTCGTGCTTGCCGAGCTTGATGATTTCGGCGCCGCCGGAGATTTCCTCCCACACGGTCTTGTTCCCGTCCAGTGCATCGCGGCTCTGGTCGACATAGCCGAGCTTAACCGTCTCGCCGATGCGCACGGTGCCCGCATCCGGCTTTTCCTGGCCGGTGAAGACCTTGAACAGCGTCGTCTTGCCGGCGCCGTTCGGGCCGATGACGCCGACGATGCCGCCTGGCGGCAGCCTGAACGACAGGTTCTCGATCAGCAGCTCGTCGCCAAAACCCTTGTTGAGGCCATCGACCTCGATGACGACATTGCCGAGACGCTCGCTCGACGGGATGACGATCTGCGTGTCGGTCGGCTTGCGGTTCTGCGACTGCTCGACCAGCTCCTCATAGGCCTTGATGCGCGCCTTCGACTTGGTCTGGCGCGCCTTCGGCGAGGACTGGATCCATTCACGCTCGCGCCAGATCGACTTCTGGCGGGCATCGTCCTCGCGGCCTTCCTGGATCAGGCGCTTGGCCTTGGCGTCGAGATATTTGGTGTAATTGCCCTCATAGGGAATGCCGCGGCCGCGGTCGAGCTCGAGGATCCAGCCGGTGACATTGTCGAGGAAGTAGCGGTCGTGGGTGATGATCAGCACCGAGCCCGGATAGTCGCGCAGGTGCTTTTCCAGCCACGCCGTGGTCTCGGCATCGAGATGATTGGTCGGCTCGTCGAGAAGCAGAAGGTCAGGTTGTTCGAGCAGCAGCCGGCACAGCGCCACGCGGCGCCGCTCGCCGCCGGAAAGGTTGGTGACTTCGGAATCGGCAGGCGGGCACTGCAGCGCGTCCATCGCCATCTCGACCTGCTGGTCGAGATCCCACAGGTTCAACCGGTCCATCTCGTCCTGGAGCTTGGCGGACTCATCCGCCGTCTCGTCGGAATAGTTCATCATCAGCTCGTTGTAGCGCTCGATGATGGCGGTCTTCCTGGCAACGCCGTCCATGACGTTTTCACGCACGGTCTTTGAGTTGTCGAGATGCGGCTCCTGCGCCAGGTAGCCGACGGTGGCGCCCTCGGCCAGCCACGCCTCGCCCTGAAACTCCTTGTCGAGACCGGCCATGATGCGCAGGATCGTTGACTTACCCGAGCCGTTGGGGCCGAGAATGCCGATCTTGGCGTCCGGATAGAAGGACAGATGAACGTTATCGAGCACCTTCTTGGTGCCGTAGGCCTTCGACAGGCCCGACATGTGATAGATGAACTGGCGTGCCACGCGCGCTTTCCCTGGAGACTGAGTGTCAGGTTGGATGGGGGTTGGCCGCTATGTAGGCGATGAAGCGGCGAACGGCAATCGCTTTCGGCGTACAGGAGGCCGATCCCAGCCAATTTGCGGGTTTGCGGCGCCCAGGCTGTTCACAGCTTTTCGTCACTCGCCGCCTTCGTACGAAAGAAGCGTTAACCATTGGCGTTCAAAACCGTTAAAGGTTGGGAAATCGCGGCCGAGCCACGATTTCAGGGAAAGATCGGATCGAAGACGTGCTGAACGGTGCCCTGCTCCTTGCCGAAGCGGTTCTGTATTTCGGCGCCATGATCACGCTTTTCCGTTTCAGGCACCGCATCGGCCTTGGCGTGTTCATCTGCGCGCTCGGCGCCATGCACTTCCTCGAAACCTATCTCGCCAGCGTCTTCTATGTCGCTCTGCCCTTCGGCATGGTCTCGCCGGGCTCGGCCGTGCTCTTCTCCGGCAAGCTGGTCATGCTCCTCTTGCTCTACATGAAGGAGGACGCCGCGACCGTGCGCCAGCCGATCTACGGCCTGCTGCTGGGCAACGCGCTGATGATCGGCCTGGTGCTGATCCTGCGCCTGCACGCGATCGCGGTGCTTCCGGACGGCAAGATGCCCGATATCGCTTTCATCGACGAAATGGGCTGGCTGATGGTCTGGGGCACCACGCTGCTCTTCATCGACGCCATCCTGATCATCCTGCTTTACGAGAAGCTCGGCGCCTTCCTGCGCCAGAGGCCGTTCCTCCGCATCCTGGCATCGGTCGCCTGCGTGCTGACCTTCGACCAAATCGGCTTCTTCACCGCCCTGCATTTCGTCGCCGGAGCCCCGATCGAGGTCTTCTTCGGCGGCTGGTTCGCCAAGATGGGCGCGGCGCTGGCCTATAGCGGCATGCTGATTGCCTATCTCAGATGGGTTGAGGACAATGACATCGCCGTGCCGCGCGGTCTGTCCGACATTTTCGACACCCTCACCTACCGCGAACGCTACGAGGCGCTGATCAAATATGTCGGCCGCGACGGCCTGACCGGCCTGCTCCATCGCGGCAGCTTCGATGCCGATGGCGAGTCCGCCGTCGCCGGCGCCATCAGGACAGGCAAGCCGCTCAGCCTGCTCATCGTCGATGTCGACCATTTCAAGTCGATCAATGACCGCTTCGGCCACGCCGAGGGCGACAAGGTGTTGAAGTCAATGGCCGCCATGCTCGCCGAGACGGTTGGTGGCAACGACCAGGTCTTCCGCATCGGCGGCGAGGAATTCGCCATCCTTTGCCAGCAGTCGCACGCCGGCGGCAGATTGCTGGGCGAAAGCATCAGAAACGCCGCCAAGGCCTCGGTGCACACCAGTCGCTTCAAGATAACGGTCAGTGCCGGCGTCTCCACCGTCAGCGAAACGACGCGCTGCCTTGCCGACATTTTCGCGCTGGCCGACCAGCGCCTCTACAAGGCCAAGCTCAGCGGCCGTGACCGCGTGGTCGGCGAACCGGGCAGCGAGCAGATCATCCTGAAGGCCGCTCCGAAGACGGCTTAGAGCAATAGCAATTCCAGGAAAAGTGCGTAGCGGTTTTCCGTCCGGAATTGCGTGAAAACAAAACAAAGACTCCAGAGTCGTTTAAAGCTCGCCGACGCGATCAGTGCCCCTTGCGCCGCAGGGCGCCGACCGTGGTCGAAATGCCCATCAGCGCGATCGACAGCCACTTCAGCGTGGTGATGATCGGACCGGCATCGATGTTGTAGGTGATGAACAGCAGGATGCCCGGGACCAGCAGGCCGCACATGACCAGCATGATGCGGTTGATCTGCCAGGAGACCTTTGCCGCCAGGGCCTCATCGCCCACTTCGGCAACGAGACCGGCGCGCAACTCCTTGGAGGCGAGAAGCGTGCTCGACAGCCGAAGCGAGACCGGCAGGCCGAGGCCGATGATCAGGAAAGCGCACGCTGCCAGCAGCAGCGAGAATTTGAGCGCGCTGGTTTCTGCCGGCACCGAGAACAACAGGGTTGCCAGCGGCAGGAAGACGCAAAAGATGCCGAGTGCCGCAATGGCGATGAAGATCACGGCATTGACGATCGTGAACAGCTGGTACCTGCCGGCGCCGATCGGCGCGGCAAGCGCGCGCATGCGCGCCCACTCCGGCTCGGTATAGGAAAAGCCGGGCCATTCCATGCGGGCGTCCTGGATCGCCGTCATGCCTCTCGCCCAGAACGCCAGCCGCGCCAGGGCACCGCTCGTCATTCCGCTCATCGCCACCCCCGCCGAATGTAATGCCCGGGCAGCATATCACCGCGTCGGCAAGGCGACAGCTTTATGCCTTACTGGAAGCCGATCGCGTCGACCGTGCCCTTCGGACAGCCGGCCTTGCCGGTCGGCGCCGCGGCCATCAGCAGATCGCCAAGCTTGCTGTCGGGGCCGATCGGACCCGAAATACCGAGCGTCAGCTCGCCGACCAGCCTTCGACCGCTCGACGGATCGACCAGACAGGAGACCCGCACGCGATCGCCCGCGCCGGCGCCGAAGGCTTCATTGAAGGCGGCGCGGATCTGGTCCGAGGTCAACTGCTTGCCGATGTTCTGGTTGAACAGGTCGCGCACCGGCGAAGCGTTAACCGCGCGCATCAGGTTGAGCGCATCGGAGAAATACTCCTGCTGGCTTTTGCCGTAGCAGGTGCCATGCTTGATCCATTCGTGGCGCTCGAGCTTCGAAGCGGTGCCTGGCATCACCTGGTCGAGTTCGGCGCGGGTGTTGGCGTCGAGATTGACTGCCGGCAGGTCGCCCCAATGCGCCGGATTGTCGTTGGCCTTGTCGCTTGCCGGGACCTGGCAATAGAAATTGCCGTTGGGCTGCGGCCACAGGCCGTGCAAAGTGAAATGCGAAGCATCGAATTCGCTTGGGCTCTGCGCCTTGCATTCGGGCTTGCTGGCCTTGGTTTCGCAGAAGGCCGGCTGCCAGCTCAGCGCGAAGATATATTCCGGTTTGCCGGAAGCCGCCTTGGACGGCTTGCCCTGGTCGGCTGGCGCCGGCGACGTCGCGGCACTGCCGCCGGTGACATGGCCGCAGCCAATCGCCACCCAGCGCCGATCCGGATCGGCGCCAGGCACCTGGATGAGATAGTGGGTCGGCTGGTCCTTGTTGCCGGAGAGCAGCTGGTAGCTCTTGCCGGCCTCGGTCGAGACATTGCCCGGGTTCTTGCCGCTCTTGATCGCCTGCGTCGCCGGACAGGCGCTGTCGGACACGAACGTCCCGCTCAGCTTCACGTCCGCATGCGCCGCGCTGGCGCCAGCCAATGCCAGAACAACTGCACCCCACAGTCCCGAAACCCGCATTCCACGTCTCCCAGCAATCATTCACCCGAACCGGATTCATCACACTAGAACAGGCGTCGTGTCAGAATTGCGATCTTTTTCGCGTCACGAAGAAAACAATCCCCAGGCGATCCACAGCCGGTTCAATGCGTTTCCCGGGTTTGACCCCGCCCCGCCCGCTACGTGTTGCTCTCTTGACGCCGGCCAAACCCTCGCCCAACAGTCGCCTGGAGCATGATGCCGAAAAGTGTGACGCGGTTTTCGGACGTCATCATGCTCCATCTCTGGGATTTAGAGCGCCATGATTTCAGGTCGAATCGACTTGAAATCATGGCGCTCTAGGGAGCGAGACATGGCATTCGACACGCAGACCAGGCTGGCCTCACCGACCGGGGCCGACCTCAACCTCTATGTGAAACAGGCGGCGGGAAATCCGCGCGCGGCCGTCCAGATCAATCATGGACTGGCCGAACATGCGGCGCGCTACGCCCGCTTCGCCGATTTTCTGTCGCCACGCGGCTTTCACGTCTATGCCCATGACCATCGCGGCCACGGCACAACAAAGGCGCCCGACGCGCCGCTCGGCAGGTTCGCCGGCAACGATGGCCCGTCCAAGGTCATTGCCGATGTCGCCGCCGTCCACGATCTGATCGCCAGGGACCACCCTGGCCTGCCGGTCATTCTGTTTGGCCATTCCTTTGGCGCATCGGTTGCGCTGAACTTCCTCTTGGCGCACTCGCCGCGCGTCCACGCCGCCGCAATCTGGAACGGCAATTTCTCGCAAGGCCTGCTTGGTCGGCTTGCGCTCGCGATCCTCGCTTATGAGCGGTTCAGGCTCGGCTCCGATGTCCCTTCGCGTATTTTGCCCAGGCTGACCTTCCAAGCCTGGGGCAAGGCCGTGCCCAACCACAAGACATTGTTCGACTGGCTGTCGCGCGACGAGGCCGAAGTGACGAAATACATCGCCGATCCGCTGTGCGGCTGGGACGCCTCTGTCTCGATGTGGCGCGACGTTGTCTCGATGGCGTTGAATGGCGGCAAGGATTCCGGCTTTGCCGGCATCAGGTGCGATCTCCCCGTCAGCATCGTCGGCGGCGAGAAGGATCCCGCTTCCGACTATGGCAAGGCGGTCGGCCACCTTGCCAGGCGCATGCGGGCAATGGGCTTTTCGAATCTGGTTTCAAAGGTTTACGCCGAGACCCGCCACGAAAGCCTGAACGAGATCAACCGCGACGCCGTCATGAACGATTTCGCCGCCTGGGCGGACAGCGTGCTGAAACCCTGAGGGTGTGGCCCATCGCATGAGCCGTGACATAGCCGGCAAGCATTGCTAGAGGCTGCGCTTCCTAAGAAACGGTGATCCATGGCCGAACCCCCGCTGAAAGGCATCCGCGTTATCGAACTCGCCCGCATCCTGGCCGGCCCCTGGGCCGGGCAGCTGCTGGCCGATCTCGGCGCCGATGTCATCAAGGTCGAGAGCCCGGATGGCGGCGACGATACCCGCAAATGGGGTCCGCCCTTCGTCATGAGCCATGATGGCGAGAACCTGTCGGCCGCCTACTACCATTCCTGCAATCGCGGCAAGCGCTCGATCGCCGTCGATTTCTCCAAGCCGGAAGGCGCCGAAACGGTGCGCCAACTGGTCGCCACCGCCGACGTGCTGATCGAGAACTTCAAGCTCGGCGGCCTCAAGAAATACGGCCTCGACTATGCGAGCCTGAAGGCGATCAATCCGCGCCTCGTCTACTGCTCGATCACCGGCTTCGGCCAGGACGGGCCCTATGCGCCGCGCGCCGGCTACGACTTCATCATCCAGGCGATGGCTGGCATGATGTCGATCACCGGCGAACCCGGCCGCGAGCCGCAAAAGGCCGGCGTCGCCATCTCGGACCTGTTCACCGGCCTTTATTCGGTGATCGCCATTCAGGCAGCGCTGCGCCATGCCGAAAAGACCGGCGAAGGCCAGCACATCGACATGGCGCTGTTCGACAGCCAGATCTCGGCGCTCGGCAACCAGAACCTCAATTATCTGGTCTCCGGCAAGTCGCCGGTGCAGATGGGCAATGCGCATATGAACATCGCACCTTACGAGGTGCTGCCGGTCAAGGACGGCCACATCATCCTGGCGGTCGGCAATGACAGCCAATTCGGCAAATTCTGCGCCGCCGTCGGTTTGACGGACTTGCCCGCCAACCCGGATTTCGCCACCAACCCCGCCCGCGTCGCCAATCGCGTCAAGCTGCGCGAGACGATCATTGCCACGCTGGCAACGCTCGACCGCGATCCGCTGCTGGCCAAGCTTGAGGCTGCCGGCGTGCCGGCAAGCCCGATCAACAATATCGGCCAGATGTTTGCCGACCCGCAGACGATCGCGCGCGGCATGCGCCTGGACCTCGACGACGGCCACGGCAATCGTCTGCCTTCGGTGCGCGCGCCGATGGTGATGTCGGCCACGCCGCTGGTCTATGAACGGCCCTCGCCGCGCCTTGGCGAACACACACACGAAATCCTTGCCGAACTGGAGAGATCAGCCAAATGAAGACCGGCGGACAACTGATCGTCGAGGCGCTGGAAGCGAACGGCACCGACCGCATCTTCTGCGTTCCGGGCGAATCCTATCTGGCGGTGCTCGACGCCCTGCACGACTCGGCGATCCGCACCATCGTCTGCCGCCAGGAAGGCGGCGCCGCGATGATGGCCGATTGCCAGGGCCGGCTGACCGGCAAGCCCGGCATCTGCTTCGTCACCCGCGGCCCCGGCGCCACCAACGCTTCGGCCGGCGTCCACATCGCCATGCAGGATTCGGTGCCGATGATCCTGTTCATCGGCCAGATCGCCAGCCACGCCAAGGAGCGTGAGGCCTTCCAGGAAGTCAATTACAAGCGCTTCTTCGGCGACATCGCCAAATGGGTGGTCGAGATCGAAGATGCAGCGCGCATCCCCGAACTCGTCACCCGCGCCTTTGCCGTGGCAAACTCGGGCCGTCCTGGCCCGGTCGTCATCTCGCTGCCCGAGGACATGTTGACCAGCGAGGTCGAGGCGCCGCAGGCCCTTCCTCACACACCGGTCGAGACGTATCCCGGCGAGACCGAACTCGACGCGCTGGAAAGGCTGCTCAGCGGCGCAAAACGACCGTTCGTCATCCTGGGTGGCACACGCTGGAACGAGGAAGCGGTGGCGCACATGCGCGCCATATCGGAGACATGGTCGCTTCCCGTCGGCTGCTCTTTCCGTCGCCAGATGCTGTTCGACCATCTGCATGCGAACTACGCTGGCGATGTCGGCATCGGCATCAATCCGAAACTGGCGGCGCAGATCAAAGCCGCCGACGTCGTGCTGCTGATCGGCGGCCGCATGGGCGAGATGCCGTCATCCGACTACACGCTGCTGAAAAGCCCCTACCCCGACCAGGCGCTGGTGCATGTCTATGCCGATGCCGGCGAGCTTGGCCGCGTCTACCGGCCGACGCTGGCGATCAACGCTTCGCCCTCGGCTTTCGTCGAGGCCTTCGCCAAGCGCAAGCCAGCGACCAGGCCTGCATGGGCGGCCGAGACGGAAAAGGCGCATGCCGCCTATCTCGAATGGTCGACGCCGCCCAAGACCGGTCCCGGCGCCGTCCAGATGGGGCCAATCATGGACTATCTGGAAAAGGCGCTGCCGGAGGACGCCATCCTCACCAACGGCGCCGGCAACTACGCCACCTGGGTGCATCGTTTCCACCGCTTCCGCCGCTTTGCCACGCAGGCAGCGCCGACCTCGGGCTCGATGGGCTACGGCACGCCGGCTGCGGTCGCCGCCAAGGCGCTGCATCCGGACCGCGAGGTGATTGCTTTTGCCGGCGATGGCTGCTTCCAGATGAACGGCCAGGAGTTCGCGACAGCGGTCCAATATGACCTGCCGATCATCGTGGTCGTCGTCAACAACGGCATCTACGGCACCATCCGCATGCATCAGGAGCGGGAGTACCCGAGCCGCGTCGTCGCCACCGATCTGAAGAACCCCGATTTCGCCGCCCTTGCCCGCGCCTATGGCGGTCACGGCGAGACGGTGGAGAAGACCGAAGACTTCGCGCCTGCCTTCGAACGCGCTCGCGCCAGCGGCAAGCCGGCGATCGTCGAGATCAAGCTCGATCCCGAGGCGATCACGCCGACCCGCACGCTGACGCAAATCCGCGACAAGGCTTGATCCAACAAAAAAGGGGCGGTCACCCGCCCCTTTTGTCGACTCGGGTTGGCGCTATTTCGCCGCCTCGATCTGGCCGCGGATCTCGCCGTCCTTGTTGGCGGCGGTATGAACGTTGACGTAATAGTTGCCGGCCGCCAGGTCGGCGGCCTGCGCATCCGTCAGCGTTTCCGAACCCTTGATCGGGCTCTTGAGCTTGCCTTTGAACGGAATGACGGGCGCTGCATTAGCCCCCATCGCCGCCGGACCATGAATGTGCGCGGCAATCGCCGGCCCGCTGAGGCCGGAATATTTCACGTTCCAGCTGAGCTTCTTCTTGGTGGTGTCGTAGGTGAATGTCGCGGTGCCCTTGCCCTTGGTGGTGACGGGCGGGCTCTGCTGGCTGCCGTCGAGCGTCGCCTTGTACTTCACCACCTCGGCCACGGCCGGGGACGCGAACATAAAAGCGGTCGAAACGGCCAGTGCCGAAAGCACTGGCAGGAAGGCGTGTGTGCGCATGAAGAACCTCCGATTGGCTTGTCGCATACGTTGCTGCCCCCGGGCACGCGCATACGTCAACGGGAACGGTTGGGCAGCGCAATGTTTCCCTGAACACGGTTTTGTGACTGGGAAAGCGAAGGGGGCGATTGCTTGCCCTCTTCCAGTTCCAAGAGCAGCCGTCAGACGGCCGCCAGCGCCTGCGTCAGGTCGGCGATCAGATCGTCCGGATGCTCGACCCCGATCGACAGCCTGACCGTGGTCTCGAGCACGCCGATGCGCTGGCGCACATCGAAGGGAATGCCGGAATGGGTCATCGCCGCCGGGTGGCTGGCAAGCGACTCCGTGCCCCCGAGGCTGACCGCAAGCTTGAAGATCTGCAAGGCATTGAGGAAGGCGAAGGCGGCCTTTTCTCCGCCCCTGATGTCGAAGGAGAATGTCGAACCGGCGCCGCAGCATTGCGCCCGGTAGGCGCGTCCCGCCGGCGTGTCCTCACCCAGGAACGGCAGATAATGCACCTTCTCGACCTTGGCATGATCGCGCAGGAATTCGGCGACCAGCCGCGCATTGTCATTCGCCCGTTCCATGCGGATCGACAGCGTCTCCAGCGAGCGGCCGAGCATCCAGCAGGAATGCGGGTCGAGCTGCGTGCCGATCGCGCCGCGCAGCGCCTTGATCGGCTTGGTGACCGCCCTAGCGCCCATGGCAGCGCCGGCGATCAGGTCGGAGTGGCCGCCGACATATTTGGTCAGCGAGTAGACAGAGACATCGGCGCCGTGCTCGATCGGCCGCTGGAAGACCGGGCCGAGCAGCGTGTTGTCGCAAACGATGATCGGCGTCGTGCCTTGGCTGGCGCCGATCTCGTCGGCGATCCTGCGCATCAGCGCGATGTCGACAAGGCTGTTGGTCGGATTCGACGGCGTCTCGATCAGGATGACCGAGACGCGGCCCTTGGCCGTGGCGGCGTCGGCGGCCACGCGCACCGCCTTCCCGTCGACGCCATCCGCGAAGCCTACAGCCTCGATGCCGAAGCCGGCGAGCGTGCGCGTCAAAAGCGTCTCGGTACCGCCATAGAGCGGCTGCGAATGCAGGATGACGCCGCCCGGGCGGGCGTAGGCGAGCAGCGTCGTCGCGATCGCCGACATGCCTGACGAAAACAGGATGCAGGCGTCCGTCCCCTCATAGACCGCCAGCCGGTCCTCGACGATCTCGCTGTTGGGATGGTTGAAGCGCGAATAGACGAGGCCCGACGCCGTGCCGCTCGGCGGCTCCTTGCGGCCGGATGTGTAGTCGAAGAAGTCCCGGCCCTCCTCGGCTGACTTGAACACGAAGGTCGACGTCAAGAACACCGGCGGCTTGACCGCGCCTTCCGACAGCTGCGGATCGAAGCCATAGCTCAGCATCAGTGTCTCCGGATGGAGCTTGTGGTTGCCGATATGGGTCTTCGACGGGCGCGGCGCGGTCATGGCTTTTTCCTAGTTTTCGAGGGTTGTCGCGTGGCAATTTATGCGATCCCGATGGACCAGTCCTTGCTATTTTCGGCCCGGCATGGCTGCATCCCGGCAAGAAATTGCCGGGAGCAAGCAAAAGTGCAGCAGAAGATAGCTGACGATTTCGACCGCAAGATCCTGCGTGAACTGCAGGCCGACGCCCGCATCACCAACAACGAGCTTGCCGAGCGGATCGGCCTGTCGCCATCGCCTTGCCTGAGACGCGTGCGTCGGCTCGAGGAGACCGGCGTTATCAGAGGTTACACCGCACTGGTCGATCCAGCTGCCTTCGGCTGGGGCATGGCCGCCATCGCCACCATACGCCTCAGCCGCCAGAACGAGGACGAGATCGTCATGTTCGAGGATGCGATCCGTGGCTGGGACGAGGTGCTGGAATGCCACCTCGTCACCGGCTCGCGCGACTATGTGCTCAAGGTGGTGACTGGCAACCTCGAACAGTATGAGCGCTTCATCAAGGAGAAGATCGCGCGGCTGAAATGCGTCGCTTCGATCGAGACCAGCTTTGTCATGAACACCATAAAGGAACGGCGCCTCTGAGATGATCAGAAGCGCCGTTCCTTCTTAGCCGTTTCGTGAACCGGTAAGCCGCCCCAAGGCTTATTTGATCGCCTTGTCGGTTATCGCTGTGGTGTAGGCGCCGGTCGGCGGCTTGGTGATGATCTTCTGGTCGAGCAGCGCCTTGGCGGTGCGCTCGTAGGTCGCCGGGTCGAGCTTGCCGTCGGCGTTGTCGATCAGCTTGGCGACTTCGCTCATCATGCGCTTCTGGTGGTTCTCGTCCTGGCCGCCGTTGTCCATGACGATGCCAGCGGCTTCGTCATTGTTGTCGACGGCGTATTTCCAGCCCTTCATCGAGGCGCGCACGAAACGCACCATCTTGTCGGCGAAGGCCGGATCCTTGAGCTTGTCTTCCGAGGCGTAAAGGCCGTCCTCGAGCAGGTCGTTGCCCATCGCCGAATAGTTGAAGACGGTGAGCTGCTCAGGCTTGTAGCCGGCGTCGATCAGCTGCCAGTACTCGTTATAGGTCATGACCGAGATGCAATCCGCCTGCTTCTGGATCAGCGGCTGCACGTCAAAGCTCTGCTTGAGCACGGTGACGCCGTCCGGGCCGCCATCGGTCTTCAGGCCAAGCTTGTTCATCCAGGCATAGAACGGATATTCGTTGCCGAAGAACCAGACGCCGAGCGTGTGGCCCTTGAAGTCGGCTTCGGTCTTGATCGGGCCGTCCTTCGGGCAGACCAGTTCCATGCCGGCCTTCTTGAACGGCTGGGCGATGTTGACCAGCGGCACGCCCTTTTCGCGCGCAGCCAGCGCGCCGCCCATCCAGTCGACGATGACATCGGCGCCGCCGCCGGCGATCACCTGCTCGGGCGCGATATCGGGACCGCCCGGCTTGATGTCGACGTCGAGGCCTTCGGCGTCATAAAAACCCTTGGCCTTGGCGACGTAGTAGCCGGCAAATTGGGCCTGTGTGACCCATTTCAGCTGCAACGTCACCTTGTCGGCCGCCATTGCCTGGAACGCGGCCAGCGACATCGCGCCGGCCAAAGCGGTAATTACCAGTCTTTTCATGTTTTTACCCTCTGAAGTTAGCACCCAAACCCACCGCCCCTATCCACCGCGGACAGAGGGATGCCAAAACGTGACGGCTCTCTCGATAAGAGCGACCACGCCATAAAAGACCGAACCCGCAAGGGCTGCAACTGCGATTTCGGCCCAGACCATGTCGATGTTCATCCGCCCGACCTCGGTCGAAATGCGAAATCCCATGCCAACGACCGGCGTGCCGAAGAACTCCGCGACGATGGCGCCGATCAGCGCCAGCGTCGAATTGATCTTCAGCGCGTTGAAGATGAAAGGCATTGCCGCCGGCAGCCTGAGCTTCAAAAGCGTCGGCCAGTAACCGGACGCATAGGTGCGCATCAGGTCGCGCTCCATATGGCCGGAGGCGGCAAGGCCGGCGACCGTGTTCACCAGCATCGGGAAGAAGGTCATGATGATGACCACAGCCGCCTTGGACGGCCAATCGAAGCCGAACCACATCACCATGATCGGCGCCACGCCGATGATCGGCAGCGCCGAGACCATGTTGCCGATCGGCAAGAGCCCGCGCCGCAGGAACGGCACGCGGTCGGCGAGGATGGCGACAATGAAGCCCGCAAGATTGCCGACGATGTAGCCGAAGATCACCGCCTTGAAGATGGTCTGCCGGACATCGGCGCCGAGTATCGGCAACGAATTGGCGATGCGCGCGCCGATGGCGCTCGGCGGCGGCAACAGGATGAAGGGAATGCCGGCGCCGCGCGTCACCGCTTCCCAGATGATCAGGATCCAGGCGCCGAAGATCGCGGGGATGATCAGGCGCAGGGCCGTCCTCGCCCAGTTTGCATTGGGACGCAAAGAGGACAGCAAGGCGACACATCGCCAGGCGAGCAGCCAGGCGGCGGCAAGCAACAGGAAATAGGGCGCCAATGCCGTGCCTTCGAAACCGGCGATGCCCTTGATCAGCAACCACACAGCGGCATGCGCGCCAACGAAAAGAACAATAGCCTCAACGATCGGCGTCAGTCTCACCATCGAGACCAGGGCTGCGATCAGCAACAGCCCAATCATCAAGCTCTTTGCGCCCATATAGGGGTAGGCAATGCTCCCCGTGGGCTGCGCCAAGGCTGCGACTTCCGGTTTTGACATCGCGCCGAGCGCGAAAGCGACGAGGCAAAGAAGGATAGCAAGTATCGCCTGCCAGGACGGCTTCAGCCAGCTCATGCCGGCCTCCCGCCCATGGCGCGGTCGACGATGCGCCCGGCGATGCCGACCACCATGACCAGCAGCGCTGCCACCACGGAGCCGGCGACCAGCGCCGACCAGATGTCGATCGACTGGCTGTAATAGGCGCCGGCAAGCAGCTTGGCGCCAATGCCGGCGACAGCGCCGGTCGGCAGTTCGCCGACGATGGCGCCGACCAGGCTTGCCGCCACCGCCACCTTCATCGAGGTGAACAGGAACGGCACCGAGGCCGGCACGCGCAGCTTCCAGAAGGTCTGCGCGGAACTGGCATTGTAGGTGTGCATCAGGTCGAGATGCATGATCTCGGGCGAGCGCAGCCCCTTCACCATGCCGACGGTCACCGGGAAGAACGACAGATAGGTCGAGATCATCGCCTTCGGGATCAGCCCGGTGATGCCGACCGCCGCCAGCACGACGATGATCATCGGCGCCACCGCCAGGATCGGAATGGTCTGCGAGGCGATGATCCACGGCATCAGGCTGCGATCGAGCGTCGCTACATGCACGATGCCCACCGCAATGATGATGCCGAGCGCCGTGCCGAAGGCAAAGCCGAGCAGCGTCGAGGACAGCGTCACCCAGGCGTTGTAGACGAGGCTGCGGCTCGAAGTGATCGGCCGCAGGAAAGTGTTCTCGAAGAAGTTCGTCGCCACCTGATGTGGCGCCGGCAGCGTCGGCTTCGGCTGCGACAACGTCTTGCCGATGAATTCTATCGCGCCAGGGGTTTCGTTGGCCCGCTTGTCGAGGTCGCGCTGGAACGGCGCGTTGAGGATGACGGCGAAGACATACCATAGCACCACCACGCCCAGGAGAATGGAGGTGACGGGGATGAGTTTGGAGCGGAAGCTATCCATGGGCGCCCCCTCCTCTCCCCACCGGGGAGAGGGTGGCCGGAGCGAAGCAGAGGCCGGGTGAGGGTGAGTGTATCCGCCCCTCAAGCACAGCCAGGATAGTATCCAGCACCGCCCATCGCTCGGCGAGAACCTCCTGATTCCAGAACCTGAGAACAGAATAGCCGTGGCGATTCAGCCAAGCGGTCCTGACTGCATCCGTTGGAGATTCCGCGTGCTGGCTACCGTCTATTTCCACAATCAACGCTTTCTCACGACAAACAAAATCCGCGAAGAAAGGGCCTAGCGGCACTTGCCTCACGAACTTGTAGCCATTGAGATGGCGCCCTCTCAGTTCGCCCCAGAGCCTGTACTCAGCCTCGGTTTCGTCGGTCCGGAGTTCTCGGGCTCGGGCCGTTGCTCCTGCTTTTCTTTTGGTCGGGTCCGTAGACTCCCCCTCACCCGACCTCCGCTTCGCTCCGGCCACCCTCTCCCCGGTGGGGAGAGGAGGAAACTCGCCCCGCTCAATCATCATAGCTGTGCCCTGCCCGCAGACCGTCGCGTACCCTCGCCGCAATCGCCAGAAACTCCGGGGTCTCGCGGATGTCGAGCGGCCTCTCCTTGGGCAGTGTCGATTCGATGATGTCGGTGACGCGGCCGGGCCTTGGCGACATCACCACGATGCGCGTCGACAGATAGACCGCCTCGGGGATCGAATGGGTGACGAAGCAGATCGTCTTGTTGGTCCGCGCCCAGAGATCGAGAAGCTGTTCGTTCAAATGGTCGCGTACGATTTCGTCTAGCGCGCCGAACGGCTCGTCCATCAACAGGAGGTCGGCGTCGAAGGCCAGCGCGCGGGCGATCGAGGCACGCTGCTGCATGCCGCCGGAAAGCTGCCAGGGGTATTTCTTCTCAAAGCCAGCGAGGTTGACGAGCTCCATCGTGCGCTTGATGCGCTGCGCCTGCTCGGCCTGGCCGAGGCCGATGATCTCCAGCGGCAGCGCGACATTGCGCTCGATCGTGCGCCATGGAAACAACGCCGCCGCCTGGAAGACGTAGCCATAAGCGCGTTTCTCGCGCGCCTGTTCCGGCGTCATGCCGTTGACCGAGATTGTCCCCGAGGTCGGCTTTTCCAAATCGGCGATGACGCGCAGTAGCGTGGTCTTGCCGCAGCCGGACGGGCCGATGAAGGAGACGAATTCGCCCTTGCCGATGGTCAGGTCGACATTGGACAATGCCTGCACCGGACCGTCATTGGTCTGGAAGGTGAGGCCAAGTTTGCTTGCCGAAACGACGGCTGGCGATGTTTCCGTCATTGGTTGGCGCCTGCCTTTCGCAGCCGCTGCCGTGCCGGATGAAATGCGATTGCATTTGCCTTGATGTTGTTTTCCACTCGTCCAGTCCCAACTGATCGACGCCCGGAGCCTTGCCGATGTCGCCCAAACCCACTTGTCATCTTATCCGCCCTGCAAGCACTTATGAAGGCAAGCAGGGATTGACCTATTTCGCCGGCATCGCCACCGAATCGGTCGGCTCGTCCGGCATCTGCATGCATGTGCTCACCATGCCGCCCGGCGCCCGCGCCAAGGCGCATCTGCATGAGAACCATGAGACGGCGATCTACGTGCTCTCCGGCGAGGTCCACACCTGGTATGGCGACAGGCTCGAGCACCACATCGTCGTCAAGGCCGGCGACCTGTTCTACATCCCGGCCGGCGTGCCGCATCTGCCGGCCAATCTGAGCAACGCCCCCTCTTCGGCCGTCATTGCCCGCACCGATCCGAACGAACAGGAAAGCGTCGTCCTGCTGCCGGAACTGGATGCGCTGGTTGCCTGAAATAGGGTGAAACCCTCCCGCCGTCATTTGCACCGGGAGACTTCGCCCATGACATTGCCGTCCTCATCGGCCACCACCAGCTTCTTTGCGTTCTTTGCGCGGCGCTTGATGGTGAACTTGGTCGGCGCCTGCCCCTCTTCGCCTTCCGCCTCGCATTTTGCGGTGACCACCAGCGATCCGTCGGCCTGTGCCTTTGTGTCGCTGAAGGTGCAGGCGCTGGCGGCTGTGATCAGTTCCTTGTCGGTCAAAAGCAGCATCTGGTCGGCGGCGACCTCCTGACCATTCCGGTTGATGCAGCCATATTTGTCGCCATAAGGCTTCGAGAGATCGATGCTGGCCGCCGACGCATGGCCGGCGGCAACGATCAAAACAGCGGTGAAAACCAGCCCCCCGCGCTGCATCTCAGACCCCTGTCGCCGGAATGCCGGTGCGCTCGACCTTGCGCGGCGCGGAAATCTCTTTCCAGGTCGACAGCGCCCGGTTGACAGCCGCATTGGGCTCGCGGGCGACGAACTCGCCATGGCCGATTTTGGCCTTGACCTCGGCTTCCTCGATCGAGAGTTCGCCACGCGAGAAGACGAAACGCGGCAGGCCGGTCACCTCGAACCCTTCGAAGACGTTGTAGTCGATGACCGACTGCTGCTTTCCGGCCGTGATCGTCTTCTTGCGCTTCGGATCCCAGACGATGATGTCGGCGTCCGCGCCTTCGACGATCGCGCCCTTCTTCGGGTACATGTTAAGGATCTTGGCGATGTTGGTCGAGGTCACCGCGACGAACTCGTTCATCGTCAGCCGGCCGGTGTTGACGCCAGTGGTCCACAGCATCGGCAGCCGGTCTTCCAGGCCACCCGTGCCGTTCGGGATCTTGGTGAAATCGCCGACGCCGTTGCGCTTCTGTTTGGTGGTGAAGGCGCAATGGTCGGTCGCCACCACTTGCAGCGATCCGGCCTGCAGGCCGGCCCACAGCGAATCCTGGTGCAGCTTGTTGCGGAAGGGCGGGCTCATCACGCGGCGCGCCGCATGGTCCCAGTCCTTGTTGAAATATTCGGTCTCGTCCAGCGTCAGATGCTGGATCAGTGGCTCGCCGAACACGCGCATGCCTTTCTGCCGCGCCCGGCGAATCGCCTCGTGGCTCTGCTCGCACGAGACATGCACGACATAGAGCGGCACGCCGGCCATGTCGGCGATCATGATGGCGCGGTTTGTCGCCTCGCCTTCCACTTCCGGCGGACGCGAATAGGCGTGAGCTTCGGGCCCGTTGTTGCCGGCCGCCAGCAGTTTTTGCGACAGCGCCGCGACGACATCGCCATTCTCGGCATGGACAAGCGGCAGCGCGCCGAGATCGGCGCAGCGCTGGAACGACGCATACATCTCGTCGTCGTCGACCATCAGCGCGCCCTTATAGGCCATGAAGTGCTTGAACGAGGTGATGCCCCTGTCGACGACTTTAGCCATCTCGTCGAACACCTGCTTGCCCCACCAGGTGATCGCCATGTGGAAAGAATAGTCGCAAGCCGCTTTCGAGGTCTTATTGTCCCACATCTGCAGCGCTTCGAGCAGCGACTGCTGCGGCGCCGGCAGGCAGAAATCGACGACCATCGTGGTGCCGCCGGAAAGCGCTGCACGGGTGCCGGATTCGAAATCGTCGGCCGAATAGGTGCCCATGAAGGGCATTTCGAGATGCGTGTGCGGATCGATGCCGCCCGGCATGACATAGCAGCCGGTGGCGTCGAACTCATGATCGCCATGCAGGTTAGAGCCGATGGCGACGATCTTGCCGTGCTGCATCAGCACGTCCGCCTTCCAGCTGCGGTCGGCGGTCACAACGGTCCCGTTGCGGATAACTTTGGTCATTGTCTTGTTCCCTTGTTCTTGCCGCGCTTCTTTTGAGCGTCGTTTGAAACCGGATTTCAGTTCACTCCACGATGACGGCCGTCTCCACCACGGCGTGGAACAGCACGTCGGCGCCGGCCGACGCCCATTCCTTGGTGATCTCCTCCGCCTCATTGTGTGACAACCCGTCAACGCACGGGCACATCACCATGGCGGTCGGCGCGACGCGGTTGATCCAGCAGGCGTCGTGACCGGCGCCGGACACGATGTTGCGGTGCGTATAGCCAAGGCGTTCGGCCGCGTCGCGGATCGCCTTGACGCAGTTCTTGTCGAAGGTCACCGGATCGAAAGCGCCGACCTCCTGAACTTCATGCTTGATGTCGAGCGCCTCGCAGATCGTTTCGATGCCTTCCCGAATGCGGGCGTTCATCGCATCCAGCACTTCCTTTTCCGGCGAGCGGATGTCGATGGTGAACACGGTGCGCCCGGCAATGATGTTGCGCGAGTTGGGATAGACTTCCATGTGGCCGACCGCGCCGACGGCGTCCGGCTGGTAGTCCATGGCGATCTCATGCACCAGCTCGATGACTCGCGCCATGCCGAGCCCGGCATTGCGGCGCTTGGGCATCGGTGTCGAGCCGGTATGCGCTTCCTTGCCGGTCAGCGTCACCTGCAGCCATTTCAGGCCCTGGCCATGGGTGACGACACCGATGTCGATGCCTTCATCTTCCAGGATCGGCCCCTGCTCGATATGCAACTCGAAGAAAGCGTGGATCTTCCGGTCGCCGACCTTCTCGGTGCCTTTCCAGCCGATGCGCTCCAGCTCGTCGCCGAATTTCTTGCCCTGCTTGTCGGTGTGTTGGTAGACATCGGCCTGGTCGAGCACGCCGGCGAACACACCCGACGCCATCATCGCCGGGGCAAAGCGCGAGCCTTCCTCGTTCGTCCAGTTGGTGACGACGATCGGATGTTTTGTCTTGATGCCGAGATCGTTGAGCGAACGCACAACTTCCAGTCCGCCCAGCACGCCCAGCACACCGTCATATTTACCGCCGGTCGGCTGCGTATCGAGATGGCTGCCGACATAGACCGGCGGCAGGCTGGGGTCGGTGCCTTCGCGACGGGCAAACATGGTGCCCATCTCGTCGACACCCATTTCGAGACCGGCGGCGTCGCACCAGCGCTTGAACAAGTGCCGGCCCTCGCCATCCTCATCGGTCACGGTCTGGCGATTGTTGCCGCCGGCAATGCCGGGGCCGATCTTCGCCATCTCCATCAGGGAGTCCCACAAACGGTCTGAATTGATTCGCAGATTCTCGCCTGGGGCGGCCATTCAAAATCCTCTCATTTCATATCGCCGACCGGGCGGCGGTTCCCGCCACCGCCCGGTTGGCTCGGATAGATTAGTCTATCGAGCGCAGCACTTCACGCACATGGTCGATCAGTTCGTTGATCTGGCCCTTGGTGATGATCAGCGGCGGCGACAGCGCGATGATGTCGCCGGTGGTGCGGATCAGCGCGCCACGCTCGAATGCCTTCACGAAAGCCGAGAAGGCCCGCTTGGTCGGACTGCCGGGAATAGGCGCCAGCTCGATCGCGCCGATCAGGCCGATGTTGCGGATGTCGATGACATGCGGCTCGCCCTTCAGCGAATGCAGCGCGTCTTCCCAATACGGCGCCAGTTCCTCGCCGCGCGTCAGCAGGCCCTCTTCCTTGTAGGTGTCCAAAGTGCCGAGCGCGGCGGCGCACGCAATCGGGTTGCCCGAATAGGTGTAACCGTGGAAGAACTCGATCATGTGCTCGGGGCCGGTCATGAAGGCGTCGTGGATTTCCTTCTTCACGAACACCGCGCCCATCGGAATGACGCCGTTGGAGACGCCCTTGGCGGTGGTCATGATGTCGGGCGTGACGCCGAAATAATCGGCGGCAAACGGCGCGCCGAGGCGGCCGAAACCTGTGATCACTTCATCGAAAATCAACAATATGCCGTGCTTCGTGCAAATTTCTCGAAGCTTCTGCAGATAGCCCTTCGGTGGCAGGATGACGCCGGTGGAGCCGGCGACCGGCTCGACGATGACGGCCGCGATGGTCGAGGCGTCATGCAGCGTGACGAGGCGCTCCAACTCGTTGGCAAGCTCCGCGCCATATTCCGGCACGCCCCTGGTGAAGGCGTTCTTCTCCGGCAAATGCGTGTGCGGCAGGTGGTCGACGCCGCCGAGCAGCGTGCCGAACATCTTGCGGTTGGAGACGATGCCGCCGACCGAGATGCCGCCGAAATTGACGCCGTGATAGCCGCGCTCGCGGCCGATCAGCCGGGTGCGCGCGCCCTCGCCCTTCACGCGGTGATAGGCGATTGCCATCTTGAGCGCGGTCTCGACCGATTCCGAACCGGAATTGGTGAAGAAGACATGATCCATGCCCTTCGGCGCGATGTCGACCAGGCGGTTCGCCAGCTCGAACACGATGGGATGGCCCATCTGGAAGGCCGGCGCATAGTCGAGCTCGGCGGCCTGGCTCTGGATCGCTTCCGTGATCTTCGGCCGGCAGTGGCCGGCATTGACACACCACAAACCGGCGGTGCCGTCGAGCACCTTGCGGCCATCGCTGGTGGTGTAATGCATGTCCTTTGCGGACACGAACATTCGTGGCGCCTGCTTGAACTGCCGGTTTGCCGTGAACGGCATCCAGAATGCGCTGAGATCGTTCGGCGTGACTTTCAGCCGGTTGGACATGACCAAGACTTCCCCTTGTAACCTGTTTCGGTGCGGCCAACGCTTGGTCTTTGCTGCGTTTTCGTGCTACGCAAAATTTTGACCGGTTGGACAAACGTTAGCACCGCCCTGTCGGCGGTCAAGGGATTACTAGCGGAAATGCGGCTGCTGAAGTGCGTTCCACAGCCCAGGGAAAAACTGGTCCAGAGAATTGGGCCAGAAGGCCATCAACACGAGGGCTGGCAACGGTGACCACCGGCACGGAAGTTCCTCGTCGCACGCGCATCCAGCAGGAAAAGCGTGAGCTCATTCTGGAAGCGGCGCTTGAGGTCTTCTCCACCAACGGCTTCCGCGGTTCGACCATCGACCAGATCGCCGATGCGGCCGGCATGTCGAAGCCAAACCTGCTCTATTACTTCCGTCGCAAGGAAGACATTCACGAGACGTTGATGCAGCGCCTGCTCGACACCTGGCTGGCGCCGCTCAAGGAACTGGATGACATCGGTGACCCGCTGACCGAACTCAGAAGCTACATCCGCCGCAAGCTCGAAATGGCGCGCGATTTTCCGCGCGAAAGCCGGCTCTTCGCCAACGAGATCCTGCAAGGCGCGCCGCGCATCATGCCGCTCCTGGAGGGCGAACTGAAGACGCTGGTCGACGAGAAGGCTAACGTCATCAAAGGCTGGATGCGCGCCGGCAAGATCGCCCGCACCGATCCCTGGCACCTGATCTTCTCGATCTGGGCGACGACGCAGCATTACGCCGACTTCGACGTCCAGGTCCGCGCGGTTCTAGGAACGGACCGTGGCGGCGACGGCCGCTTCGAGGACGCGGCGCGTTTCCTGGAGCAGTTGTTTCTCGATGGGCTGAAGCCGAAGGGCTAGGCCGAGCGCAACCTCAAGCGCTGCGCTTCTCGGCCGGGCGCGCATCCAGCAACTTCCGCAGCTTGGCGATCGAGTTCTGTTCGGCCAGCGGCGTGTAGACGATCAGCTTCATGTCCGAGCCGTCATCGATCGACAGGCTCATGTGCTCGAACACCATCGCGCCGGCGATCGGATGCCGCAGATGCTTCATGCCGGACAGACGGTGCACGACGTCGCGCTGCGGCCACCATTCACGAAACTCGGGACTTGAACGCATCATCAGCGTGATCAGTCGCTCGAAATCCGGATCGCCGACATATTTCGCGCTTTCGGCGCGAAACGCGGCAAGGGTCGCGCGGGCGAGTTCTTCCCAGTCGACCAGCAGATGACGCCGGTGCGGGTCGGTGAACACACCATGGATGATGTTGCGGGCGTCGCCCTCCAGCAGGCTGTAGTCGCCGAAGATGGCGACCGCCGCATCATTCCAGGCGAGCACATCCCAGCGCGGACCGACGATGTAAGCTGGCTGCAGCACAAGGCTCTGCAGCATGTGCAGCAACGGCCCCTCGATCTTTCCCGCAACGATGCGCCGCTGCTCGGGCTGCTGACGGCCGGCCAGCGTGAACAGATGCCGCCGCTCCGCAGCGTCGAGATGCAAGGCCTCGCAGAGCGCGGTCAGCACCTCGACCGAAGGCCGCACGTCCCTGCCCTGCTCAAGCCAGGTGTACCAGGTGGTGCCGACGCCGGCGATCATCGCCACTTCCTCGCGCCTCAGGCCGGGCGTGCGCCGCCGCGCGCCGCAAGCGATGCCGGCGGTTTCGGGCGCAAGCCGCTCGCGGCGCGAGCGCAGGAAAGCGCCGAGCTCGCGGCGGCGGTGATCTTCGGGGGCGATGGCGTCCATGCGCTTATTATAGCAGTACCGATACCAGGATAAAGTTTGAACTGTTTGCGATGCGCTCACTGTCCCATCTTTGCGTTCAGAGCAGCATAAGGAGGCTCTGAACATGGATCTCAAGAACAAAACAGCCCTCGTCACCGGCTCGACCGACGGCGTTGGCCGCGTGGTCGCCGAACGGCTTGGCGCCGCCGGCGCGCGTGTGCTGGTGCATGGCCGCGACGAGGCCCGCGCCAAATCAGTCGTCGCCGCCATCGAAGCCAAAGGCGGCAAGGCCGAATTCCTCATCGCCGACCTGTCGTCGCTCAACGAGGTGCGGCGGCTTGCCGACGCCGTCCGGGCCAGGACCGACCGGCTCGACATATTGATCAACAATGCCGGCGTCGGTACGGCCGGCGCCAAGCGGCAACTCAGCGCCGACGGCTACGAGTTGCGTTTCGCCGTCAACTATCTCGCCGGCTTCCTGCTGACCTCGGAACTCTTGCCGCTCATCAAGGCCAGCGCGCCGGCGCGTATCGTCAATGTCGCCTCGGCCGGCCAGCAGGCGATCGATTTCGACGATGTCATGCTGACCCACGGCTATAGCGGCGTGCGCGCCTATTGCCAGAGCAAGCTGGCGCAAATCCTGTTCACCGTCGATCTGGCGGGAGAGCTCAAAGGGACCGGCGTCACCGTCAACGCGCTGCACCCGGCAAGCTACATGGACACGACCATGGTCAGGCAGGCCGGCGTCCAGCCGTGGAGCTCGGTAGAAACCGGTGCCGACGCCATCCTCAACCTCGCGGCATCGCCGGCGCTCGAAGGGCGCAGCGGCCTCTATTTCGACGGCCAACGGGAATCGCGCGCCGATGCCCAGGCCTATGACGAGAGAGCCCGTCGCCAATTGCGCGCATTGAGCCTCGACCTGACGAGGCAGCCATCTTCAAAATCCAAGGAACAGCAATCATGAGCGAGACCATCGAACATTGCGTCATCATCGGCGGCTCGTCCGGCATCGGCCTGGCGACCGCAAAACGCCTGGTCAGTCCGACGATGAAAGTGACGATCACCGGCCGCAACGAGGACAAGCTGAAGGCCGCCTGGAAAAGCCTCGGCGGCACGGTCGACAAAGCGGCCTTCGATGCCGCCAATCCGGATGAGGTGCGCAAGTTTTTCGACGGCCTCGGGCCGTTCGATCACCTTGTGCTCGCGGCAAGCGGCGGCAAGGGACTTGGGCCATTTGCGACGCTCGACCTCGCCGACATCAGCGGCGGCATCGATGAGAAGATCCGGCCGCAACTCTCCTGCCTGCAAGCGGCCCTGCCGACACTGAACAAACTCGGATCGGTGACCTTCATCTCGGCTGTCTCCGCCCAGATCGCGGCGCCCGGCGTCGCCGGCATCGGCGCCATCAACGGCATGCTGTTGACCGTGGCGCCGATCCTGGCGGTCGAGTTGAAGCCGCTGCGCGTCAATGTCGTGGCGCCGGGCGTCATCGACACGCCATGGTGGGACTTCTTGCCCGACGACCAGCGCCAGGCGGTCTTTGCCGAATATGCTGGCAAGACCCCGGTCGGCCGCATCGGCCGCGCCGAGGACGTCGCCGACGCAATCGCCTTCCTCGTCTCCAACGGCTTCATGACCGGCCAGGTGCTGACTTGCGACGGTGGCCTTAGGTTCGCGGCGTAGCCCCGGCCGTCAAAACGGCGACTGCGCCATCAGCGTCAGGAACCCGCCGGCCAGCGCGACATTGCCGACAAAACCGTTGATGCGCGCTGCCCGGTCCGGTCCCTGATGATCCCAGAAATTATGGAACATCGGCGTGGCTGCGATCAGGAACAGCACCAGCACCGTGCAGGCGATCGCCACCCACAGGCCGGCCATGACCAGAACGCCGGCAATGATCTGGAGCGCGATGCCGGCCCATAGTGCGAGCCGCGCCTGCGGCACGCCGCGCGTGGACATCAGCTCGGTCAGAAAAGCCGCGTTCTGGATGTTGCGCAGGCCGGCAAAAACGAAGGCGCCGCCGAGCAGCAGGCGGCCAAGGAACAACAGGCTTGAAGGCATATCCGCAATAGGAAAATGAAAACGGCGCCAGAAGGCGCCGTTTTTTCATTGCTGCGAAACCTTATTCCGCCGCCACCTTGGCCATCGGGTTATTGGGGTGCGTCGTCCAGTTGGCGTAGATCGGTGACACCGGCTTGCCGGTGCGCTCGTCCAAAGCGCCCGCCGCCAGCGGTTCCATGGTGATGCAGCCTTCGACCGGGCAGACATTGACGCACAGATTGCAGCCGACGCATTCGGCTTCGATCACCTCGAAATGCCTGACGCCATCGACCATGCTGGTGATCGCCTGGTGCGAGGTGTCCTCGCAGGCGATGTGGCAGCGTCCGCATTTGATGCAGGCGTCCTGGTCGATATGCGCCTTGGCGACATAGTTGAGGTTGAGATACTGCCAGTCGGTGACATTGGGCGTGGCGCGGCCGATGATATCGTCGAGCGAGCGATGGCCCTTCTCGTCCATCCAGTTTTCGAGACCGGCGATCATCTCCTGCACGATCTTGAAGCCGTAGGTCATCGCCGCGGTGCAGACCTGCACATTGCCCGCACCAAGCGCCAGGAATTCGGCGGCATCGCGCCATGTGGTGATGCCGCCAATGCCCGAGATCGGCAGGCCGCGGGTTTCGGGATCGCGCGCGATCTCGGCCACCATATTCATGGCGATCGGCTTCACCGCCGGGCCGCAATAGCCGCCATGCGAACCCTTGCCGTCGATGGTCGGCATTGGCGCGAAACTGTCGAGATCGACACCGGTAATCGAGTTGATGGTGTTGATCAGCGACACCGCGTCGGTGCCGCCTGCGTGTGCCGCCCGCGCCGGCTTGCGGATATCGGTGATGTTGGGCGTCAGCTTGGTGATGACGGGCATGCGCGTGTACTGCTTGCACCAGCGCACCACCATTTCGATATATTCCGGCACCTGGCCGACCGCGGCGCCCATGCCGCGTTCCGACATCCCGTGCGGGCAGCCGAAATTGAGCTCGATGCCGTCAGCCCCAGTCTCCTCGACCAGCGGCAGGATGGCTTTCCAGCTCGCCTCCTCGCAAGGCACCATGATCGAGGCGATCAGCGCGCGATCAGGCCAGTCCATCTTGACCTGCTTCATCTCGCGCAGATTGGTCTGCAGATCGCGGTCGGTGATCAGTTCGATGTTGTTCAAGCCAAGCAAGCGCCGGTCGGCGCCCCAGATCGCGCCGTAGCGCGGGCCGTTGACGTTGACCACCGGCGGACCTTCCTCGCCCAGCGTCTTCCACACCACGCCGCCCCACCCGGCCTTGAAGGCGCGGATAACATTGTAGGCCTTGTCGGTCGGCGGCGCCGAAGCCAGCCAGAATGGATTGGGCGACTTGATGCCGACGAAATTGTTGCGGATGTCTGCCATGCTCATGCCCTCCCGTTCGAGGTCAGTGCCCGGTTGATTGATTCAGCCGCGTCGCGCCCTTGCGCCACGGCCGAGACGGTCAGGTCGTCGCCGCCGAAGATGCAGTCGCCGCCGGCCCAGACTTTCTTCAGCGAAGTGCGGCCTTCGGCATCGACCTTGATGCGGCCGGCCTCGAGCGTGATCTGTTCGCCGCTGCCGTTGAGCACTGCGGGCGTAAAACTCTGGCCGATCGCCTTGAACACCTGGTCGGCCACGAGTGTCAGCGTCTCGCCGGTGCCGGCGAGCTTGTTGCCATTCATGGCGGTGTATTCGAGCTCGATGCCCGACACTTTGCCGTTCTCGGCGATGACGCGCTTCGGCTGCAGCCAGTGGCGGATGGTGACACCGTTGGCGGCGGCCAGATCCTGCTCGAACCCGGAAGCGTTCATATGCTCCTGGCCGCGCCGGTAGCAGATCGTCACCTCTTCGGCGCCGAGCAGCTTGGACTGGACCGCTGCGTCGATCGCCGTCATGCCACCGCCGATGACGACGACGCGCCGGCCGACCGGCAGGCTGGAAAGATCGCTCGCTTGCCGCAATTCGGCGATGAACTCGACGGCATTGGCGACGCCATCAGCATCCTCGCCATCGGCGCGCAGCGCGTTGACGCCACCCAGTCCCATGCCGAGGAACACGGCGTCGTAGTTGCGTATCAGGTCCGAAAGCTGGAAATCGCGGCCGAGCGCCTTGCCGTTCTGGATATCGATGCCGCCGATCGAGGTAACGTAGTCGACCTCGGCCTGGGCAAAATTGTCGACGCTCTTATAGGCGGCGATGCCATATTCGTTGAGCCCGCCGGCCTTCGGCCGCGCTTCGAGGATCGTCACGTCATGGCCATGGCGGGCGAGCCGATGCGCCGCGGCCAACCCCGCCGGTCCGGCGCCGACCACGGCGACCGTCTTCCCGGTCGGCTCGGCGCGCTTGTAGAACTGCTTGTTCTCGCTCATGGCGACATCGGTGGCGTAGCGCTGCAGCCGGCCGATCTGCACCGGCTTGCCTTCCGCCACTTCGCGCACGCACACCTCTTCGCACAGCGTCTCTGTCGGACAGACGCGGGCGCACATGCCGCCCAAAATGTTCTGGTCGAAGATGGTCTTGGCCGATCCCAGCGGATTGCCGGTCGCGATCTGGCGGATAAACAGCGGAATGTCGATCGATGTCGGGCATGCATTCATGCACGGCGCATCGTAACAGAAGTAGCAGCGGTCGGATTCAACCAACGCCTCGTGATGGTCGAGCGGTGGATGCAGGTCGGAAAAATTATCGGCATATTGCTCGGACGACAGCCGGCCGCCGGCAATGCCTTCGAGGAAATGACCAGTCGCCATTCCAGTTCCCCTTGTTGTCGTTTCGGGGAAGGCTAGCACGTTTTATTTTTTTATCAATTGGTCAATTTTTGGCCAAGTGACTGGAATGATTGGATAAAAACATGACAAATGCAGTCATGTTATGACCCTGTCCGCGGCGTCAGACGACTCCGCACTTTCAACTCTGGAAGGATGGATCGACCGGATCTCGTCGGCGACCAGTTCCTGCAGCCGCCACAGATTGCGGTCATGGATGCCGAAGGTCTCGAGGTGGCTGACCGTGTTGTAGAGATATTCCGCACCGGAGCCGACATGGCCGCAGGCCTTGGCCAATATGCTTGCAACCTTCTCCAGCGGCTGGTTCGGTGACGTCCCCCTGCCCTTCACGCCAACCCAGAAGCCGAGCGCCCGCAGCGCGCCTTGCGCCGTGTGCACCGGCAGCCACCTGACCGAGCTGATGCTTTCGTGGTCGCTGATCTCGCGCCTTAACAACCTTTCGATCTGGGCCGGCTTTTCGCCGTCCGGCAAACGGTAGATCACCCCGTTGCAGCGTCCGCCCCGTTCGAGCGCCATCATCAGCCCCGGCTGCGCGGCGCTGCCGCGCCAGCGCACCATGTCGAGGCAGAAGGAGCGGTGCCAGCCGAAGGCCGTGGCGAGCCGTTGCTCGACCGATTCGAATTCCGGCTTCCAGATCAGCGAGCCATAGGCGAACACCCAGAGCGGCCCCGCGTCCGCTTCAACGGCAAGCCGCATCGCAAGGGTCCGGAAATCCTCGTCGTTCAGCTGCGTCCAGCTCGGATCCGGGCCGGGATCAGCCTCTTCCCGGTGGCACAATGCGACAAGCTCAGGCGTAAGCGACATCCGGCGCATGAAACGACCACCCCCCGTTGCCGCACAGAAATCGAAAACCGTGGGGTATGCAACCGGGGAACGCATGTCATGGGCCGACATTATTGTCCGGGCGATTGTCGGATTTCTGTCGCCAGGGTCGTCCTATGATGGATCGAACCGCGATCGCTGCCTGAACCGGTGAGGAGACCGACCATGCCGAATTCCCAAACGCCCTTCTTCTGGTACGAACTGATGACCACCGACCTCGACGCCGCCAAGGCCTTTTACACCGCCGTCGTCGGCTGGAAGGCCGAACCTTTCGACAAGGCGCCGGGCATGCCCCGCTACATCGTCGTGAATTCAAGCGTGCGCGGCGTCGGCGGCCTGATGACCATGCCCGAAGACGCCGCCAAGATGGGCATGCCGCCGGCCTGGATCGGCTACATCTATTCCCGGGATGTCGATGCCTCGACCGAGGCTGTGAAGAAAGCGGGCGGCGCTGTTCACCGCGCTCCCGACGACATCCCCGGCGTCGGCCGCTTCGCCGTCGTCGCCGATCCGCAGGGCGCTTCCTTCATGTTCCTGAAGCCGAACCAGCCCGACCAGCCACCGATGCCCGCGACGACGCTCGGCCATGTCGGCTGGCACGAGCTCTACACGTCCGATTGGAAAACCTCCTTCGACTTCTATTCCAGCCAGTTCGGCTGGATCAGCGCCGGCCAGTTCGACATGGGCGAGATGGGCATCTATCAGACCTTCTCGGCCGGCCCGGAATCCGGCGGTGGCATCATGAACAAGCCGCCGCAGATCCCAGTTCCGTTTTGGCAATTCTATTTCAACGTCGATGCCATCGACGCGGCCGCCAAACGCGTCACCGACAATGGCGGCAAGGTCAATATGGGCCCGATGGACGTGCCGAGCGGCCAGTGGATCATCCAGTGCCAGGACCCGCAAGGCGCGCATTTCGCGTTGATCGCGCCAGCACGGTAGCTGCCAATCTCCGCCTCGCGGCGAGATGTCCGGTCCACCCTACGCAGTTGGTGCGGAGGGTGGACAACATGGAGCTGCGCCGCCTGCCAGTTTCAAGTCTTTGACATCACTCCGGCGTCAGCACAGCCACCTTAAGCTCGGCGGTCTTGGCGCCGCTGACCTGGATGATCGCCGCGCCACCGGCGAGCTTGAAGCGCACGCTTTTGCGAATGCCCGGGCAGGTCTTCACGCCGCTGAAAGCCGCCGACTTCACGGCACGGCCGTCCTGGATGACATCGATCCAGGCCTCGCCCGACAGGCTCACCTGAAGCTCGCCTTCCGGCGGTATAGTCACGTTCGCCGTCGCGCCGAACGTGCCGGCCGCCGGCGCGTGCTCGGGCGGTACGGCGAAGCTGACCGTGTCGACCGGCACAAGTTTCAAATCCGCAGCCGCACCAACCGCAAGCGAGGCGCCGGGCTGCGCCGCTGGCGCCGCCGCAAACAGCGCCTGCTCGCGCGCTACCGGCCATTTGAAGTTGGTGCAGCCGGCATCGTCAGCCATGGCGAAGCTGGTGCCGGCAAGGATCGCAAACAGGCTGATGGCGATTTTTTTCATGGCGAAGGGAATCCACTTGGTTCTGAGTGTCTACATATCAATACAACCATAGCGACAATTATGCAACCATGGCGAGAGGAAAATTATGCGAGATCGGAGCAGGGAAACCTTCTTCCATCACCGATTATTGATGGCGGGCCACGGGAAGTGAATAGTCCATCGCCGGGCGATAATCTATGGCCGGGCAGAACGGGTTGGAAGAACGGAGTTTAGATGAAGCTTTTCGAAAGCCTCGCCCAGTATCGGCCGCAGGCGCTGGGCATATTGCGCATCATGACCGCGTTGCAGTTCGTCGAACACGGCTCGCAGAAGCTGTTCAATTTCCCCTCCGCCGCCCAGCCGCACGCCCTCACCGGGTTGACGACGGCTGCCGGCATTCTCGAATTCGCCGGCGGCATCCTTCTGGCGCTCGGCCTGTTCACGCGGCCCGTAGCCTTCCTGCTCGCCGGCGAAATGGCGATCGCCTATTTCATGGCGCACTTCCCGCGCGACTTCTTCCCCGTCAACAACAGTGGCGACGCGGCGATCTCGTTCTGCTTCATCTTCCTCTATGTGGTCTTCGCCGGCGCCGGCGCCTTCGCCGTCGACAACCGCCGCAGCGCTTGAGGCCTTCGAGCGGATGCGCGATATCAGCCGCGCATCCGCTCGAAATTGGCGTCGAAAAGCGGCGCCGGTTGGATTCGCGCCGCGTGACGCTTGCCGAGGATCTCGATCTCGAAACCGTTCGCTCCGTCGGCGATCTCCTTCGGCACATAGCCGAGCGCGACCGATTTCTTCGCATTGTGCGCATAGCCGCCGGACGTGACCCAGCCGCGCACGACGCCGTCATGCCAGATCGCCTCATCGCCGATGACATCGGCGTCCGCCGCATCGACGATGAAGGCGCGCAGCCGGAGCTTGCCGCCTTGCTTGCGCTCAGCAAGTGCTGCTTCTCTACCGATGAAATCCGCTTCCTTGCCGTAAGCGACGAAGCGGTCGAGCCCGGCCTCGAGCGGCCCGTAGATCGGCCGGTATTCGCGCGCCCATGAGCCGTAATTCTTCTCGAGCCTCAGCGCATTGAGTGCGCGTGAGCCGAACAGGCCGATGCCGAATTCCTCGCCTGCCGCCAGCAGCGCCTGATAAGCGGCGCGTTGATACTCCGGCGCCACCCAGATTTCGTAGCCGAGATCGCCAGTGTAGCTGACGCGACCGACAAGGCAGGGCGCCATGCCGATATCCATTCTGGCAACGGCCATGAACGGGAAAGCAGCGTTTGAAACATCGGCGCGGGTGACTTTGGCCAGCACCGCCCTCGCTTTCGGCCCGGCGATGGCGAGGCCGGTGAGCTTTTGCCCGAAGGCCTCGATGCGCACCGAACCATCATCGGGCAAATGCGCCTCGAACCAGCGCATATGGAATTGCTCGGCGATGCCGGAACCGGCAATAAACCACTCGCTGTCGTCGATATTGGCGAGCGTGAAATCGCCGATCAGCTTGCCGTCATTTTTCAGCATCGGCGCCAGCGTCATGCGACCGGGCTTCGGCAGCTTGCAGGCAAAGATGCGGTCGAGCCAGGCGGCGGCGCTTTGGCCGGTCACCGTGTATTTGGCGAAGTTGGAAATCTCGGACAGGCCGACACTGTCGCGGACCGCCGCCACCTCCTTGTCGACATGGTCGAAATCGGTCGAGCGCCGCCACGAGAACTCATCCTTGACGCCGTCCGGCGCATACCAGAGCGGCACTTCCAGCCCATAGGACACGCCCCATTGCGCACCTTTGGCGGACAGCGCGTCGTAAAGAGGCGTCGTCTTCAGTGGACGCCCGGCGGGCAGTTCCTCGTTGGGGAAGCGGATCGAGAAGCGCCGCGAGTAATTCTCGCGCACCTTGGCGTTGGTGTAGGCCATCGTCGCCCAGTCGCCGTAACGCGCCACGTCCATCGCCCATATATCGGCGCCCGGATCGCCCTCGATCATCCAGTTCGACAGCGCCAACCCAACACCGCCGCCCTGGCTGAACCCCGCCATGACGCCGCAGGCGACCCAGAAGCCCGGCAGGCCGCGCACCGGCCCGACCAGCGGATTGCCGTCGGGCGCGAAGGTGAACGGCCCGTTGATGATCTGCTTGATGCCGGTCTTCTCGAAGGCCGGGAAATGGCGGAAGCCGATTTCAAGCGACGGCGCGATGCGATCAATATCCGGCTCCAGCAATTCATGGCCAAAATTCCATGGCGTGGAGAGTTCCGACCAGACCTTGTTGGCCTTCTCATATGTCCCCATCAGCATGCCGCCGCGCTCCTGGCGCAGGTAGAGCTCGCCGTCGAAATCCACGGCATGCATAATCTCGGTACCCGTCTTGGCGTTCCAGGCGGCGACCTCCGGCATGTCCTCGGTGATCAGGTACATGTGCTCCATGGCCAGCACCGGCAGTTCGAGCCCGACCATGCGGCCGACCTCGCGCGCCCAAAGCCCGCCGGCATTGACGACATGCTCGGTCACCACCTCGCCCTTGTTGGTGATGACGCGCCACAGCCCGTCGGGGCGGCGCACGATGTCCTCGACCTTGGCGAAGCGCTCCACGTCCGCCCCCAGCTTCCGCGCGGCCTTGGCATGGGCATGCGTGACGCCCGACGGATCGAGATGACCGTCCTCCTTGTTGCGCACAGCGCCGACGAATTGCTTCGGATCGATGAGCGGCATCAACTCAGCCGCCTCTTTGGCCGAGATCACTTCGAGGTCGATGCCGAGATAGCGGCCCTTGGAGACAACGCCGCGCAGCCAGTCGAGGCGCGCCTCGGTCGCGGCCAGCAGCACGCCGCCGGTCAGATGCACGCCGGTCGCCTGCCCCGACAGCTCCTCGATCTCCTTGTAGAGGTTGATCGTGTATTTCTGCAGCTTGGCGACGTTGGGGTCGCCATTGATCGTGTGCATGCCGCCGGCCGCGTGCCAGGTCGAGCCGGAGGTCAGTTCGTCGCGCTCCAGGAGCACGACATCGGTCCAGCCATGGCGCGCCAGATGGAACAGCACCGAGCATCCGACGACGCCACCACCGATGACCACGACCTTTGCATGCGATTTCATGAAGTTTTTCTCATCAATTCAGTGCGTTGAGAGATTGAAATGAATCAGATCGGGAAGTCGTGTCCTCACGGCTCGCCCTGCCCGATCGCTTCCTTGCGCCGCGCCATATAGGCCTCAAGCGCCTCGCGCACGGCAGGGTCCATGGCCGGCTGCACGTATTCGTCCAGCGCCTTCTTCCACAGCCGCGTCGCCCGCGCCGTCGTGTCGAGCCCGCCGGCCTCCTGCCAAGCCTCGTAGTTCTGCCAGTTGGACAGCATCGGTTGGTAGAAGGCGGTGGCGTAGCGCTCCAGCGTATGCGGCTCGCCGAAGAAGTGGCCGCCGGTCGGCACCGCGCCCAGCGCCTCGACCGCAAGCTCGGCCTCGTCGACGATGATCGGACGCAGGAACTCCATCATGTGCTGGATCATCTCGACATCGATGATGAGCTTTTCGAACGAGGCTGTCAGCCCGCCTTCCTGCCAGCCGGCGGCATGGTAGACCAGATTGCCGTGGCCGAGCACCGCGCCCCACAACGCCATCAGCGTCTCATAGGCGCCTTGCGCGTCGGCGGCGTTGGAGGCCGAACCGGGTGTCGTGCGGTACGGCAAGTTATAGCGTCGCGCCAACTGCCCGGAGGCGATGTTGGCCTTGGTGTTCTCCGGTGTGCCGAAGGCCGGCGCGCCCGACTTCATGTCGACATTGGAGGTGAAGGCGCCATACATCACCGGCGCGCCGGGGCGCACCAGTTGCGTCAGCACCACGCCGAACAGCGCCTCGGCGTTCTGCTGCGCCAAGGCGCCGGCCAGCGTCACCGGGCTCATTGCGCCCATCAGGGTGAACGGCGTCACAGCCACCGACTGGCCGTATTCGGCCATGGTCATCAGCCCTTCGGCCATCATCTCGTCGAAGCGGCGCGGCGAGTTGACCGAAATGATGGTGGCAATGCCCGGATCGTCGCGCATCTCATCCAGCATCAGTCCGCGCGCGATCGCCATCATCTCGATGCCGTCGAGCGCCCTGCCCCGCCCGATCGCCGAGACATGGAAAGATTTGTCAGTCAGCGTCAGATTGGCGAAGTAGGTGTCCATGTGCCTTGTGTTCGCCGGCAGTTCGATCGGCGCGCAGACTTGGTTGCCCAGCATGTGAATGCAGTTGAAATGCTGCGCCAGCCGGGTCAGGTCGGAATAGTCCGCCAGGTTGCCGGCGCGACGGCCGCGCTCCATGTCGTGGACATTGGGCGGACCGGCGACGAGCGTGAAATTGATCGTGTTGCCGCCAAGATGGATAGCGTTGGCCGGGTTGCGCGGCGTCAGCCGGTAGCTCGACTTCGTGGTCTTCAGCGCTTCGGCAACCAAGCCCCTGTCGATACGCACATTCGCCGTTGCGTGGTCGACCTTGGCGCCAGCCTTCTTGAACAGCGACAGCGCGCGCGGGCTCATCACCTCGATGCCGAAATTTTCGAGGATATGCATCGAGGCCTGATGGATGGCTTCGATCTGGTCGGCCGACAGCAGCGCCATCGGCGGATAAGGATTTTCCACGCGGCGAAGCGGCAATTGTGGAATGGCGGCTGGTCCCCGGTTGCTGGTCCGCTCGGCGCCGCGCTTTCGTCTTGGCTCATTCATGCGGGCATCAGAACGCCGGCAGGCCAGGACGGCTGTCAGAATTTCGTCATTTGCCGGCGCGATTTTAGCCAAGGCGGCATTTATTGAAACCTCCGACGACAAAAGCGACGCGATAGGTCGAAATATCAACACCGGGCGGTCAGGCTCTCAGGATCCTCGTTAAGGAACGTCGCAAGACTCCTTTTATGATTTCGGCCTATTCGTCTTCCAATGCGTAGGTCGAGTTTTAGTAAAAGTGTAGCTGTCACGATGCTGCTGGCGCTGTCCGCCTGCGCGACGGCGCCGAGCCATATCAACAATGTCTGCGCCGTCTTCGACCAGAATGATGGCTGGTTCGACAACTGGCAGTCGGCCGCCGAGCGTACCTCTCAGAAATACGGCGTCCCGGTCCCGGTGCTGATGGCGACCGTGCGCAAGGAGTCCGGCTTCAAGAGCAATGCCAGGCCGCCGCGCACGAAATTGTTCGGCTTCATTCCGTGGAAGCATGTCTCGTCGGCCACCGGCTTCTCGCAAGCGCTCGACGGCACCTGGTCGCAATATCAGAACGAGACCGGCAACTGGGCGGCGCGCCGCACCAAATTCGCCGATGCCGTGGATTTCGTCGGCTGGTATCATTCCAAGACTGCCGACACCTTCGGCGTCGCCCGCAACGACACCTACAATCTCTATCTGGCCTACTATCTCGGCTGGACCGCCTACGGCCGCGGCAATCGCGGCGACGCCGGCGTTCAGGGTTATGCCCGCGCCACCGACAAGATGGCGCAGGATTACGCGGCGCAGCTACGGCAATGCGGCTCCTGATACCTGCAGGTTAGAGCAATTCCAGGAAAAGTGTGTAGCGGTTTTCCGTCCGGAATTGCGTGAAAACAAAGACTTAGAGCGGTTCGGCGATTCCGTGAAACGCTGAACCGCTCTAGTGCCGCCTCGTCGTATCCTTTGGCTTTGAAACGCCGGTTTCCGAAACCTCGTCGCGCACTTCGTGCCGGCGGGCGCGCATGCCGGCCTCGCCCTGCTCCACGGCATCGCCGATCTGGTCGGCGTCCGCGCTGCCCGTTTTGCCACGCGGCCGGTTGGGCGCCGTCCCTGCCAAACCCGGCCCGGTGCCGGGCGCATCTTCCGGCACGCCCTCATGGGCAGCGTGCTCCTTGTCGAATTTGATCACTGGCTCCATCGTCGCCAGCACCTCGTCCGACAGCCAGCACAGGCTCATATGACCATCGCCGAGATGCTTCACCGGCGGCACTTTCGTCTCGCACAGATTGTCCGGCACCAGCTTCTTGTAGCCGCAGCGCGTCTGGAACGGGCAACCGTTCGGCGGATTCATCGCCGAGGGAATGTCGCCTTCCAGCACGATGTGCTTCTTGACCACGCTGGTGTCGGCGATCGGGATCGCGGACAAGAGCGCCTCCGTATAGGGATGATAGGGCGGCGAGAAGATCTGGTCGGTCGTGCCCTGCTCGACGATATAGCCGAGATACATGACGACGACGCGGTCGGCGATGTAGCGCACCACCGACAGGTCGTGGCTGATGAACAGCATCGTCGTCTTGTTCTTGCGCTGGATGTCCATCAACAGCTCGGTCACCGCCGCCTGCACCGAGACGTCGAGCGCCGAGACCGGCTCGTCTGCCACCACCACCTTGGCGTCGCCGGCAAAGGCGCGCGCCACGCCGATGCGCTGTTTCTGGCCGCCCGACAATTGGCGCGGCTTGCGCGTCTCAAAGGCGCGCGGCAGCTTCACCAGGTCAAGCAGCTCCAGCATGCGCTGGCGCCGCTCGGCGACATTCTTGCCAACCTTGAACTTCTCCAGCGTGCGAATGATCTGCGAGCCGACCGAGTGGCTGGGGTTCAGCGTGTCGAACGGATTCTGGAACACCATCTGGATCGATGACACGGTGTCGACACTGCGCTTCTCGATGCCGGTCGACTGGATCTCCTTGTTGCCGAGCGTGACAGTGCCGGAACTTGCCGTCTCCAGCCCCAGCAGCACCTTGGCCAGCGTCGACTTTCCGCAGCCGGACTCGCCGACGATCGCGACGGTTTCGGATTCGCGCGCGGTGAACGAGATCGTCTCATTGGCCTTGACGACACGGCCTTCCGAGGAGCCGAACACCTCGTTGCCGCCGACCTTGTAGTACTTCTTCAAATCCTGGATCTTCAGCACCGGCGCGCCGGGCTCGACCTTTTCGTTGACCTTCTTGGCGCCGGGCGGCAGCGCTTCCCAGTCGATCTCGTTGAAGCGCACGCAGCGCGAGAAATGGCCTTCATGGCCGGCGACCTCGATCATCGGGATTTCGGCGGCGTTGCAGACGCCCTCGACGAAATGGTGGCAGCGCGGACCGAAATTGCAGCCCTTCGGCCGCTCATGCGGCAGCGGCAATTGCCCGGGGATGGAGATCAGCGGCCGCGAATTCTTGTCGGCGCCGGGCAGTGGAATCGAGCGGAACAGCCCTTGCGTATAGGGATGGCGCATCCGGTCGAACACGTCCTTGATCTTGCCGGTCTCGACGGCTTCGCCCGAATACATCACCGTGATGCGATCGCAGGTCTCGAGGATCAGACCCAGATTGTGCGACACGAAGATCATCGAGGTGCCGAACTTCTCGCCAAGCCCTTTGACCAGTTCGACGATGCCGGCTTCAACGGTGACGTCGAGCGCGGTGGTCGGCTCGTCGAGCAAAAGCAGCGCCGGCTTTGACAAGAGCGCCATGGCAATGACGATGCGCTGCTGCTGGCCGCCGGAAAGCTGGTGCGGATAGGAGCGCATCATGCGCTCGGGGTCGGGCAACCTGACCGAGCGGACCATTTCGAGCGCCCTGTTATAGGCCTCTTCCTTCGACACCTTGTCGTGGATCAGCGGCACTTCCATCAACTGCTGGCCGATCTTCATCGCCGGATTGAGGCTGGCCATCGGCTCCTGGTAGATCATGGCGATCTTGTTGCCGCGGATGGCGCGCAGCTCCTCCTCCGAGAGCTCGCCCATGTCCTTGCCCTGGAACTTGATCTTGCCGCCGACGATCTTTCCGATGTTGGACAGGTCACGCATTATGCCGAGCGACACGGTCGACTTGCCGCAGCCGGATTCGCCGACGATGCCCATCGCTTCGCCAGGCATGACCGTGCAGGAAAAGTCCATCACGGCCGGGATCTCGCCCTTGCGGGTGAAGAAGGAGATCGAGAGGTTCTCGATCTCGATGATCGGCTGACCGGTCGCCTTGGCTGGATCTCGAACTGCCTCGTTCATGGGTCGCTCCAATCCTTGTTTCTTGGCAAGTAGCCTCGCCATCAATCCTTCATCGATTGCTCGCGCAGCGAATCCGCCAACAGGTTCAGCCCCAGCACGAACGACATCAGCGCGATGGTCGGCGGCAGCGCCGGATGGATGAAGGAGCGCAACAGGCGGCTGGCGTCCTTGATCGCCGTGCCCCAGTCCGGGCTTTCAGGCGCAAGGCCCAGGCCGAAATAGCCGAGTGTCCCAAGCAGGATCGTCGTGTAGCCGATGCGCAGGCAGGCATCGACGATCAGCGGTCCACGAGCATTGGGCAGGATCTCCCACAGCATGATGTACCAGGGCGATTCACCGCGCGTCTGCGCCGCCGCCACATAGTCGCGCGTCTTGATGTCCATGGTCAGTCCGCGCACGATGCGGAACACGCCGGGGCTGGACGCAAACACCACCGCCACGAAGATGTTGAGCTGGTTGGGATCGATGTGGACGATGTGGAACGGGTCCTTGTCGAAGACGAGGCCGGCATAGATCCAGCCACCGAGGACCAGCGTGATGCCAAGCAAGATGTAGAGCCGGTCCGGCCGGTTCTTGAAGCGCGTCCAGAACAGGACGCAGAAGAAGATGATCGGAAACAGGAAGAACAGTCCGGCCATCGCATAGGGGATCGGCGTGTCCATGATGCCCGGCGTCACCAGCAGGTAGAACAGCAGGATCACCGGGAAGGCGAGCACCAGATTGGCCAGGAACGACAGCAGCGTATCGATCTTGCCGCCATAATAGCCGGCCGGCAGGCCGAGCGTGATGCCGACCATCAGCGCGAAGCCGGTCGCCGCCGGCGCGATGATCAGCACGATCTGGCTGCCATAGACCATGCGCGAGAACACGTCGCGGGCAAGCTTGTCGCCGCCGAAATAGTAGACCAGTTTCGACGCCGGCTCGATGGCGCCCGGCAGCGTATCCTTCATCAGCGGGATCTGGCCCAGCGGATCAAAGGGCGAGATGGTCGAGGCGAAGATCGCCGTGAACAGCCAGAACAAGCAGATGAAGACACCGGCGATGCCGACACCGCTGTCGAAGAGCTGGCCGTAGAGGCCAAGCCGCTTCCTGTAGGTGAAGCTGGATCCCATCACCAGGATGAGCCCGACCCACACCGGCCAGAAGCGCCACAGCACGCCGAGAACGATGTCGAAGGCGCTGATATATTCGGTCTGCATCCGCCTGGCCCCTTACTGAACTCTGATACGCGGATTGAGGAACGCGTAGCCGACATCGGAGATGAGCTGCGTGATCAGCACGATGAACACCGAGACCAGCGAGCAGCCGAGCAGAAGGTCGATGTCGTTGTTGCCGGCCGCCTCGACCAGCGTGTAGCCAAAGCCCTGATAGCGGAACATCACCTCGACGATGACAACGCCGGTGAGCAGCCACGGGAACTGCAGCATGATGACGGTGAACGGCGCGATCAGCGCGTTGCGCAGCGCATGCTTGACGACCACGTTGCCAAAGGACAGGCCTTTCAGCCTGGCGGTGCGGATGTATTGCTGCGTCATCACCTCGACCATCGAGGCGCGCGTCATGCGCGCGATGTAGCCGATGCCGTAGATCGCCAGCGTGATCACCGGCAGGGTGAAATTATAGAAGGTGATGCCCTGGCTGGCGGATGCCGCCGAGCCGTTGAGCCAGCCGAGCCAGGACGCAAAGATGACGGTGAAGATGACGCCCGACACATATTCGGGCGTCGCGGTCGAGGCGATCGAGGCGACGGACAATGTCCGGTCCGTGCGCGAGCCCTCGCGCATGCCGGCAAGAATGCCGATGAGCAGCGAGATCGGTATCATCACCACCAGCACCCAGAACATCAGCAATCCGGTGGCGCCGAGCGCTGGAAACAATTTGGCCGCGACGGTGGTCTTGAACTTGGTCGAGCAGCCGAAATCGCCCTCGAGCACGCCGGAGAATGTCGGCTCGGCCGGATCGTTGCAGAAGGAGAAGCGCTGCGTCGTCTTGCCCGTCGCCGGATCGGTGATCGGGTGCTTCGGCAAGACGCCCAGCCATTGGCCGTAGCGCGAGAAGAAGTTCTGCCGGTAGCCATGGTTGACCAGCCAGCTTTCGAGCTGGTCGGCGGGCGTGTGCATCTCGGTCTGGCTGATCGCCAGCTTCTTCAGATTGGGTTCCAGATTGACTAGGAAGAAGACGACCAGCGTCAGGCACAGCATCGTGAGCAGGATCGTGCCGACGCGTCTGGCGATGAATGAGAACATGCGTGCCCCCCTGCCGGTCGGGTTGGGGTCAGATATGGTCAACCCTATGTCGGAAACCTGGTGAGACCCCGCCACCGCTGCGCGACAGGCAACGGCGGCGAAGCTGCGAATACGAGGGGCTGTTGCCCCTCGTATTCATCGCGCATGGATCACGCCTGGTCGAGCCAGACCTTGCCGAAGTCGTGCTCGTAGGTCGGGTGCATCGAGTGGTTCTTCACCTCGGGCTTGATGTTGATGTAGAGCTTGCGCCAATAGGGCTGGATGATGATGCCGGATTCCTGAAGCATCGTCTCGATGTCCTTCATCACAACCTTGCGCTTCTCTGCATCGGCGATGCCGAGCGCCTCGTTGACCTTCTTGTCGAAGTCCGGATTGGCATAGGCCGTCTCATTCCAGGCTTCGCCGCTGCGATAGGCGATGGCGATAACCTGGATGCCCAGCGGACGCATGTTCCAGTTGGTTTCCGAGAACGGATACTTCGTCCAGTCGTTCCAGAAGGTCGAGCTCGGCAGCACGGTGCGCTTGACCTTGATGCCGGCCTCGCGCAGCTGCGCCGCGATCGCGTCCGTGGTGTTCTTGTGGTAGTCCTCGTCGTTGCTGATCAGCTCGTGCTCGAAATCGATCACGCCGGCTTCCGTCAGCATCTGCTTGGCCTTGGCGATGTCGCGCTTGATCTCGGGAAGCTTGACATATTCCGGATGGATTGGCGCGACATGGTGGTTTTCGGCCGGCGTGCCGGCGTTGCCGTAGCCAAGCTGCAGCACGACCGCGTTGTCGACGGCCAGGGCCATCGCCTGGCGCACCTTCTGGTCGCCATAAGGCTTGGCGTTGACGTTGAAGCGCGACACCACGGTCGCGGCTGTCACCACTTCCGACGCCGGCGCGCCGACGCCTTCGATGATCTTGACGTAGTCGGCCGTCGTCTCGTGGTTGGTATGGACTTCGCCGGACTCGAAAGCCGAGACGGTCGCTGCCGGATCGGTGCCGTAGTCGATGAACTCGACGCCGTCGAGGAAGGCCTCGCCCTGCCACCATTTGCCGGTCGTGCGGCGCTTGTAGACGACCTTCTGGCCGACATCATAGGACACGAGCTCGAACGGTCCGGTGCCGATCGGGCAGTTCTTGAAGTTGGCGCCCTTCTCGTCGAAGGTCTTGTGGACGATCAGGCCGGGATAGTCGCACAGGTTCGGGATGATGGCGATGTCGGGCTTGGTCAGCTTGAGCTTGACCGTCATGTCGTCGACCTTGACGACCGAGCCGTCGCGCAGCTTCTTGGTCTTGTCATCGACGAGGCTGCCGAGGCGGCCGGGCATCGAATTGCCTTCCGCGCCCTTGTCGGCCCAGCGGGTGAAATTGTAGATCACATCGTCGGCGGTGAACTTGTCGCCATTGTTCCATTCGACGCCCGGCCGCACATGCAGCGTGTATTCGGTGGCGTCGTCATTGATGTCCCAGCTTGCCAGCAGGTACGGCGCGAAGGTGTACTCCTTGGTGTATTTCACCAGCGGCTCGAGCGCCTGGCGCTCGGCATTGGAGATTTCCGACCAGTCGGCCGTGCGCGGATCCTTGGGATCCTTGATGGACATCGCGACCTTGATCACGCCGCCTTTCTTGCCCTGCACGTCCTCGGCTCTGGCCGGGGTCGGAGCGGCGAGGCCGAGCATGCCGTAGGCCATTGCCGTCGATGCCCCGAAGACGCTGGCCAAAGCCAGGAATTCGCGGCGGTCTACGTTGCCGGATTTGGCTTCTTCGGCCATTGCCAGGATGTGATCCGGAACACGGTCACCGTTGCTTTTATAGATTGCCATGACTAACTCCCATTGTTGGCTTTCCGCCTTTTAACATTCCGCATCCAAACCCCGATGTCAAAGCACCACAGGGTGAGATGGGAACATGTTAGGGAATGTGCATCTTTGATGACAACCCGGTTCGCGCGATAACGACAGTCTTGACGCAAATTTGCTACCGCGCCACAGATTCGCCAAAAATCGTCACGGGCGATTAAATCAATACATTTTATATGGATAACGGCTTTCTGCTCGCGGCCCGCGAGCCGTGGGACCGGCGAAACCCGGGCTTTGCGCCCTCAATATTCGCGTTCGTAGAACAGGCCGCCCTTGGCTTCGCCGGCGTCGTTTGCCTCGCCGCGCAGCTTCACGCCCTTCCCGACATTGAGGTCGATCGTCGCCTTGCCCGAGCCTGGCTTGTCACCCTTCTGTATGGTCACATAGGTGCGGTCGTTGAGGTATTTTCCGGCCGAGACGGCGGTGCCGCCCTTGGCGTCGGTGGTGACGTCGAGGTCGTCGACGCCGATGGCGCTGCGCAGGTTTTCGAGCAGCGAGGTCGAGCCGCCGACACCGGCCAATTGCGCGGCGGCTTCGGCGAGCTGCGCAATCTGCAGCGGCGACAGGTTGGACATCGAGCGGCCGAAGATCAACTGCGCCAGCACCTCGTCCTCCGGCAGAGCCGGCACCGACGAGAAGGTGAATTTCGGGTTGGTCGCCTCGCCCGAAACCACGATGGTGACGGTGGCATCGCTTGTCGTCGTCGTCGCGGTGAGGTTGAGATAAGGCACCAGCGAACCCGAGAAGCCGACGGTGCCCTCGGTGAAGGTCAGCCGCTTGGCCAGGATCGACAGCCGGCCGCGCTGCAAGGTGAAGGTGCCGACAGCCTGCGGCGAGGAGGCCGGCCCGGTCAAGCGCAGCGAACCGCCGAGCTCGGCGTCGACGCCCCTGCCCTGGATGAATATCTGGTTCGGCGCATTGACGGTGACGTCAAGCGTCAGGCCGCTGCCGCTGTTGCCGCCACCGGAAGTCGCCGGGCGCAACGCCTTGTCCTGGGCGCGGACGGCCGCCGGCGCATTCCGGTGCTTGACGTCGAGTGCCGACAGGGACGCCGGCAGCTTGTCGGGCACGGTGATCACCGTCCTTGCCAGGTTAATGGTGCCGGCGATCGCCGGCGCCGAGGCAAGCGGCCCCTTGATGGTCAGGTCGCCGCCGAGATTGGCCGTCACCACCCGACCGTCCGTATAGCGGCCGTCGGTAAGCTTGATCGCCAGATCGGCAGGGAAGCCTTGCGCCGGATTGATGTCGACCGTGCCGCTGGCTGACAGGCTGCCACGCGTCGATAGCGTGCCGGTCAGGCGGTTGATCCTGGCAACGCCGCCGCCGATCGAAACATCGGCGGCGAGGTCGTTGACCGCGAGCCCGGAACGGGCATCGACCAGGCGCGCGCCGGATGTGCTCACCGTGCCGCCGATGACCGGCGAGGACGCCGGGCCGCGCACCTGAAGATTGACGTTGGCGGTGCCGGTCAGCCCCAGCCCTTGCGCGGCAAGCTTCGCGGCAAGGAAGGAGAACGGCACCTTGCCGTTGAAGTCGAGCGCCAAAGCCGGCGTGCCGGCGGTCGTCACCGAACCGCCGCCCTTGAGGCCAAGGCCGGCGCCGTCGCTGATGTTGGCGTCGAAAGCGAGCTTGTTGCCGGCGAATGTTCCAGAGGACGACACGTTCATGCCGCCAAGCCCGGCGCCGCGCGTCTGCGAGGTCTGCACGCCGGAGGCATCGACATTGAAGGCGACCGAAGGGCTCGCCGGCGCGCCCGTCACCTTGACCGTGCCGGAGATCGAACCGGCAGCATCGAGGCCCGGCGAGAAACTGTTGGCGAGCGACACCGGCACGTGGGCGAGATTGGCGCTGATATCCATCGCCTGCCCGACCTTGCCCGTCACCGTCGCCGTGCCGCCGCCGAGATTGAGCACCAGCCTGTCCAAAGTCGTCGTGCCGTTCGCGACGGTCACGGTCGAAGCCTGGGCGATCGCCGCCTTGATGCCTTGCACCGTCGCCTCGCCGGACGACAGCTCGATCGTCGTCGTGCCGTTGGCCACTTTCACGCGGCCGGTCGCCTTGGCCGGAATGTTCTTGACTGTCGCGCCGCCGGAGAAGCCGGTCCAATCGCCGTCGCGCTTCAGATCGACGTCGATGCCGGTGATGGCGGTGCCGCCCGAAGTCACGCTCTCGGCGCGAACCGTGCCGGCGATGATCGGCGCGGCCATATAGTTGGCGATCTGTGCATCGATGGCGACATTCTTGGCGGACAGGTCACCACGCTTGATGGCCGAGGTGTTCGCCTTGACCGCGACGTTCGGCCCGTTGGCGGCCTTGGAGAACGCAATCGTGCCGCGCACATTGCCTTCCGCCTTCTCCAGCGCAAGCGCTGCCAGCGGGCCGATATCGGGCAGGTCGAGCGAGACGGTGCCGACCGGTACGAAGGCCTCGTCGAGCGCCAGATCGCCGGAGATCTTGTTCGGGCCGAGCGACAGCAAGAGTCCGTTGATCGCGCTCTTGCCATCGGTGGTGGCGAGCACCGCGCTGCCTTGGAGCGGTTGTCCCGCGACATTGCCGGTCAATTGCACATTCGCCGCCGGATTGGCTGCGTCGGCCTTTCCGGTTGCCGTCAGCTTCAGGCCGGTGATCTCACGCGCCGCGACCGTGAGCCGGTCACTGTTGACGTTGAGCGACAGATCGGGCGCCGTCGGCACGCCCTGCGCGTCGAGCGAGAAGGTGATCGCCCCCTTGGCGTCCTTCGACAGCAGTGAGATGTCGGCCAAGGCGCCCTTCACCGCGGCGCTGAGCTTGTTGTCGGCGATGCCTGCCTGGCCGTCCGCGGTGAACGCGCCGGATGCAACCTTGACCGGTCCGACACTGAGATTGCCCTTGGCGTCGCGCTGCGTCGTGGCGCTGAGTTGCGTGCGCTCGGCCAGCACGCCGCGCACGCCGGCCGGCAGCGCCGCCGAGAGCACGTCGGCCTTGACCGTGAAATCGACGGAGCCGTCGGCCAAAGATATGCGGCCGTTGAAGGCGCCGTCCAGTGCGTTGCTCGAGGCCGAGCCGCCGTCGATGGTAATTGCATCAGGCGCAAGGCTGCCCGCGACTTTCGCCATGACCTTGCCGGCGACCAAGGGCGCGACGGTCGGATTGTCGAGATCGATCTTGTCGGCCGCGACCGTTCCGGAGATCGGCCCCTTTTTCTCCTTGATGTCGAACGCGTCGGAATGCAGCGCCAGCGCCAGCCCCTCGACCTTGACGTGGTTGGCTGTGGCAGAGGGCAGTGTTGCCGAAATATCGAGCCGCGGCGTCGTGCCCTGCCCTTGCGCCTTCACCGAAACCGTCTGCAGTTCCAGCGCGACCGGACTGTCCGGCGTGCCGAATTTGAGCGGCAGGCTCGACCCGATGGAGGCGAGGTCGAGCGAAAAATCGCTGGCCCCGTTCGGATTGATGGTGCCGGTGGCCGTGCCGGAAATCTTGTCGCCCGACAATGTCGCCTTATCGATGACGAGGCCGTTAGCGGTCGTGACACTGCCCGCGGCATCGAGATTGAGCGGCCCAAGCCCGGCCTGCCGCGTCTGGCTGGTTTCGGCGGCCGCGATTTGCGCATTGAACTGGATATCCGGGTTGGACGGAGCGCCGGTGATATGAGCCGTGCCGTTCAGCGAACCGGCGGCATCGAGGCCGGGCACGAAATCATTGGCAAGCGCCGCCGGCAGGTCGGCGACAGCGGCGCTCAGGTCGAGCGTCTGGCCGGCCTTGCCTGAAATCGTGGCCGAGCCGCCGCCGAGATTGAGCGCAAGCTTCTGGATTGTAGCGACTCCGTTGGTAACAGAGAGGTTGGAAGGCTCGGCGATCGCTGCCTTGATGCCGCGCACGGTCGCTTCGCCGGAGGCGATTTCCACGCTGGTCGTGCCGTTGGCGATCTTCACGCGTCCGCTGGCCGTTGCCGGAACGCCGGCGACCGTCGCTCCGCCGGCAAAATTGGTCCAGTCGCCGTCGCGCTTGAGGTCGATGCCGATGCTGCTGACCACGGTCGAGCCCGACGTCACGCTGTCGGCCTTGATCGTACCCGAAATCGCCGGACCTTTGAGATAATTGGCAATCAGCGCGTTGACGGTGATCGTCCTTGCCGCCAGATCGCCGCGCGCGATCGATCCGCTGGTCGCATTGATGGTGACGGTCGGGGCCTCGCCATCCTTGGCAAAAGCGATCGTGCCGTTGATGTCACCCGTCGCGTTCTGGTTGCCGAGCGCCGCCAGCGGCCCGATGTCGGGCACGGCGAGCGTCAGCGTGCCGAGCGGCAGGAATTGGCCGTCAAGCGCAAGATCGCCCGACACCTTGTTGTCGCCGAGCGCCAGGCTGAGCCCCTTGATCGAGCGATTGCCGCCCGTCGTGACCAGGGATGCGCTGATATCGAGCGGCTGGCCCTCGGCGCTGCCGGTGAGCGAGATGTCGGCGGACGGGTTGACGATGTCGGCCTTGCCCTTGGCCGAGAACTTGATGTCCTTCACCGTGCGGCCGGCCGCTGTCAGGCTGGCGCTGTCGGCCGATACGGCAAAATCCGGCGCCGAGCGCGGCCCGCTCGCCGTCAGCCCGAACTCGACCCCGCCGGCAAGCGGCGTGCCGGCAAGCGAGGACAGCGACGAGACGTCGCCAAGCGTTCCCTTCAGATTGGCCTGGATGTCCGCCCCTTGCGCGCTGGCCGTGCCGCTGGCGCTGAGCGAGCCGGAGGTGAGTTCCAGCGAATTGGCCGCGAACCCGCCTTGCGGATCACGTGTCGCGGTGGCCGAGAATTTCACCCGGTCGCCAAGCAGCGAGCTGATCTGCGGCGGCAGCGCCTTCGATACGGCGTCGGCGTTCATCTTCAGTGTCATCGACAGATCGACGAGCGATACGGCCGCCGTCAGCGAGGCATTGAGTGCGTCGCTGCGCAGCGTGCCTCGATCGAGCACGATGTTTTCGCGGCTGATGGTGCCGGCGAGGTCCGCGGCCAGCTTGCCTGTCACCAAGGGGGCCAGCGTCGCCACGTCGGTCTTGAGGCCGGCAGCCGCAAGCGTGATTTTGACGGGGCCGCTGCGATTCTCGATGTCGAAGCCGTCGGAATGGATCTGGGCCGTGATATTGTTGAGCTGCGTGCCGCCGACCGCGACCGAGTTAAGCGTTGTCCCGATATCGACCATCGGCGCCTTGCCGTCGCCAAAAGCACGTGCCGTGGCCTTTTCGACCGCGACCAGGATCGGCACCGCGCTGTTGCCGACATCGATGGTGATCGGCTTGCCCTTGGCGGACAGCTCCACGGCAAGATCGCTCGCGCCCTTCGGGTCGACATTGCCGCTGGCTGTGGCTTGGACAGCGTCACTCTCTATCGTGCCGCGCTCGATATCGATCCCGCCGGTCGTCGTCGCCGTGCCGGCGATGTCGAAATTTGTTTTGCCGGCAAACAAGGAAGCGACCCGTTCCGGCAGGAACGGCTCGAATTCGCCGTCGCCCTTGGCCTCGATATAATGGCCCTTGTCGGAAAGCTGGTGGCGGCCGGTGAACTGGGTGACGATCTGGTTGTCGACCATGAACGTGCCGACGCCGCTCCAATTGGCGAGCGGTCCACTGCCGGACACGACGATATCAACGGGCGGCGCGTTGGGCAGCTTGAGCAGATTGGCGATGATGCCGCCGGCCGGCTCCGAGGCCTTGAGATCGAGATCGAGCTTGTTGTCGGCCGGCGCGAAGTGGATCTTGGCGTCGACATTGCCCTGTTTGCCGTCATGGCGAGTGACGTTGAGCACGGTTTCGATCGCCAGCGGCGACGGGTCAGCCTTGAGCGATCCCTTGGCGGCGAGTTCGGCAATGCCGCTTCCGGCCAGCTCCTGGCCAAGCGCGATCTCCGGCAGGTCGATCTTTCTCACGTCGATCGACACCGGCAGGCCGCTCGAGCCGCCTTGCGCCGGCTGTTGGCTTGGCTGCGGCAGCCGCGCCAGTTCGATGCGTTCGGCCGCCAGGCGGTCGGCGTTGAAATGCCATGACAAGAGCGCCGTCGGCGACCAGTCGAGCGCCACCTTGCGCACCACCAGCCAGGGGCCGGCGCGGTCTTCGACCACGACATGGTCAAGCCTGAGCGCGCCCGACCATACGCCCTCTATGCCGGCGACCGTGACCTTGCGGTCGTCGTTGGAGGCCATTTTCGAAATCAGGCTGGCGAGGTTCTCGCGGCCGCCTTCCGTGCCGGTCAGCACGAACAGCGCGCCGATAGCGACCACCAGCAGCAGAAGCAGCGTGTAGATAAGGATGCGGAGGATGCGCCAGAAAATCTTCATCGTCAGAACGCCTGTCCGATGCCGGCATAGATGCCGAAATGCGGATCGCCCGGATCGCGGTTTAGCGGCACGGCGGCGTCGATGCGCAGCGGTCCGAAGGGCGTGATGTAGCGCAGGCCGATACCGGCGCCGACCTTCACATTGGAGAAATCGGGGAAGGATTTCGTCGACACCGTGCCGGCGTCGACGAAGGGCACGATGCCGATCGTGTCGGTGACGCCGATGCGCATCTCGACCGAGGTTTCGAAGAAGGAGAGGCCGCCGATCGGCTGGCCGTTGATGTCCTTCGGGCCAATGCCCTGATAGGAATAGCCGCGCACCGAACCACCGCCGCCGGAATAGAAGCGCCGGTCGGCCGGCACGTTCTGCAGGCCGGTGCCGACGATCGAGCCCAGCGTGGCGCGCTCGGCAAGCACGAACCGGCTCGCCGTATCGATCGACTGGTAGGCGTAGCCCTCGCCTTTCAGCTTGAGGAAAGTGGCGCCATTCAGGATGTCGTAGCTCGGCTCGGCATAGGCGAGGAAGCGGAAGCCCCTGGTCGGGTTGAGCTTGTTGTCGCGGCTGTCATAGACATATTGCAGCGGCACGCTGGCGATCAGATAGGTGTGTTTGCCGAAAGCGTCGGTGATCCGCGAGTAATCGAGGTCGAACTCGGCCGACACACGCTGCTGCTTGTCGAGGTCGTAGGACACGCCGACATCGCCCTTGACGGAGAAATGGTCATAGGCGTCAGGGTGCTCGAACACCGTCTTGATGCCGGTGAAGAACTTCGACGTCGGCCCGAGCACGCCCGGTTTCTCGAACATGACGCCGGCATTGTAGTTGAGCGCCGAGAGGCTGTTGTTGCCGATGCCGCTGATCGAGCCGTCGATGCGCAGCTTCTCGGCCTGGCCGAACAGGTTGCGGTGGCCCCAATAGCCTTCGAGCCCCAGCCCTTCCGTGTTCGAAACCGTGCCGCCGAGGCCGAAATAGCGCGGCTTGCGCTCACTGACCTGGACGTTGATCGGGATGTTGCCCTGGGCGTCGAGACTGTCGCCTTCCTTCATCGTGACGCTGTTGAAGACCTCCAGCCCGAGCAGCCGGTCGCGCGCGTCGTCGATCTCCTGCGGTGAGTACTGTTTGCCGCGCTGCAGGCCGGTCATGTATTCGGTGAAGTCGCGGTTGACCTTCTCGGTGCCCTGCACCGTCGTGTCGCCATAACCGGCGACCGGGCCGGCCGCCACCGTCAGCGTGACGTCCAGTGTCGACGTCGCATGCTCGGCGACGATCTCGCGGTCCGTCACCTTGGCGAGCGGCCTGCCCTCTTCCTTCAGCGCCCGCACGATCGCCGCTTCCGCCTTGAGCACCGCGCCGGAGCCCGCATCGCCGCCGGCAATGAGGCCGAAATCGGCACTTGCCAGCCCGGCCGCGTCACCCTCCAGCCGGATGGTGCCGAGCGTGAATTTCGGCCCGGCGGCAATGGTTACAACCACCGGAATGGGTTGCGGCCCCTTGAATTCGGCATCCGGCGGCAATTCATCGATAGGCTTGCCCTGGATCGCGATCGTGACCACGCCTTCATAGCGCGCGTCGGCGTAAAGCGCGGCAACCAGTTGTTCGCGGTCGTTGCGCGCCTTGGCCATCAGGCCAAGCGAGCCTGAGACAGGATGCTCTTCGTCGCTTTTCAGCGCCGAGGCGTTTTCGAGCTTCTTGATCAGGTCCTTGTCGGCATCCGGCGCGTCGATCGTCACGGAATAGCGCAAAGGGTCGACAATGTCGGCATCCTCGTCGCTGGAGGAGCCCCAGAGCTTGATACCGAATATCTCGAAGGCGGCAGCCGGCCTCGATTCGCCCCAAAGCACAGTCGAGCAGACGAGCGCAAAAAGCAGGGCGCGCGAAAGCCCGCGCCCTGGCGCGACCTCCACTGACATCTGCGTTTCATGCGCCGGCATTAAGACAACCTAGTCGACAAAACTAAAATTGGAATGAAGTTCCGAAACGTTCGTAAAGGGGCCACAATCCAATTGTCTGAAATAGACCGGGCTTGGAATTCACACCTTTTACGTTTTCGCAAGAAAGTGTGATCCGTCTCACAGAGGTTATGTCGAAATACCGGCCTTTGGCCGGCATGGAAACCGTTCGCGGGTGATAAACCTGCGCCGTTCCGGCGTTGACAAGCCTGTTTGAAGCTTGCTCATGTCCGGACGCTGGCAATGTCTGGAGGGTGGTATGGCAATGCGCGCGGCTCGTGGTCTCTCTTTCCTTCTCATTTTCTTTTTCGCGCTCGGCGGGGCGGCATTTGCAGCCGAAGCCCGGCGAATCGTAACCACCGACAATTCGGATTATTTCGGTTTCGACCTCCGGTCCGACCAGAATGTCAGCCTCGACCAGTGCAAGACCGCCTGCCTCGGCGATTCCAGCTGCCGTGCCTTCACCTACAACACCAAGGCAAAGTGGTGTTTTCTCAAATCCGACTATAATCAGCTCAAACCCTTCACCGGCGCCGTTGCCGGTAAGGTCGCGAACGTCGATGGCGATCCCGATATCGGCGCGCCGCCGGAACTGGCCTTTTTCCCCGGCTGGATGGCCGATCAGGCCCAGCAGTTCCGCAACAAGCTGACCGATCCGGCGTATGACAAGCCGACCGAAGGCCTTGCCGCGCTGCAAGCCGACGCCGAACAGGCGGCGCTCACCGGCGACCATCGCCTTGCCATGCAGAAATACCAGGCCGCGGTTTCGGTCCTGCCGAATGATGGCATGCTGTGGCTGGCGCTGGCGCGCGAGACGCTTGCGGTGCAGCCGGCGACAAACACTGCCGAACCCTCGACTTTCCCGACAAACGTCACCTCCGCCGCCTTCAACGCCTATAAATTGGTGCGGACGACCAAAACCCGCGCTGAAGCCCTGGCCGTGCTTGCCGCTGGCCTCGACCGGCGCGACCTCTATCGCCCGTCTTTGCAGGCCTATGAGGCCAGCCTTGCGCTGGTGAGCTCGCCCGCCGTCCAGGCCGACTACGCCGACCTCAAGGCGCGCAAGGGTTTCCGCGTCATCGAGCACACTGTCGACGCCGACTCCTCTTCGCCGCGCATCTGCGCCCAGTTTTCCGAGGAACTGGTCAAGACCGGCGTCGATTATTCGCAGTTCGTCACCGTCGACAACGCGGCTCCCAAGGCCGTCGAGGCCAAGGACAAGCAGGTCTGCGTCGAAGGCCTGGAGCATGGCCAGCACTATGACGTGACCTTCCGCGCCGGTCTGCCGGCCGCGATCGGCGAGACGCTCGCCGCCCCGGTCGTGCTGTCGATCTATGTCCAGGACCGCGCCCCGTCCGCCCGCTTCACCGGCGACAGCTTCGTGCTGCCTTCCGGCGCCCGCCGTGGCATTCCGGTCGTCACCGTCAACATGACGGCGGCCAAGATGACGCTCTACCGCATCGGCGATCGTTCGCTGGCGCAGCTTCTGTCCGGCTACCAGTTCCTGCATCAGCTTGACGGTTATGACATTTCCACCGTTTCGGACCAGATGGGCGAGCCGGTCTGGTCCGGCACGCTCGACATCGCCAACGATCTCAACAAGGAAGTCACCACGTCCTTCCCGGTCGACCAGGCGATCCCGCAACGCAAGCCTGGCGTCTATGTGCTGACCGCACAGGCGGTCAACGACAAGAGCGACGATTATGGGTCGCGCGCCACCCAGTGGTTCGTGGTCTCCGACATCGGGCTGACCACCTACACCGGCCAGGACGGCCTCAACGTCTTTGCCCGGTCGCTGGGTTCGGCCAAGCCGATCGCCGGCGCCGAGTTGACGCTGCTTGCCAAGAACAACGAAATCCTCGGCACCGCGACCACCGATGCCGACGGCCACGCCGTTTTCAATCCTGGCCTGACCCGTGGCGAAAACGGCATGGTTCCGGCTGTGCTGATGGCCAAGCAAGGCGACAACGACTTCGTCTTCCTCGACATGACCAAGGCCGGCTTCGATCTTTCGGATCGCGGCGTCGAGGGCCGTGCTTCGCCCGGCGCGCTTGACGTCTATGCCTGGACCGAGCGCGGCATCTACCGCGCCGGCGAGGACGTGCATGTCGCAGCCCTCGCCCGCGACGGCGCCGCAAAAGCGGTCGAGAATCTGCCGCTGACCTTCATCTTTACCCGCCCCGACGGTGTCGAGAACCGCCGCATCGTCAGCAATGGCGAGTCGGCCGGCGGCCACGCCGTCGATCTGCCGCTCGAGGCCAACGCCATGCGCGGCACCTGGACGGTGTCGATCTACACCGATCCCAAGCAGTCGCCCGTCGCCAGCCAGATGTTCCTGGTCGAAGACTTCGTGCCGGATCGCATCGAGTTCGACCTGACGGCCGACAAGAAGGAGATTGCCCAGGGCGAAACCGCCACCGCAACCGTCGACGGCCGCTTCCTTTACGGCGCGCCGGCCGCAGGCCTGGCGCTCGAAGGCGAGATGACGCTGTCGACCACCAGCACGTGGGACAGCTTCAAGAACTTCACCTTCGGCCTCGCCGACGAGCAGTCGAGCCAGCCGACGGTGACGCCGTTCACAAACCTTCCCGTGGTCGGCGATGACGGCAAGGCGACCTTCCCGGTCACCATCGACACGTTGCCGTCGACCACCAAGCTCGTCAACGCCAGGGTCACCGTTCGTATGCGCGAGGCCGGCGGCCGCGCGGTCGAGCGCTCGCTCGATCTCGCCGTGCACCCGCTCAGGGAGATGATCGGCATTCGCCCGGATTTCGAGGATGATGAGGTGCCGCAAGGCGGAACCGCCAAGTTCAGCATCATCGCCGTCGACCCGAATGGCAAGCGTGAGAACCTGAAGGGCGCGCAGTGGTCGCTGGTCAAGGTCGAGCGCAATTACCAGTGGTATCGCAACAACAATTCCTGGAACTACGAGGCGGTGAGCCTCACCAAGGCCGTCGCCAATGGCGCAATCGACCTCAACGCCGATGGCGACGCGACCATGTCGCTTCCCGTCGATTGGGGCCGCTACCGCCTCGAAGTCGAGACACTCGATCCGGACGGCCCGGCGACCAGCTATGAGTTCGACGCCGGCTGGTACGTCGCGTCCACCACCACCGAAACACCCGATGGGCTGGAGATAGCCCTCGACAAGGACAACTACGCCGCCGACGAAGTCGCCAAGCTGAAAATCTCGCCGCATTTTGCCGGCGAACTTCTGGTCACCATCGGCGCCGAGAAACTCTTGAAGACCGTGACCGCTTCGGTGCCGGCCGGCGGCAGCACGGTCGACATCCCGGTCGGCGACGACTGGGGCGCCGGCGCCTATGTCACGGCGACCTTGTTCAGGCCGGGCGATGCGCAGGAATCGCGGATGCCGGCCCGCGCCATCGGCGTGAAATGGCTGACGGTCGATCCAGGATCGAAGAAGCTCGCGATCAGCCTGACGCCGCCGGAAAAGACCTTGCCGCGCCAGCAGCTGTCGATCCCGGTTGCCGTCAATGGTGCGCAAGCCGGCACCAACGCCTATGTCATGGTGGCGGCCGTCGATGTCGGCATTCTCAACCTCACCAACTACAAGGCGCCTGATCCGGAGAACTGGTTCTTCGGCCAGCGTATGCTGGGGCTGGAGATCCGCGACCTCTATGGCCGTCTGATCGACGGCTCACTCGGCGCCACCGGCAAGATACGAACCGGCGGCGATGGCGCCAATATGCAGGCGCAAGGCAGCCCGCCGACCGAAAAGCTGGTCGCCTTCTTCTCCGGCCCGGTCGAGCTCGATGCCAACGGCAAGGCGCGCATCGACTTCGACATCCCGCAGTTCAACGGCACCGTACGCGTCATGGCCGTCGCCTGGACCAAGGATGCCGTCGGCCATGCCCAGACCGATGTCGTCGTGCGCGATCCGGTGGTGATCACCGCTGGCTTGCCGCGCTTCCTGGCGCCCGGCGATGCCGCGACCATGCGTCTCGACATTGCCGACACCGACGGTCCGGCCGGTGACTATTCGCTGGCGGTCACCACGACCGGCGATCTGACGACCGGCGACAAGCCGTTGCCCGAGAAGCTGACGCTCGCCCAGGGCAAGCGCCAGTCGCTCACCTTCCCGCTGATCGCGCACACCGCTGGCGACGCTTCCATCACCGTCAAGCTCGCGCATGCCGACGGCACCCAGGTCGAGCAGACCCTCTATTTGCCGGTACGTCCCGCGCAGCTTCCGGTCACCAACCGCATGGTTGTCGACCTGAAGCCGCATGGCGGCTCGTTGCGGGTAGACAAGGAGCTGCTTGCCGCAAGCGTGCTCGATGGCGCTTCGGTCAGCGTCGGCGTTTCGCAATCGTCGGCGCTCGATGTGCCGTCGCTGTTGATGTCGCTCGACCGCTACCCCTATGGCTGCGCCGAGCAGACCACCAGCCGCGCCATGCCGCTGCTCTATGTCAACGATATGGCCAAGAGCATCGGCATGGAGAACGATCCGGAGCTGCACGGCCGCATCCAGGACGCCATCTACAAGGTGCTGTCCTACCAGTCGTCGAGCGGCAGCTTCGGCCTTTGGGGGCCAGGCTCCGGCGATCTGTGGCTCGACGCCTATATCACCGAGTTCCTGACCCGGGCGCGCGAGGAGAAGTACGATGTTCCGGCGCTCGCCATGAACCAGGCGTTGAGCAATTTGCAGAACTCGCTGGGTTACGACCAGAGCGTCCAGGATCGCGGCAGCGAGATCGCCTATGCGCTCTATGTTCTCGCCCGCAACAAGAAGGCCTCGATCGGCGATCTGCGCTATTATGCCGACACGCAGCTCGAAGCCTTCACCAGCCCGATGGCCGTTGCCCAGTTGGCGGCGAGCCTGGCGCTCTACGGCGACACGCAGCGTTCGGAATCCACCTTCCAGACGGCTTTGCGGCTGGCGCAGGGGGAAAGCGACTACGACTGGTATCGCGCGGACTATGGCTCGCGGCTGCGTGACGGGGCCGCGATGCTGGCGCTGGCGGCGGAATCGAAGCCGGTTCCCAGCATCATGCCGCAGTTGATCAAGCTGGTGGGCGTGGCGCGCGCCGATGCCCGCTGGACGAGCACGCAGGACGAATCCTGGATGCTGCTCGCCGCGCGTGCGCTGAAGGAAGGCAATGATTCCATCACCCTTTCCGTCAACGGCGCGCCGCATTCGGGCGGCTACTCCAACCAGGTCGCCGGCAGCGAGCTGGCCGACAGCCCGCTCACCATCGCCAACACCGGCACAACGCCGCTGCAGGCAGTGGTGACCACGGTGGCCGCTCCGGTCGAGCCGCTGCCGGCCGGCGGTGACGGCTTCACCATTAACCGCACCTACTACAAGCTCGATGGCACCGAAGCCAACGTCACCGAAGCCAAGCAGAACGAGCGCTACGTGGTCGTGCTCAAGGTCAATGAGCAGAACAAGTGGCCGTCGCGCCTCCTGATCACCGACCTGTTGCCGGCCGGCTTCGAAATCGACAACCCGGGCCTGGTGTCCAGCGCGCAATTGTCGAACTTCTCCTGGCTGGCGCAGACCGACGCCGCGCATCTGGAGTTCCGCGACGACCGCTTCGTCGCCGCCTTCAATCCGAATGAAGGCGACGGCGACCGCAACATCATGCTGGCCTATGTCGTGCGCGCCGTGACACCGGGCACCTACGCCCATCCGGCGGCGACGGTGGAGGACATGTACCGGCCGCAATACTCGGCCCGCACCGCAACCGGCGTGATGGAGATCAAGGGCGAGTAGCGATGAAAAGGTCGCCGATAGCCCCCTCCAGAAAATTCGTCAGACGAACAGCTGTCGCAGGCGCCTGCCTCGCCGGCTTCGCGGCCATTGCTGTTGCCGCGCTGTGGGAGCTCGACCGCGCCTTCCCGCCACCTTTGCCGGCAACGCTGACCGTCTCGACCGAAGTGCAGGATCGCGACGGTCAGCTGCTGCGCGCCTTCGCGACGCCCGACGGCTACTGGCGGCTGGAGACCCGGCTCGACCAGGTCGACAAGCAATTCGTCGACATGCTGGTCACTTATGAAGACAAGCGCTTCTGGGACCATCGTGGCGTCGATGTGCTGGCGCTGTGCCGCGCCGCCGGCCAGCTCGCCACCAGCGGCCACATCGTCTCCGGCGGCTCGACGCTTTCGATGCAGCTCGCCCGACTGATCGAACCGCGCGAAAGCCGCAGCCTCGGCTCCAAGATCAAGCAGATGTTGCGCGCCATCCAGATCGAACGCCGCCTCTCCAAGCAGGAGATCCTCGAGCGTTACCTGACGCTGGCGCCCTATGGCGGCAACCTCGAGGGCGTGCGCGCCGCCTCGCTCGCCTATTTCGGCAAGGAGCCGAAGCGGCTCACCGTCTCGGAGGCCGCCCTCCTCGTCGCCCTGCCGCAATTGCCTGAAAAGCGCCGGCCCGACCGCAACCTCGACATCGCGCATGCGGCGCGCGACCGTGTGCTGACGCGCATGGTCTCGTCCGGCCTGCTCGGTGAACGCGAGGCCGCGCGCGCCGCGCTCGATGACGTCTCCGGCCTGCGCCGCAAGCTGCCGGCGCTGGCCGCGCATGCCTCTTACGCCATGCTGCCAAGGGCCGTACCCGGCAAGCCGCTGCAGCTCACCATTCGCAGAAGCGTGCAGCAAGGGCTGGAACAGGTGGCGAGAGACGCCGCCCGCAAGCTTGGTCCAAAACTTTCAATCGCCATGGTGATGGCCGATGCGCGCACCGGCGACATTCTCGGCGAGGTCGGCTCGGCCGATTTTTTCGACGCCAGCCGTTCCGGCTGGATCGACATGACCAAGGTTGTGCGCTCGCCCGGCTCGACGCTGAAGCCTTTCATCTACGGGCTCGCCTTCGAACAGGGGCTGGTGGCGCAGGAGATGATCATCGAGGACAGCCCGGTCGATTTCGGCGGTTATCGCCCGAAGAATTTCGACATGGGCTATCAGGGCGATGTCTCGATCCGCCAGGCTCTGCAGCTCTCCCTCAATGTACCGGCGATCCGCGTGCTCGACGCGGTCGGCCCGGCAAGGCTGACCGCACGCTTCCGCCAGGCCGGCGTCAACCCGATCCTGCCGGTCAACGAGGCGCCCGGCCTGGCGATCGGCCTTGGCGGCGTCGGCGTCACGCTGCGCGACCTGGTGCAGCTCTATACCGGGCTAGCCAATGGCGGGAAAATGCACTCGCTGCATGACGGCACCGAGCCGGCCAATGCCGAGCGCATCACCGCCACCATGCTCGACGATCAGGCGGCCTGGCAGATCAACGACATCCTCTCCGGCGTGAAGCCGCCGGAGGGCGCCATGCAGCGCGGCATCGCCTACAAGACCGGCACCTCCTACGGCTATCGCGACGCCTGGTCCGTCGGTTTCGATGGCCGCTATGTGCTCGGCGTCTGGGTCGGCCGCGCCGACGCCAGCCCGATCCCTGGCCTGTCCGGCTATGTTTCGGCAGCACCGATCCTGTTCGAAGGTTTTGTCCGCTCCGGTCTCGCCAGCGTGCCGCTGCCCAGCCGGCCGCCGGGCGTCTTCAACCCCAAACGCGAGGACCTGCCGGTGACGCTCGCCCGCTTCGGCGCCGGATCGGATGGGCTGGTGCAGGCGACGGCGATCGAACCCGCGCCGACGATCATCTACCCGCCCAATGGCGCGCGCGTCGATCTCGGTACCAATTCGGCCGACGCCACGCCGCTGGTGCTGAAACTGCAAGGCGGCCGCGCACCGTTCCGCTGGCTCGCCAACGGCAAGCCGCTCGCCGGCATCGACCGCCGCCGCACCGCGACCTGGCAGCCCGACGGCTCCGGCTATTCGACGCTGACCGTGATTGATGCGGTGGGGCGTGCCGCAAGCGTGAAGGTTTTCGTTGAATAGGATGCGGCAAGCGATTCAGCGCGTCGCGTTTTGCGCGCTGTTCTCCGCGGCCGGGATCCTTTCGGCCACAGCCGCCCCCCTGCCCGCCGGTTTCGTCAGGCTGGCCGATGTCGACCCGACCATCCGCCAGGACGTCCGCTATGCCGGCCTTGAAAACTTCCTGCATCGCAAAGCCGCCGGCTACGACGCCTCGGTCTGCATCCTGACCAAGCAAGCGGCCAAGGCACTGTCGACCGTCCAGAAAGCGATGACCGCCAGAGGCCTGACGCTGGTCGTCTTCGACTGCTACCGACCGGCGCGGGCCGTCGCCGACATGGGCAAATGGACGAAACAAGGTGGCCCACCCGACCCGCAATGGTACCCGACGGTCGAACGCGGCGATCTCATCGCCAAGGGCTATATCGGCGAGCTGTCCAGCCATTCGCGCGGCTCGACCGTCGATCTCGCGATCGCGGAAGCGGACAAAAAGGCCCCGGCCCATCCGGCCTGCGGCGCGCCGGACGGCGGCACGCTCGATTTCGGCACCGGTTTCGATTGTTTCGATCCGAAAAGTGAAACCGCCAGCGCCTTGATCGGCGCCGAGGCAGCGGCAAACCGCAAAATGCTGCTGGCCGCCATGCATGCCGCCGGCTTTCGCAATTATGCGCGCGAATGGTGGCACTTCACGCTGGCCAAGGAACCTTTCCCAAAACAGCGCTTCGATTTTCCGGTGACGGCGAACTAAAGCAATTCCACGAAAAGTGGGACGCGGTTTTCGGTCCGGAATTGCGCGAGGACAAAGAGCGAGGGCAGTTCCCGTTCGATGAAACGGTGAACCACTCCAAGCCATTGCCTTGCCTCGACCTGGACCGATCCCAGTTAGGCGCGGGTGCCACTCCGCGCGTTGAGGAAGTTATTTCCTTGTTTGGCCTCAGTCCGGCGAAAAATTGCTTCCGGGAGGCGAAAAAGGCAACAATCGGTGCATCTAATTTCTATCAATTCGGTAGATTTGGCGCGGGTTCAACGGAGGCAGAAATGACTAAACCTCATTTCAGGAAACTGCTCGGCGCTCTGGTCGCCACATCTGTCCAGTTCGGCACGCTCGGTTTCGCGTTCGCCGATACAACCATTCTCAACGTGTCCTACGATCCGACACGCGAGCTCTACAAGGCCTATGACGAAGCGTTTGCCGCGCACTGGAAGGCCGAGACCGGCGAGACGGTCACCATCCAGCAGTCGCATGGCGGCTCCGGCGCCCAGGCCCGCGCGGTGATCGACGGCCTCAATGCCGACGTGGTGACGCTGGCGCTCGAAGGCGACATCAACGCCATCGTCTCGAAATCGAAGAAGATCGATCCCAACTGGCGCAAGAAATTCGAAAACAATTCAGCACCTTACACCTCGACCATCATCTTCCTGGTGCGCAAGGGCAACCCTAAGGGCATCCACGACTGGAACGATCTGGTGAAGGATGGCGTGCAGGTGATCACGCCGAACCCCAAGACCTCCGGCGGCGCGCGCTGGAACTATCTGGCGGCCTGGGCCTATGCCAACGCCCATGACGGCGGCGATGAGGCCAAGAACAAGGAATTCGTCGGAAAGCTCTACGCCAATGCGCCCGTGCTCGACAGCGGTGCGCGCGGCTCGACCGTCACCTTCGCGCAGAAGGGTCTCGGCGACGTGCTGATTGCCTGGGAAAACGATGCCTATCTGGCGCTTGACGAATTCGGCGCCGACAATTTCGACATCGTCTATCCGCCGACCTCGATCCTGGCCGAGCCGCCGGTGGCCATCGTCGATGCCAATGTCGACGCTAAGGGCACGCGCAAGGTGGCCGAGGCCTATCTCGGCTGGCTCTACTCCAAGGAAGGCCAGACGATCATCGCCAAGAACCACTATCGCCCGGCCAAGCCGGAGCTCGTGGCGCCGGCGGATCTGCCCAAGACGCCGGACATCAAGCTGATCTCCATCGACGATCCGCTTTTTGGCGGCTGGAAGAAGGCACAGCCTTACCATTTCGGCGACGGTGGTATATTCGACCAGATCTACAAGCCGGCCCAGTGAGCTAGATCTAGATCAGGACGATATGACCACAGCACCCGCTAAGGCGGGGTGGCGGTTCAGACAGCCGAGTGTCATTCCGGGTTTCGGACTGACGCTCGGCTTCTCGCTTGCCTACCTCACCCTCATCATCCTCATCCCGCTTTCCGGGCTGATTTGGCGATCGGCAGCGCTTGGCTGGGCCGATTTCTGGGCTCTTGCCGGCGATGCTCGCACCGTCAAAGCACTCGAGATCAGCTTCGGCACAGCCTTCCTCGCCGCTGCCGTGAACGTCGTTTTCGGCACGCTGGTGGCCTGGGTGCTGGTGCGCTACCGCTTTCCCGGCCGCCGCGTCGTCGATGCCATGGTCGACCTCCCCTTCGCCTTGCCAACCGCGGTCGCCGGCATTGCGCTGACCACGCTTTACGCGCCGAATGGCTGGATCGGCCATCTGCTCGCGCCGCTCGGCATCAAGGTCGCCTACACGCCGCTCGGCATCGTCGTGGCGCTGGTGTTCATCGGCCTGCCTTTCGTCGTGCGCACGGTACAGCCGATCATGGAAGAGATCGACAAGGAGGTCGAGGAAGCCGCGGCCACGCTTGGCGCCAGCCGCTTTCAGATCATCACCCGCGTGCTTTTGCCTGGACTGGCGCCCGCCATCGTCACCGGCTTCTCACTCGCCTTCGCGCGCGGCGTCGGCGAATACGGCTCGGTCATCTTCATCGCCGGCAACCTCCCCTATAAATCGGAGATCGCGCCGCTGCTGATCGTCATCCGGCTCGAGGAGTATAATTATCCGGCCGCGACCGCGATCGCCGCGATCATGCTGGCGCTGTCCTTCATCATGCTGCTGGTGATCAACCTGGCGCAGACATGGAGCCGCAAGCGCTATGGCTGATCCCGAGATCAAATCCTACGAGCCGCACCATGAGAGCCGATCGGCGGCGGTCACCGAAAGCCGGCCAGTCCGGATCACGCTGACAGTCCTGACGCTGGCCTTTCTTGCCGTCTTCCTGCTGTTGCCGCTGATTGTCGTGTTCCGCGAAGCGTTTGCCAAAGGCGTCGGCGCCTATTTCGCGTCGCTGAGCGACACCGACACGCGCTCCGCCATCCGCCTCACCTTGCTGGTGGCGGCGATCGCGGTGCCGCTCAACCTCGTTTTCGGCCTTTCGGCTGCCTGGGCGATCGCCAAGTTCGAATTCAAGGGCAAGGCGTTCCTGACCACGCTGATCGACCTGCCCTTCTCCGTTTCCCCCGTCATCTCCGGCCTGGTCTATGTGTTGCTGTTCGGCGCGCAGGGGCTGCTCGGCGGCTGGCTGCAAGCACATGGCATCCAGATCCTGTTTGCCGTGCCGGGCATTGTGCTGGCCACCGTCTTCGTCACCTTCCCTTTCGTCGCGCGCGAGTTGATCCCGCTGATGCAGGAACAGGGCAATGGCGATGAGGAGGCAGCACTTTCGCTCGGCGCCAATGGCTGGCAGGCCTTCTGGTATGTGACGCTGCCGAACGTCAAATGGGGACTGCTCTACGGCGTGCTTTTGTGCAATGCGCGCGCCATGGGCGAATTCGGCGCCGTCTCTGTAGTGTCGGGCCACATACGCGGCCTCACCAACACCATGCCGCTCCATGTTGAAATCCTCTACAACGAATACAATGCCGTCGGCGCCTTTGCCGTGGCTTCGCTGCTTGCCGGCCTGGCGCTGGTGACACTGGTCTTGAAAACACTTCTCGAGATGCGCTACGGCGCCGAGATCGCCGCGACACGCGGACACTGACAGAGGTCATTTATGGAAGTTCGCGTTGTCAATGTGCGCAAGGAGTTTGACCGGTTCCCGGCCCTGCACGACGTTTCGCTGGACATCAAGTCCGGCGAACTCATCGCCCTGCTCGGCCCCTCCGGCTCCGGCAAGACGACGTTGCTGCGCCTGATCGCCGGCCTGGAACGGCCGACCAAGGGCGCCATCTTCTTCGGCGAGGACGACGCTTCGCACCGGTCGATCCAGGAGCGCAATGTCGGCTTCGTCTTCCAGCACTACGCGTTGTTCCGCCATATGACGGTGGCCGACAATATCGGCTTCGGCCTGAAAGTCCGCCACGGCGCGGCCCGCCCGCCGGCCCAGGAGATACGCCGGCGCGCCTCGGAGCTGCTCGATCTCGTCCAGTTGTCGGGACTGGAAAAGCGCTATCCGGCGCAGCTCTCCGGCGGCCAGCGCCAGCGCGTGGCGCTTGCCCGCGCCATGGCGATCGAACCCAAGGTGCTCCTGCTCGACGAGCCGTTCGGCGCGCTCGACGCTCAGGTGCGCCGCGAATTGCGCCGCTGGCTGCGCGAGATCCATGACCGTACCGGCCACACCACCGTCTTCGTCACCCATGACCAGGAGGAGGCGCTGGAACTCGCCGACCGTGTCGTCGTCATGAGCCAGGGCCGCATCGAACAGGTCGGCTCGGCCGACGAGATCTACGACACGCCGAACTCGCCCTTCGTCTACTCCTTCATCGGCGAGTCGAGCTCGCTCCCGGTCAAGGTCGAGAATGGCGAAGTCTGGATCGCCGACCGGCCGATCGGCCTGCAGGCGCCACATGCGGCGTCGGGCGAGGCCGTTCTTTATTTCCGTCCGCACGACGTCGACCTGCTCGACGGCTGCAGCGGCTGCATCGCGGGCACGCTTGCGGCAAGCCGCCGCGTCGCCGGCACCAGGCGGGTGGAGCTCGAAATCGGCGGCGAACGCCAGCGCGTCGAAATCGAACTGCCGGTCGACCACCCCGCCGCGCAGAAGAGCCGCGTCGCCTTCAGGCCTCGGCGCTGGAAGCTTTTCCCGGCGGCCTGAGCTTACTTTTCGAGCGGTAAGGTTTGCGGCGCCGCTCTGAATTCGCCTGAAAGAAAATCCTACCAGACGCCTGTTTCGGCGATGTATTTTCCAGCTACGCTCGATCCACCCGGAGTGCGTGCCTCGCGGCGTGGTGGCTTCCCCACTATCGTCGGTTCATAATCCTTTGCCGTTTCCGGGGAGCCTTTTTTCATGAAGCGATTTTTGCTTGGCATCGCAGCCGTTGTCGGTCTCGTCCTCGCGTCCTCCCAAGCGTGGTCGGCGGACAAACTGCTGAACGCCTCTTACGACGTCGGCCGCGAATTGTTCGTCGACGTCAACAAGGCCTTCATCGCCAAGCACCCCGGCGTGACGGTCGACCAGTCGCATGCTGGCACCTCGGCCCAGGCGCGCGCCATCGCCGAGGGCCTCGCCGCCGATGTCGTCACCTTCAACCAGGTCACCGACGTCGACTTCCTGGTCAAGAAGGGCCTGGTTTCGGCCGACTGGCAGAAGGACTTTCCCGACAATGCCTCGCCCTTCTATTCGCTGCCTTCGTTTCTCGTCCGCGCCGGAAACCCCAAGCACATCAAGGACTGGAACGATCTGGTGCGCGACGACGTGCAGGTGATCTTCCCCAACCCGAAGACGTCGGGCAATGCGCGCTACACCTATCTGGCCGCCACAGCTTACGCCAAGGAGGCCTTCAAGGGCGACGATGCCAAGGTGAAGGAGTTCATCACCAAGCTGTTCAACAATGTGCCGATTTTCGACACCGGCGGCCGCGCCGCCACCACCACCTTCGTGCAGCGCGAGATCGGCGATGTGCTGATCACCTTCGAATCCGAGACGCGGGGCATCCGCAAGGAGTATGGCGACGACAAGTTCGAGCAGGTCGCGCCCTCGGTCAGCCTGTTGGCCGAGTTCCCGGTGGCGATCGTCGACAAGGTCGTCGACCAGCACGGCAGCCGCGATCTCGCCAAGAGCTACCTGGACTTCCTCTACACGCCCGAAGGCCAGGACATCGCCGCCAGCAACGGTTTGCGGGTGCGTGACGCCGCTGTGGCCGCCAAGTACAAGGCGGACTTCCCGGAAGTCCGGCTGCTGACGGTCGAAGAGGTCTTCGGCGGCTGGGACAAGGTGCAGAAGGAGCATTTCGCCGCTGGCGGTTTGCTCGATCAGACTTACGGCAGCCGCTGAAAAAAGCTTCGCAATCAGGAAGAGCAAGGAAGCCGGCTTTTGCCGGCTTTCTTTATAGCCGGGAGGACAGCGCTTTGCTGGGGAAAGCGCGACTGGCAATGTGAAAAACGTTACGAAGAATCAACGCGTTTGTGCCTATGCTACCCGGCAAATTGTTGGGCCAAAGGCCGTTCGGGGGCCAAACTGTCATGATTTGCACACAAACAACCGCCAGATGCAGGCGCATTGGGGTTTGATGAATTGACTCGGGCATGCTGACCAAAAAAGGCAAATACGGCCTCAAGGCCCTCGTGCATCTTTCCAGCCTGCCGGCTGGCCAGCTTGCATTCGTCAATGACATCGCGGTCGCCAACAACATCCCAAAGAAATTCCTTGATGCCATCCTCGGCGAGTTGCGCAATGCCGGCTTCGTGCAGAGCCGCAAAGGCAAGGAAGGCGGCTATCGCCTCGCCCGGCCGGCAGCCGAGATCAAGATCGGCCATGTCGTGCGCGTGCTTGACGGACCTTTGGCGCCGATCCCTTGCGCCAGCCGCACGCAATATCAGCGCTGCGAGGATTGCGACGAAGCCACCTGCCAGGTCCGCCACATGATGCTGGAAGTGCGCCAGGCGATCGCCGAGGTGCTCGACAATCGCAGCCTCGCCGCCATGCGTGACGCCGATAATGACGATTTCCCGGCCGAACTGACGTCGCAGATTTAAGCCTCCAGACTGACCCGCTCCGCCCTTGGTTGCTTGTCCGCCTTGGACGCAGTAAATCGGCGCAGCATGGTCCCGAAAAGTGGGAACCAGTTTTCAGACAAGATCATGCTCCATTTAGGGATGGAACGGGGGCTGACGCATGAGGCTGCCTTGGCTTGGCAATTCCCGCAAGGCCAACCGCCAGCCATCGTCCAGCGATATCTTTCGCACCGAGATCATTGCCGACGTGCCGGTGCCGGAGCGCGGTGAGGCCGTCCGCTTCTTCAGCCGCAAGCTCGTCCGCCCTGGCAAATTGCGCAGCTTTTCCAATCGGGATCTGCGCGAGATCGTGCTGGCCTGCTTCTATCTCGCGGTCGCGGCGGCGCTGCCCGTCTCCTCCTGGGAGGCGATCTGCGGCTGGGTATCGAGGGTCCGGCGCAAGCGCCATTTCCGTAAGGAATACCGCCGCTACGACGCCGCGGTCAGGGCGGTGCTCGGCGATGCCGTCGACACGCAAAGCCTGTTCGCCGAAGAGCTCGCGGCCATTCACCGCCGCCGATTGACGCTCGCCGCGCATCTGGTTCCCGGCCGCCGCTGGTCGCCGACAATCCGGTTGGAAGGCCTCGAAGGCTTGCAGGAAGCTTTGCGCCGCGGACGCGGCGCCATCGTCTGGTGCGATCAGTTCACGGCGCAGACCATCATGGGCAAGCGCGCCCTTCACGAGGCGGGCATCGAAGGCCATCAGGTCAGCGCCGAGTTCCATGGCTTTACGCCAAGCAAGTTCGGCCTCAATGTCATCAATCCGCCGCTGGTCAAGGTCGAGAACCGCTTCCTGAAAAGCCGGATCGTCTTCGAGCGCTCCGACGCCTATCAGGTGACCATACGCATCCAGAAGGTTCTCAAGGAGAACGGCGTGGTGCTTATGACCAACACCGTCTATGCCGGTTCCACCTTCGCCGAAGCAGCCATGGGCGAGCGTGGCTGGACCCACCTCGCCTCGGCGCCGGCGAACTTTGCGGCGCGCGGGGGTGCTGCGCTGTTCCATATGGCGACGCTCGAGACAGTGCCGTTTCGCGACTATCGGGCGATGGTGCGCGAGCTCGGTTCCGACGCAAAGACGCCTGCGTCGGTGGCGATGGATAAAACGGCGAAGAATCTCGCCCTTCAAGCGGGCTACATCTTGTCGAAGCGTGACCATATGCTCGAAACGATCAAGCTCTGTCCGGGGCAGATGATGGTCTGGTCCGGCGCAGTCCGGCTGACCGAGCGGCCGACGGAAGCCGCAATCGACGACCAAGGCGCTTGAAAGCAGCGAAATGCCTTAGCCGAGCATATCTTCAACGATCTCCGCCACCGGGCGGGTTCCGTCGACCGTCACCGCCCGCTCATTGGCGGCAGGCTCTTCCAGCGTGGCGAACTGGCTGTCGACCAGGCTTGCCGGCATGAAGTGGCCCCTGCGATTGGTGACGCGCCGCCAGGCGATCGCGCGGTCAATCTTCAAATAGAGGAAGACGATGTCCGGGAAAAAACCACGCAGCCGGTCGCGATAGCTGCGCTTCAAGGCCGAGCAGGCGACCACCACCTTGCGGCCGTCCGTGACAGCGGCGGCGATTCGCTCGCCAATGGCGTCGAGCCAGCCCTCGCGCAGTTCATCCGTCAGCGCCTCGCCGCGCGCCATGCGCGCCACGTTTTCTGGTGGATGCAGCCTGTCGCCCTCGACATAGACGGCCGCGATCGCCTTGGCCAGCGCCTCGCCAACGGCCGTCTTGCCGGAACCGGCCACCCCCATGACGACAATGGCCGGCGCCGACCGGATATCTTTGGCGCGAGCCTTCAGGGGCCGCGCTGCTGCCTCATCATCCACGGTCACCGGCTCGCCGGCGCACGGCCATAAAGCAGAAGCATGGCGACGATGACGACGCCATAGATGATCTGCCGTCCGGCCTCCGGCATCTGCATGACGGAGAGGATGGATTGCAGCAGCGTGATCAGGATTACGCCCGCCACCGTGCCGAGATAGGAGCCGCGCCCGCCGAGGATCGACGTGCCGCCGAGCACGACCGCGGCGATCGACGGCAAGAGATAAGCGTCGCCCATCGACTGTGCCGCCTTGGACGCGTAGCCGGCCAGAAGCACGCCACCGAAGGCCGACAGCCCGCCGGAGACGGCAAAGGCGATCATCACCACGCGGCGCGTGTCGATGCCGGATAGATAGGCGGCGCGCTCGCGGTTGCCGATGCCGTAGACGGTGCGGCCAAAGCCGGTGCGGGTCAGCACGAAGACCATTGCCGCGCCGATGACAGCCCAGATGATGACCGCGTTGGGCACGCCCGGAATGGTAAAGCCCGTGGCGAGGTAGCGCATGGCGCGGGTCGCTGAATCCTGTGGCGAGAAGCCGCCGGTGTAGACCACCATCAGCCCTTGAGCGACGGCGTTGGTGGCGAGCGTGATGATCATCGAGGGAATGCGCAGATAGGCGACGCCGATGCCGTTGACGATGCCGATCAGGACGCCGCAGAAGATGCCGAACGGGATAGCCAACACCACACCGGCCGGACCGTAGGCGGCCGCCGCGCAGGCCATCATCGCGCCTGCGGCTACCGACCACGGCACCGACAGGTCGATCTGACCGAGCAGGACGACCAGCATCATTCCGGTGGCAATGACGCCGAGGAACGAGGCCACCTTGAGCTGCTGCAGCAGATATTCAGGCGACAGGAAGCTGCGCGAATAAAGGCTGCCGAGGAACAGCAGCAGCACGATACAGGCGAATGCCGTCAGCACCGCCGGATCGGCGCGGCGGATGAATTTCGGCATGCGGCCGGCAATGCCGCCCAGTGTCGTTTCGCTCACAAGAACCACTCCAGCCGGTTGCGGACCCGAAACAGGGCGAAGGCGCCGAGGCTGACCGCGATCAGCAGGATAACGCCCTGGAACAGCGGCTGCCAGAGCGGATCGAAATCGAACACGAACAACAAATCGCCGATGGTGCGGAAGGCGAGCGCGCCGAAAATGGCACCGATGGCGCTGCCCTTGCCGCCGAAGAGCGAGACGCCGCCCAGCACCACGGCGGCGATCGAGAACAGCGTGTAGGCGTTGCCGCTGGCATAGGCCGCGTCGCCCGTATAGGTGAAGAAGGTCAAGAACAGCCCGCCGATCGCGGCCAGCAGCCCGGCCAGCGTGTAGGCGGCGAACTTGCCGCGCCTTATCGGCACGCCGGACATATAGGCCGCCGTCTCCGAAGACCCCGCCGCGTAGGCAGCCCGGCCAAGCACAGAGCGGCTGAACGGCACCCAGATCACCAGCACGATGGCGAGCAGCACGACGAGGCTCGCCGGCACCACATCGAAGACGCGGCCGGTCAGCGCATCGGCCAGGTCCTCATTAACCGAACCGCCCGGGAATGGCCGCAGCAAAAGACCGATGCCGTAATAGACGGCCCCGGTGGCGATGGTGGCGACGATCGGCTGCAGCCTTCCATAGATGACGATGGCGCCATTGATGGCGCCGCAGAGAAGGCCGACCGCCAGCACGGCGACGACACCGAGCGTCGTCTGCATCGGCGTGCCCACCACCAGCCATGAGGCCAGGCAGTTGGTCAAAAGGAAGATCATCCCGACCGACAGGTCGATGCCGGCGGTGATCACCACCAGCGTCTGCGCCATGGCGACGAAGGCGAGCAGCACGCCCTTGTTCGCCGCCGTCTGCACGACATTGGCGGTGAAGCCGGCCGGATGGTTTGCGGTGTAGATGACGAACATGACGATGAAGATGCCGAGCGCCAGCAGCGTTCCGCGCTGCTCGGCCAGCCAATAGCGCCAATCCTTCACGCGCTTGCTCCCAGGCCCACCGGGCTCTCCTCGCCATGGATGTTGAGCGCACTTGATATCAGCGCCCGCTCGGTGATCTCGGTGCCGACTAGCTCGCGCTTGACGGCGCCGTCATAGAGCACCAGCACCCGGTCGCAGCAGCCGATCAGTTCGTCATAGTCGGTCGAGTAGAACAGGATCGCCGCCCCGGCATCAGCCAGCTTGCGCATCAACTGGTAGAGCTCTTGCTTGGTGCCAACATCGATGCCGCGCGTCGGATCGTTGAGCAGGATGATGCGCGGCTGGCGCATCAGCCATTTGGCGATGACCACCTTTTGCTGGTTGCCGCCAGATAGCGCGCCGACCGGAATGTCGAGGCCCGCCGTCTTGATCGCCAGAAGGCCGACCATGTCGTCGATCAACCGCTGTTCGGCGGCGCGGTCGATGATGCCGCCTTTCGACAGTCGGTCGAGCGCGGCGAATGACAGGTTTTCGCGCACCGTCATCGGCAGCATCAGCCCTTCGGTCTTGCGGTCTTCCGGGATCAGCGCCATGCCGATACCATCCTGCCGCGCCTTGGCCGGACTACCGATCGTCACCGGCTTGCCGTCGATCAGCACCGCGCCGGAAAGACCGCGCAGCACCCCGAAGAAAGCAAGCAGCAATTCGCGCTGGCCCTGGCCGTCGAGACCGCCGAGACCGACCACCTCGCCTGCCCGTACGGTCAGCGAGATATTGTCCAGCCGGTCGGTCCACGACAGCTTGCGGGCTTCAAGTCTGGGTGCGGCTGTAGCCGGCATGGTCGCCGGCTTTGGCGGGAAGATGTGACTGTATTCGCGGCCGATCATCAGTTCGACCACCTCATTGTCGCTCTTTGAGCCGGCCTTGTAGCTCGCAACGTTGCGTCCGTTGCGGAACACCGTGCACTGATCGGCGAGTTCCGCGATCTCGTTCATGCGGTGTGAGATGTAGAGCAGCGCCAGCCCTTCCGAGCGCAGCCGCTTCAGCACGCCAAAAATGTTCGAGACATCCGCCGCGGTGAGCGCGGACGTCGCCTCGTCGAGGATCAGGATGCGCGGCTTTCTGGCGAGCGCCTTGGCGATCTCGACCATCTGCCTTCTTGAGAGGGGAAGATCCTTGACCAGCGCCAGCGGATGGATGTCGGCAGCACCCGCCCGGGCAAGGGCTTCCTCCGCGATGTGGCGCTGCGCCTTGCGGTCGATCATGCCGAAGCGTTTGGGCGGGTCTGATATGACGATGTTGTCGGCGACGCTGAGTTCGGGAACCAGCGACAGTTCCTGGAAGATGCAGACGATGCCGGCCTTGTTGGCGGCAGCCGGCGAAGCGAAGGCCACCTCACGGCCATCCAGCATCATGCGGCCTTCGTCGGCCGCGACGACGCCCGCCATCACCTTGATCAACGTCGATTTGCCGGCGCCGTTTTCGCCAAGGATGGCATGGATGCTGCCAGATGTGACCGAAAGCTCAGCCTTTTCCAGTGCGCGCACGCCACCGTAGCGCTTGGATATGCCTTCCATCTGGAAAAGCGGAACCGCAGCGTCCATCGGCCCTCCCGAGGCACCTTGATGACAGAATATGAGGTAGTCGGTGCCGTGGAGGAGATCCCACGGCACCGGGTGTTCAACCTACTGGTCCGCCTTGGTCTGACCCATGATTTCCTGGGCGGTGAAATTGATGCCGCAGGTCGGGAAGGAATTGCCGACGAAGAAATTGTCGGACTGGTCGGGGAAGAAATCCTGACCAGCCTTGAAGTTCGGATCCTCGACGATCGCCAGCGGCAACTTGACCGACTGCGGGACGACGTTGCCTTCGAGTGCGGCGATCGCCGTCTTGATGGCAACCGCAACCTGCGCCGGGCCGGTGCCGGCTGACGAGCATTTCAACCCGTCGGCCGAATGCGCCGCGCAGAACTTGCGGAAGCCGTTCTCTGTTTCGCCGCCGAACGGCACGAAAGGATGCTTGGCATCAATCATCGCCTGCACGATGCCGGTGTCACCGCCCTGCCCCGTGACGCCGTCGAAGGGGCCGTTGGTGGCGATCGCATCGGCCGAAGCCTTTTGCGCGACGCCGTCATCCCACTTGCCGACGACCTCGGTGACGGCCCATTTCTTGCCGGAGGCGTCGAGAACCTCGTGGATGCCATTGTGGCGGTCAGTGTCGACAGACGTCCCGGCAACCCCGCGCACTTCGAGCACCTTGCCGCCGTTCGGCACATGCGAGACCAGCCACTTGCCCCACAGCTCGCCAAGCCCTTTCTGGTCGACGTTGACGTTGATGGCGTCCTTGGTGTCGAGAATGTTGTCGAAGGCTACCAGCACGACGCCGGCTTCCTTGGCGCGCTTGATCACCGGCCCGAAGGCGGTCGGGTTCTGTGCGTTGACGACGATGGCGTCATAGCCGGAATCAATGAAGTTGTTGATCGCCGAAATCTGCGCCGGCACGTCTTCGCCGGTCGAGACGACCTTGAATTCCTTCAGCTTTGCGGCGACGTCCTTCTGCGCGGCATAAGCTTTTGCGGTCTGCACCATCTGGATACGCCACGTATTGGCGATATAGCCGTTGGCAAGCGCAATTCGGTATGGGCCGGGCTTCTTGGGGAACTTGAAGAATTGCGTGTCCGCGGCCCAGGGCGCGAAGCAATCCGGCTCCGCGGCCGGGCCCTTGACGATTTCAGGGCCTGCGGCAATCGCCGACGAGCTCAGCATAACGAACGCAGTGGCGGCAACGATGCCACCAACGAGTGACTTGATCATCGATATTCCTCCCAGTTGCAGTTCTGATTTGTCGGTTCAGTTTTTTGGATTTTGCGCGTTTCTGGGCGGCTCCTCCGCCTTGCCCCAGTCACGCCTGCCAGGTGCCGAAGACCTCCCGCGATCCCTCCCCTTGCCTCCCCTTCAGCCGGGCGAAATTTATCATATTATCCATAATAAACAAGCATGAGCTGTTGCTTATGTATAATAAACAGACCTAGCGCCCAGGTAGCGGAGCCTAATGCAGGGAAGATGGTAGCGCTACCATGACGTTGTGTACAGCGCCGTTTGCGAGCCTTCTCGAAGGCGTGTTCAGCGTGCGGTGCTTTCGCGGCGAATGAGCTCGAAACCGAGATCGACGATCCGCTGTTCCGGTCGGTTTCCGACGATCTCGGCCAAGGCCATCGAGACGGCGCGCGTGCCGATCTCATAGCGGTGCGTGCGGATGCTGGTGATCGAAGGAAACGCCACCTGCATCATGTCGAGATCGTTGAAGCCGACGATGCCGATCGTCTTCGGCACGTCGATCGAGGCACGGTGGCACTCGAACAGCACGCCGAGCGCGATGTCGTCATTGTTGCAGAACACGCCGTCGAGCGTCGGCATCTTGGCAAGCGCGTCGCGAAACAGCTCGCGGCCGAGCGAAACACTCGACAGCACCGGCGTGGTGGTGATCAGCCGCGGATCGAACAGGCCGGCCTTCTCCATCGCCGCGCGATAACCGGCAAGGCGCCGCTGCGAGCGTGGATCCATGCGCGCGCCGATGAAGCCGATCCGCCGGTAGCCCGCCTCGATCAGGTGCTCGGTCGCCGTCCTGCCGCCGTCGAAATGCGAGAATCCAACCAGCATGTCGACCGGATCAGGCCCGGTCTCCATGACCTGCACCACCGGGCAGCCGGCATTCTCCAGCAATCTTCGCGAGGTTGGCGTCTGGTCGATGCCGGCCACGATCAGCGCCGCCGGCCGCTGCGAGCCGAACACTTGTAAGAGCCGCTCCTCCTCAAGGCCGGAATAATGCGTGTTGCCGAGCTGGATGCGGAACGGACTGTCGGACAGGCTGTCATAGATGCCGCGCACCACCTCGGCGAAGACGTTGTTGGTGAGCGACGGCACCAGCACGCCGAAGACCTCGGCGCGCGCCGAGGCCAGCGCCCGCGCGTTGGGGTCCGGCACATAGCCGAGCTCGTCGACAGCAGCCTGTATCTGCCGCCGTAAATCCTCCGACACCCGCCCGGGCTCGCGCAGCGCGCGCGATACGGTGATGGCGCCGACGCCGGCCTTGCGCGCGACGTCGGCAATGGTCGGGCGGCCGCCGCCACGCCGGGAGCGCGGCCTGGTCACCGACGTGCCGCCAAGGCTCGAATAGATGGCAGCGGAATAATGATCGTCGTCTGTGTCATCGCGCAACCCAAGCTCTGCCTGCTTGGGGTCGCGCATGCACCCGCTATTGTCAAGCAGACCGCCGGTGCCCCGAAAAGCGTGTCAGGCAAGCGCGGCGGCGCTTCGGTTGGCTTTCCACAGCAGCAGCCCTATGGCCACCACATTGACAAGGTTCCAGGCAATGCCGTTGAGGAACGCGACGGCATAGGAACCGGTAAGGTCGTAGATCCAGCCCGACATCCAGCCGCCGATGGCCATGCCGAAGATCGTAGCCATCAAGACGGTGCCGATGCGCTGTCCGGCTTCTTTGGCGGGCATGTATTCGCGGATGATGATCGCATAGCAAGGCACGATGCCACCCTGCGACAGCCCGAACACCAGCGACACCACATAAAGCGATGCGAGCCCGTTGAAGGGGATGTAGAAAAACAGCGACAGGCATTGCAATGCCGAACCGATCAGCAACGTCTTCACGCCGCCGATACGGTCGGCGATGAAGCCTGAGCCAAGCCGGCTGACGACACCGGCCGCCATCATGATCGACAGCATGTCGGCGCCATGCGCCACGCCGTAACCAAGGTCCATGCAATAAGCGACAATGTGCACCTGCGGCATCGACATCGCCACACAGCAACCAAGGCCGGCGACGATCAACAGAGCCTGCAACGCACCCGGCGATAGAGAAATCGGCTGAATCACTCCGGCACCGGGTGAGCCGGCTGCCATCCGCCCTGGCGCTTTGCGCCGCAGCATCAGCGCTAGCGGCACCATGGTCACCAGGCAGAAGATGCCTATGGCCGCGTAGGTGAAACGCCAGCCATGGCCCTGGATCAGATAGGGCATGACCGTCGGCCATGCCGCGCCGGCGAGATAGTTGCCGGACGCGGCGGCCGTCATCGCGACACCGCGCCGCCGGTTGAACCAGTGGGAAATGTCGGCGATCAGCGGTCCGAAGATCGCAGCCGTCCCGACGCCGATCAGAACGCCCTGCGCCAGGGTGAATTGCAGGATCGAATTCGACAGCGCCGCGAGCAGAAAGCCGGCGGCGAGCACAACGGTGGAAGCCAGCGCCGGGATCCAGTAGCCGAGACGGTCGACAACGCGGCCGATCAGGACATTGCCGGCGGCGAAGCCCACCATGGTCGCGGTAAACGGCATCGAGGCGGCGGCACGATCGATGCCGAACTCGGCCTGGACGGCGGGCAGCACCACAACCACCGCCCAACTACCGACACAGCCGATCGTGGCGAGCAGCACCGAAATGGCGAGCCGCATCCAGGCGTAGCCACTGTCGATGCCGGGGCTGTTGGCCGGATTTGCAGATATCGTGGTCAAGACGTTTCCCGCCCCGCTGTTCTCGAAGCTTGGCGGGTTCTCAACCAACTATCGGCTCATTTGCGGCACCAGGCTGCGGCCACGGCCGGCAAATCCGTGACTCCAGAAGCTGGAACCGGTCTCCCTCGATGGAGTTGTGCCTCGAGAAAGGAGTTTTGCCATGACCGCCACGAAGAAATGGTCGGCCGACGTGACCGAACACAGCGACGCGCTCGATCTTGAGGACCACGTATTTCAATCCGACGACGCGAAAAAGATCGCCGCCTCGCTCAAGCGTTCGGCCGAACACAGCGACCGCCGCAAGGCCGAGCCGTTCCAATCCGCCATGTCGATGTTGAACTTCTACATCAACCGCGCCGGCAAGAACCTGCCTGAGGAGCGCAAGAAGGTCTTGGAAAAGGCGAAGGACGAACTGCGCGTCGCTTTCGGCCGCGAGAAGCAGGATTAAGCAGGAAGCCGCCATTCGCAGGCCGGCCTCACCTGAATATCGACGGACCTTAACGTGACTGGATGACTTCGTCGGTGTTCGCCAGCAGCTTGCGTACCGCGTTGCGGGCGGCGTCCGGCCTTTGCAGGCGGATGTTCCGCTCGATCGCCTCATGCAGCTTCTGAGCGTGATGGAGGTCGTCCAGCTCGCGCGTCGTGTAGGTGAACAGATGGTCGAAGGCGGATTCGATCAACACGCCGAGCGGCACCAGCAGATCGTTGCCGGAGGCCCTAAGGATTGCGAGGTGGAAGCGCGTATCGGCGCGTGTCCGCTCCTGCAGGTTGGTCGCCTCGCCCATTTCACGACAGGCCTTGCTGATCTCGGCCATCTGTTCGTCGGTGCGCCGTATCGCCGCGAAGGCGGTGGCTTCCGGCTCGATGATGTGGCGGAACTCCTGCACGGTCTTGAGGAAGACCTCACGATCCGGCGAAGTCGCATACCAGGCAAGCACGTCCCGATCGAGCAGGTTCCAGCGTTCTTTCGGCTCGACCCAGCTGCCGATCTTGGGGCGCGATGCGAGTAGGCTCTTTGCCATCAGCATCTTGATCGCTTCGCGCACGGCCGAACGGCTGACGTCGAAGGTTTCCGACCATTTGGCTTCGTTGGGCAGGATGGTGCCCGGCGGATAGTCGCCGCGCACGATCCTAAGGCCGATTTCGCTGGCTAAGGATGCATGCACGCTGGCGCCCGGCATGCGCGCCGCATTGGGCCGGCGAACGCCGGCGGGGCGCTCCGCGGCTGGCATTTTCGTCGGCCCTTTTTCGTTGTTCGGCTTTGCGTCGCGCATGTGATCCAGAAATTCCGGTTTTCAGGTGCTGTCAAGCACGACAGGCCAGCTTTGCCCCAACGTGCACGGATGTGCACAGTTCAACCTGCGTTTGTTGCCCTCTCACGCGGTTTTGACGTATTTGCGCCAGCTATGCTTCGGTCGGAAGCCGAGCACGTCGCGCGCCTTGCGGTTCGAAAGCAGCGTCTCATATTCGCCGAGCTCCGCCTTAACTGGCACGCTTGGATAGAAGCGCTTCAAGAGCTCCGCCGTCGGCAGATCGGACGAGGTGTCGTCATTGGCGGCGTTGAACACCTGGTAGCCCAGCCCGTCCTTCTCGATGGCCTTGAGGGTGATCTGGCCGAGATCGCGGGCGTCGATGTAGCTCCAGGCGATGCGCTTGCGGAAACCCGGATCGGCAAACCATTTCGGGAACAGCGAATATTCATGCGGCTCGATGACGTTACCGATGCGCAGCGCGTAGATGTCGCTACCATTGCGTTGCGCAAATGCCCGCGCGGTCTTCTCGTTGACGATCTTGGACAGCGCGTAAGAGTCCATCGGGTCGACGTCATACTCCTCATCCAACGGAAAATGCGTCGGATTGCGCGGCTCGTTGGCGAAGACCAGGCCGTAAGTCGTCTCCGAGGAGGCAATGACCACCTTGCGAATGCCGAGCTTCACCGCCGCCTCGATGACATTGTAGGTGCCCATCGCATTGATGCGGAACACCTCATTGTCGGGCGTGATCATGATGCGCGGAATGGCGGCAAAATGCACCACGGCATCGACCGGCTGGGCCCTCAACGACGGATCGAATTCGTGCAGGCCCATATAGCTCGCCAAGGCGTTGAACACCTGGCCGCTGTCGGTGATGTCGGTGATCAAGGTGCGCACCTTCGGATTGTCGAGCGGCTTGGTGTCGATGTTGAGCACCTGGCAGCCATGTTCGACCAGATATTGCACGACATGGCGGCCGGCCTTGCCGCTGCCGCCGGTGAACATGATCCGCTTCGTCATCCCGGCTCTCTCCACATCGCTTGGCATTGAGGTGTATTGTCAGACAATATTGCATTTCGCAACCATATGCGGCAAGAACGAAGACGCGATTATCGATAATCCCTCGAGCCGAACAACGACAGGACAAACCGAAATGACCACGAATGCGGCGCGCGAAAAAATCGGCTTCATCGGCCTCGGCCTGATGGGCCACGGCATCGCCAAGAACATCGTCGACAAGGGCTATGCGCTGACCTTCCTCGGCCGCAAGAACCGCAAACCGGCGGAAGATTTGCTCAGCCGCGGTGCAAAGGAAGTGGCTACGTCCAAAGAAGTGGCGGCGGCCTCCGACATCGTCTTCATCTGCGTCACCGGTTCGCCCGAGGTCGAGGCGATCATCCGCGGCCCCGGTGGGCTGAAGGAAGGCTTGAAGAAGGGTTCAGTGGTCGTCGACTGCTCGACATCCGATCCGGTCTCGACCGTAGCTTTGGCCGCCGAACTCAAGACGCTCGGTGTCGACTATGTCGACGCGCCCCTCAGCCGCACGCCGAAGGAAGCCTGGGAAGGCACGCTCGATGCCATGGTCGGCGCGCCCGATGCGGTGTTCGCCAGGCTGAAGCCGGTGATCGAGACCTGGGCCGGTCGTATCGTCCATATCGGCGATACCGGCGACGGCCACCGCATGAAGCTGCTCAACAACTTCATCTCGCTCGGCTACGCGGCGATCTATTCCGAGGCGCTGACGCTGGCCGAGAAGGTCGGCATCTCGCCGCAGCGCTTCGACAGCGTCATCCGCAACGGCCGCATGGATTGCGGCTTCTACCAGACCTTCATGCGCTGGACGCTGGAGGGCGATCGCGACGCGCATAAATTCTCCATCGCCAACGCCTTCAAGGACCTGACCTATCTGGGATCGATGGCGGGCGCGGCCGGCATCGCCAACCCGCTCGGCAACGCCACCAAGAACTCATTTGCGACGGCCTTTGCCGCCGGTCCCGCCGAGCAGTATGTGCCGATGCTCGCCACTCATATCGGCAAGCTCAACGGCGTCGACCTGATGCCCTCGAAGGACGGCGTGAAGCAGAAGATCTGAGACGCAAGACGCTTTCATCAAGGATACAACTTTGAAAAAAACCAGGGGCGCCTCGCGGCGCCCCTTTTTTTGATATCGAGTTCCGGATCGAGCCGAAAACCTACTTCTGGATGCAGGTGTCGGCCGTTTCCTTGGTGCATTCGTCGAGGCCGGTGAAGACCGGATCGGCGACCTTCTTGCCGCCGATGAGGTCGAGCATCACCGACGGCGCCTTGTAGCCCATTTCGAACGGCCGCTGACCGACCAGCGCGGTCACCAGGCCTTCCTTGGCGATCGCCACCTCGTCGCCGATCGTGTCGGCGGCGCCAATGACGAAATCGTTCTTGGCGATCTTGTCGGCCATCGGCTTGAACAGGTCGCGATAGGGCTGCGGCGCGCCGAACAGCGGCCAGCCGCCCATGATGCCGAAGGCGGAAAGATCGGGATTGGCAGCGAGGATATCGGTCATCGCCTGCACACCCTTGGCGCCGTCGTCATTGGTGAACACCGGGCAACCGGAGACCTCGGTCCAACCACCTTCGCCGGCCAGAGCGGCAAGGCCTTCCTTGCCCGACAGCGCATCGCGCATGCCTTGCGCGCGGCGCAGGATGTTGTCGGCGGCCGGATTGCCTTCGATTGTGCAGATCTTGCCGCCGCTCGGCTTGGCCTTCTTGATGTACTCGCCGATCTTCTTGCCCATCAGGTAGTTATCGGTGCCGAGATAGGTCTTGCGCAGGGCTGCGTCATCCTTGCTCAGGTCGGCGTCGACCGTCATGATCGGGATCGTCGGGTTGGCGCTCTTGAGAGTCTGCGCGATCAGCGGCGCGTTGGACGGCGAGATCGCCACCGCGGCCGTATCGGGCTTGCTCAGTATATCCTGAAGGATCTGCGCTTCGCCGGCTTCGTCCGAGGTCGATGCCGGGCCGGTGTAGAAGCACGCATATTCCGAGCTGGCGTTCTCCTTGTTCCATTTCTCGCAGCCCTGGTGGATGGCTTCGAAGAACGGGTTGTCGAGGCCCTTCACCACAATGACGAGCTGTTTCTTGGCCAGAGCCGGCCCGGCGCCCAGCGCCATCGCGGCGACGGCGGCGAGCAAAAGTGTTTTCCTCATATCAGTCCTCCCTTGAACCAGACGGACACGGCGTGCCCGCCACACCGATCAGCCCGAAAGCACAAGAACCGTTGCGAGCATCTTCAATGCTCGTGTCCCGGGTCGGACTGATAAGCATTTGCCGATCCGTCTCGCCGGAATACTGGCGCAGCCGGACCCTTGACCGTCGAACCATTTGCCCATTGCGGCGTATACGCTCTCGCTGGGCAAATTATTCCTCCAAGGCTTAGCTAATATCGGCTTTTGGCTAACGTCAATTGCTATTTGTCCTACAAAACGGATTTTTCGTCGAGACTCGAAATTAATCGTCTGACAATTGATTGACGCCTTTGCCGGCTTTTGCCTAAATGCGCCGATCGCGCTTGGCCGGGAGGAACAGGACAAGCGACCCGCGCCACGCCGGCAGTTCATGGCGACGGATAGCGGAGAAAAAGGGGAGGCTAAGGCTGGTGTCGGTTCTCGAACTCGCCAACATCTCGAAGCATTTCGGCGCCATCCAGGCGGTCAACGACGTGTCGTTTTCGCTGGAGCCGGGCGAGGTCGTCGGCCTGATGGGCGACAACGGCGCCGGCAAGTCGACGCTGGTCAAGATGATCGCCGGGAATTTCCATCCCAGCCACGGCACCATGCGGTTGGATGGCAAGGAGCTTGTCTTGCACAAGCCGGCGGATGCGCGCCAGCACGGCATCGAGATCGTCCACCAGGACCTCGCGCTCTGCAACAATCTGACGGCCGCGGCCAATGTTTATCTCGGCCGCGAGCTGCGCCGGGGCTTCGGGCCACTGCGCATTCTCGACTACGGCGCAATGTACAAGCGCGCCGGCCAGCTCTTTGCCGAGCTGAAATCCGAAACCCGCCCGCGCGATTTGGTCAAGCAGATGTCGGGCGGCCAGCGCCAGGCGGTGGCGATCGCCCGCACGATGCTGTCGCAGGCCAAGATCGTGCTGATGGACGAGCCGACGGCGGCGATCTCGGTCAGGCAGGTCGCCGAGGTATTGAACCTGATCAGACACCTTCGCGACCAGGGCATCGCAGTCGTGCTGATCAGCCACCGCATGCCCGACGTGTTCGACGTCGCCGACCGCGTCATCGTCATGCGGCGCGGCCGCAAGGTCGCCGATAAGAAGATTGCGGCGAGTTCGCCCGAGGAAGTCACCGGGCTGATCACCGGCGCCATCGAGCAGGTGGCGTGACTTTACGCCCCTCGCCTCTCAGGAAAGGTCGATAATGGCAGCCACCCTTGACCAAACGATCGCGCAGAAGCAGCACACATTGCTGTCACGGGTCTTTGCCAACCAGACTTTCTGGGTGGTGATCGCGGTCATCCTGGCCTGCCTGTTCCTGTCCTTCGCCACCGATTCCTTCGCCACCTCGAAGAACCTCTACAACATCACCCGCAACATCACCTTCGTCGCCATCGTGGCGCTCGGCATGACTTTCGTCATCATCACCGGCGGCATCGACCTTTCGGTCGGCTCAGTGCTTTGCCTGTGCTCGATGATACTGGCCGTCACCATGCATGCCGGTTACTCGATCGAAATCGGCATATTGGCCTCGATCGCCACCGCGCTTGCCGTCGGCGCCTTCAATGGCGTGCTGATTGCCTATCTCGGCTTCCCACCTTTCGTGGTGACGCTCGGTGTGCTGTCGGTGGCGCGCAGCCTTGCCATGGTCGCGTCCAACAACACGGTGGTGTTCCAGTTCGGGCCGGACCATCAGAAACTTCTGGCCCTGGGCGGCGGCGCCTGGCTGTTCGGCATCGCCAATCCGGTCCTCTACATGATCCTTTTGGCCCTGGTCACCGGTTTCACGCTACGCTGGACCAAGTTCGGCCGGCACATCTTCGCCATCGGCGGCAATGAGCATGCGGCGACCCTGACCGGCGTTCCGGTCAAGCGGATCAAGGTGGCGGTCTACATGATCTCGGCGCTGTCGGCCGGGGTGGCCGGCATCATCCAGACCGGATGGCTGGGCGCGGTCACCACCAATCTCGGCACCGGCATGGAGCTTCAGGTGATCGCCGCCACCGTCATCGGCGGCGCCAATCTCGCCGGCGGCGTCGGCACCGCCTTCGGCGCCATTGTCGGCGCCGCCCTGATCGAAGTGATCCGCAACAGTCTCGGCCTGCTCGGCATCAACGCCTTCTGGCAAGGCACCTTCATCGGCGGCGCCATCATCCTTGCGGTGCTGTTCGACCGCATCCGCAATTTCCGCAAAAGCGACTGAGCGTTATTCGATTTCGTTCCTATCGCTCAGTCTGAAAATCGGCCCGTGCGCTTTGAGCGTAGGCGGTACACCATTCGACCTGCCTTGACGCAGCCAGACGCCAGCCGCACTATCGCTGGGCAGGCGAAGGGAGGCCAGTCGCCTGCGGGAGGAACGATACCCATGACGGACGCGATCAGGCTCTATTGGGGCCGGTTCGGACATGTCTCCGTGCTGAATGTCGCCAACGACTTCGTCACCCACGCGCATGGCGAAGCGCATCTCATCATTTGGCTGGAAGGCACGGCCGGCGAAATGACCATCGGCCGCGAGACGGTGCGGCTTGGACCGAAAACAGCGGCCGGCATCAATTCATTCCAGCCGCACAGCCACGCACTTTCGCACGACGGCAGATGCGGCCTGTTCCTCGCCTTCTATATCGATCCCGATTGGGCGCGCCTGCGCCGCGACCTGCCATCGTCGGCGCCGCTGTTTAAACGGGCCGCGATCACGTTAGAGCCGTGGCTGCATCAGGCGGCAGCCAGCCTGCTCGACCATCTGACCGATAACGAAAGCATCGACGATGTCGCCAACTACGAGATAGAGCGCTTCATCGACTCGGTGCTCGACGCGGCGGATGCCTCGGCGCCCCAGGCGGTGCGTGAGCGCATCAACACGATGCTCGATTTCCGCATTCGCAAGGCGATCCAGCTGATGAAGGCCAATGTCTGCGAGCGCATCTCCTTCGATGACGTGGCCCGCAGCGTCGGCCTGTCCAGGCCGCATTTCTTCGCGCTCTTCAAGGAACAGACCAACCTGACGCCGAACGTCTACTGGAACACGCTGCGCATGGAGGAAGCCGTGCGCCAACTCCAATGGTCGCAGGAGCCATTGATTTCAGTCGCTTGCAGCCTCGGTTTCACCACGCAGGGTAATTTCTCGCGCTTCTTCCGCGACCATGTCGGCGTGCCGCCGACGCTCTACCGTGAGGCGGCACGGACAACGGCCTAACCCCTTCTTGTAAGCGCTGCTTTTTCAGACTGGTTGATACGCAGCCAAGACGCATTGATAAGCGCCGCCGCGGCCACCGTCCTACCCTTGCCGCAACGATCGCAAGGGAACACCGATATGGCCAAGGTAACCATCTCCAGCGTCATCGACGCGCCGGTCGAGAAGGTCTGGGCGCGCATACGCGACTTCAACGGACTGCCGGGCTGGCATCCGCGCATGGTCAAGAGCCATATCGAGGACGGCAAGGACGCGCAAACCATTGGCTGTGTGCGCAATTTCGAGCTCGCCAGCGGCGCCCGCATCCGTGAAAAACTGCTCGACTTCTCCGATGAGACCTTCCTCGTCAGCTACTCGATCCTGGAGACGCCGCAGCCGCTGACCAACCACAAGGCGACGCTGCAATTGCGCCGTGTGACCGACGGCGATCGCACCTATGCCGAATGGACCGCGAGCTTCGACGCCGCCCCCGAGGAAGCCGACAAGCTCGCCGCCGGCATGGGCGCCAATGTCTTCCAGGGCGGCTTCAATGCCCTGAAAAGCCATTTTGCCGGCCAGAGCTGAAGGAGCGGGCCATGGCGCTGGCACTCCGGACTTTCGCGACCGTCAGGGATGCCAATGCGGCGCTGACGGCGCCAGGCAGCCGCTACCTGGGCGGCGGTACGCTGGTTATCCGCGCGGCCAATGAAGGCGACATCTCCGTCTCCAGCCTTGTCCGGGCGACCGAGCCGGGGCTATCGGCCATCGAAATCATTGACGGAAAAGCGCGCATCGGCGCCTCCGTGACGATGGCGGCGATCGCCCGCCATCCAGGCCTCGCCACGCTCACCAAGGCGGCACGCGCGGTCGGCGGCCCGGCGATCCGCAACATGGCGAGCGTCGGCGGCAATCTGTTTGCGCCGGCGCCCTATGGCGATTTCGCGGTCGCCCTGCTGGCGCTGGACGCGACGGTCGGCGCCGACGGCTGCGAGACACCCATCGAGGATTTCCTGGCCGGGCGAGACGCCAGCCGCGCCATCGTCACCTCAGTCAGCTTCGCGCTGCCGCAGGCCGAAAGCTTCCGCTTCCTGAAAGTGTCGCGGGTAAAACCCAAGGGCGTCTCGGTGCTCAGCATCGCCGCCGTGCTCGAACAGGCCGGCGACGGCACGGTAACGTCGGCGCGGATCGCGCTGGGCTGCATGGCCAACCGGCCGATGCGTGCCAAGGCGGCGGAAAAGGCATTGATCGGCAGGCGACTTGACCAGGACGGCATCGCAGCGGCGCTGGCCATGGCCGGTGAAGGTACCGCGCCGATCACCGATCCGATCGCCAGCGCCTGGTATCGCGCCGAAGTCCTGCCGGTGCATCTCGGCCGACTGCTGCTTGGTTGAACGTTGGGGACGCGCGTCTGTCCGGTCCATCCGGGCAGGCGCGCGAGGAGGAAGAATGGCAAAGGTCCCGGTCCAGTTCACGCTCAACGGCTCTGAAAAAGCCGAATTCGTCGAAGGCGGCACGACGCTGCTCAATGCACTGCGCGACAAGATCGGCGACACCTCGCCGAAAGGCGGCTGCCATCAGGGCACCTGTGGCGCCTGCTCGGTCATCATCGATGGCGAGTTGCGGCTCTCCTGCCTGACACTGGCCGAGACCTGCAATGGAGCCGACATCCGCACGACCTCGGGCCTCGCCGATGGCGGCGTGCTGCACCCGTTGCAGCGCGCTTTCCTCGACGCCTTCGCCACGCAATGCGGCTTCTGCACGCCGGGCATGATCATGGCGGCGAAAGTGCTGCTCGACCACACGCCCAATCCGAGCCGCGAAGATGTCGTCGAGGCGCTGTCCGGCAACATCTGCCGCTGCACCGGCTATGAGCCGATCATCCAGGCGGTGCTGTCCGCCGCGCGCGCCAATTCGCAGAACGCGGCCTAGAGCCGGATGATTTCAGGTCTGTTCGACCTGAAATCTGAATCCGGCTCTAAATCAAAGAGATAGGGCATGATGTCGTCCGAAAACGGCTTCACACTTTTCGGCATCATGCTCTGAGAGGACCAGAGAATGGAACTGCGCAAGAGCTATTTCGCCGATCAGCGCAAGGATGGCCTGCACGAGATCGGCCAGGGGCGGCCGCGGCTGGATTCGCCTGGACATGTCACCGGCAAGACCGCCTATTTCGCCGACCGCAATGTTCCGGGCATGCTGCACCTGAAAATGGTGCGCAGCCCGCACCATCACGCCCGCATCCGCTCGATCGACATTTCGGAAGCCGAGAGGCATCCGGGGGTGGTGAAGGTGCTGACCGCCAGGGATGTGCCGCACAATGTCTATACCATCCTGATCCTGATCCAGATCGGCCCGGAGGACGAAACCGTGCTGGCCGACGGCAAGGTGCGCTGGAAGGGCGAGGCCGTGGTAGCGGTGCTGGCCGAGACCGAGCGGGCGGCGCAGGAAGCCGCCGCCAAGGTCAAGGTCGACTACGAGGTGCTGCCGGCGGTCTTCGACATGGAGGAAGCGCTGAAGCCCGGCGCGCCGCTGGTCAACGAATATCACGGCCAGAACTATTACCTCTACGACAGCGGCGAGTGCCGCAAGGTGCGGTTCGGCGATGTCGAGGCAGGCTTTGCCGAGGCCGATCACATACTCGAGCAGAGCTACCAGTCCTCGCCGATAGAGCATGCACCGACCGAGACCACGGGCTGCGTCGTGGTGCCGGAAGGCAATGACCGCTTCACCTGCCACACCAACACGCAGGCGATGTTCTTCACCCTCGACAACGCCTCGATCATCCTGCAGATGCCCGGCACCAAATTGCATTTCGTCGGCGGCACAGTCGGCGGCGGCTTCGGCGGGAAGGTTGATGTCATTGTCGAGCCGATCGCCATTCTCGGCGCCAAGCTCACGGGGCGTCCGGTCTCCTTCATCTACAGCCGCGAGGAAGAGATGCAGATCTCCTCGCCCCGCGCGGCCGAAAAAGTCGTCATCAAGGACGGCGTGATGAAGGATGGCCGCATCGTCGCGCGCAAAGTCACCGGCTACACCGATGCCGGTGCCTATTCGCGCCATTCACCCTATGGCGCGCAGAAGGGCGCCGCGCATTATCCCGGCCCCTATACGGTCCCGAACGTCTGGATCGACACCTATTGCGTCTACACCAACCGCACGCCCTCCTCCGCCATGCGCGGCTTCGGCGTCACCATCGGCGACTTCGCGCTCGAGGTGCAGATGGACAAGCTGGCGCGGCTGATCGGCATGGACCCGCTCGAGTTCCGCTTCATCAACGCCTACCGCGACGGCGACATGAAAGCGCATCGCCAGCCGACCGAAGGCGCGGCGTTGATCGAATGCATGCAGGAGGCGTCGCGCGCCGCCAACTGGCCGGTGGCCAAGAAATACATGGCGATGTCCTCCTACAAGAAGGGAGCCTGAGATGGCGATACGGCGCGGACGCGGCGTCGCCGCGATCAACTACCCGACAGGCATGAATCTCGGCGGCGACCCGACCCAGGCGCTGGTGCATTCGACGCCGACCGGCAATTTCATGGTGACGCTGTCCTCGGTCGATCTCGGCCAGGGTTTGAAGCAGATCATGGCGCAGATCTGCGCCGAGACCATCGGCGTGCCGACCGACCGTGTCATCATCGATACTGCCGACACCGACACCGGACCGCACTGCATGGGCACCTTCGCCTCGCGCGGCACGCACCGCGCCGGCAATGCCGTCATCCAGGCGGCGAAAGAAGCACGCCAGGTGATGCTGGAAGTGGCGGCGGAAGAGCTGGAGGTGAATGCTTCCGACCTCGAGACCGATGGCCAGGGCAACATCCTCGTGAAGGGCGCGCCGCAGAAATCGATCTCGATCTTCGACGTCGCGCTGTCGGCGCATTTCAAGCGCGGCCGCTCGATCTCGGGACGCGGCATGTTCCTCATCCCGCGCTCCTACCCGGAGAAGGAGACCGGCGCGATGAAGCCGTCGACCTGTTACGCCCATGCCTGCACGGTGGCCGAGGTCGAGGTCGACGACGAGACCGGTGAAGTGACGGTCCTGACGGTGAAGAACATTTTCGAGATAGGCCGCGCGCTCAACCCCAAAATGGTCGAGCAGCAACTGGTCGGCGGCTCGTGGATGGGCATCAGCCATGCGCTCTATGAGACGACCGAGCCCTATTATCCCAACCGCGACCACGGCGGCACCGACTTCAATCAATACCTGATGCCTGGTCCCGGCGACCTCGCCCAGACCGAAATCATCGTGCTTGAGCGCCCGTCCGCCGACGGCCCCTATGGCGCCAAGGGGCCAGGCGAGATGTGCGCGAATCCGCAGATCCCCGCTGTCGCCAACGCCGTCTTCGACGCGGTCGGCGTGCGCATCGACACGCTGCCGATCACGCCGGAACGCATTTTGCGCGCCCTCAAGGCGCAAGCGGCGAACTGAGGACCAACATGCCCGAAGTGAATGCAGAGACTGTCGCGACCTCGCCGGAGGCGGTGGCGCGGCATCTCGCCGCCTCGCGCTATCTGGCCGACGACAGCCTGGCGACCGCAGTCTTCCTGGCGATCCGGCTGGGCAAACCGCTGCTGCTCGAAGGCGCGCCGGGTGTCGGCAAGACGGAAGCCGCCAAGGCAATTGCCGAACTGCTCGGACGCGAGCTGGTGCGGCTGCAATGCTATGAAGGCATCGACGCCGCGCACGCGCTCTACGAGTGGAACTACCAGCGCCAGTTGCTCGCCATCCGCCATGCCGGCGAGCACGAGATCGACATCTATGACGACCGCTTTTTGATCGCCCGGCCGCTGCTGCAGGTGCTGCGCGCGCCCGAACAGCGCGTGCTTCTGGTCGACGAGATCGATCGCTCCGACCATGAGTTCGAAGCGCTGCTACTGGAATTCCTCTCCGATTTCCAGATCAGCATCCCCGAGCGCGGCACAATCCGCGCCGAAGCGCAGCCGATCGTCATCCTGACATCGAACCGCACCCGCGAACTCGCCGAAGCGCTGCGTCGGCGCTGCGTCTACCACTGGATTGGCTATCCCGACGCCGAGCGCGAAGCCGCCATCATCGTGCTGCGCGCCGGCGCTGTCGCCCAAGCGACCGCGCGTGCGGTGGCCAACGCCGTGCAGTCAATCCGCGCGCGGCCGCTCGCCAAGCCGCCGGGCATCTCCGAAGCCGTCGAATGGGCCAATGCCGCCACAATCCTGGAAAAAGGCGGCAGCCCGTGGCCGGAAGCCTTGCGCCGCGCCATCGGCGTGCTGATCAAGGACGAGGAGGATTTGTCCACGATCGCGCCGGAGCTTGGCCGGATTGTCGAGGAGGCGCTGGCGTGAGCCGGGACATCGACAACACCTTCTCCCCGCTTACGGGGAGAAGGTGCCCCGAAAGGGCGGATGAGGGGCGGCGCGAACCTCGGACGTCAGCCTGCCAGCCGGCATCCTCTCCCCGTAAACGAGGCGAGGAGAGCTTGCCTCGCGCCGCAGCGCCCTTCCTCGGCTTCGCTCGCCTGTTGCGCCGCCACGCCTTTCCCATCGCGTCAGAACAAGTCACTCGCTTCATGCAAGCGATCACCTTGCTCGGCCCTGGTTCGATGAACGATATCCGCGAAGCGGCGCTTGCGACTCTCGCCCCCTCACCCGACCGCCGCGACGAATTCGAAGCGCATTTCCGCAGCCATTTTTATGGCGACGCCAGACCCTCGATCGATGGCGACGAGGACGAGGAAACCCGCATCAAGGACGATCACGGCGCGCGCGAGGAAGGGCAGCAGAGCGTGCGCCAGGAGAAAGGCGGCGAGTTGTCGTCTGCGATCGAACAGCTAAGCAGCCGCGGCTTCCCGCGCGACAACGACGGCCTTGTGCGCTTCCGTCGCGAGCTCGCTTCTGCCCTGCCTGCTCGCCGCTCCTTCCGCACGACGCGCACCCGTTCGCGTGGCACGCTCGACCTCCGCCGCTCGCTGAGCGAAATCGTCAGCGCCGATGGCGATATCCCGTCGCCGCAGCTGCGCCGCCGCCAGACCGTGCCGCGCAAGCTGCTGCTTTTGATCGACGTCTCCGGCTCGATGAAGCTGCACACGGCGGACTATCTGAAGCTCGCGCATTCCGCCGTGCAAGGTGCCGGCCGTGCGGAAATCTTCACCTTCGGCACGCGGCTGACCCGCATCACCTCGGCGCTGCGCATCCGCGATCGTGAGCAGGCGCTGGCGCGCGCATCGGCGCTGGTTGACGATTGGGACGGTGGCACGCGCATGGGGCCGACGCTGCTCGCCTTTCTCTCGGTGCCACGTTTCTCGGCTTTCGCCCGCGGCGCTGCTGTGATCATCCTGTCGGATGCGCTGGAGCGCGGCGACCATACCGATCTCCAGACCGCAATGCGCCGCCTGAGCGCCCGCGCGTTCCGGCTGTCGCTGGCAACACCGCTCGCGGGCGATCCGCGCTTCCGGCCGGTGACGGCGGCGCTGCGCGCCATCCTGCCTGACCTCGACGATCTGATCGACGGCTCGTCGCTCGGAAGTCTCACCGATTTCATCCTGTCGCTCGCCCGCCCTGCTCCGGCCGCGTCGGCAATCTGGAAAAGGGTTTCGTGATGCAGAAAGCCATCGACGCGCATTTCCACATCTGGCGCCAGAAGGATCAGCCCTGGCTGGTCGGCCCGATGGTGCCGCGCATCTTTGGCCCCTACGAACCGATCCGCCGCGACTACCCGATCACGGAATTCCTCGAAGACCAGAAAGGCGCCGGTGTCGAGAAGGCCGTCTATGTCCAGACCAACTGGGCCAAGGAGGATTTCGAAAAGGAAGTCGCCTTCTTGCAAAAGACCGCGGATGAAACCGGCTGGCCGCACGCCATCGTCGGCTATGCCGACATGACGGTGGACGATGTCAGGCCGCAGATCGACCGGCTCATTAAGTACCCCCTGCTGCGTGGCGTGCGCATGCAACTGCATTGGCACGAGACACCTGCCTTCCGCTTCGCCGCCTCGGCCGATCAGGTCATCGACCCCAAGGTTCGCGCCAATGCGGCGAGGCTAAAGGATTACGGCTTGTCCTTCGACCTGCAGCTGTTCCCCGCCCAGATGAAGGACGGGCTCACGCTGGTCGGCGAGAACCCGCAAACCAATTTCGTCCTGACCCATGCCGGCATGCTGACCGGCATGGAGCCTGAAACGACCGAGGCGTGGAAGGCAGGTTTGCGCACGCTTTCTGCAGCGCCCAATTTCTATGCCAAGCTGTCGGGGCTCGGCACTTTCGAGCATCGTAACGATCCGACGCTGATCGCCTATATCGTCGACAACGCGATCGACATTCTCGGCACGAACCGGCTGATGTTCGGCTCGAACTTCCCGATCGAAAAACTGTGGACCAGTCATGCCGAATTGATCAAGGCGCACCGCGATGCGGTGGGCAAGCATGGCATGGCGGCGGAGGCGGATATCTTCTGGAACACGGCGGAGAGGGTCTATCGGCCGGTGTAGTGCGCCCTCTCCTTCTCCCCTTGTTGGAGAAGGTGAAGGTGGCGCCGACGCTCACTTCACCTCGAATTGTGGATCGACTGGAATCTGCAGGGCGGTGACCAGATGATTGGTTTGCCCCGCCAGTCCAATGATCGACACCAGCTCGCCGTGCTGCGCGTCGGTCATGCCTTTGGCCCGTGCTGCCGCCGTGTGCGAGTGGATGCAATAGGAGCAGCCATTGGCGGTCGAGACCGCGATGTAGATCATTTCCTTGGTCAGCGGATCGATGGCGCTGTCGGCCACCATCACCGCTTTCAGCTGCTCCCACACCCGCTTCAACGCCGCCGGATCGTTGGCCAGCCCGCGCCAGAAATTGTTGACGAAGTCGGACTTCCGCGTCGCGCGGATATCGTCAAACACGGCCTTCACCGCCGGAATCTTTTCGACCTCCGCATCGCTGAGGAGTCTTGTGGTGGCCATGGGATTTCCTTTCGTTGAATCGGTAGATCAGGTCGTTGAATCAAATTTTGCGCATAGACGACTAACCGGTTTGTCCGATTCATTTTTTGGTTCGGAACAGCGCACTGCCGCGGAGGTTGGCTGAAGCACCTCAGCGTCGTCATTCTAGGGCGGAGCAAGGAGCGTAGCGACGCGGCGCAGACCCTAGAATCCATGCCGTGACCTCGCACGTGGGATGCAACGGGGCAGAATTCTGAACCGTCGTGGCGCTTCCGAGTCCCGGCATGGATCCTCGGGTCTGCGCGCGTCGCTACGCTCCTTGCTCCGCCCGTGGATGACGAAGGGATGGACGTCTCGGCCAATCTCCAAAGTGTGCACCAACGACCATCGAACATGTCAGGACCCTGCGACACACCCTAATGCACGGCCGCGTACATGATCTTCTCCTCCGTCGCCTCCGCCGGCGAGAACTCCTCGACGATACGCCCTTGCCGGCACACCAAAATCCGATCCGACAGGTTCATGATCTCCGGCAGGTAGGACGAAATGACGACGACGGCCAGCCCCTCGTCGGCCAGCCGGTTGATGATCTGGTGGATCTCGGCGATGGCGCCGACATCGACGCCGCGCGTCGGCTCGTCGAGGATGACGATGCGGGGTTGCTGAACCAACCCCTTGCCGATCACCACCTTCTGCTGATTGCCGCCGGAGAGCTCGACCACGCGGGCATTGTCGTTGATCGCCTTGATGTTCAGCGTCTTCGTCCACTCGGTCGAAAGCTGGCGCATCTCCTGCTGGTTGATGATCCAGGCCTTCTCCCGCCCAGCCGCCAGCATCCCGCCAAACAGGTTTTCGGCAACGCCCATCGTCTCGAAAATGCCTTCGCTCTTGCGGTCTTCGGTGACATAGACGATGCCGTCGGCCACCGCTTCGCTCGGCACCAGGTAACGCACCGGTCTGTCGTCGAGCTCGATCGCTCCGCCGCGCAAAAAGTCGCGTTTGTAGATGCCCGAGACGATCTTGAAGGTCTCGGTGCGACCCGACCCGATCAGGCCGAACACGCCGGTGATCTGGCCTTCGAAAATCGAGAAGGACGTGTTGCGCACGACATTGCTCATCGAAATGTCCTGCACCGACAGCACTTTCTTGCCCGCTTTGCGCAATTTCGCTTCGTCGCGCTGGCGATAGATCTGCCCCGACAGCGAACGGCCGACCATGGCCGACACGATCTTGTCGCGATCGAAAGCCGCCGTGTCGTCGGTGACGACCAACTCGCCATCACGTAAAATGGTGATACGGTCGGCCATCAGCAACGCTTCTTCCAGCGCATGGCTGATGAAGACGATGGAAACGCCCCTCGCCTTCAGCCGGCGGATCAGCGCGAAGAAATGGCGCTTTTCCTCCGGCGTCAGCGTCGCCGTCGGCTCGTCGAAGATGATGATCTCGGCATTGTGGTGGACGGCGCGCGCGATCTCCACCATCTGCCGCTTGGCCGCGCCGAGCGTTGCCACCATCGCATTCGGGTCAACGGGGAAGTTCAACGACTGCAGGAATTGCTGCGCCGAAATGTAGGTGCCGCGCAGCCTATTCAGGAATTTCTCGGTGCCGAGATAAAGGTTCTGCGCCACGGTCATCGACGGCACCAGGCTGGTCTCCTGGAACACCATGGCGATGCCGGCTTCAAGGGCTGCATGCGGCGAGGCGTAGGCGATCTCGCGGCCCTTGTGGAACATCTTGCCGGAGGTGGCGTCGACAACGCCCGCGATGATCTTGGTCAACGTCGACTTGCCGGCGCCGTTTTCGCCAAGCAGCGCATGAATCTCGCCCTTCCGCAGGTCGAAGCTGACATTTTTGACGGCAGGCACGCCGCGATAAGTCTTGGTGACGTTCTCCAGGCGGACGATCGGTTCCATCAGAAACCTCCCGGCTCGATCGCCAGCACGCAGTCACCGCCCTTCGACGCGATGAAGAGCTGGCCATTCTTCTCGGCGACGCTGCAGATGCCATGGCGCGAGCCGTTGGCGCGGCTGTGCAGGCTGAATTGCGGCTGCATATCCTTGCCGAGCCTGGCCACCAGCCCATAGGAGCGGCTGGGCGACCACGGCTTGTGGATGCCCATGGTGCGGATGCCGCCGCATTGCAGCGGCTCGAGGAAGCTGCGGTTCGAGGCCAGCACCGGCGCAATCCAGTAGGCCGGCGGCACCTGGTCGATCATGTCCTGGCGGTAGCGCGCTTCCTGCAGCACGAATTCGATCAGCCGGTTGCGCGGCGCAAACAGCGCCAGCCACGCCCCGCCGTCGCCGGCCGGCGACAACCGCGCGGGATAGCCGGGCAGATGCGCCAGCACCGTCGAGCGGTTGCCGCTCGAACCATCGAAGCGGACAAGCTGATGGCGCCAGCTTTCGCTGACCAGAACGTCGGAGCCAATCGGGTGAAGGCCATACGGAAAGGCGATCTCGCCGGCCACCTTGCGGAAGTCGCCTGCGGGATCTCGCTTCCAAAGCGAACCGGACGCGCCCTTCTTCATAAGGTCGACCGCCCATTGCGACGGCGCGTGCGCGGCCGATCCATTTGCCAGCCACAGTGAACCATCCTCGGCATAGGCAAGCACCGTGATGCAGCGGACTTCGGCCGGCAGCGAAATCTCCTTGCCGCCAATCAGCAGTTTGCCGGTTTCGAGCGCCACCGTCAGTTCCCCGGCCGGCGATAGCGCTAGCGCTGTGATGGGCGACGGGAAAGTCTCGACAACCTTGGGCTCGCCTGCCACGACCAGCGAGTAGATGGCATTGCCGCTGGAGGCGAGCAGCCTCTCGCCCTCGGCAACCAAATTGTCCGGCTCTGTCAATTCGGCAAATGCCGGCGCGTCATCGAGCCTCGTGTTGGGCCGGAAGGCGCCGTCGAGCGGCGGAATGGTCACCGCCTTGCCGCGGAAGAGATCAAGCACCGGATCGAGGATCATGATGTCGCTCCCCAATAGGAAGCGGGGCTGGTCCAGTTCGGGTCCGCGCCGGAAATCTTGTAGCGGCCGACACGGTTGTTGAGGATGCCGCCGACGAAGAGATATCCCTTGTGCTCGCGCATCGAGGTGACCATCGGATGCGCGCCACCGGTGAGGTCGCCCATCGCCTCGACGATGCCGCCCTTCTCGTTGAATTTCACCACGCCGCCGGTGTTGATGTTGGGAAACAGCCATTCGTCCTGCGGCAGCCGGCGCGTCATGCGCTTGCGCATATCGGGGTGGCGCAGCGACAGGTCGAAGCTCGGCGTGCGCATGCCAAGCCAGGCCATCCAGTAATTGCCGTCCGAAGCCCGGTTGATGTTGTCGGGGTAGCCCGGCATATCGCGGATGACGCATTCGGCGGTGCCAGCCTTCGGCCCTTCCAGCCAATAGCGGTGGACGCGGCAGGCCCAGCTTTCGGCGAAGAACAGCGACTTGCCGTCATGCGCCATGCACACGCCGTTGGTGTAGCGGTAGCCGTCGAGCAGCGTCTTGGTCGAGCCGTCCTTCGGGTCGTATACCAGCAGCCGCCCGGTGGCGCGGTTTTCGATCGAGTCCAGCGCCCAATCGTGGGCGTCATAGCGCTTGGTGGAATCGGTGAAATAGATGCGGCCGTCGGACGCGATGTCGCAATCGTTGGGATCGCGCAGCCGCGCATCGTCGACGATCGAGGTCCAGGAGCGCGATGTCTCGGCCGACAGGCGTTTTACTTCCCGATCCGGCGAGACCGAGTAGAGCCCCATGGCGCCGACGCAGCTGATCAGATTGCCGTCCCGGTCGAAGGCCAGGCCGAGCGGAAAGCCGCCAATATGGGCAAAGACTTCGGAGCGTTTGTAGTCGGGGGCGAAGAAGCGGACGATCTCGCCATGGCGCGTGCCGCAATAGAGATGGTCGTCACGGTCGAGGATGACGTCTTCCGGCCCTTCCAGCTCGCCAAGCCCGATATGGTCGGCGGCCGACAGCCGGTTGTCGAGCTCGTAAGGCGTGCCGGAACCAGGCGCGGCCGACTGCGTCTCGCCCATCTTGAGATAGACCGGTGCGACATAGACCTCGTTCAGCACCTTGTGGCGGTTCTTCAGCCAGCGGATGTCGATGGTGACGGCGACCGCAAGCAGGATGCCGAGCACCATCTGGTTGGTGCCGGTGCCGTAGCCGAGCCGGATCAGCCCGTTGGTCATGGTGAGCACGATGATGGCACCCATCAGCCCCTTGACCACCGAACCGCGTCCGCCGCCGAGGCTGACGCCACCGACGACAGCCGCCGTCAGCGCCATGATTTCCAGGTTGAGACCGGTGCCTGGTCCCGCGCCGCTCAGCCGGCAGGCGATCAGGAAGCCGCCGATCGACGAGCAGAAGCCGGAGAATACGTAGGTCATGAACACCGTGCGGCGCACGCGAATGCCGGCATTATGCGCCGAGCGCCGTGAACCACCGACCGCCAGCACGTGCCAGCCGGGACGCGAGCGCGTCAGCGCAATGTGCGTGACGATAGCCAGGATGATCGCCAGCCACACCGAGACGGACAACCCCCAGAATGTGCCGTCGCCAATGAAGTCGAGTACATCGGAGGAGGCCTGGGAAAGCTGGACATCGGCGGCATAGGTGCTGACCAGAATGTCGAACAGCGCTCGCCCGAAGATGAAGGTGACCAGCGTGGTGAGAAAGGCGCGCAGTCTCAGATACCCGACGAGATAGCCATTGATGGCGCCGAAGACGAGCCCGGTGGCGAGAGCCGCGGCCAGCGCCAGCCACACCGACTGTTCCAGGATGAAGAAGACATAGACGGCGGAAAAGCAGGACAGTGCGAAGATCGAACCGACCGAGAGATCGATGCCGCCGCCCAGCATCACCACCGTCATGCCGGTGACGACAAGCGAGAACTCGCCGAGCTGACGGGTCGATTCCTGCAGGGAATTGAGCTTGAAGAAACCCGGAATGATCGAGCCGAACACGCCAAGCGTCGCCACCAGTGCCAGGAAGGGAATGGCGTTGTCGGTCCAGCGCTTGGTCAGGATCTCGCCGACCAGATGGTCGGGCACGAGATTGTAGCGCCAGGACTGGAGGCGTTCACGAAAATTCATCGGCTGCTGCTGTCATTGGATGGGAAAGAGGCGGCCGAAACGATCCGGCCACCTCATGGATGCTTCAGAAATCGCGCCTTATTTCGCCGCCGCCTCGGCCTGCAGCGCCTTCAGGTCCCAGCAGCTGTCGGGCTTGAGATCGGCCTTCGTCGTCGCCTTCTCCAGCGTGTAGATGTAGGTGTGCGAGGTGCCGGCAGGCTGACCACTCTGCAGCAGGAACTTGATGATGGCGTTCATGTCCCCGGACTGGCGGGCAAGATCGGTCATCACCACGGCGCCGTAGGTGCCGTCGACGAGCTTGTCGCAGTCGGCAGCCTTCTCGCCGCCGCCTGTGGTGACCAGGAGCACCTTGCCGTCGAGCTTGGCGTCACGGATCGCGGCCGAAGCGCCGGTGGCGTCACCATCCCAGAAGTCGATGATCGAGCAGATGTCGGGATGCTGCTGCAGCATCGTCGTCGTCACGTTGCGCGAAGTGGTGGCGTCCCAGTTGGAATCCGGCTTGGCGACGACCTGGAAGTCGGGGTGCTTGTCCAGCACCTTCATGATGCCGGCATACTGGTAGAGGCTGGAGGAATTCGCCTGGTCGCCCTGTACCAGGCCGATCTTCTTGGAAGAATTTTCGCCGCAGCCCTTGATCGCCGCTTCCGCCTCGAGCTGGCCGAGCTTGTCCCAGTCGCTGCCGACGAAGGCATCGGCCGGGAAGTTCGCCGGATTGTCGACCAAAAGACACATAGGTGCCGGCCGCCTGCGCCTTCTTCATAAGCTTCGAGTAGGAGTTGAGGTCGGGCGCATGGATGATCAGCACGTCGGGTCTGGTATCGGACGCGATGGCGTCGGTGATAGCCTGCGCGCCGGCGTCGACCACCCAGTTCGGATCGCGGGTCTCGAAGGTGCCGCCCCAGGCCTCGACTTCCTTCTTCAAATAATGCGCCCAGCCCTGCGCCAGGTCGAAGCCCATGGCCAGCGGCACCAGCATGACGCGCTTGCCGTTAAGCGCCTTGGCATAGGCGGCCGGGCCCGGATCATCGGCGGCGAAAGTCGGCGCCACGAAGGCGGTAACAGCCAGCGCCGTGGCGGCGGCCATCAATGTCCTGATCAGTCTCATGTCACATCCTCTGGTTGGTCTTTGTCGTTGCCGGCCGGTCGGCATGATCCGGCCGGGTACCCCAGAGCAGATGGGTTTGGCCCATCTGCTCTAAATATCGCCTTGTTGTGCGGTCTGCTCGTCGCGCGGATTGATGATGCCGTCGACGATGATGGCCCCTAACAGGATCGCCGCCTTGATCAGGTTCTGGTAGAGCAGCGGAATGTCGATGATCGTCATGGCGTTGAGCAGGATGCCGATCAGGGCGGCGCCCACCAGCACATTGCGCACCCCGCCCCGGCCGCCCGACAGGCCGATCCCACCGATCACCGCCACCAGCACAATGTCGTAAAGCAGCGTCGAGTTGACGACGCGCGTGTTGATCGAATGCAGGCTGGCCGCCGTCAGCAGGCCGGCGACCAGCGCCACGACGGCCGAAAGAACGTAGCGCAGCACCAGCATTGGCCGCACCGGAATGCCGATGTTGCGCGCCGCCACCGGATTGTCGCCGGCAAAATAGATGAAGCGCCCCCATTTGGTGTAGCGCAGGAACAGGAAGACCAGAAACGCCAGCCCCGCGAAGACGAAGACCTCGACCGGGATGTCGAGGAAGCGCAGACCGCCCAGAAGCTCGACCCAGTGGCCTTGCGGCACCGGAACCGCATCCTGCGTGATCAGCTGCGAGCGGACATAGCCGAAGACGAAGGAGCCGGTGGCCAAAGTGACGAAGATCGCCGGCACGTCGGCATAGGCGACGAGAAAACCGTTGAGCAGGCCGATGGCGAGCACACCCGCCAGCACATAGGCGAAGGCGAGCCCATCCGGCGTCCCGGCATTGAGCTGTTGCAGATACCACGCGACCGACATTGCCATAATCGCCACCGCCGACAGATCGATGCCTCGGCCGATGATGACCAGCGCCATACCGAGCGCCAATATGCCCAGCACCGAGACGGAACGGACGATGGCCACCAGATTGTCGGCGGTGAAAAAGCCCGGCAGGCCGACCGCCGCCGCGACGAACAGCACCACGGCAATGGCAAAGACGATGCCTTCCTGATTGAGGCGCCTGAAATCCGGCCAGCCGATCGCGTTCATCGTCAATGTCTTTCGCCCCGATGGAAGGTCCCCTCGAACCTCCATCCCGCGTGAAAGCTAATCGGCTCAACAGCGGCTCGTCAAATGAATCCGCGTTCAACAAGCGCCCAGACGCTACTATTTGTCGAGTGGACGCATCGATTGCCAAAACTGGCGCAATGGCCGGAAACTGCTAGGCTTTTAGCGATCCTTTGCGCCGATCACACGCCGCATGAACTGATATAGTCGAGGCTGGCAATGCCCGCGGAATTTGCGTCCGAAAAGCGTGACGAAAGCGATACTATTTGTCTCCGAGATGCCCGGACACCTCGACTCCGGCATTGGCCGGCAGAACAAGAAAGCGCAGAGCCGCGGCAAGCCCGATCAGGCCGATCGCCGCAAAAACCACTCTGAAGTCGAAGAGGTCGGGCGCCGCCCCGCCACGGACGATCTGCGACACATTAAGGATCGCGGCCGCAATGGCGACGCCGAACAGCATCGCTATCTGCTGCAGCATCGAGGACAGCGTCGCCGCCGAGCTGCGTTGCCGCGCATCGATGTCGGCGAAGGCAAGCGTGTTCAGCGCTGTGAACTGCATCGAGCGCGACAGGCCGGCGATCAGCATCAGCGCCACCACCAGTGCCCACGGTGTTTGCGGCGAAATCGCAGCGCATGCGATGATCGCCAGTGAGGCGATTGCCCCATTGATCACCATCACGTTGCGAAAGCCGAAGTGCCTGAGTGTCGGTGTGGTGACCGTTTTCATGCCGAGATTGCCGAGGAAATAGGCCAGAATCAGCAGGCCGGCATCGACCGGGCGAAGACCGAAACCGACCTGAAAAAGCAGCGGCAGCAGGAACGGCGTGGCGTTGATGGCGACGCGCACGATCGTGCCTGCGGCCAGTGTCGAGATCGCGAACGTCAGCACTTTGAAGGCCGAGAGGTCGAGCAGCGGATGCTCGGCCTGCGACAGATGACGGACGGCAAACCAGCCGATCACGATGCCGGCGCCGATGGAACCGATCGTCGGCAACATGCCATCCTCGGGATGCGCCAGCCGGTCCAACCCGTAAAGCATCACCGCAAGCCCGAGCGAGGTGAGGAAGAAGCCAGGCCAGTCGAGCGGCTTCGCCTCGGAATCGCGGTCGCCGGGCACGAAGCGGGCGACAAGCAGCAGGACTGCGAGACCGAGCGGGACGTTGATGAAGAAGTTCCAGTGCCAGGACAGATAGGTGGTGATGAAGCCGCCGAGCACCGGCCCGACCACCGGCGCGAACAGCGCCGGCCAGGTGATCAGCGCGGTGGCGGCGATCAGCTCGGACTTGGCCGCGTTGCGCAAAACCAGGATGCGGCCGACAGGCGTCATCAGCGCGCTGCCCAGGCCCTGCACGATGCGGGCGGCGACAATTCCGTCAGACTCTGCGAGAAACCGCAGGCGACAGAGGCCAGCGTGAAGAGCGCGATCGCGACCAGGAAGATGGTGCGCGCGCCGAACCGGTCGGCAAGCCAGGCCGACAGCGACACGAACAACGCCATGGTCAGCATATAGGCGGTGATGCCGATGCTCATCGCCACTGCCGGCACGCCGAAGGATTCTCCCATCTGCGGCAGCGACGTCGAGATAATCGTCGAATCGAGCAGTTGCATGAAGAAGGCGACGGCGACGATCAGCGCCACGCGTCGTGCCTGTCGGGCTGGAAGTGCAGGCTGAAACACGGCTTCGTTGTCGGGGATGCTGCTCATAACGCGCGGGTTGAACAGCATAAAGCTGGCCCAGTCCAGAGTTTATCCAACAAACTTCCGTGTCGCCGTTTGGCCTGTTATGGATGGACCGGGGATGGCCGAGGAAACCGCATGAAGCCTATCTATATCGACTACCTCAACGCCCTCGACATCGAAGCGCTGGCGATGACCGATGCCGAGATCATCGACGCCGTCGAGGCCGGGCTCATCGCGCAAGGCAACGGCCAGACAGTGATCGAGCCGCGCGTCCATCTCGAGCCGGATCCATCCTTCCACGGCCATTTCAACGTGCTGCGCGGCTATGTTGCGCCGCTCGACGCGGCCGGCGTGAAGATCGTCGGCGACTATGTCGACAATTATTTGCACGGCCTGCCTTCCGAATTCGGCATCCTCAACCTGTTCGATCCGCGCACCGGCACGCCGCGCGCCATCCTCGACGCGACCGTGATCACCGACATGCGCACTGGCGCCGTCACCGCGATCGGCGCCAAGCACCTGGCGCGCAAAGCCTCGAAGGTGCTCGGCCATATTGGCGCGCGCGGCACGGCCTACTGGAACGTGCGACTGCTCGACCACCTCTTCGATTTCGATGAGATCCGCGTCCATTCGCGGAGACCGGAAAGCCGCGACGGCTTTGCCGCGAAACTGTCGGAGGACCTTGGCAAGAAGGTCACCGCCGTCGCCGACTGGAAAAGCTGCGTCGACGGCGCTGACATCGTCGTCGAGGCCTCGCGCCTCAACGAGCCGCAACCCTTGCTCAAGACCGAATGGATCAAGCCCGGGGCCTTCGTCGTGCCCTACGGCACGATGAGCGCGGTCGAGCTGTCGCTCACCGACATCATGTCGAAGATCGTCGTCGACGATTGGGGCCAGTGCAAAGGCGGCAAGTTCGGCTCGCTGCGCGCGCATGTCGAGACCGGCCGACTGAGCGAGGCGACGTTGCATGCCGAGCTCGGCCAGATCGCCGCCGGCAGGAAGGCTGGTCGGCAAAACGACGACGAGACGATCCTGTTCTGGCATCGCGGCCTGTCGCTCTCCGACATTGCGCTCGGCAAGGCCATGCTCGCCAAGGCCGGCGAAAAAGGCATTGGACAGAGGCTGCGTTTCGCATGAGCGCGCTCGTTCTCACCGGCGCCGGGGTCAGCATCGACGATGTCGCCGCAGTCGCGCGCAATGCCGACAAGGTCGAGGTCACGCCGACAGTCATCGAGAAGCTCGGCAAGGCGCGAAAGGTACTCGATGACGCCGCAGCCGGCGGCCAGCGGATCTACGGGCTGAACACCGGCCTCGGCGCCAATCTCGTGACTGCGGTCGAAGGCGACGCCAGCGCCTTCCAGCGGCAGTTGCTCGAAGGCCGCAGCGCCGGGGTCGGCGAGGCTTTGCCGATCCCGACCGTGCGCGCGGCAATGTTTGCCCGCCTTGCCATGCTGGCGGCCGGCGGCTCGGGCCTGTCACCGCAAATCTTCAGCGCGCTTGTCGAAGCCCTCAACGCCGGCGTCCATCCGGTGATACCGTCGCTCGGCTCGATCGGCGACGGCGACCTGGTGCTGATGACAGCGATCGCCCGCATGCTGATCGGCGAAGGCGAAACCGACTACCAGGGCCGGCGCATGCCTGCCGCCAAGGCGCTGACGATGGCGCGGCTGGCGCCGGTCGGCCTGGCGCCCAAGGACGGCCTGTCGCTGATCAACGCCTCGGCCATCTCCACCGGCGCCGGTGCGCTGACGCTTATCGATGCGCTGTCGGCGCTCGAACAGCAGCAGCAGGCCGGCGCGCTGACTATGGAGGCGCTTGGCGCCAACCGCACCATCCTCGACGCGCGCCAGCATCTGGCGCGGCCGGGGGCCTGCCAGCAGGTGGCGGCAAAGGCGCTACGCGAACTGCTGGCGCGCGACGACGCGCCGGCCGCGACGACCGTCCAGGACCCGCTATCGATCCGCTGCATGCCCTCGGTCCATGGCGCGCTGATCCAGGCGATCGATCACGCGCGGCTCGCGGTGGAGATCGAGCTCAACGCCGCCGCCGACAATCCGCTGGTGCTGGTGGACGATGCCCTCGTGATGTCGACCGGAAATTTCCACACCGTCTCCCTTTCGTTGGCCTTCGAGACGCTTGGCCTGGCGATCGCGCAATGCGCGGCGGCCTGCGCCGCCCGCTTCATCCAACTCACCGGCTCAAACCGTCACGGCCTGCCGAAATATTTGTCGCCGGTCGGTGGCGCCTCGGCCGGCTTCGTGCCGCTGCAGAAAACGGTGACGGCGATCCTGGCCGGCATCCGTCACAAGGCAAATCCGGCTATGCTCGACTTCCTGCCCGTATCCGAGGGCGTCGAGGATGTTGCGACGCAGGCGCCGCTGACTGTTGCCAAATGCGCCGAGATCATCGCGCTGTGGCGACGGCTGATCGCCTTCGAGCTGATGGCGGCGGCGCAGGCCGTCGATTTGCGCGAGGGCGCAACGCTTGCGCCGGCCACCGGCGCGATCCACACGGCCGTGCGCGCGCATGTGGCGACGCTCAAGGAAGACCGGCCGCTCGGAGTGGATGCCGAGGTGCTCTATGCCACGCTCGCCGGCGGGACATGGCGAGGTCCGCCGGCAACAGGCTAAACGAGTCTTCTCTCAGGGCTTTGCGTCGACCTTCTTCATGAACTGGGCGAGCTCGCTCGGGTCCATCCGCACAACATGCTTGTCTTCCGGATAGGCGCCGCTGTTGACGTCGGCGACATATTCGGAGAACGCCGCGATGCGCTCCTGCTGCAGCCGGTCATACTCGGCGGCGAAGTTGCGATAGACTTTCGAGTGGCGCGGCATGTGCCCCCGGTTCGCGCCAAGGATGTCCTCGGCGAACAGGTATTGCGCGTCGCAGCCGGTGCCGGCACCCATCGACAGCATGATCAGCGAGGTGCGCTCCGAGATCGCCTTCGCCACCTCGACCGGCACCACCTCGATCTCGGCGCCGATGGCGCCGGCGGCCTCCAACTGCTTGACCGCCTCGAACACTTGCATGGCCGTGTCGGCAGTCTTGCCGACCGCCTTGAAGCCGCCGGTCCAGGTCGCGCGCGACGGGATCAGGCCGACATGGCCGATCACCGGAATGGCGTCGTCGGCCATGCGTTTGATCGTGGCATAGCCGGCGCTGCAATAGACTGCGTCGGCGCCGCCCTTGTAGAGGCGAAAGGCCCATCGCAGGAAATCGTCGGCCGTGCCGATCTCGAAGAAATTCTCGCCGGGCATGGTGAAGAGGCTTGGCGCTGCATCCCGGTATTGCGGATTGAGCACCAGTTCCGGCGGCACCGAGACGATGTCGACCCCTGCCCGCTCGGCGGCCTCGGCCTCTTCCAGCGTCAGCACGCGCAACATGGTCAGCTGCCGCTTGCCTTTCATGGCGCGCAGATCGGCAACGGTCGGTCTCTTTCGGCTCATCGGATATCCCTGTTTGCTGGCGGACGTTCGGTTGATCTTCGTCACCCTACCGGGCGCGCTGCTGGCAGGATAGCCGATATGTCGGCTACTCGGCGGCCCTCGACATATCGATCTCGTGGAACTCACCGCGATAGGGCCTGGCTGTGGGCGGCAATTGGCGCTTGAGGTAATAGTCCTCATATCGGAGTTGCCTGAGCAGCACCGGCCACACCTCGCGATAAGCATGCCACATCGAGGGGTTGGGTTCGGGCAGGTCGTGCTTGATCAGTTGGTGCAGCTTCGGCAGCGCGTGGTAGGGCACCATCGGGAACATGTGATGCTCCACATGGTAGTTCATGTTCCAGTAGATGAACCGGCTGATCGGGTTCATATAGACGGTGCGCGTGTTCAGCCGATGATCGGTGACGTTGTCGGCGAGCCCGATATGCTGCAGCAGCCCGGTCAGCACCATGTGCCAGGTGCCGTAGAGGCGCGGCAGACCGATCAGCACCAAAGGCAGCCATGACCGTAGCGCGATCGCGAGAGCGATCGTCGCGGCATAGACCACCATGTGCCAGCGCGCCGCGACCACCGCCTTATGTTGTTCCATCTCCGGGATGTAACTCTTCTCGTCATCCGACAACTTGCCAAAAGCCTGGCGCACTAGCGTTGGCAGCGAATAGCGGAAATCGAGGATGCCGGTGAAAGCTAACGCCGCCTTGATCAGATCCGGCGGCCGCATCACCGCGATCTCCGCGTCGCGCCCGACTATGATGGTGTCGGTGTGGTGGCGGGCGTGGCTCCAGCGCCATTGCACCGGATTGCGCATCAGCATGAAGGAGGCGATGTGGTAGACGACATCGTTCATCCAGCGCGTGCGGAAAGCGGTGCCATGGCCGCATTCATGCCAGCGCGAGTCGCTCGACGAGCCATAGAGCACGCCATAGACGAACAGGAACGGCGCCACCCACCACGTGCCCCACAACCAGACGATGGCAGCCGCCGAGCCCAGTATCGCGACGATCCAGATGATAGTATCGTGGATCGCCGGCCCGTCGGAGCGCTGCATCAGCGCCTTCATCTCCTTGCGCGGCACGTCGGTGTGGTACCACTCGGCCGACGCGAGCCCGGTCTCGATGGCAAGCCGCGTGCTTTCGCCGACCAGGCTGTAATCGCGCTTTGTCTTGGCCGTCGTCGCCATTATCGTCTCGCTCTGCCCTCAAAGCCCGTTGGCGCGGAACTTCCCGTCGAGGAATTTTTTCGCGCGCGGCACGTCGTCCTCGGTCAGATGCTCGATGATCACCGGGATGTTCGGATGCTTTTCGCTTAGCCGCTTCAGGTAAAGGTCATAGTTGAGCGCACCGAGCCCCGGCGCCGGCAATTCGATCTCGCCGACGCCGCGAAAGGTCAGCCCCTCATGCGCGTTCGCGTCGCCGATATCGGCATGCTTTTCGGTCTTGTCGCTGCCTGAGCGCTTCACGTCCTTGGCATGCGCGATGCGGATCTTGTCGGTCAGCGTATCGAACACCTGGTTCAGCACCTGGTCCATGCGGTCGATATTGTGCGCCTCGAAATAATTGGTCGGGTCCATCAACAGGCCGAGACCGGGATGGTCGATCTGCGCGAACATCTTCACAGTCTCCTCGACCGAGCCGACGACATTGTTGACATAGGTCTCGAGCAGGAACACCGCGCCATGGTCATAGGCCGTCTGGGCAAGATCCGAGATCACCTTGCGGCATTCCTCGAAACCTTCCTCGGTCTTGTTCTTCGGGTGATGCACCCAGTCTGACTCGGTGTTGTAGGTGCCAGTCTCGGAGATCACATAGGGCGAGCCAAAATCGCGCGCGTTGCGGATGGTCTCCTTGAGATAGCCGACGCGCTTCTCGCGCTCCGCCTTGTCCGGATGGATGATGTTGGTGTAACCGGAAATGCAGCATACAGGCAGATTATGGTCGCGGAATGTGTCGCGCACCTTCCTTGCCTTGTCCTTGGTGATCTGCCCGGCCGAGAGGTCGATATCCTTGAAATGCAGGTCGAGCTGCACCGTGTTGAAACCGAGCGCGCGGATGCGCCTGGCGGATTCCTCCAGCTCGTAGGGGAAATAGCCTGTGAAGATACCTGCCTGCATCATGAGGTGAAATCCTCCCGGTAAGCGATTCAGTTGCCCTGTCTTTTAGTCGTACCCTTTAGCCACCTAAGCGACTGGGATTTCGGACAGCCTGATCGTGCGGGCTTCCGCCATCGAGCGGTAGCCGGCCTCGACCAGCGCCATGGTCTTGACGTTGTCGGCGACGGAGAGCGCCGGTGGCGTCCCGGTCTTCAGCGCATATTGCAGCTGCTCCATGACGCCGATGAAGGCCTGCGGGAACCACATCGTCTCCCAGCTCGGGCTGACCCATTTGCCGCCCGTCGTCTCGCTTGACGCATAGGTCAGCGTCGAGGCGACGCCCTTCGGCCAGCCGATCGTGCCTTTGGCCACGCCCCTGGTGCCGTCGACGCGCCAGTTGATGTGCTGGTCGTCCTCATAGCCCTCCTGGCGCGGGCCGGACCAGACATCCTCCAGCGACACCGCAAGCACGCCGGAGGCAAAGCGCAATGTCGAGACCGTAATGCCGTCCGAATGCTGAAACTGCGTGCGCGGATCTTTCCGGGTCAGTGTGGTGATCTCGTCCGGATCGCCGAAAAGGAAACGCAAAACATCGAGATGGTGCACGCTCATATTGGCAAGCGTCAGCCGGTCGTAGTCGGCAAGGAAGCCCTGCCAATGGGGAATCGCGTGCATATCGATCTGGGCAAACACGATCTCGCCCAAAGCACCGCTGTCGATGATCTGCTTCAACACACGCATCGACTGGTCGTAGCGCATGTTCTGGTTGACCGAGAGGATCTTGCCGGAGGCCGCTGCCTCGTCGCGCAGCTTGACTGCTTCCTCGACCGACAGCGCCAGCGGCTTTTGCGCCAGGATCGCCTTGATGTGCTTCTGTTTCAGCGCGTGGTGGATCAGCGCCGGCTGCTGATCCGGCGGGAAGGCAAGGTCGACGATCTCGACGGCCTCGTCCTCAATCAGTTGCTCCGGCGTGTCATGAACGGTCGAGATATCCCAGCGATCCGCCACCTTCCGTGCATTCGCCTTTGTGCGCGAAGCGATGGCGACAACTGGAAAGCCGGCCTGCGCGTAGGCCGCGAGATGGCATTCTGCCATGATCATGCCGGCGCCGATGCAGCCGATCCGGTAGTCCTTGACCCGGACATTCACGTCCGGCTCGAAAGCCATGCTCGCCATCCATTCCTCCCGTCGAGGATTGGATATAGCGCGCTGATCCGGACCTCAGCCAAGGCCCGCGCCATCATTTCCCATCAGCGGCTATCAGCTTGCCGCAATCAGCACCGTGCTGTCTGGTGACCAGCTCAGTACCACCGGCTCGCCCTCGGCCAGCCGCTCCACACCGGTGTTCTGGACGATCACCTTCAGCGTCTGGCCGTCGCGGTCGATGAAATAGGTGCTGTTGTTGCCAGCGAAGATGCGCTTCGAGACCCGTCCCCTGAGCGAGTTGGCATTGCCCGCATCGGCCTTTGCGGCGCCTGTCGAGATCTGGATGCGTTCCGGCCGCACCGCGCAGCTTGCCTTGACGCCGGCTGACAGCGCAGGCCCGGAGGCGGCCGCGATGGTCGTGCCGTCCGGCAGTTGGATGCCGTTGCCGGTGGCGTCGCCGCGAAAAATATTGGCGTCGCCGAGGAAGGTCGCGGCGAACTCGCTTTGCGGCCGGTCGTAGATTTCTTCGGGCGGCCCTTCCTGCACCAGCCGGCCGTCGCGCAGGATGCCGATGCGGTCGCTCATTGTCAGCGCTTCCTCCTGGTCATGGGTGACGAAGATGGTGGTGATGCCGATCTCGCGCTGGATGCGCTTCAATTCGATCTGCATGTCGACGCGCAGCGCCTTGTCGAGCGCGCCGAGCGGCTCGTCGAGCAAAAGCACGCGCGGCTTGGTGACGATTGCGCGGGCAAGAGCGACGCGCTGGCGCTGGCCGCCGGAGAGCTGATGTGGCTTGCGCCCGCCGAGCTTACCGAGTTGCACCAGGTCGAGCGCGCGCTGCACTTCCGTGGCGATCGTCGCCTTGGCTTCGCCGCGCACCGAAAGCCCGAACGCGACATTGTCGGTGACGCTCATGTTGGGGAACAGAGCATAGTTCTGGAACACCATGCCGATGCGTCGCTTTTCGACCGGCACGCGCTCGACACTTTCGCCGCCGATGGCGATGCGGCCGGAGTCGGGGAAATCGAAGCCGGCGATCTGCCTGAGCAGCGTGGTCTTGCCGCTGCCTGAAGGCCCGAGCAGCGCATAGAAGCCGCCATCGGCGAAATCGATCGAGACGTCGTCCAGCGCCTTGTGCGCGCCGAAACTGCGGGAGACGTTCGCTACCTGGACGCCAGCCATTATTTCTCTCCGCCAAATTTGAAGAAGCGTGCCGTGAGCAGCATCAGCGCCATCGAAACCACGATGATGATCGTCGACACCGCGTTGATCTCGGGCGTGAAACCTTTGCGGATCGCGGCATAGATTTCGACCGGCAGCGTCGTCTGTCCCGGCGTCGACAGGAAATACGAAACCACGAACTGGTCGAAAGACACCGCGAAGGCAAACAGCCCGCCGGCGATCACGCCGGGCATGATCCATGGCAGCGTGACGCGCATGGTCACCTGCCACTGGTTGGCGCCGAGCGAGCGCGCCGCTTCCTCAAGTTCGGGCGCAAAAGTCTGCAACCGGGCCGAGACGACGACGATGACGTAGGGCAGCGCCAGCGCGACATGGCCAAGCAGGATGGCAAACAGCCCGCGGCCGATGCCGACGCCGAAGAAGAAGATCAGCATCGCCGTGCCGGTGATCAGCCAAGGGATAGCGATCGGCGGGAACAGCAGCGCCTGCAGCACTTTCTTGCCGCGGAACTCGTAGCGGTAGAGCGCGAGCGAGGCCATCGAGCCCAGCACTGTCGAGATGATCGTGGTTATGACCGCGATCTCGATGCTGTTCCATGTCGCCGCGATCAGCTGGTCGTTCTGCCAGAGCGATTGATACCAGTCGGTCGTCCATTCGAACGGCAGCTGGTAGAAGGGCGAGGCGTTGAACGACATCGCCGCCATGATGATGATCGGCAGATAGAGGAAGGCGAGCAGAAGCACGATGTAGAAGCGGCCGAGTCCTTCGAGGATGCGTGTCACGGCCATCAGCTTGCCCTCCGCAGCACCGGCGCCGCCAGCGCCAGGAAGATGAGCACGACGGCAAGCAGGATGAAGGACAGAGCGGCGCCCAGAGGCCAGTTGAAGACGGCGACGAACTGGTCCTCGATGACGGTGCCGTAGAAAGTGCCGGTGCGCCCGCCAAGGATGCGCGGCTCCATGAAGGAGCCGACCACCGGCACGAAGATCAACGCCGAGCCCGCGATCAGGCCCGGCATCGACAGCGGGATGATCACCCGCCACAGCACCTGCAGCCGCGAAGCGCCGAGCGAACGCCCGGCCTCGATCAGCGAGTCGTCAATGGCCTGCAGCGTCAGGTAGCAGGTCAGCACCATGTAAGGCACGTAGGAGTGCACCAGACCAATGATGACGGCCGGGTAGGAATACATCAGATCGATGTTGATCTTGAACGGCAGCACCGCGTTGAGCGCGGTGTCGAGGATGCCGCCTTCGCGCAGCACCATCGCCCAGGAGAAGATGCGCACCAGCCCGTTCGACCAGAACGGCAGGATGACGAGCAGGAAGATCGCCTCGCGGCTGCGCCCCTTCAACACCTTGGCCAGCACATAGGCCGCCGGATAGCCGATGATGACGCACCACAGCGTCACCTCGAGGCCGAGCCGCAGCGAGGCGATCATCAGCGTGGCATAGAGGCCCTGCGAGAAGAAGGCCGCGTAATTGCCGAGCGTGAAGGCCCATTCTTTGCCGGCCAGCGGCAGGTCGGTCATGAAGGAGAAGAACACCATGGCCGACAGCGGCAGGAAGATCGCCACCGTCAGCCACAGATAGGCAGGCAGGAGAAGCGGCAGAGCCGGCCTCAGTCCGCCGCGTGACGCGACCGCGCCCTGTGCTGCCATGACACCCTCCTCCCCAGGATTGAAAGGACCAGCCGACGCGAACCGTCGGCTGGTCCGGATTTTATCTTAGAGGCCGTTTCGAAATTCGCTCTGGCGAGTCATATGATGGTGGTTTCGAGAACCGGAGCGCAGCGGACATTTGGGTCCGTGAGCACCGGAAGCGCAGAAAACGCCATCAGATGGCCGCCAGAGTAGAATTTCCAACGGTCTCTTACTTCACGTCGACCTTGAGCTGCTGCCACAGCGCCAGATACTTCTCGCGCTGCGCGTCGGTGACCGGCGCCTGGAACTGGATGCGCTTGGCGACTTCGGGGCTGCCCATGACCTTGCGGTTGAAGGCATCTTCAGGCAGCGCCTCGACCGCCTTGATGTTGGCCGAGACCGGCGCGCCGACCTTGGTGACCCATTCTACGTAGAACTTCGGGTCGATCATGTAGTTGATGAAAGCTTCGGCGCCGGCAACGTTCTTGGAACCGACCGGGATCGAGAAAGCATCGAGCCAGGCGACCGCGCCTTCCTGCGGAACAACCAGCGAGACCGGCAGCTTGAAATGCGTCTTGGCGCGGTCGGCCGAGCCGCTCCAGTAGGTGCCGATGTCGATCTGGTTGGAGGCAACCATCTGGTTCCAGTCGTTTTCCGAACTCCAGAAGGTCTTGATCTGCGGCATCAGCGAGGTGAGCTTCGCCTTGACCGCGTCCATATCCTTGATGTCGTTGATATTCTGCCCCGACGCGATGGCGCCGAACTGCACCGCTTCGACGGCGTCGTCACGGATGATGACGCGGCCCTTATGCGCCGGGTTCCACATTTCGGCGATCGACGTCGGCGGCTTGTCGAAGGATTTCTCATTGATGGCCAGAGCGGTCAGGCCCCAGACCCACGGCACGCCATAGACCTTGCCGTCATGGTTGAGCATCGGCGAGCCGGCCTTGTCCTTGGCGATATCGGCATAGTTGGAAAGTTTCGATGTATCGATCGGCTGGATCAGCTTGCCGGCCATCGCCTGGTCGTTGAAGGCGGCGTTGATCATGACGACGTCGTATAGGCCGGGATTGGTCCTGATCTTGGTCAGCATCTCCTGCTCGGAATTGAAGAAGTCGTTGACCACCTTGTAGCCGGTCGCCTTCTCGAAATTGGCAACCGCCCAGGGCTCGTCGGCGCCGTAGCCCTTCCAGTTGAGAACATGCACTTCCTCGGCCGCCGATGCGGCCAGCGTGAAGGCGGAAACGAAGACGGCCGTTGCCGTCAAAAAAGCGGTCAGTCTGGGCATGCGCATGTTTTGTTTTCCTCTCATTGTTTGCCCGTTTAGCGGGCTTGTTGAATTGCAGTCGCTTCCTCCTGGCCAGGCGCGGTCGTTGCGTCGCCCTGCTGGCTCAGGAATTCCTGGATTTCATTGTCGTTTGGCGCGGACGATCCGCCATGCCGGGTAACCGAGAGAGCGGCGGCAGCGTTAGCGTAGCGAGCCGCTTCGCAAGGCGACAGGCCGCGCGACAACGCGCTGACGAAGGCGCCGATATGGGTGTCGCCGGCTCCGTTGGTGTCGACGGCTTCCACGTCGAAACCCGGCACCGCCCTGGTGCAACCATTAGCCATTCGCACCAGGCAGCCATGCGCGCCAGCGCGGATCACGACGCCTGCCGCTCGCGGGCAGTGTTCTTGCAACAGCCGCACGGCCACCGTCTGGGCGTCGCCGCAACCGGCGATCTCGGCCGCTTCATTGGTGTTGCAGCTCAGCCATGTCGTGCGCGCCAGAACCCTGTCCAGGATCGGGCGCGGGATATCGGCGATCACCGGCGTCGGATCGAAGACAAAGGGAATGTCGGCCGGCAGCGCCTCGATCCAAACGGTCAACGCATCACGGCTGCCAGGATAGCTCAGCGTGTAGCCCGAGGTGAAAACCCAATCGCCCGGAACGACTTGAACCGGTTTCATCATGTCCAGCGTCAGCCGGCTCTCTGCCCCGGGCCAGGAGACGAAGGTGCGTTCGGCATCGCCACTGATCATGGCGACGCAATTGCCGCTGTCCATTGCGGCGGATGGCGGCGTCAGCGTCTCGATACCTTCGGTGGCGAAGGCCGCGCGAAGGAAATCGCCGTCCGGACCGGTGCCGAGCTGTCCGCCGAACACCACCTCCATGCCGGTACGGCGCGCTGCGACCATCATGTTGAAGCCGCCGCCGGCAACGCGTGCGTAGCTGGATGCGGTCTTTTCCGTACCCGGGGCCGGCAAGGCATCGATGCGGTAGACATAGTCCACCACCGCACTGCCGACATGGACGAGACGCCCGCTCATGCGGCGGCCTCCTTGCCGGCCTTCGAGCTGCGCGCCGCTACCAGATCGTCAGCCAGCGCGCGAACTTCGTTGAGGTCGATGCCCCGGAGCCCGGCGATACGATCCTGCGGCAGCTTCGACAGGCCGCTGCACGCGCCGGCCATGCCGGCGGCAATGGCGCCGATCGTGTCGGTGTCGCCGCCGAGATTGGCGGCAATGACGGCCGCGCGCCAGGCGTCGCCTTGCGCGACCTCCAGCACGGCGAAGGCCGCCGGCACCGATTCCTGACTGGCGACGCCGGTGCCGACCAGATCGACGATCAGCTTGATGGCTTCCTTCTCCGCCTTGCCGCGCACGAGGTCCTGCGCCCAGACGATCTTTGCGGCGATGTCGCCGCCGGTAACCCAATGTCCAAGCGCCGCACCCAGCCTTGCCGCCCCGACGGCATGGCCTGAAGCGGCGCGCCAGTCGCCGCCCGAAACGCCGAGACTGACCGCGGCCGCGACGGCGGCGGCGGATGCGATGGCGATCGAGGTGTTGTGCGTGGCCCGGCAGGTTTCCGCCACCTTGCCAGCGAGTGCGGCGAGTGGCTCCGGCGGCATCATGATGCCGACCGGCGCGATGCGCATGGCGGCACCGTTGGTGTCGCCGCCGCGCCCCGCCTCTTCCGGCGGCACGCCGTCATTGATGGCGTCGATGGCGCGCTTGGTCGAAGGTCCGAGCAAGTCGTAGCTGCCGCGCGCCTTGACGTCGCGTTCCCAGTCGAGCAGCGCATTGACCCAGCGCGCATGATCGAAGCGGTCGCCGGATTCGACCAGGATGCGGCCGAGCAGCAGCGCCTGTTCCGTATCGTCGGTGATCGCCCCGGCCGGCAGCCCCTTCGAAACGGGGTGGTCGTTGAAGGGCGCAACGAAATCCTCGACATGGCCGTAGATCTCGGCGATGCGCGCCGGCGACAGCAACTGCGTCGGCATGCCGAGCGCATCGCCCAGCGCGCCACCGATCAGCGCACCCATTGCCCGGTCCATAGCGTCAATGGCCATGCTCAGAACTCCAGATGCAGCGCGAAATGCGCCGGGTTGAGCAGGCTGGTGACGAATTCTATCACGCGGCCGTCGGCGGCGCGCGTCAGGCGCCGCGTGCGCAGGAAAGGCGTTCCGGGCGCGCAATCGAGGACCGCCGCATCGGCGGCGCTCAGCATTTCGATGTCGACCCATTCCTCGCCATGATCGGGTACCAGCCCTGCCTCGCGCAGCGTCTGGTGCAGGGTGCCTTCGCGCAGGCCGCGCAGCGGCACGTCTTCGAGTTCCGGCGACAGCGGCAGGCGGCTGCGTTCGATCGAGATCGCATGGCCGTCGGCGGCATTGGTGCGCGCGCGGTCGACCGCGATGAAGGAAGCGCTGCCGACACCGAGTTTTAAGGCGAGCTCGATGTCCTCGATGACTTCCAGCCGCAACGTGCGGGTCTCGGCATTGGCGCCGGCATTGGCGAGCGCGCGCGACCAGCCGATGGCGTCATCGACCGGCATGCCGTCGAAGGTGACGAAGGAGCCGATGCCGACCTTGGTGGTGATGAGCCCTCGGCTCGACAATTCCTCCAGCCCTTTGCGGACCGTGTTGCGGCTGACGGAAAAGCGCTGGACGAGTTCGTTCTCGCTCTGCAGCCGGTCGCCGAAGCCCAGCACGCCGGAGCGGATTTCATGTTCGAGAACCGTCGCGATCTGCTCGGGCTTGCCCGTGCCGGGAGTGATCTGCGCTGCGCGACGGGCCATATCGATACCTGTTCAATGAACCTGTATAGTCCTGTTCATTAGCGCATCTGAAAAGAACGGTCAACGGCCTTTGCGGCTAGCCGCTTCTCCCCGTCACTACGGGAGTTGAGGAGTGGTTCGCGCAGCCGACGAAAGCCCGGCAAGGCGATGAGGGCAAGCGCCAACCTCAGGCCATTGGCCAACTGCCGACGAAGATCGCGGATCAAACGAAGAAGAACTCTTCCACCTGCTGCTTGGCCTTGCGCAGCACCGGCAGGATATCGCGCTGCATCGCCTCGACGGAGAAGCGCGCCGACTGCGTCGAGACATTGATGGCCGCGACGGTACGGCCGGCACGATCATTGATCGGCACGGCGATCGAGCGCAGGCCAAGCTCTAGTTCCTCATCGACAAGGGCGAAGCCATCCGCCCTCGCCGCGTCGATCGCCTTGCCGAGCGCCGTGCGGCTGGTGATCGTCTTCGGCGTCCGCCGTTCGATCCTCGCCTCGCCGAGAAAAGCCTTCAGCTCGTCCGTTGCTAGCCCAGAGAGCAACACGCGACCCATCGAGGTGCAGTAGGCGGGCAGCCGCGTGCCGACATCGAGCGCCACGCTCAGGATGCGACGGCCGGGAATGCGCGCGACATAGACGACGTCCTCGCCCGACAGCACCGCGGCGTTGCAGGCTTCGTCGAACTTGGCGGCCACCTCGCGCATGATCGGCGCCGCGAACGTCCACAGCGATGCGCCGCTGAGCCAGGTCCGCGCCACGGTCAACAGCCGTGGCGACAGGCAAAACTGCCGGCCGGACTGCGTGGCGTAGCCGGTCGCGGCCAGCGTCAGCAGAAAGCGGCGAGCGCCGGCGCGGGTCAGCCCCGCCTCCTCAGCCATTTCGGTCAGCGTCATACCTGATGGATGGCGGGCGAGGATTTCCATCACCGCCAGGCCGCGCTCCAGCGAGCCGACAAGGTCGCGTGAACCAGTCTCTTCTTCCGCGACCGCTGCCATGACGTTGACTCCCAATTTGGGTCGGATTAAAAAGTATCGCATATCAAACATATGTTCGCAATACGAACTTTTTCGAATCGCTGGAGTCTGGAAATGGTGAAGTTCCTGCCGCTGAAAGAGGCCGTCGCTGAGAACCTGCACGATGGCGATACGGTTGCCTTCGAGGGCTTCACCCATCTGATCCCGACCGCCGCCGCGCATGAAGCGATCCGCCAGGGTTTTCGCGACCTGACGCTGATCCGCATGACGCCCGACCTGATCTACGACCAGATGATCGGCATGGGCATGGCCAAGAAAATCATCTTTTCCTATGTCGGCAACCCGGGCGTCGGCCTGTTGCGGCGCGCCCGCGACGCCATCGAGAACGGCTTTCCGCGGTCGATCGAGGTCGAGGAGCACAGCCATGCCGGCATGGCCAACGCCTATGAGGCCGGCGCCGCCGGCCTGCCTTGCGCGGTGTTTCGCGGCTATCGCGGCGCCGGCCTGGCTTCGGTCAATCCCAACATCAGGACCGTCACCTGTCCCTTCACCGGCGAGGTGCTTGCCGCCGTGCCCTCCATCCGACCTGATGTCAGCTTCATCCATGCGCAAAAAGCCGACCGTAAAGGCAATGTGCTGGTCGAGGGCATTATCGGTATCCAGAAGGAGGCGGTGCTTGCCGCCAACCGCGCCGTGGTGACGGTCGAGGAGGTGGTCGACACTTTCGACGACCTCCACCCCAACCTCACCGTACTGCCGAACTGGACGATCGCCGCGATCTCGGTTGTTCCCGGCGGATCGCATCCCTCCTACACGCATGGCTATTACGAGCGCGACAACGCCGCCTATCTCGAATGGGACGAGATCGCCGCCGACCGCGACCGCTTTCAGGCATGGATCAAGACGAACGTCATCGATAGCAGCGCGGACGATTTCGCCGGCCGCATCGAGCATCTGAGGAAAGCCGCATGAGCGACGGTTTCACCCCCAATGAGATGATGACGATCGCCGCCAGCCGCGCGCTGAAAAGTGAGGACGTCTGCTTCGTCGGCATCGGCGCGCCCTCGGCCGCCTGCAACGTCGCGCGGCTGACCCATGCGCCCGACATCACGCTGATCTATGAAAGCGGCACCATCGGTACCGCGCCGGACGTGCTGCCTTTGTCGATCGGCGACGGCGAGCTTTGCGAGACCGCCGTCACCACCGTCGCGGTACCGGAGATGTTCCGCTACTGGCTGCAGGGCGGCCGCATCTCGATCGGTTTCCTCGGCGCCGCACAGCTCGATAGGTTCGGCAACATCAACACCACCGTCATCGGCGACTATGCGCATCCGAAGACGCGCCTGCCCGGCGGCGGCGGCGCGCCGGAGATCGCGACCTCGTCGAAACAGGTCTACATCACCATGGCGCAGTCGAAGCGCGGCATGGTCGAGACGATCGACTTCTTCACCTCCTTCGGCCATGGCGAAGGCGGCGATCACCGTCAGCGCCTCGGCATCGACACGGCCGGCCCGACGCTGTTGATCACCGACCTCGCCATCTGGAAGCCGGACCCGGTCACCAAGGAGTTCACCGTCGTGTCTCTGCATCCAGGCGTTACGCGCCAGCAGGTGCAGGACACGTGTGGCTGGACGGTCAGGTTCGCCGAGGCCCTTGACAAGACGCCGGCGCCGACGGAACTCGAACTGAAGACATTGCGCGACCTGCAAGCCCGCACCAAGGCCGCGCATGAAGGGACCGCCAAAGGGAAAGCTGCCTAGATGACCGAGGCCTTCATCTGCGATTACATCCGCACCCCGATCGGCCGCTTCGGCGGCGCGCTGTCTTCGGTGCGCGCCGACGATCTCGCCGCCATCCCGCTGAAGGCGCTGGTCGAGCGCAATGCCGGCGTCGACTGGGCGGCTGTCGACGACATCGTCTATGGCTGCGCCAACCAGGCCGGCGAGGACAACCGCAACGTCGCGCGCATGGCGCTGCTGCTGGCGGGCCTCCCCCAGGACATCCCGGGCTCGACCGTCAATCGTCTCTGCGGCTCCGGCATGGATGCCGTCACCATCGCCGCGCGCGCCATCAAATCGGGCGAGGCCGAGCTGATGATCGCCGGCGGCGTCGAGTCGATGAGCCGCGCGCCCTTTGTCATGCCGAAGGCCGACACGGCCTTCTCGCGCAATGCCGAGATCTACGACACCACCATCGGCTGGCGCTTCATCAACCCGCTGATGAAAAAGCAGTACGGTGTCGATTCGATGCCCGAGACCGGCGAGAACGTCGCCGAGGATTTTTCGGTCAGCCGGGCCGACCAGGATGCCTTCGCCGTGCGCAGTCAGGACAAGGCGGTCGCCGCGCAAGCCAACGGCCGGCTGGCGAAGGAAATCACGCCGGTGATCATCCCGCAAAGGAAGGGCGATTCGGTTGTCGTGTCGAAGGACGAGCATCCGCGCGCCGGTACGACCGTGGAGACATTGGCCAAATTGCCGACGCCGTTCCGGCAAGGCGGCACGGTCACCGCCGGCAACGCCTCGGGTGTCAATGACGGCGCGGCCGCCCTCATCATCGCCTCGGAAGCGGCGGCGAAGAAACATGGCCTGACGCCGATCACCCGTATCCTTGGCGGAGCGGCAGCAGGCGTCGCGCCACGCATCATGGGCATCGGTCCGGCGCCGGCGACGAAAAAGCTCTGCGCCCGCCTTGGCCTGACGCCCGACCAGTTCGATGCCATCGAGCTCAACGAAGCCTTCGCCTCGCAAGGCATCGCGGTGCTGCGCCAACTCGGCATCGCCGAGGATGCCGCGCACGTCAATCCAAATGGCGGCGCCATCGCGCTCGGCCATCCGCTCGGCATGTCGGGCGCGCGCATCACCGGCACGGCGGCGCTTGAGCTGCGCGAACGTGGTGGCCGCCATGCGCTGGCCACGATGTGCATCGGCGTCGGCCAGGGCATCGCGATCGCGTTGGAGAGGGTGTGACGCTACATCTCAATACGGCAGGCCGACGTAATTTTCGGCGAGCGCGGTCGAGGCCGCCTGCGAGTTGACCAGATAATCGAGCTCGGCTTCCTGGATGCGCTGACCGAACTCGCCGGTCTCCGGAAAGCGATGCAGCATCGTCGTCATCCACCAGGAGAAGCGCACCGCTTTCCACACCCGCGCCAGCGTCTTTGACGAATAGGCGTCGAGCCCGACTGCCGACTTCTCGCGGTAGAATTCGCGAAGTCCGGCAAACAGATAGCGCACGTCGCTGGCGGCAAGGTTGAGCCCTTTGGCGCCGGTTGGCGGGACGATATGGGCGGCGTCGCCGACCAGGAACAGTTTGCCGAAGCGCATCGGCTCGGCGACGAAGGAGCGCAGCGGGGCGATCGACTTCTCGAAGGAAGGCCCGGTGGTGACCGCGGCCGCCGTCTGCGGCGGCAAACGCCGGCGCAACTCATCCCAGAAGCGGTCGTCCGACCACGCCTCGACGCGCTCGTCGACAGGCACCTGCACATAATAGCGGCTGCGCTGCGGCGAGCGCATCGAGCAGAGCGCGAAGCCGCGCTCGTGATTGGCGTAGACCAGCTCATGGTCCGCCGGCGGCACCTCCGCCAGCAAGCCCAGCCAGCCGAATGGATAAGTCCGCTCGAACGTCTTCAGCGCGGTTTCCGGCGCCGACCTGCGGCTGACGCCGTGATACCCGTCGCAGCCGGCGATGAAATCGCAGTCGATGCGCTGCGTGACGCCTTCCTTGTCGAAGGTGACGAAAGGCGATGCGCCGTCGAAATCATGCAGCGCGACGTTCGAGACTTCGAAGGTAGTCACAAGGCCCGCCGCTTCTCGCTTCTGCATCAGATCCAGCGTCACTTCTGTCTGACCGTAGACGGTGACACGCTTGCCGCCGGTGAGCGCCGTCATGTCGATACGGTGCACGCGCCCGTCGAAGGCGAGCGAGATGCCTTCATGCGGCAGCCCTTGGGCCTGCAGCCGATCCGCCGCGCCTGCATCGCCGAGCAGGTCGACCGTGCCTTGTTCGAGCACGCCGGCGCGCACGCGTCCGAGCACATGCTCGCGGCTTGACCGTTCCAGGATCACCGTTTCCACACCGATGGTGGCAAGCAGCTGACCGAGCAGCAGGCCGGACGGTCCCGACCCGATGATGGCGACTTGTGTGCGCATCAGTGACCCAGGCTTTCGATCTGTCCGGCCAGTTCAGCGGCGAGCCTGAGCGCGCCGGCCGTCGCCACCACCATCTGCGGCAGGATGAGCCATTCCAGCGTCCAGGCGGCGCCCGAGCGCTCCTGCTCGTGCACCAGCGCCTGATGCGTGCCGGAAAGCTGGACGGCGTTGAAGCGCGCCAGCGCCACCAGCGCTTCCGCCTTCACCGGGTTCTGCTTGTGCGACATGGCCGACGAGCCGCCGCCGCCCGACAGTTTGATCTCGGCACCCGCCTGCGCCATCAGCGCGACGTCCTGGCCGAACTTGCCGAGGCTGCCGGTGACGAGCGACAGCCAGCCGGCGAATTCGGCGAGCGCATCGCGCTGGCTGTGCCATTGCGGCGCGTCGCCAAGGCCGAGTTTGGCGGCAAGCGCCGCGCGCACCGCCGGCGCCTTGTCGCCGAGCTTTTCCAGCGTGCCGGCGGCGCCGCCGAACTGCACCACAAGCAACCGGCCCGACACTTCGGCGAGCCGGAGCTGATGGCGTTCGAGTGGCGCGCGCCAGGCAGCCAGCCTATCTCCCGCCGCGATCGGGATTGCCGGCTGCATGCGCGTCACCGCCATCAGCGCCTTGCCGCCGACCTCCTGTTCGAGGCCGGTGAGGCGCACGATGTTTTCGCCAAGCAGCAGGCCGATATGATCGACAGCGCCCCGCAACCTCAGCACCAGCGAGGTGTCGATGACATCCTGGCTGGTGGCGCCGAAATGCACGAACTCGCCATATTGCGAGCCCACCGCCGTCCGGATCTGCCGCACCAGTTCCGGCGCCACGACGCCGTCCTTGGTAACGCCGGCCTTCAGCTTCGCAGTGTCCGGCCGGAACGCGGCCAACGCCTTGATGATCGCCGCCGCAGCCTGCCCCGAGATCACCCCGCATTTAGCCTCTGCCTCGGCCAACGCGGCCTCGAAGGCGAGCATGGCATCGATATCGGCTTCGACGGAAAAATGCCGTGCCGCTTCCTCGTCGCCGACGAGGCCGGAAAGCAGCGGATGGTCGAAAGGCGATACGGTCATGTCGTGGCCGGTCAGCTGTCGAAGAAGACCGTCTCCTTCTCACCCTGGAGATGGACATCGAAGACGTAAGAATTGCCCTGGCGTTCGGCGATCAGCGTCGCCACGCGCTGCCGATGCTCGATGCGCGCCAGGATTGGATCCTCGGCATTGGCCTTCTCCTCGTCGGAGAAATAGAGCCTGGTGTTGAGGCCGATATTGATACCGCGCGCCACGATCCACAGGCTGATATGCGGTGCCATCAGCCGCCCGTCGCGGAACGGTACGCGGCCGGGCTTGATCGTCTGGAACAGGCAGACGCCGGTTTCCATGTCGGTCGGCTGCCGGCCCCACCCCTGGAAATTGGGATCGGCCGCGCCGCGCAACTCGGCCGGCGAATTGTAGAGCCCGCTGGCATCCGCCTGCCATATCTCGACCAGAGCGTCCTTGAGCGGCGAGCCGGCGCCATCGAAGACGCGGATGCGCAACTCGATCCGCTCGCCCTTCGTCTCACCGTTGACCATGGTCGAGCCGAGGTCGCTTTCATAGACGCCGCCGATGCCACAAAAATTCGGCGTCAGCCCGATATGCACGTAAGGGCCGGCAGTCTGCGACGGGCTCTCCTTCAAGCGATCGAGCGATTGCATGGTCAATTGCCCTCCAGCCTGTTCTCGAACAATGTCGAGCGCCGCCCGCGTAGCACGATGTCGAACTTGTAGGCGAGCGCGTCCATCGGGATTGTCGACTGCATGTCGAGCATCGCAATCAGCGCCTCGATGGCGGCCTTGTCGCGAATGCCGCCGACGATCGGGCAGCGCCAGATCAGCGGATCGCCCTCGAAATACATCTGTGTGATCAGCCGCTGCGCAAAGCCATGGCCGAACACCGAAAAATGGATATGCGCCGGACGCCAGTCGTTCGGACCGTTCGGCCATGGATAGGGTCCGGGCCGCACAGTGCGAAAGGCGTAGCCTCCGTCCTCGCCGGTGATGGTACGGCCGCAGCCGCCGAAATTCGGATCGAGCGCTGCCAGATACCCGTCCTTCTTGTGGCGGTAGCGGCCGCCGGCATTGGCCTGCCAGAATTCGACCAGTACGCCGGACACGCCTTTGCCGCGCTCGTCGAGCACGCGCCCATGAACGATGATGCGCTCGCCGATCGCGCTTTCGCCGGGCTTGGCGAAATTGTGGATCAGGTCATTGTCGAGTTCACCCAGCATGGCATGACCGAACACCGGACCAGTCAACTCCGACAGCGTGTTGTCGAAGGACAGCAGCGCCTTCTGCGGCGAGCGCAGCACCGAACTCTTGTAGCCCGGCGTGAACGCCGGCGGATGCCATTGCCGGTCGCGCTGGAAGAAGGCGCCGGTTTCCGGCGCTCGGTTCGAGCCGGGCTCAGCCATGGGCGGTCTTGGCTCCATCCATCTGCGCGAACACCTCCTTGGCGACCTTGAAGGCGCGGTTGGCGGCCGGCACGCCCGCATAGATTGCGACATGCAGGAAGGCTTCGCAGATGTCGTCACGCGAGGCGCCGGTGTTGACGGTAGCGCGCACATGCATCGCCACCTCTTCGTCATGGCCGAGTGCTGCAAGCAGCGCCAGGGTCACGATCGAACGCTCGCGCTTCGACCAGCCGGGGCGCGCCCACACCGTCCCCCAGGCAGCCTCGGTGATCAGTTGCTGGAACGGTCGGTCGAAATCGGTCGCCGCGTCCTCGGCGCGATCGACATGCGGATCGCCGAGCACGGAGCGGCGGACTTCCAGCCCGGTCCGGTAGCGGTTCGCGGTCTTGGACACATCATCCATGAGCAGACTTTCCCTCAGGCAACGAGGCGACGAAGTCGCGGATCAGGTTGGTCAGGACATCCGGCTGCTCGACGCAGGGAATGTGCCCGGCATTGCGGACCACCTCGAAGCGTGCGCCCGGTATCAATGCCGCCAGCGCACGAACGAGGCCGGGCGGCGTCGAGCCGTCCTGGTCGCCGACGATGCAGAGCGTCGGCACCGCGATGCGCCGCGCGCTGTCGGTGAAATCGGCATCGCGCACCGCCATGCAGGTGCCGATATAGCCGGGCAGCGCCTGCCTGGTCAGCATGTTGCGGCAGCCGGCGAGATCGGCCGGGCGGCGGCGATGGAAATCCGGCGTGAACCACACCTTCATGATGCCGTCGGCGATCGCCTCGATGCCCTCGCGCTCGACGGTCGCGATGCGCGTGTTCCAGCTTTCGGCAGTACCGATCTTATGCGCCGTGTCGCTGAGGATCAGTGCCTCCACGCATTTGGGGTGCCGGGTATAAAGCCGCTGCGCAATCATGCCGCCGACCGAGAGCCCGAAAAGCACGACCTTGTCGAAACCGAAATGGTCGATGAGGGCGACCAGATCATCGACATGGTCGTCGATCGAGCGCACGCCGCCGCCGATATCCGACAGCCCATGGCCCCGCTTGTCATAGACGAGCATCGGCATCTCGCTGGTCAGTTTCGCAACGACATCGTCCCAGATCCGGAAGTCGGTGCCGAGCGAATTGATGAAGATGATCGGCCGCGCAGCGCCTTTCGCCTCGGTGTAACGATGGTGCAGCGTGACGCCGCCTATGCTGGCAAAGGGCACGATTTGGATCCTCCTGAGTCACATTGCACGAGGCGTTTGGTTCGGTAAAATGATATTTTGCGGCATTTCATTAACTTAGGGGTTATCGAACCATGGTCGAAAGCCGGATCCGCTTCCGCCACTTGCAGGCCTTTCTCGAAGTGGCGCGACAAGGCAGCGTGGCGCGCGCCGCCGACTTCCTGCATGTCAGCGCACCGGCCGTGACCAAGACGTTGCGCGAGCTGGAAGAAGCGCTCGGCGTCGCCGTCGTCGAGCGCGACGGCCGCGGCATCCGCGTCACACGGCTCGGCGAAATCTTCCTTGGACATGCGGGCTCCGCGATCTCGGCGTTGAAGCGCGGCGTCGATTCCGTACGTCAGGACGGCGCCATCAATCGCGACCCGATCCGCATCGGGGCGCTGCCGACGGTGTCGGCGAAGGTCATGCCGAAGGCCATAAGCCTGTTCCTGGCGGAAAACACCGGCGCCGCGCTCAAGATCGTCACCGGCGAGAATGCCGTGCTGCTTGAGCAGTTGCGCACCGGGGCGCTCGACCTCGTCGTCGGTCGCCTGGCGGCGCCGGAGCACATGACCGGCTTCTTCTTCGAGCATCTTTATTCCGAACAGGTGCTGTTCGTGGTGCGCGCCGTACACCCGCTGACCGAGCCGGGAGCCGACATCTTCGCACGCCTCGACGAGTTCCCGGTGCTGATGCCGACGCGGGAATCCGTCATCCGGCCTTTCGTCGACCGGCTCTTCATCACCAATGGCATGACCGCGCCGGCGACGGAAATCGAAACGGTCTCGGATTCCTTCGGCCGTGCCTTCATGCGCCAGAGCAACGCGGTGTGGATCATCTCGGCCGGCGTCGTCGCCAACGAGATCGCAAGCGGCGCCTTCGTCATGCTGCCGGTCGACACCGAGGAAACCAAGGGGCCGGTGGGCTTGACGATGCGCACTGACACCGCCCCCTCGCCCGCCTTCACCATCCTGCTGCAGACGATCCGTGAGGCGGCGCGGCACAGCGCGTGACAACCGGCGCTGTTCCGTGACTTTCCCTAACCTCACGGTTAATGAAACACCGCAAAATATCATTTTACCGAACCAAACCGCTAGTGCAATGTGACTCCGGAGGATCGAACGGCGAGCTATTTGGCCGCGACTGGAAAACCGGTTGCCGCCGCATGGAACGACGTCAAAAGGGAGGAGCACATGTCCAGGATTATCGCCAGCAATCTCACCGCTCGCGGCATCTCGCGGCGCCAGTTCATCGCCACGTCGGTGGCCGGCGGCGCAGCACTTGCGTTCGGCCGCGGCAGCGCCTTCGCTCAAAGTGCCGACACGCTCAAGGTCGGCTTCGTCAGCCCGCGCACCGGGCCGCTTGCCGGTTTCGGCGAGACCGACGGTTATGTGCTCGACCTTGCCCGCAAGGCCTTGGCCAATGGCATCGAGCTCGGCGGCAAGAAATACAGCGTGGAGATCCTCGACCAGGATACGCAGTCGGATCCCTCCCGCGCCGGCCAGCTCGCCAAGGACCTGATCAATAACCAGGCCATCGATCTGATGCTCGCCGTCTCGACGCCGGAGGTCATCAACCCGGTGGCGGATGCTTGCGAGGCAGCGGGCGTGCCTTGCCTGTCGACGGTGATGCCATGGGAAGCCTGGTATTTCGGCCGTGGCGCCAAGCCCGGCGCGCCCTCGCCCTTCAAATGGACCTATCATTTCGGCTTCGGTGTCGGCGAGTTCTTCAAGGCCTATATCTCGCAGTGGAACCTGATCGAGACCAACAAGAAGGTCGGCGTCATGTATCCCAACGACGCTGACGGCAACGCCATCCGCGCCCATCTGGCGCCGCTACTTGCCAAGCAGGGTTTCACCATCGTCGATCCCGGCGCCTACGAGACCGGCACCACCGACTATTCCTCGCAGATCGCGCTGTTCAAGCAGGAAGGTGTCGAGATCTTCAACTCCTTCCCGATCCCGCCCGACTTCGCCGCCTTCTGGCGCCAGGCCGCGCAGCAAGGCTTGACGCGTCAGGTCAAGATCTGCCAGGTCGCCAAGACCGGGCTGTTCCCATCGGACATCGAGGCGCTCGGCGACCTCGGCAACAAGATTTCGAGCGCCGCCTACTGGCACAAGGCCTTCCCCTACAAATCGCCGCTGACCGGGGTTTCGGGCATCGAACTCGCCGACGGTTACGAAGCTTCGAGCGGCAAACAGTGGACGCAGCAGCTCGGCGCCTCGATGTCGCTGCTCGATGCCGGCTTTGCAGCGCTGAAGGCAAGCAGCAATGCCAAGGACAAGGCGGCTGTCGCCAAGGCGCTGAGCACGCTCAAGACCGATACCATGATCGGCAAGGTCGATTTCACCAGCGGCCCGGTCGCCAATGTCTCGCCCGGCCCGATCATCGGCACGCAATGGGTTGCCGCCAAGGAAGGCAGCAAATTCCCGCTCGACTATGTCGTGACCGAGAACGCCACCGACCCGAACGTGCCGGTCGAAGCCAAGCTCCAGCCTTATAACGGCTGATATTCCGGCGGTGAGGACTGCATCGTGAACGCTTTGCCAAACGCTGCGATCCTCTCGGCCGCCGGCATCCACAAACGCTTCGGCGCGCTGGTGGTGCTCGACGACATCGACTTCGCCATGGGCGCCGACGAGGCCGTCGGCATCGTCGGGCCGAACGGCGCCGGCAAGACGACGCTGCTCAGCGTGCTGTCCGGCGCCTATCCACCCAGCGCCGGCTCTGTCTCCTTCAAGGGCGATGACGTGACCGCGCTGGCCGCCACGCGGCGCTGCCGCCTCGGCCTGGTGCGGACGCATCAGGTGCCAAAGCCGTTCAGCGGCATGACTACTTTCGAGAATGTCTTCGTTGCCGCTTCGCATGGCGCCGGCCTCGCCCGCGACGAGGCTTATGAGGAAGCACTCGCTTCGCTGAAGCTCTGCGGCATGCTGGGTGTCGCCAACCGCCGCGCCGAAACGCTCGGCCTGCTTGACCGCAAGCGGCTGGAACTGGCGCGGGCGCTTGCGGCAAAACCGACGCTGCTTCTGCTCGACGAGATCGGCGGCGGTCTGACCGATGGCGAGGCGAGCGAGCTGGTCGAGACGATCCGCGAACTTCGCCGCCGCAAGATCGGGATCGTCTGGATCGAGCACATCGTCCACATCCTTCTGCAGGTGGCCGAGCGGCTGATCTGCATGGATGCCGGAAAAATCATCGCCGACGGCGATCCGCAAGCGGTGATGGCTGATCCGCAAGTGATCAGCGCCTATCTCGGCGGAGGCCCGAAATGAGCCTGCTGTCGGTCGAGGATCTGGTTGTTCGCCATGGCCTGCTGCAAGCGGTGCGCGGCGTGAGCTTCACCATCGAGCGCGGCGAAACGCTGGCGCTGGTCGGCGCCAACGGTGCCGGCAAGACGACACTTCTGAGGTCGATCGCCGGCGCGCATCAAGCCGCCTCGGGTCGCGTGCTGTTCAACGGCGCCGACCTCTCCGGCGTGCCTTCGCACAGCCGTGTCCGCAACGGCATCGCGCTGGTGCCCGAGGGCCGGAAACTGTTTGTGCAGATGACCGTCGAAGAAAACCTTCTGCTTGGCCGCAGCGCCGGCCGCCCCGGCGACTGGAGCGTCGAGAAGGTGCTGGACGCCTTCCCCAACCTCAAGCCACGTCGCCATGCCAAGGCCGGGCATCTCTCCGGCGGCGAGCAGCAGGCGACCGCCATCGGCCGCGCCCTGATGAGCAATCCGGATTTGCTCTTGCTCGACGAGGTCTCGCTCGGCCTATCGCCGCTGGTCGTCGACCGTGTCTATGCCTCGCTGCAAGGCCTGATCAGTTCCGGCACCACGATCATCCTGGTCGAGCAGGACCTCAACCGCGCGCTCTCGGTCTCGAACAAAGTCATCTGCATGCTCGAGGGCCGGGTCGCGCTTGCTGGCGACAGCAGGAGCGTGTCGCGCGAGGAGGTCACCAAAGCCTATTTCGGCCTGCACCGGAAAAGTGCCGCAGGTGTACCGGCATGAGCAACCAGATCGTCCAAGGCATCTTGCTCGGCGGCTACTACGCGCTGATCGCTTGTGGCCTCTCCTTCATGTTTTCGGTGATGCGCATCATCAACCTGGCGCATGGCAGCCTCGCGGTGCTGTCGGCATTTGCGCTCTGGCTGCTTGCGTCGCGCTTTCACATCCCGCCCTTCGTCGGCCTCGTCATTGTGCTGCCATCGATGGCCGTGATCGGCTGGACGCTGCAGCACTTCCTGCTGGAGCGCAGCGCGCGCGGCGGCGCGCTGTTGCCGATCCTCACCACCTTCGGCCTCGCCATCGTCATCGACAATGTCCTGTTCGAGCAGTTCGGCGCCGACACACGCTCGCTGGCGCCGTTCATCGGCAGCTTGTCCTACGATTCCTGGGAATGGCCGGGCAGCATCTATGTCGGCAAGCTCGCGGTGATCATCTTCATCACCGCCGTGGTGCTGCTTGGCGGATTGCAACTTTTCCTGACGCGCACAGGCATCGGCAGATCGATCCGCGCGACCTCGGAAGACCCTGACACCGCCGGCCTGGTCGGCGTCGACGCGCGCCGCGCCATGGCAATCGCCGCGGCTATCGCCATGGTCACGGTCGGCCTCGCCGGCGCCTTCCTCGGCATGCGCGCCACTTTCGATCCCTATGCCGGCGCGACGCAGCTGCTGTTTGCCTTCGAGGCAGCCGTCATCGGCGGCGCCGGCTCACTCTGGGGCACGCTGATCGGCGGCATCGTGCTGGCGCTGGCCCAGACGCTCGGCGCCCAGGTGCATCCGCAAGGCTTCCTCATCGGTGGCCATGTCGCCTTCCTGATCGTGCTGTTCATCCGGCTCTACACCTCCGGCCTTGGCCTGCGGGGCCTGCTCCGCCTCTCCACGGGGAGAGCACCGTGATCACCACCTCCGTCATCGAACGCGGCACGGCCGCCTCGCGCATCGCCGGCGTTGGCGTGGCAGTGATCATCGTGCTGCTGGCACTCGCGCCGCAGGTCCTCTCGGCCGGCGCCGTCGACCGGATGACTGCGCTGTTCATCTATGTGATCCTCGCCGCAATGTGGAACGCGCTTGCCGGTTTCGGCGGGCTGGTCTCGGTCGGCCAGCAGGTGTTCTTCGGCCTCGGCGCTTACTTCGCCATCCGCCTCGCCAATGCCGGGCTCAATCCTTTCGTCTCGCTCTTTGTCTCGGCGGTCATCGTCGGCGCGGTGTCGTGGCCGATCTCGCTGTTCATGCTGCGCCTGAAGAATGGCGAGTTCGCCATCGGCATGTGGGTGATCGCCGCGCTCACTCATCTCCTCGTCAATCTCGACCGGCTGATCCAGGGCGAGACCGGCACGTCGCTGATCTCGCTCAACGTCTACGACGCATCGACCAGGCGCGTGACCATCTACTGGCTGGCGCTGGCCTCGATGACGGCGCTGCTGTCGATCCTCTTCGGCCTGCTGCGCGGCAGCACAGGCGCCGCCATCCGCGCCATCCGCGACAATGAGGATGCGGCCGCTTCCGTCGGCGTGCGCGTCACCGGCACCAAGCGGCTGCTCTTCGTGCTTGCCGCCTTCGGCATCGGCGTCGCTGGGGCGCTATGGCTGGCCGCCGCCATCACCTTCCAGCCGAAAACCTATTTCAACGTGCAGTGGACCGCCTACATGATATTTATGGTGCTGGTCGGCGGCATCGGCACCTTCGAGGGCGCCATCCTCGGCGCGCTGCTCTTCTTCCTGATCGAGACCTGGTTCGGCGGCGCCGGTGTCTGGTACCTGATCGGTCTCGGCGCGACCGCACTGGTCTTTTCGCTGCTTTTGCCGCGCGGTCTGTGGGGCACGCTGGAAGAACGTTTGGGCTGGCGGCTGCTTCCCGTTGGCTACCGCGTCAGGCTTCCCGCCGCCGCGGCAGATGCAGCCAACGAAGCCCCCTTACCAGCACAGACAAGACCACATCGGGAGAAGGCATGAGCATCCTGTTCGGCAAGACGATCGTCATCACCGGCGTCGCCTCGGGGATCGGCGCGCGCACGGCGGAGCTCGCCGGCCAGCTCGGCGCCGACGTGATCGGCGTCGACATGCGGGAGCCGGCTGGACATCACGGCGTCTTCGTCAAGGCCGACATCTCGTCCAAGGCTGGCGTCGAGGATCTCGTCGCGCAGCTCCCGCCACGCCTGGACGCGCTCTGCAACGTCGCCGGTCTCTCCGGCAGCACCGGGGCTGCGGCGACGCTCGCGGTCAATTTTTACGGGCTGCGCGCGCTTTCCGAAGCGCTGGCGCCAAAACTTCGCGAGGGCGGCGCCATCGTCAACGTCGCCTCGATCGCCGGCTTTGGCTGGCGCGCCAATCTCAACCGCGCCGCCTCAATGGTCGGCATCGAGGGTTTTCCGGATGTCGCCAAGGTGATCGCCGACCACGCCGTGAAGAACGAGGAAGGCTATCCGGTCTCGAAGGAACTGCTGCTCCTGTGGACGTTCCGCGCCGCGCATCAGGACTTGTTCAAAAGCCGTGGCATCCGCGTCAATGCGGTGAGCCCAGGGCCGGTCGAGACACCGATCCTCAAGCAATTCCGAACCGTGCTGGGCGACGCCCGCGTCGACAGCGACATTGCCAGGGTCGGACGCGCCGGCACCTCCGGCGACATCGCGCCGGTCGTGCTGTTCCTGTGCTCGGACGGCGCCCGCTGGATCAACGGCGCCAACGTTCCGGTCGACGGCGGGCTCGAAGCCTCCATCAACGCCGAGGTGCTCGGCTTCTAATTTCCAACCTGCTACGCTCGCCAGAGCGAGGGAGAGAACAATGGACATCGGACTTCTGATCGACGGCGACGAGCGGGCGGCAACAGGCAAGGCTTCCTACGACCGCCTGGATCCCTTCACCGGCAAGCTGGCGACGCGCGCCGCGGCCGCCAGTATCGCCGACGCCAACACGGCCGTCGAGGCCGCCGCGGCCGCCTTTCCCGCCTGGTCGCAGACCGGCCCTGGCGAGCGCCGCGCGCTGCTCTCCAAGGCCGCCGATGTCATGGCCTCCAAGGTCGACGAGTTCACCAGGCTGATGATGGAAGAGACCGGTGCCACCGGACCCTGGGCCGGCTTCAACGTCATGCTCGCCGCCAACATGCTGCGCGAGGCGGCCGCCATGACGACGCAGATCTCCGGCGAGATCATTCCGTCCGACAAGCCCGGCACGCTCGCCATGGCGATCCGCCAGCCGGCTGGCGTGTGCCTCGGCATCGCGCCCTGGAACGCGCCGGTCATCCTCGGCACGCGCGCCATCGCCATGCCGATCGCCTGCGGCAACACGGTGGTGCTGAAGGCATCCGAAATGTGCCCCGGCACCCATCGTCTGATCGGCCAGGTGCTGGTCGAGGCCGGCCTGCCCAAGGGCGTCATCAATGTCGTCACCAACGACCCCAAGAATGCGGCCGGCATCGTCGAAACGCTGGTCGCGCATCCGGCGGTCAAGCGCGTCAACTTCACCGGCTCGACCAAGGTCGGCCGCATCATTGCCGAGCTGGCCGGACGTCACCTCAAGCCCGCCCTGCTTGAGCTCGGCGGCAAGGCGCCGCTGCTCGTGCTCGATGACGCCGACATCGATGCGGCGGTCAACGCCGCGGTCTTCGGCGCCTTCATGCATCAGGGCCAGATCTGCATGTCGACCGAACGGCTGATCGTCGATGAAACGATAGCTGACGAATTCGTCGCCAAGCTCGCCGCCCGCGCCGCGCAACTGCCGGCCGGCGACCCGCGTGGCCATGTCGTGCTCGGATCGCTGATCAGCAGCCAGGCCGCCGACAAGATGGAAGAGCTGGTCGCCGACGCGACCGCCAAGGGCGCGAAGCTCGCGGCCGGCGGCAAGCGCACCGGCACGGTTGTCGAGGCAACGCTGCTCGACCACGTCACACCGGCGATGCGCGTCTATTCGGAAGAATCCTTTGGGCCGGTCAAACCCGTGATCCGCGTCAAGGGCGAAGAGGAAGCGGTGCGCGTTGCCAACGACACCGAATACGGCCTGTCGTCGGCCGTCTTCAGCCGCGACATCCGCCGTGCCATGGCCGTTGCCGCGCGCATCCAGGCCGGCATCTGCCACATCAACGGCCCGACCGTCGGCGACGAAGCGCAGATGCCCTTCGGCGGCGTCAAGGGTTCAGGCTATGGCCGTTTCGGCGGCAAGGCCTCGATCGCCGAGTTCACCGACCTGCGCTGGCTGACGATCGAGGATCCGGGCCAGCACTACCCGTTCTGAGCGAAACGCCGCCCGAACAAACCGGTCTCGCGTTGGAAAGCGTTTGCCGTTCTGGCATTACCATTCGCCTGAAAGCAGCTCAGACGGATAGGCAATGACTTCAAAGCGAAACGTCCTTTTCATCATGTGCGACCAGCTGCGGTTCGACTATCTGGGCTGCGCCGGACACAAGAGCCTCAAGACACCTAACATCGACCGGCTCGCCAGCCGCGGCGTGCGCTTCACCAATGCCTATGTGCAGTCGACGGTCTGCGGTCCCTCGCGCATGAGCGCCTATACCGGCCGTTATGTCCGCTCGCATGGCTCGACGCATAATGGCGTGCCGCTCAGGGTCGGCGAGCCGACGCTTGGCGATCATCTGCGCGAGGTCGGCGTGCGCTCGGCGCTGATCGGCAAGACGCACATGACGGCCGACGAGGAAGGCATGGAGCGCCTCGGCATCGACAGGGATTCCATCATCGGCGTGCGTGTCGCCGAATGCGGCTTCGAACCGTTCGAGCGCGACGACGGCCTGCATCCTTCAACCAGCTATGATCCCGATCCCGCTTACGACACCTATCTGCGCCTGCATGGCTTCGACGCCGAAAATCCCTGGGAGCATTGGGCGAATTCCGGTGAAGGCGAAAACGGCGAGAACTTCAACGGCTGGCTGCTCGTCCATGCCGACAAGGCGGCGCGCATTCCCGACGAACATTCCGAAACGCCCTATATGACGCGCCGCGCGATGCGCTTCATCGACGAGGCCGAGGCCAGGGGCGAAGCCTGGTGCGCGCATCTTTCCTACATCAAGCCGCACTGGCCCTATATCGTGCCGGCGCCCTATCACGACATGTATGGCAAGACGGACATCCAGCCGCCGATCCGCAGCGAGGCTGAGCGCGTCTCGCCAAACCCGATTTTCGAAGCCTTTCAGCAGGAGCGCTATTCGAGGAACTTCTCGCGCGACGAAGTCCGCGAAACCGTCATCCCCTGCTATATGGGCCTGATCAAGCAGATCGACGATCAGCTCGGCCATCTGTTCGACTTCATGGAAAAACGCGGCCTGTTCGAAAACACGTTGATCGTGTTCACCGCAGACCATGGCGACTATCTCGGCGACCATTGGCTGGGCGAGAAATACCTGTTCCACGATGTTTCGGCGAAGGTGCCGATGATCGTCTACGATCCGCGTCGCGAAGCCGACGCCACGCGCGGCACCACATCCGACGCGCTGGTCGAGATGATCGACCTCGCGCCGACTTTCCTCGACTATTTCGGCGGCAAGGCCAAGCCGCATATCCTCGAAGGCCGCTCGCTGCTGCCGCTCATTTCCGGCGAGCGGAAGAACCTGCGCAATTATGCAATCAGCGAATACGACTATAGCGGCGATGCCGCGCGGCTGAAGCTCGCCATGCCGGTGTCGGACTGCAAGCTCTACATGATCACCGACGGTCGCTTCAAACTCATGCATGGCGAAGGCGTCGAGCCGATGCTCTTCGATCTACGCAACGATCCCGACGAGTTGCACGACCTCGGCCGGGAGCCTTCGGCCGCGGCCGAAATCGAACGGCTGCGCAAGGCGCTGATGCGCTGGCTGGCCCTGCCCAACAACCGCATTACGGTTCCCAACGAATGGCTGACCGACATCGACGACAAGGTCGGACATTTCGATCCGATCGTCGGTTCCGGCGTGCTCATCGGCTATTGGGACGAGGCCGAGCTTGCCGAGCAGCAGGAGGCGCGCCGGCAATGGCTGGCGCGCCGGGACGGCAAGTAACCGCTATCCGAGCGTCAGCCCTGCCTTCTTCGCTTCCTCGCGCAGAAACGGCAGGCCGACTTCGATGACATCGCGCGGATCTTCCGCCACCGGCCGCCAGACGGCGAGCCCGCCGGCGATGTCGACGTCGACATGGTTCATGCTTTCGAGCGTGATCGGGCCCTCATAGCCGATGTCGGCGATCGCCTTCATGCAGGCCGCCCAGTTGAGCATGCCGCGCCCCGGGACGCCGCGATTGGCTTCCGATACATGCACATAGCCGAGGAAGGGCGCCGCCGCCTCGAAACCCGAAGCAAAGCTCTCTTCCTCGATATGCATGTGGTAGGTGTCGAGATGGATGAAGATGTTGTCGGCGCCGATGCGCTCGATGATCCTTGTCGCGTCGATGCCGCGATTGATCAGATGCGTCTCGTAGCGATTGCAGGGCTCGATGCCGAGCTTCAGCCCGCGCGCCTTCGCCGCCTTCGCCGCGCGCTCGAGGAAGCGGCACATGCCGTCGATCTCCTTGCGCGTCGGCGCCCGTCCGGTGGTCTTGCCGATGGTGCCATAGGTGACGCCGCCGAGCGCTTCGGCGCCAACCTCGTTGCAGACCTTGAAGGCCGGATCGAGGAAGTCGAGCGCTTCCTCCGGCCGCTCCACCACGTCGAGCGCGCGCGGCAGGCCGAGCGACGGGATGAGTTCAACGCCGTAGTGGTTGGCAAAGCCGCGCGTGCGCTTGGTGTCAATCTCCTCGGGGCGCAGCAGCGGGATCTCCATCAGCCCGATGCCGATCTCCTTCAGCCGGTCCATCTGCGGCTCGATGCGCGCCAGGTCCCATACAGGAGCGATGGCGAAAGTATGCAATCCAAACGTGTTCATATCAGCCTCGTTGTTCATGCGCCGCCGCGGCAGCGATATCGCCGCCGCCGACGATGCGGCTGACGACCTCGTTCATGTTGGTGTTGGCGGTGACGAGATCGGCGTCCGCCCTGCCGTGGCGCAGCACCACGATGCGGTCGGTGACCGACAGCACGTCGTTCAGGCGGTGCGAGATCAGGATGACGGCGATGCCTTCCGACTTCAGCCGCCGGATGAGGTCGAGAACGCTCTGCACCTCGCGCACGGCGAGGGCCGCCGTCGGCTCGTCCATGATGACGAGTTTCGGGTTGAAGGTCAGCGCCCGCGCGATCGCCACCGTCTGCTGCTGGCCGCCGGAAAACGAGCCGACGGAGCGATTGATCGACGGCAGGTGCGCGCCGAGCCGCTCGATCATCTTCGTCGCCTGGCGGTCCATCTCACCCTTGTCGACGAAGCCCGGGACAACGCCGAACAATTTCTTCACCGGCTCGCGTCCGAGGAAGATGTTGGAGGCCACGTCCTGCTGCTTGGCCAAAGACAGGTCCTGGTAGATCATCTCGATGCCAAGCTGGCGGCGCTGTCCAGGGTCGAGCGCAAGGATATCCTTGCCGTCGAATTCGATCAAACCGGTATCGGCGCGATAGATGCCGGTGATGGTCTTCATCAGCGTCGACTTGCCGGCGCCGTTGTCGCCGACCAGGCCGACCACCTCGCCGGCAGCGACCGACAGGTCGACGCCGTGCAACACGTCGACCGCGCCGAAGCTCTTGCGGATGCCGCGAAGCGAAAGCAGGGTCATACGCGTGACTCCTTCCGCACCTGGTACTGATCGATGAAGACCGCCAGGATCAGCACCGCGCCGATCGCCATCTGCTGGTAGTAGGACTGAACCGCAAGCAGCGTCAGCCCGTTCTGCAGCACGCCCATGATCAACGCGCCGATCATGGTGCCTAGGATCGAGGCGCGGCCGCCGAACAGATTGGTGCCGCCTATGATCGCCGCCGTGATGGCGGTGAGTTCGTAGTTGATGCCGGCCGTCGGATCGCCGGCATTGACGCGGGCGGTGAACAGCAGGCCGGCAAGACCGGCGAGCGCGCCGGACAGTGTGTAGATGATGCGTCGGTGATGCTCGACGCGAATGCCGGCCGCGCGGGCAGCACCCTCGCTATCACCCAGCGCCAGCGTGTGGCGGCCAAAGCGCGTATAGGCAAGCACCGCATGGGCGACGATTGCCGTGAGCACCAGGATGATGACCGGCATCGGGACGCCTAACGGCCGGCCTTGTCCGATATAGACGATCTCGGGCGGCAGGCCGTAGATCGCCCTGCCCTGCGAGATGACGAGCGCGAGACCACGCGCCAGCCCAAGCATGCCGAGCGTGACGATGAAGGCCGGCACGAACGCGCGCGTCACCAACTGCCCGTTGATGTAGCCGGCAATGCCGCCTGCGATGATGCAGGCGACTACCGCCAGCGGCGACCACCAGCCGAGATTGACGGCGACGAAGGCGCCGGCGACGCCTGATAAGCCCATGACCGAGCCGAGCGACAGATCGAGCCCGCCCGAGCCGATGACGAAGGTGGCGGCAATCGCCAGCACGCCGATTGTCGATGTGGCCAAAAGAATGTTGAGGAAATTGCTGAGCGAAAGGAAATAGGGCGACAGGAGCGCCATCGCCGCGCTCAGCGCCACCAGCACCAGCAGAGACTCCAGCCTTATGTGGAGCCTTTCAACGGATGCGCGCTGCACCCGAGCCCAGAAGCCGGGCTGCGTCGTTTCGGAAGCCATATTGCCTCACTGTTCGAAAGAAAATCGGCTGGCGCAGGGTAAACCCGCGCCAGCCCGTCCGGGAGGACTATTTCACATATTGCAGCATCGGCTCCTTGCCGGCGTCGATCACATCCTTGGTCAGCACCAAGGTCGGCACGGCGATGCTGTCTTCGACCTTGTCGCCGGCGAGCGCCTTCTTGACGTTCTCGACCGCCTGCTTGCCGACGAGATAAGGCAGCTGCGCCACCGAAGCGTTGAGGCGGCCTTCCTTGATCGACTTCACGGCATCGGAATTGCCGTCGACGCCGATGATCGTCACCTGTGGGCCCTTGCCGGCCGCATAGACCGACTCCACCGCGCCCAGCGCCATGCCGTCATTGGCGCAGAAGATGGCGACGAGGTCGGGATGCGCGGTCAGCGTGTCGGTGGCGATCGACGCGGCCTTGCCGCGGTCCCAGTCGCCAGGTAGCGAAGCGACGATCTCCAAGCCCGGCGCCAGTTCCTTCAGCTTGTCGGCAAAGCCCTTGGCGCGCTTCTCGCCGGTGATGTTGCCGGACAGGCCCTCGATCACCAGCACCGGACCCTTGGCGTCCTTGCCGAGCTTGGAGACGAGATATTCGGCGCCTTGCGCGCCGGCGGCGATGTTGTCGGAACCGATGTGGAAGGTCACCTTGACGCCTTCCTTGTCGAGCACCGCCTGGTCGAGATTGTTGTCGAGGTCGACGATCTTGACGCCGGCATCCTGCGCCGACTTCAGGCAAGGCAGAAGGTTGGTCGAGTTGATTGCCGCGGTGATCATCGCCGCCGGCTTGCGCTCGAGCATGGTGTTGCACAGATTGAGCTGCGGCTCGGCCGCCTGGTCACTCTCGGCCGCCTGCTGGAAATATTTCACGCCGGCTTCCTTGGCGCCGTCTTCGACGCCTTGCGCCATCGCGCCCCAGAATGGATTGGCGAGCGTCTTCATCAGCACGCCGTACTCGCCATCCTCAGCCTTGGCCGCACCTGCGGCCGAGAACGCAAGCGCTACACCCATGGCAAGCGTAAATCGATTTATTTTCAAGAAACGCGATGTCATCCTATTCCTCCGTTTGATCCTTTGGCCGGTGCCTGGGCCAGGGCCGGCGCTTTGCTTCCGTTCACGACAATGGGGGCTATGGGGGCTGTTGTCGGTCTCCTCCCCCGGAATGCGGGCTGCTGCCTGGCGAGCCAACGGATTCCCGCATCAAGACCTGGCAGGGCTCGAGCCGCGCCGTGGGTGGTCCCTCGGCGCCCTCGATCCTGCGAAACAAGAGATTGATCGCCTCGCTGGCGATCCGCCGCACGGGCTGCACCACGGCGGCGATGGCCGGCCATGTCACCTGCATCCATTCCGCGTCGTCGAAGCCGACGAGCGAGATGTCGTTCGGACAATGCCAGCCGCGCCGGCGGAACTCCGACAGCGCCACCAGCGTGCCTTTCAAGAGCAGCGAGTAGACGGCGGTCGGCCGCTCGCCACGGCCGAAATAGTCGCGCAGCGAGGCGCGCAGCGGCTCGACGCTGACTTCCGCGGTGATGACATCGATCCGCACCGACGGGTCGAGCGCCAAGGCCTGGGCGCGGAATCCCTCCAGGCGGGCGCGCACGGTTGCGGCCTGCTCGGCAAGGCCGATGACCAGGATATGCCTGTGCCCCTTGCCGACCAGCATTCGCGCCACTTCGGCGCTGGCCGCGGCGCTGTCGGCCGATACCGTGTCGAAAGCATCGTCGGACAGCACACGGTCGATCAGCACGCCGGTCATGCCGTTAGCCTTCATGAAATCGGCAGCCGGCCCATGCTCGTTGCGCACCGGCGCCAGCACCACGCCGGCAACGCGCCAGTCATGCATGCGGGCGAGGATCTCTTTCTCACGCGCTTCGGATTCGCGGCTGGAGGCGGCGACCAGCGTGTAGCCGCGCTCCTCGGCGAGCCCTTCCAGTTCGGTGACCATCTGGCCGAAGAACTCGCTTTCGAATTCCGGCATGATGGCGCCGATGATGCGGCGCTTGGCGCGGCGCATGTCCGACGCCAGCGGGTCGACGCGGTAGCCGAGCAGTTCGACGGCATCGAGGACGCGCTGCGCGTTTTCCGGCTTCACCGTGGTGACGCCGGCCAGCACCTTGGAGACGGTGGCCGCGGACACGCCGGCATGGCTTGCCACGTCGTGGATCGACGGACGCCGCTGCTGGGCTTCGTGTTGCGCCATGACCTCCTCCCGAGGGCAGGCAGCCGCGTGCTGCCTGCTGGCGTAGACGGTAAATCGATTTTTCGCAGTTGTAAATCGTTTCATCGTGAGTAAAACTGAGATGTGAGATTGACGCGATCCAATCGCGCCCGGGAGGAAAAATGGCCGACAAAACCTTGCCGCTGGTGATCAGCGCGCCAGAACCGCGCACCCTCGACCTGATCTTCACGCCGCCGCAGCTGGCGCGCCTGCACAAGAATTACCGCATCGTCGAGACGACTCCGGAAGGCGTTGCTGCCCTGCCGGCCGAGACGCTCGCCGAGGCACGCTACATCATCGGCCAGCCGCCGATTTCACCCGAGACGCTGGAAAAGCTGAAGGCGCTGCGCTGCATCTTCAACGTCGAGACCAACCTCATCAACAACATGCCTTACGAGACGCTGTTCGCGCGCGGCATCCATGTCGTCACCACCGGTCTGGTCTTCGCCGAGCCGGTCGCCGAACTCGGCCTTGCCATGGCGCTCAACCTCGCCCGCAACATCGTCGATGCCGACCTCGCTTTCAGGCAAGGCAATGAACTGTGGGGCGGCGACGGCAACCAGACTGCGCGGCTCTTGTCCGGCGCCGATGTCGGCATCATCGGCTTCGGCGATCTCGGCCGCGCGCTCAACCGCCTGCTGACCGGTTTTCGCACGCGCACGAAGGTTTATGATCCGTGGCTGCCGCCCTCGATCCTTCTCGACAACAATGTCGAGCCGGCGTCACTCGACGAGGTTTTGTCGCAAAGCGACTTTGTTTTCGTCGTCGCCTCGGTGACCAGCGAGAACCAGGGTTTCCTGGGCGCCGATGCCTTTGCCAAAATGCGCAAGGGCGCCGCCTTCATCCTGCTCAGCCGCGCCGGCGTCGTCGATTTCGCCGCGCTGATGGCGGCGGTAAAGAGCGGCCACATCGTCGCCGCCAGCGACGTCTTCCCGGAGGAACCGCTGGCCAAGGACCATGCCGTGCGCACCCTGCCCGGCTTCGTGCGCTCGGCCCATCGCGCCGGCGCGCTCGACATCGCCTTCAAGCGCATGGGCGACATGGTGCTGGAGGATATGGACCTGGTCGACCGTGGCTTGCCGCCGCTGCGTTCCAAGCGCGCCGAGCGCGAGACGGTATCGAGGATGCGGTCGAAGCCGGTCGACAGGAACTAACGGCGGATTCGATATGCCGATGCGCCGCTGCTCTCGTATCGGCGCTATCCCACTTGCCGTTTCGATTGGCCGGTTTTCGTGAGCCTGAACCTCAGCAAAATTTGATTTTGCCGCGATGGCACGATCAAGACGGTCTCACGCAAGCTTGAATGCCGCAGCGCAACATGACCGATCTGTAAGCTGACAGCGCGGGGCCGGCAGGACTAGTCTCCCGCCGATCGACAAAGGTCGATCTTAACCTCCAACCACCCTGAAAAGGCTCGATATTCCTGCCTGCCAGGTGGACCGCGTCATGAGCATTTCATCACCACACCAAACACAGCCGAAGCGCTCCCGGAGCATCGTTCTGTTGGCCATCCTTATCCTGCTTGGCGGCGGCTATTACCTGTGGCGCAGCCACGCCGACGGCGTGGCAAGGGCGGCCGCGGCTGTGACCTCGGCTCAGCCGGCGCCCAAGGTCCCGGTGACCGTCGCCACAGTACGGAAAAGCGATTTTCCGCTTTACCTCTATGGACTCGGAACGGTTACGCCGCTGAACACCGTCAGCATTTCTAGCCGCGTCGCCGGTGTCGTCGACAAGGTTCCGGTCGCCCAGGGCCAGATGGTCAAGCAGGGCGACCTGCTCGCCGAGATCGACCCTCGTCCCTATCAGGCGGTGCTCGACCAGGCGAAGGCCAAAGAGGCCGAGGACGAAGCGACGCTGAAGAATGCCGAGGTCGTTCTCAAGCGCCTCTCCACGCTCCTGCAAAAGACCTTCGAAACCCAGCAGGATGTCGATAACCAGCAGGCAGTGGTGACGACCACCGCCGCCACGATCGAGGGCGACAAGGCTGCCATCGAAGCGGCGCAGCTCAACCTCGACTTCACCAGGATCACCGCGCCGCTGACCGGCAAGACGAGCTTCCGCACCATCGATCCCGGCAACATCGTGCAGGTCGGTCAGAGCCCGGGGCTTTTCACGGTCGTGCAGCTTCAGCCGATCTACGTCTCTTTCACGCAGCCGCAGGACGAAGTCGCGACCATCAATAAGGTTTTTGCGGCCGGCCCGGTTGCGATCGACACACTTGGCCCGGACATGAAAACCGTGCTCGCAAGCGGCAAGCTGGAGGCGGTCCAGAACGCGGTCGACCAGGCTTCCGGCACGATCTCGCTCAGGGCGACCTTTGCCAATCAGGACAATGCGCTGTGGCCGGGCCTGTCCGTCAACACGCGCATCCGCATCGGCACGATGGCAGGCGCGCTCCTGGTGCCGGACGAGGCCGTCCAGCATGGTCCTGACGGGCTCTTCGCCTATGTCGTCGGCGACGACGGCAAGGTCCATCGCCAAACCGTAAAGACAGGCCCTTCGGATGGCGGCGACACGGTCGTCGCTGACGGCCTGAGTGAGGGCCTGCGCGTCGTGGTTGCCGGCCAGTACCGGGTGGTCGACGGCGCAAGCGTCGACATTTCGCCAACTCCCGGCGCCGGGCAGACACGGAGCAGCACTACTCAGCCCGGAGGTGCAAGCTGATGGCAGCGATCGGCGTTTCCACGCCTTTCATCCGTTATCCCGTCGCCACGTCGCTGTTGATGATCGGCGTGCTGTTTGTCGGCATCGTCGCTTATTTCAACCTGCCGGTCGCTGCGATGCCGAATGTCGACTTCCCGACGATCCAGGTGTCGACAAGCCTGCCGGGCGCCGACCCGATCACCATCGCCTCGTCGGTGACCCAGCCGCTAGAGACGCAGTTCGCGCAGATTCCCGGCGTCGCCGAGATGACGTCGAGCAGTTTGTCCGGCTCCAGCCAGATCACCTTGCAATTCGCTCTCAACGTCGACATCGCGGCGGCCGCCGGGCTGGTGCAATCGGCCATCAACGCGGCCGGCGGACAATTGCCGAAGACCCTGCCCAATCCGCCGACCTACAGAGAGGTCAACCCGACGGATTCGCCGATCATGCTGATTGGCGGCAGTTCGACCGACTTGCCGCTGACGACATTGAGCGACGACGTCTACACCAAGCTCGCACAGGTGATCAGCCATGTCGACGGCGTCGGCCAAGTGCTGGTCGGCGGCCAGCAGACACCTTCGATCCGCGTCCAGCTCGATCCGGCCAAGCTGGCAGCCAGAGGCCTGTCGCTGGAGGCCGTGCGCACGCCACTGTCGATCGGCACGGTGGACCTGCCCAAGGGCAACATCCAAGGTGAAGTGCGCTCCTTCACCATCTTTTCCAACGACCAGATGACCGCCGCCGACGACTGGAACAATGCCATCATCGCCTTCCGCGACGGCGCGCCGGTGCGGGTCAAGGATGTCGGCCGCGCCGTGCTCGGCGCGCAGGACTACACCCAGGCCGGTTGGGCCGACACGACGCGCGGCGTCGTGCTTGTGATCTTCAAGGAACCAGGCGCCAACATCATCAACACGGTCGACAAGATCAAGGCGGAGCTGCCGATGCTGACCGCCGCGATGCCGGCGTCGCTGAAGCTGCAGGTGCTTTCCGACCGCACCCAGACGATCCGCGCTTCAGTGGCCGATGTGCAGTTCACGCTGCTGGTCACCATCGGCCTGGTCGTGATGGTGATCTTCCTGTTCCTGCGCAATGTCTGGGCAACGGCCATCCCGGCCTTCACTGTGCCTTTGGCGCTGCTAGGCGCCTGCGGCCTGATGTGGGCCGCCGGCTACTCGATCGACAATCTGTCGCTGATGGCGCTGACCATCTCTATCGGCTTTGTCGTCGACGACGCCATCGTCATGCTGGAAAACATCGTCCGCTACATCGAGCATGGCGAGAAGCCGATGCAAGCCGCGACCCGCGGCGCCAGCGAGATCGGCTTCACCATTATGTCGATCTCGATTTCGCTGGTGGCCGTTCTCATCCCACTGCTCTTGATGAGCGGCATTATCGGCCGTCTGTTCAAGGAGTTCGCGGTCACACTCGCCATGACCATCCTGGTCTCGGCCTGCGTTTCGCTGACGCTGACACCGATGCTCGCCTCGCGTTTCATCAAGCCGGCGGCAGAGGAGCATCACGGCCGGCTCTACCGCTGGAGCGAAAGCGTCTTCGACGGCATGCTGCGCGCTTATGAGCGCGGCCTCGACCGGGCGCTGAAGCATCGTTTTATCATGCTGCTGGTGTTCCTGACCTGCGTGGGGTTGACCGGCTATTTCTTCACGCTCGTTCCGAGCGGCTTCTTCCCGCAACAGGACACCGGCCTGATTTTCGGCCAGGTGATCGCCGGGCAGGATGTCTCCACCGGGCAGATGCAGTCCTATATGGCGCAGTTTGCCGGGATCGTGTCCAAGGATCCAGCGGTGGCGCATTTCGCGGCATCGACGGGCGGCAGCGGCAACACCCAGAACACCGGCCGCATGTTCATCCAGCTGAAGCCGCGCGACCAGCGCGACGTCTCGGCCGATCAGATCATCCGGCGGCTGCAGCCGAAGCTTTCCGTCGTCCAGGGCGCGCGCCTGTTCATGCAGGCCTCGCAGGACGTTCGCGTCGGCGCCAGGCTGTCGGCGTCTCAATATCAGTATGTGCTGGAAAGCAGCGACCTCGACGCGCTCGATGGCTTGGCGCCCAAGCTGTTGACGGCACTGCAGCACCTGCCTGAATTGCGGGATGTCTCGACCGATCAGATGAGCTCGGGCACCACACTCACGTTGCAGGTCGACCGCGACCAGGCTGCCCGCTACGGCCTGACGGCGAACGATGTCGACAACACGCTCAACGACGCCTTCGGGCAGCGCCAAATCGCGCAGTATTTCACGCAGCTTTCGACCTATGACGTGATCCTGGAGGTGCTGCCGTCGCTGCGCGACAACCTCAAGGCGCTCGACCAGATCTATCTGACGACGTCGAGCGGCTCGCAAGTGCCGCTCTCGGCCATCGCCAAATGGACGACGAAGCCCGTGCAGCCGCTAGTCATCAACCACGAAGGCCAGTTCCCGTCGGTGACGATCAGCTTCAACCTGGCGCCCAACGTGGCGCTCGGCCAGGCCACCGCGGCGATCGACAGGACCGCCGCCGAGATGCGGCTGCCGGCGACCATCCAGACCAACTACACGGGCACGGCGCAGGCCTTCCAGCAGTCGCTGTCTTCCGTGCCGGTGCTCATCCTCGGCGCGCTGGTTGTGGTCTATCTCATCCTCGGCATTCTCTATGAAAGCTACATCCACCCGCTGACCATTTTGTCCACCTTGCCCTCCGCCGGGCTCGGCGCGCTTGGCACGCTGCTTGTCTTCCATATGGAGTTCAACCTGATCAGCTTGATCGGCGTCATCCTGCTGATCGGCATCGTCAAGAAGAACGGCATCATGATGGTCGACTTCGCCATCGCGGCCGAAAGGGACCAGCATCTCAGCTCGCTGGAATCGATCCGCCAGGCCTGCCTTTTGCGGTTCCGGCCGATCATGATGACCACCATGGTCTCGATGCTGGGCGCGCTCCCCTTGATGCTGGGCAACGGCACCGGCTCGGAAATCCGCCAGCCGCTCGGCTACACGATGTTCGGCGGACTTCTTGTCAGCCAGGCGCTGACGCTTTTCACCACGCCGGTGATCTATCTCTATCTCGACGACCTCTCGCAGTGGCTCACCTCGTTCCGCAAGCGCGACGAAGATGAGGATGAGCCCGAGCATACGGCTGACGTGGTCAGCCTGCCCCACGGCAAACTGGCGGCCGAATAGGCCGCCGGGCCCCACTGCCCGTATCTAACCACGGCCCTGGAATAGCGTCTGCTTGGCAGCGCTCGCCAAGCAGCGCGCAGTCAGCCTGCCATGCTCGATCATGGTTCCAAGAAACCGTGACGTAATCATTGACAAGCCGATACTCAATAAGTTCGGTGACAGAACGAATTAATTGAGGCTCGACGTGAGCGATCTGCCACGTATTTCCCGCCAGTTCTCGCAACGCTCCGTCATGGAAGCGATCGTTCAGGGCGGGCCGATCTCGCGGGCCTCGATCTCCAAGCTCACAGGTCTGTCCAAGCAGACCATTTCCGAAATCGTACGCGACCTCGAGCAGGAAGGCTGGGTGCAGGAGACCGGCCGCACCAGCGGCCATGTCGGGCGCACCGCCGTCACCTATGAGCTCGTCCACGACGCTGCCTACATCATCGCCGTCGACCTCGGCGGCACCAAGGTGCGCGTCGCGCTGACCGACCTCGCCTGCCAGATTTTCGCCGAAACGACGACGCCGACCGATCCGCGCGGTGGCCAGTTCGTCATCGACCAGATCGCGGCCCTGGCCTTTCAGGCCGCCGCCAGGCAGCGCATCGCGCGCAAGAAGATCCGTCTTGCCGTCATCGGCTCGCCGGGCGCTCCCGATGCCGCGACCGGCCGCGTCATGCTGGCGCCAAACATCCCCGGCTTCGACACCATGGATGTGCTCGATGCCTTCGAGACGGCACTTGGCGTCGCCGTCATGATCGAGAACGACGTCAACCTGGCCGTGCTCGGCGAGAACTGGCTGGGCAAGGGCCAAGGCGCCCACAATCTGGCTTTCATCGCGCTCGGCACCGGCGTCGGCAGCGGGTTGATGCTGGGCGGCCATCTCGTGCGCGGCGCCACGCATGCCGCCGGCGAAATCGGCTTCATGCCGATCGGCGCCGATCCTTTCGCCGAGGAATCGCTGCGCACCGGCGCCTTCGAACGGGTGGTGGCGGCGCATGCGATGATCGAGCGCTACAAGGCGCTCACCGGCAAGCAGGCCACTGTGCCGGCAATCTTCGAGAATGCGGCTGCAGGCGACAAGGACGCGCTCGCCGTTCTCGACAATACGGCGCGCCACCTGGCGCAAGGCATCGCCACCATTGCAGCGCTCGCCAATCCGGAAAAAGTCATCCTCGGCGGATCGATCGGACTCAGACCCGAAATCCTGTCGCGGGTGCAGGCGCTGATGCCGCTCTGCTTCCCCTACCCTGTCACCGTCGAGGCAAGCGGACTTGGCGGGCGGGCGTCCCTTATCGGCGCGGCCGCGATCGGCCTTGGCCAGTTGCACAACACGCTGTTCGGCGTCGACGCGCCGGACGGTCGCATTTCGCTGCCGCCTGCCCAGGCGGCCGCCCTGAAGGAGGTCGCGCTGTGACCAGCGATATCATCGCCCGCCTGCGGGCCGCTCTCGACGCCGACCAGGCGCTTGCACTGTTTCGTGGCGCCATCGGCCGCGAGAGCATCACTGGCAACGAAGCCAACTTCGTCGACTTCCTCGAAGCCAGGATGCGTGGGCTGGACCTCGATGGGCTGACCAGGACGGAGTTCCTGCCCGGCCGACCCAACATCTGGGGCGAGCGCAAGGGTGCGGGTGGCGGCAAGCGCCTGCTGTTCATCGGCCACACCGACACCGTCCATGTCGACGGCTGGCGCGAGCATTGGGCCGGCACCAAGCGCGAAGATCCGTTCGCCGCACCCATTATCGACGGCGCCGTATGGGGCCGCATCTCCGTGCTGAGACGCGGCAAGCAGATCGGCGTGCGCGAGACGAAGAAGACCGACAAGAACGAGATCATCGCCATGATCACGGGGTTGCAACAGCAGTAGCAGCAGAAGAACGGTGATCAGCGCCTAGGCGACAAGATCGCTGCGGCTTGCCCGCAGAGACTCATCGCTGAAACTGGCTGCCAGCCAGGCGATGGCACCCGCGACGTCTTTAATGACGAAACGAGCCACAGTCTCACCTTGCGGCTTGATCCTGATCGAGATGCCACCGAGAGCATTGACGGTCTCAAAGCCGCTTTCGTCGGATGTATCGTCGCCAAGGAACACCGGGCGTCTGCCCTTGAACGGATCGAGCTGCATGAAGCGCCGGATCGCGGCGCCCTTGGCGGCCTCAAGCGGCATCAGCTCGACGCCGGCATTGCCGGCAATAACGCGGTAGCCTTTCGGCAGCCGGGCAAGTGCAGCCTCGACCAATTCCGTCGCCCGCGCCAGAAGCTGCGGCGCCGCCCTGGTGTGGATCGCAAGCACCGGCCCCTTGCGCTCGACATAGACGGCCTTGCTCGCCAGCTCCAACTCGATCTCGTCCGCAAGCGCGGCCATGTCAGCCGGTTCGTCGGCAGCTTCGATCCGGCCATTCGGCAAGAGCCGATGCTCCAGCCCGTAAAGACCGGCGATGCGCAGCTTCAACGGATCGAACAGATGATCGACGGCCGCGATCGAGCGCCCGGTGATGAAGGCGAGCGCGCCGTCCAGCCTTTGCTCGATCGTCGCCAGAAGGGTGCGAAGCTCCGCGCTGACGGATACGGCGTCGGGATGCGCGGCATGCTCCAGCAAGGTGCCGTCAATGTCGAGGAACAGCGCCCAGCGGCCTTCCGGAAGGGGCGGTGTTAAATCAGCTTGACAGTTCATCGGTATCCGACCGCCTGTCTGCGTTCCACAATTGAGACGACATTTTCGCCGTTGATGCTGGTTGGCCGGTCGGACGATGCCGTGACCCGGTCGAGCTCGCTGCGTTTGCGCAGTCGCGACGCGTCGAGCAGCATGCTGCCGGCCCAGCGATAGACATTGTTGTCGCGCACGATCTCGCGCATACGTCGCATGCGTTCGCGCTGTTCGTCGGGATCCATGGCCAGTGCCTGCTGCATGGCATCGGCCATCATCGCCGCGTCATAGGGATTGACGATCAGTGCCTCCAGCAATTCGCGCGACGCGCCGGCGAAGGTGCTGAGGACAAGCACGCCCTGCTCGTCGTCGCGCGAGGCGACGAACTCCTTGGCGACGAGATTCATGCCGTCATGCAGGCTTGTGACGAGGCAGATGTCGGCGGCGCGATAGAGCTCGTAAACGTCCTTTTGCGCATGATGCTCGGCCACCAGCACAACCGGACGATAGGTCTCGTTGCCATAGCGCTCGTTAAGTTCCGCCGCGTAGCGCTCGCACTCATCATGCAGCTGCTTGTAGGCCGGCAGCGTGCCGCGGCTGGGCGCCGCGATCTGCAGGAAGATCACCTTGCCGACCATTTCGGGATGGCGTCTGAACAGCTCATCCAGCGCGTGAAAGCGGTCGAGGATGCCCTTGGTGTAATCGAGGCGCTCGACGCCGATGCACAGCTTGGCGTCGGCCGCGATGCCGAAGCGTTCGCGGGTGTGCTTGCGGCACTCCTCCACACTGGGCAATGTCTTCAAGAGCTCGACCGGCCACTCGATCGAGATCGGATAGGCATGCACCAGCGTCATCTGGCCACCATAGGAGATGGCGGCATCGGCCCGCTCGATGCGGCTTTCCATGAAGCGGTCGACGCTCTCGGTGAAATTGTTGGCGTGAAATTGCGTGTGGAAGCCGATGATCGAGCTGCCGAGCAGCCCGTCGAGAATGCGCTCGCGCCACGGGCAGATACTGAACACTTCCGAATTCGGCCACGGTATGTGCCAGAAGGTGATGACGATCGCTTCCGGCAGGCGTTCGCGGATCATGCGCGGCAACAGCGCGAAATGATAATCCTGGACCAGCACGATCGGTCGCTCGTTGCGCGCTTCCGCAACAACCGTGTCGGCGAATTTGCGGTTGACCGCCTCATAGGCCTCCCAATCCGACTCGCGGAAGATCGGCCGGGTGAAGGCAATATGGCAAAGCGGCCACAGGCCTTCATTGGCAAAGCCCAGATAATAGCCTTGATATTCCTCGTCGCTCAGCCAGACCCGGCGCAGCGTGTAGGACGGATGGCCCGGCGGCACCTGCACCCGGTCGTTGCTGTCGACCACGGTGCGGTCCGCACTGCCGCCGCCATAGGCGATCCAGGTGCCGGCGCAAGCGCGCGTGATCGGCTCCAGCGCCGAGACCAGTCCGCTTGCCGGGACGACCAGCTCGACCTCGCCGTCCTTCTTCTCGTTGTGGATATACGGCTCGCGGTTGGAGACGACGATAACCTGCGCGTCGGGCAGATCCTCTGCGAGGATCTTGCGCAGCGTCTCCGGCGACCAGGTGACCAAAGCGGCGTCGACCGACTGCCCGTTTTTCTCGAATTCACGCAGCACCTTGCGCGCGGCCTCCGAGGCGATGTCGTCACCGGCGGGAGGCGCTGCCCGCGACTGATGGCGGCGCTGGCGGGAGACGGACATCAGGGCCGCGAAAGCGGAAAGCCCGAGGCTTACGAGAATAAGGAACCATAGAAGGTATACGCCATACTGTGTCATCGAGATGCCAGTGTGCTCCGGCTGTCCGCGCTTTTGTTATTGGTCTTGCCGGCTGCGGACCGGTGGACCGGTTCGAGTGTGCAACGCACAAATCGGTTGTCGGTTCCGACATTTTCGATTGTTGACGCCGGCTTGGCGCCGGTTGTTCAAGTCCGCACGATCAGCGGCACCTGACCTTCGTGGCGATCGGACAGGAAAGCCACGACCCTGTCGCCGACCCGCTGAAACGTCAGATCGACGGAGCGTTCGCCGACGCTCAAATGCCGGAGTGTCAGGGTGTCTATACCGATGGGTAACCGCGGGTTCGTCACCTGAAGTTCGCCTTTCCAGCCGTCGATTTCCAAGCCGAGGCAGGCCTGCATCAGCATGAAGGCCGAGCCCGCCGACCAGGCTTGCGGCAGGCAGGCGACGGGATAGGCGATCGGCGCTTCGCCGGGAGCGCGGGTGAAACCGCAAAACAGTTCCGGCAGCCGCATGTTGAAATGTACCGCGGATTCGAACGTGCCGCTCATCAGCCGCACCACGCTGTCGCGCTCGCCGTAGCGCGCCAGACCGACGCCGCAAAGCGCGGTGTCGTGCGGCCAGATCGAGCCGTTGTGATAAGACATCGGATTGAAAAAGATCGCGTCATCGGCGAGCGTCCTCAAGCCCCAGCCCGAGTGGAAGGAAGCGGAGAGCAACTGGTCGGCGACCAGCTTCGCGCGTTCAGCCTGCGGCAGTTCGACAAAGAGCAGGTGGCCTGCATTCGAAGTCCGGACCTTGCACGGTTCGCCATTGCCATCGATGGCGAGCGCATAGAAGCCCATGTCATCCAGCCAGAAATCGCGCTCGACGGCGACGCGCATTTCCTCGGCGCGGTTCTCCCAATGCTCGGCATCCGCGAACTCGCCGCGACGCCGAGCAAGCGCTGCCAGGCCGCGATAGGCGGCGAAGACATAGCCCTGCACCTCGACCAGTGCGATTGGTCCTTTGGGGATGCGACCGTCGGCATGGAAGACCGAGTCGAAACTATCCTTCCAGCCCTGGTTGGCGAGGCCGGACTCGGCGGCGCGCTGGTAGGTGACGAAGCCGGTGGCTTTGCTCGCCTGCTCCATCCATTCGGCGGCAGCCTTGAGCGACGGCCATAGCCTGTCGATGAAGGCCATGTCGCCGGTGCGATCGGCATAGGCCGAGGCGAGATGAATGTAGAGCGGGGTGGTGTCGACGCCGCCATAATAGCGGCCGAAGGGAAGCTCGCGCAGCGCCGCCATCTCGCCCTTGCGCGTCTCATGCATGATCTTGCCCGGCTGGGAATCGCTGAACGGCGATGTTTCGGTCGCCTGGTGCTCGGCCAGGAAGGCCAGCACGCCGCGCGCCAACCCCGGATTGAGCCACAGCATCTGCAGGCTGGAGATCACGCCATCGCGGCCGAAGGCCGTCGAGAACCACGGAATGCCGGCATAGGGATAAGGCCCGGTCGAGAGCTCGGTGGTGAGCAGCGCGACATCGGCGCGCGCCCGCTCGACCCAGTCGTTGAAGACGCGGCCCGAACTGCGGATCGTCGCGCCATGCCGACGCTTGGCGCGCATGCCGAAGCGGGCACGCGCCGCTGCAGCCCGGAAGCGGTCGCTGCCGGGCGGATCGGCAACCTTGGGGCCAACCTCGACATAGAGCACCTTTTGGCTGCGCTTGGTCACCGCGATCATGAAATCGGCGCGGCTGTCGCTCAACTGGTCAGGGGCTTGCGAAAACGAGATCGCCGACAGGCGCGGCAGCCCATCCAGCCCGTCATAGCCCAGCTGCACTGATGCCTTGTCGGTCTTGGCGATGTGCGTGGTACCGCGCTTTGGCCGCGTCGAGCCGCGCACTTCGAACATGTCGCGAAAGTCGGCGGCAAAATGCAGCGAGATGGCAATCGTCGAATGCTCGCGGCTGTAGTTGGAAAGCGTGATGCGTTCGAACAGCCTGTCCTGCCAGAGCAGCCGGACGCGCTCGATGTGGATGGCGCCTTGCGGGATGTCACGGCCGGCAGCACTCTGGATCGGCAGATTGGTCAGATTGGAGGTGAACAGCACATTGTCCTGGCTGAGCGAGGCGCCGAGCAACGACATCTGCCGCCCGCCAACGGTCAGCCGGAATTCGGACAACACGCGCGTGTCGTCGCGGAAGAAGCCGTCGCCCGAGCCCCTGATGTCGCCATAGCCGTCGGCGACGATAAAGCAGTCGCCCTGCTTGAGCGCGAACAGCCGGTGCGGTTCGCGTGGCGCAGTGTCATCCAGCGAAGCAAGGGCTACAGCGGGATCGAGCTTACGCTCGTCGAGCTCCGTCATTGATCACCTCTTCATCTGCCCCGCCACGTGAGGTTCAGGAGGCCTTTGCCTCGTTGGTGCCGATCAGGCGCGCATAGGCGGCAAGATAGTCGCGCGCCATTCTGGTGGCCGAAAACCGCTTTTCGAAGACCGCCCTTATTTGCCGTCGATCGAGCCGAAGCAGGGTCGGCATTGCAGCCACAGCATCGTCCACCCGATCCACGACGAAGCCGGTGACCCCATTGTCGACGATCTCCGGTAAGGCGCCGCAATTCCAGGCAATCACCGGCGTGCCGCAGGCCATGGCCTCGATCGCGACGAGCCCGAATGGTTCCGGCCAGTCGATCGGAAACAGCAGCCCGGCGGCATTGCCGAGAAACGCCGCCTTCTGGTCCTCCGTGATCTCGCCGACATACTCGATCCGCTCGCCGTCGATCAGCGCCTCGATCTCGTCATGAAAATAGGCGCGGTCGTCATCGCCGATCTTGGCCGCGAGCTTCAGCTTGAAGCCTGAGCGGCGCGCGATTTCGATAGCGCGGTCCGGTCGCTTGTCGCGCGACAGACGGCCGAGAAAAGCAAGATACGGCTCCTCTGCCTGCGGCCCGTAAGTCGGCCGGTAGGCATCGAGCGGCAATCCATGATGGATCGTCGCGAGCCAATTGGCGTCCGGCAGTCCACGCTTCTGACTGTGCGAAATCGAAATCATCGGGAAGCGCGGGAACCGTTCATAGGCCGGCGCCAGGTCGACATAGTCGAGCCGGCCGTGCGGGGTCGTCACCGTCCGCCCCGCCATCTCTTCAAAGAACGGGAAATGCAGGAAGTGGCTGAGGTGGAAATGGATGACGTCGAATTCATCGGCGCGCTCGCGTACATCGGCGAGCATGGCGAGATGCGCCGCGATTTCCGATTTCTTCGGCCCCGGATCGAGGCGGATCGCCTGATCACGACCGGACACCAGCCGCGCCGAGGTCTCGCTGTCGCCGCTGGCAAACAGCGTCACGTCATGCCCAAGCTCAACCAGGGCTTCGGTGATGTAGAAAACGATCCGCTCCGTACCACCATAGAGCTTCGGCGGCACGGATTCGTAGAGCGGCGCGACATGGGCAATGCGCATTACGTCCCTCGGCTGTTGACGCCAAGCAAAATGCGTCAGCGCCGAGATCGTTCCTGCCCAATTGGTCGCGGGTGGCGGTGTGGGGCCGCGACTGGCCGTTAAGCAGCCGCTTTGCGCCCCCGCCGTGCCAGAATATTCGCCACCAGCAGCAACAGGATCGAAAGCCCCATCATCAAGGTCGCCGCCGCGGTGATTGCAGGGCTCAGCTTTTCACGCAGGCCGATGAACATTTCGAGCGGCATGGTGCGCTGCCCGGCGCTGGCGAGGAACTGCACCACCACCACTTCGTCAAAGGAGGTGACGAAGGCGAAGGCAGCACCCGAGAGCACGCCGGGCAGGATCAGCGGCAGCATGACCCGGAAGAACGATGTCAGCGGCCTTGCGCCTGAGATCGCGGCCGCCCGCATCAGATTGCGATCGAAGCCGGTCAGGCTGGCGCCCACCGTGACCATAACGAAGGGGCACGCCAAAGCGGTGTGCGCCAGGATGATGCCGGCATAGGTGCTGGCCAGCCCGACACGGGCGTAAAACAAATACGAGCCGACGGCTGTGATCACCACCGGCACGATCAGCGGCGACAACAGCAGCGGCATGATGATGCGGCGTCCGGGAAACTTCTCGTCGGAAAGTGCGATCGCCGTCAGCGTGCCGAGCGTTGTTGCGATCAATGTCGTACCCAGGGCGACGATCAGGCTGTTTCCGATCGCCGACTGCCAGCGTTGCGTGCCGAGCACCACTTCGTACCAGCGTGTCGAAAGACCTTCGAGCGGGAAGATGAAGAAGGCGCCGCTATTGAAGGACAGCGGCACCGGAATGAGGATCGGCACCAGGAGGAACAGGATAACCAGCCCGCACCAGATCCAGAGCAGCGTGATGCGGATGCGTTCACCGGTTGTAGGGTAAGGAGACAACAGCATGGCTACACCAGCTTCAGACGATCGAGGCCGAGGATGCGCGCGAAGATCCCGAACAGCGCCAGCGTGAAAACGAGCAGGATGAAGGAGAGCGCCGCCGCCATCTCCCAGTTCAGTTCAACATTGACGTAATTGGCGATGAAGTTGCTGATCAGCTGGTCGCTGGCGCCGCCGATCAGCGCCGGCGTGATGTAATAGCCAAGGCACAGGATGAAGGTGAGCAGGCAGCCGGCCATCACGCCCGGAAACACTTGCGGAATGTAGACTCGCCGGAAGGCGGCGAACGGCCGCGCACCAAGCGAATAGGCGGCCTTCATCTGCGAGGGCGGAATGGTGCGCATGACGCTGTAGATCGGCAGCAGCGTAAACGGCAGCTGGATATGCGTCATGGCGATTATCAACCCGATACGGCTGTACATCAGATCGAGCCGATCGCTGGCGATACCGACAAAAAGCAGGAAGTCGTTGACCAGGCCAAATTTCTGCAGGAGCACCGTCCAGGCTGCGGTGCGCACCAGGATCGAGGTCCAGAACGGCAGTAGCACGGCCACGATCAGGATGGCGGCGAGCCCCTTCTGCACATTGGCGATGAGATAGGCGAGCGGAAAACCGAGGATCAGCGTTGCCAGCGTCACCGCTGCCGCGACGAAGAAGGTGCGCAAAAACACCTGCACGAAGATCGCCTGCTCCGCCGGCACCCGCTCGATGCCGCCGTCGGCGTTCCAGCGCAGGTCGAGTGCACTGAGCAGATAGAACGAGGTGAAGCTGTGGGTGCCGCTCTGGATCGCCGGCCAGGTCGATGGCGCGGACCAGAACGGCACCGATTTCACCGCGTCGAGCGCAGCCTGCCCGTCGACGCTTTCAAGCTTGCGCAGCGTCTTCAGCACCTGGCTGCGCGCGCCCGGCAGACGGGCATTCAGGCTCTTGGCCAACTCATAGGCCGTGCCCTTGACCTGGTTCTCCTTGAGATCAGCTGCCAGCGCCGCGAAGGCATCATCACCCGGCAGCCCCGGGCCGTTCCAATTGCCCAATGCCTGCGCGGTCTTCGGCAAAGCGTCCGCAATGGTCGGATCGTAGACGGCGCGCGAGAGCAAGAGCACGATCGGGATGCCGAAGCTCAATGCCAGGAGGATGAGCAACGGCGCCGCCAGCGCCAGCGAGCGCATCCGGTCACCGAATTCGGCGCGCCGGAGCGCCGCCGACACGGACTTCAAGTCCGCGTCGGCGGCTGT